>Ga0079224_100001947_pt1 | contig 24534 bp, 17 predicted proteins | sample Stecom2015_FD_80414 | JGI IMG/M metagenome (GOLD analysis project Ga0079224, IMG submission 80414) | Agricultural soil microbial communities from Utah to study Nitrogen management - Steer compost 2015 | ecosystem: Environmental > Terrestrial > Soil > Agricultural land | place: USA: Utah... | reverse complement strand
TGAGAATGCGGCGGAAAAGGGCCAAGGAGAAATGCAGCCAAGCGGTGCAGGCGAAGATCCAGGGCGTTTCAATCCCGATGGGGAACGGGCGTGCTGCTGGGCCGGAAGAACGCCAGGATGCCAGCAAGGGCGAACGCGATGGAGGCTCCCACATGGCCGATGCCGCGAGCGGCATGCAAGCCAAACTTGATCGGCGTGCCCAAGTTTTCTGCTTCAAGCGCCCGTTCCATGTTCAAGGGTTCAACAGGCATGCACCAGAGCGCCGCCAGGCCGATCAGGGCCAGCACCATCCATGTTGCGGCCTCCCTGCGAAACCGTAAGAAGGCAAGCAATGCGCCGGCGAGCGCGGATGCGAAGGCGATGATCGCGAACCAGGGGCTGCTCGTGGCTGCCGGGTGCCCAGCCCTGCGCGACCCGCCCCCACTGAGCATGGCGCGCACTTGTTCCGCCGCTTGGGGACCCGCGAGCTCATCCAGCCGCTTGGTGGCCATCTCCGCCGTTCCATCTCCGACCCAGTGGGTAATGAGCGATGCGGCCAGGCCCTCGATCTCCTTCCACTGCTGCAGTTCAGCCAGCCCGGCCTCATCAGGGGCGGGCGGCAGACCGGCGATCATGCCCATGCCTGAACTGCTGGCCACTCGGACGTGCCAGCAGTTCAGTACCAGGAAAGGCAGGAAGAAGCAAAGTGCTGCCAAGGCAAAGAGGCCCGGCACCAGCGCGCGCACCGGCCCGGTGACATGCAGTTCCGGAATACCGGGGTTGGTGGCCATGGCAAGTGTGTTGTGCAGGCGCTAGGCGGTTGGCTGGTTCTCCTGGCCGGGGAGTGCGCCGGGAACATCGGACCGGAACTGTTCCAGGGCGGAAAGCGCCTTCCAGATCTCCTCGCCGTGCGCGGCCACTTGCACATCGGCGGGAAGCGTCCCCGATTCGGCCATGGCGCGGATCTCGCTCAAGGGCAGCGGCCCTTTCGGGGTGCCGCCAACGGGGAGGTAGAAGTACTGGGCATCGGGTGCCTCCTTGATCCGTTCTGCCAATGCCTTCCCTGCGCTGCCGGCCTGCTTGGCCAGCGAGCGCGTGGTCCTGGCGATGGACCCCCCGGCACCGGAGAGCAACTGGTGCAAGCGCTCCCCATCGTCCGTCCTGAACTCCTTCAAGCTGTTCGGGTCGGCGGCGCCGGACTGGTCGAACTGCAGGTAGGGCGCTTCGCCGAAGCCCATGGAGCGTGCGATGAACACCGTGGGGATGCCCAGCCGATAACTGTTGTATTGCTTCACCACCCCGTTATACTTGGTGCGGGCGGTGCCGATATCGGCCTCGCACGTTTCGATGTTGTTGATCAGCCGGTGGTATTGTTCGCTGGCCTTCAGGTTCGGGAAGCGGTCCGCCACGCCTTGGATGGTGGACAGCACGGTGCCGGACTGCTGGTAGGCATTGGACATGGCCGCCGCGGACTGGTCCTGGGAGACCTGCAACTGCACCAGTTGCTCACCTGCCTGGAAGTTCTTCACCACCTCGATCAACTGGTTGATGGAAGACAGCTTCTTGCTGATGGCGACCTGCACATTGGAGGCTGATTCACGCACGTTCTGCGCCAACTTCTGCAGGCCGTTGTATGCACGCACGGAGAAGAGGACAATCGCGGCAAGGAGGAGAAGGAGGAAGTAGAGCATGGTTGGAAGGTTGGTCAATGAGGTCGGAAGGAGGATCAGTCCTTTTTGAGGAACGCGATGCCGTCCAGCAAGAGTGTATCGCCGCTCCAGGTGCCTACGCTGGTGGCACCGTTGCCGAAGGTGAACAGCAGCAAGCCATCCTCTTGGGCGTAGGTGCCGGCCTGCGTCTGCCCCATGATGGTGGCATAGTAGCGCCCACTGGACTGCAGCTCCAGCTTGGCGGTGCCGAACATGGAGCGCACCCCTGTGCCCTGGCCCTCATACGAACCCGTGATGGTGGAGCCGCAAGCGGTGCAGAGCAGGCAGCAGCAGCACAGCAGGGCGAAAAGTGGTTGCTTGAACAGCGGGGTCATGGTCCAGGGCGTTCGGAGAATCAGGTTGTGGCAGGTGGGCGGAGATGCTGCCTCAGACCCGTTTTCGTTATTTCTGCAGCAGTATGTGCTTGGTTACCGCTTTTCCCGTGGTCACCACACGCACCCCGTAAAGTCCATTCACCTCAGTGCCTAGATCGATCGGGGAGCTGCCCCCAGCATCCAGTTTGATCGTTCCTCCAACTTGCCGCCCTTGTGCATCCATTACTGTGGCTTCGGCAGGGCAGGTAAGCCCTTGGATGGACAGCGTGAATTGGCCGGTGGTGGGGTTGGGGAAGAGCGCCACATGAGGATCCTCGGGAGCATGGCCACCAGTTACACCGGTGGTTGGGGAAGGGTCGAATATCCAGCGGTAGGCATTCCGCCAATTCGTTTGCGCTGCGGGGAATAACGTGTTGTATTGAAAAGTCTGGTTCCGCAGATTGTCCCCAGCAGCGCTCTGTGTTTCAAGAACGAAGGGTGCTAGCCCTTGGAAGGGGAGTCCGAGGTGCCTTGTGTGGGTTAGGATCAAGCCGTCCGCATCGTAGGTCCATTCGCTTCGCCCGCTTTGGTGCCAGGTGCCGAACAAGGACGTCCAAGTGTCCGTAGCGGTCTTTTGCCCTAGGGCGTTGAACGAAGAGGAATCCACGGACATCATGGTCCATCCAACGCCATCCCATGTCTCATCAGTAACCACTATGGCATTGCCGGTCAGGTCCCGCTCATAGTGCTTCCGGCTGATGATGTCCCATTGGCCGGTCCATGTCTGGCCAATGGTCTCCTCCAGTAGGTTGTCGGCCGTGTAGGAGAACAAGTATCGCTCGGCAGGATCCCATGCTCCGCCCGTCCAGAATTGCACCTCCTGGATGGTTTGCAAAGTGTCGGCATTGTAGGTGGTCGTCTTCAGTTCATCATTCATCCATTGTTCCGTCGACTCATTCCAGAGCAGGTTGAGGGCCGTGACCGGGAAGGGGTGTGTGCCATAGCCCAGTTCGGTCCGTTTGCGAGGCTCCCAAGCACCATTCTCCAGCGTGTCGAGCGTGAGGTTGAGGAATGAACCGTCCGGACCGATCAACTCATGGGTAATTTGCATGTCGTTGTTCCATGTGGAGTTGATCGTATCCCAGACCTGGTAGTAGCCGGTGCGGAAGTAGCCTTGCGCCTGCGCGGCGGTGTAGGTAAGGCTTGTAATAAGAAGAACGACGAGTGTTCTCATGGTTGGTTCAGGTTGATCCGCCCCAAAACTCCCCTGCATATTTCCTCAAGACCAACCCCGCTGAGGATTCGGCCGTGTGGATCGAGAATGCGGAGCAGTTCTTTCACAACCGCCCCAACGCCTCCATCAGCTCCGGCTTCTGCCTGCGGCTCACCGGCAGGTTCATGCCGTCGCACATCACCACTTCGCCGCCCTCGCCCTTTACATAGCGCTTGATGTGCCTGCGGTTGACCAAGTGGCTCTGGTGGATGCGCACAAAGCCTTTCGGCAAAAGGAACGCCGCGAATTCGCTGAGCGGCCGGCTTACCACTTGCGGTTTCTTCTCGCCGCGCACGTACACCTCGGTGTAGTTGTTGTCGCTGTTGCAGTAGAGAATATCGTCCAGTTGCAGGATGGAAAGGCCTTCGCCCGTAGGCATGGCGATCTGGCGTTCATGGCCCAGGTTGCCGAGCAGCGTGGGGATGCCGCCCGGGTCCTGGTCAGCGCCGACGGCGGCAACGGCCTTGTGCACAGCGTCGTCCAACTCCTCGGGCACTACGGGTTTCAGCAGGTAGCCAAGAGCGCTGAAGCGGATGGCACGCATGGCATAGCTCTCATGGGCGGTGGTGAAGATCACACTGGGCCGCTGCGGGGCGATGGCCTTCAGCAGGTCGAAGCCGGTCATGCGGCCCATCTCCACGTCCAGGAAGAGGATATCCGGCTGTTCAGCACGTACCAGGGCTGTGCCAGCGGGCACATCGTTCGCCAGCCCAAGCAGGTGGATGCCGGGATGCCGTTCCTCCAACAGTGCGGCAAGGGTCTCCCGGCACTGGGCTTCATCGTCAACGATCACTGCGGTGGTGGCCATGGCCCGGGATTGAATGGTTGAAAAGTAAATTGGAAAGTTGGAATACAATCAAGGAGACCCCAGGGTGAAAGGTGATCAGAGAACACCAGTGATTACCTTTCACCAATCACCAGCTTCGATCACCAGCTATCGATCACACCGGGATCACTACCTCCACGCAAGTGCCTGCCCCGCGTTCCAGGTACTGGAAGCCAGCCGGCCGCCCTTTATGGGCGGATAGCTGCTGTAGCCGTTCCTGGGTGATCACTGTGCCGAGCGACCGTCCGCCGTCGGGGCCGGGCCGGTCCTTAGGCATACCCGTGCCGTCGTCGCTGATGGTGGTTACCAGGTCGCCCTCGCGCAAGCAGATGCTGATCTCCACCTGCCCGCGCCCTTCCTTGCCCGCCATGCCATGCCACACGGCATTTTCCACGAAGGGCTGCATCACCAAGGGAGGAACCCGGACCTCCTCCGGGTTGACCAACGGATCGGGCAGAATGCTGAACTCGAAGGCATCGCCGGTGCGCGCCTGCTCCAGTTCCAGGTACACCTGCAGCACATCGAGCTCGCGGGCCAAGGGCACTTCCGCCCGCCTGCTGTTCTCCAGCACCAAGCGCATAAGCTTGCCGAACCGGGCCACGAAGTGGTGGGCCTTTTCCGGCTGCTGCTGGCGGATGAACGCACTGATGCTGTTGAGCGCATTGAAGATGAAATGCGGGTTCATCTGCGCACGCAGGGCCTTGATCTCCAATTGCGCCGCCTGCCTGGCGTAGCGTTCGTGACGGCGCTTGCGGTCCTGCCAGTAAGCTGCGGTGCCGCCAAGCGCCAGCAACACACCGCCGCCAGCCAGCCCGATGCTGCGCAACCGCAGGCGTTGGACACTTTCGGCCGCGACCGTGCGCTCCAGTTCAAGGGTTTGCTGGTGGGCCAGGCTATCAGCCAGTTGCCGCTGCGCGAAGGCATGCCGAAGCTCGGTCTGGGCCAACTTGTCCGTCAACTGTAGGCCCTCCAAGGAGTCTTTCAGGGCATGCCAGCGATCCTTGAACGCCAAGGCCTCCTTGAAATGGGCCAACTGCTCATGGGCAAAGGAGAGGCGGTTGAGCGCGAGCAGGCGCAACTGGTGGTAATTGTCGCGCTCCACCCGGGGAAGCACCGCTTCCAGCAGGCCGATGGCCTCCTTCCAGTGTTCCCGTGCGATCTCATTGTTGGCGATGCCGATCATGGTGGAATGCACGAACTGCTGGTTCCCTGCGGCCTGGAACCGGGCCATGGCTTGCCGCAGACCTTGGACGGACTCCTCGTATCGGCCTTCCCAGTTCAAGACCTTGCTGCGTGTGTTCGCCACTTGGGCCAGTAGTTCCGGGTCGTGGAGCTCGTCAGCGATCTGCTCGGCTTGGTCGATCAGCGCATAGGCGGCCGGGAACCGCAGGGCATGCTCAAAACCTGCTTCCGTGGAGCTTGCGCTGTCCAACGACACGCGGAACTTGGCCAGCAACAAGGCAAGCCCTGCGCTCTCGCGCAGCATGCCCAAGCTGTCCGCATGGTGCTTGGCGGGCAGCCATTCATCCAGTACTTCCCTTGGGGAAAGCACATCCCAGTAGCAGTACCCCAGAAGCTTCCTGGTCAGCACGCGGTCGCGCAGATCGCCCGCCTGAGCGAAGAGCCGGTTCGCCTGCACCGCTGTCATGGCGCATTGTTCCACAAGGCCTTGGTCGATCTGTGCACTGGCCACCCCCAGCAAGCATTGCCCCTCCAGCACCGGGTCCGCCACGGTTCTCGCCGCTGTCCATGCGGCCATGAACATGGATTCCGCCCCCTGGGGATCACCGTGCTCCATGTGGGCCGTTGCTTGCGCCTGAAGCAGTTCGGAAAGCCGACGTGGGCTGCCGTTAACGTCCACCAAGGGGCGCAAGGCCCCAGCCATTGAGTCGGCCTGATGCAGTTGGCCGCGTTGCCCGGACATCCTCACCTGGCGGATCTTCGCGCGCAGGAACAGATCGGGCCCCAGCCGCTCCTGTGGCGGCAGCAGCACCAGCCTCAGCAAACTGTCCTCCTGCTGCCATTGCCGATGTCGGCCATGCCAGCGGCCAAGGTAGTACTGGGCCCAAGCGGTATGGAGCCCCACCTGCCCGGGGGGTGCCCAGCGGGGCAATTCCGCGATCCAGGTCCGTGCTTCGGGGTGAGCATGGAAGATCAGGGCCTCCGCCAGGAGGCAGCGGTTTGCCAAGGCAGAGGTATGGTCGCCGTTGGCTTCCGCCGCCCGGATCCCCGCTTCCAGGATACTCCGCGTGCTGTCCAGGTCCGCATAGTACCAACGCTGCAACTCCATCGGCGCCCAAAAGTTGCCTACGTGTGGAGCGTGCCAGAGCTGTCCAGTTTCCGGAGAGGTCGTGCAAGAGGCCCAGCCCGCAAGGATGCCCAATAACCCAAGGACAGGTGTGAGGTTCATCATGGCGAAGGATTCGGGGGCATGAATATAGAAGGGTTCTTCAATTCCATGACCCTGCACAGGTTCCCGGTGATTAATTCCGGGCGGGGCATCCAAGCATCGGTCCATCGTCTTCGGCATGGTGGGCAGCGCACCCTTGTGGAGGAATGTTTGCTCTTCAGGGCAGGCTTCCGCCGGTTGCTGGAATTTTTCTTCCCCATAGGGGAAAGGAATCGATCCCGGAGCAAAGTGCCGCCATTTCCCCGAAAGGCATTTGCTTTGCGCCCTTAAATCGGCAAGCATGGCAACTAAGGACGGTAACGACCTGGTGATCGTGGAATCCCCCGCGAAGGCGAAGACCATCGAAAAATACCTCGGTCCCGGCTACACCGTGCTCAGCAGCTTCGGCCATGTGCGCGACCTGCCTGAGCGTGATCTCAGCGTGGACGTTGAGAACGGCTTCGAGCCGAACTACATCGTGCCGGATGAGAAGAAGGGGAAGCTTGCTGAGCTGCGGAAGCAAGCCAACAAGGCGCAGACCGTATGGCTGGCCACGGATGAAGACCGCGAAGGGGAGGCCATTAGCTGGCACCTGAAGGAAGCGTTGGACCTGCCGGATGCGAAAGTGAAGCGCGTCACCTTTAACGAGATCACCAAGACCGCGGTCACCCGGGCCATGGCGGCGCCGCGCACCATCGACCTCCACCTGGTGGACGCCCAGCAGGCGCGCCGCGTGCTGGACCGCCTGGTAGGCTATGAGCTGAGCCCTGTGCTTTGGCGCAAGGTGAAGCCGGGCCTCAGTGCGGGCCGTGTGCAAAGCGTGGCCGTGCGGCTCATTGTGGACCGCGAACGAGAGGTCATCGGCTTCGAGGCGAAGAGCGCCTTCCGCATTACTGCTCAATTCCTCACGCCCGGAAGTGCTGCAGTGAAGGCCGATCTGCAGCAGCGGTTCCCCACCGAGGCTGAGGCCATGGACTTCCTGCAAGGCTGCCTGGGTGCGGAGTTCACCGTGAAGGCCGTGGAGAAGAAGCCCGCGAAGCGGAGCCCCGCCGCTCCCTTCACCACCAGTACACTGCAGCAGGAGGCCAGCCGCAAGCTGGGGTACGGGGTGGACCGCACCATGCGCATTGCACAGGGGCTGTACGAACAGGGCCACATCACCTATATGCGTACCGATTCGGTGAACCTGAGCGAGCTCGCTATTGGGGCGGCTGCCGAGGCGATCACGGAGCAATACGGTGCGCGCTATAGCAAGCCCCGCCGCTTCACCAGTAAAAGCAAGGGTGCCCAGGAAGCGCACGAGGCCATCCGACCCGCCGATATGCGCGTGCGCAATGCCGGAAGTGATCGGGACGCAGAGCGGCTCTACGACCTCATCTGGAAACGCACCCTCGCCAGCCAAATGGCCGAGGCCGAACTGGAGAAGACCGTGGTGGACATCGCCATCAGCACGCGGCCGGCGGACCTGCTGCGGGCCCAAGGCGAGGTGATCACCTTCGACGGGTTCCTCAAGGTCTACCTGGAAGGAAAGGATGATGAGGACGATGATGAACAGGAGGGCCTGCTTCCGGAGATGCGCCAGGGAGAGCGCTTGGCCTTGCAGGAAATGCAGGCTACGCAGCGCTTCGACCGTCCCGCTCCCCGATACACGGAAGCCAGCCTGGTGAAAAAGCTCGAAGAGCTCGGCATCGGACGCCCCTCCACCTACGCACCTACCATCAGCACGGTGCAAAAACGCGGCTATGTAGTGAAGGAGAACCGCGACGGTGTTCAGCGCCCGTACAGGATCCTCACGCTGGCGGACGGGCAGATCGGAGCCAAGACCGCCCTGGAGAACACCGGTGCGGAAAAGCAGAAGCTCTTCCCCACGGACATCGGCATGGTGGTGAACGACTTCCTGGTTGAGCACTTCCCCACCATTGTGGACTTCCACTTCACCGCCAAGGTGGAGGAGGAGTTTGATGTGATCGCCGAAGGCAAGGAGAACTGGCGGGAGATGATCGGTCGTTTCTACAAGCCCTTCCACAGTACCATCGGTACGGTGGTGGAGACCGCCGACCGCGCTTCCGGTTCGCGGGTGCTGGGCAAGGACCCCAAGACCGGTAAGGACGTGGTGGCGCGCATCGGGCGTTTCGGGCCCATGGTGCAGATCGGGAGCGTGGACGATGAGGAGAAGCCTAGGTTCGCCTCCATCCGGAAGGACCAGAGCATCGCCACCATCACCTTCGAGGAGGCCATGGACCTCTTCAAGCTGCCCCGCACGCTGGGCAAGCAGGGGGAAGATGAGATCATTGTCGGCGTGGGGCGGTTCGGGCCCTATGTGAAGTTCGGCGCTGTGTTCGCCAGCCTGACGCCCGAGGACAACCCCTTGACCATCGAGCTGGCGCGGGCGTTGGAGCTGGTCGACCTGAAGAAGGCAGCGAGCAAGACACGCGAGCTCGGACCTTACGAAGGAAGCGTGCTGGAGGTCGGGCGGGGTCGCTTTGGGCCGTTCGTGCGCTTTGGGAAGGTGTACGCCAACATTCCCAAAGGAGAAGATCCGGATACGTTGACCTTAGAGCAGGGCGTGGAGCTGATCAAGGCCAAACTGGAAGGAGCGCGGGCGAAAGTGCTGAAGGCATTCGAGGGTTCGGAGGTGCAGGTCCTCGCAGGCCGGTACGGGCCTTACATCACAGACGGCAGCAAGAACGCCAATGTGCCCAAGGATGTGGAACCTGGCGATGTGAGCTTGGAGGATGCGCTGAAACTGCTGGCCGATGCGCCGGAGCGAAAGGGGAAGAAGAAGGCCGCTCCACGCAAGGCAGCCGGGAAGAAGGCGGCACCCAAGAAGAAGGCGGCGCCTAAGAAGAAAGCCGCGCCCAAGAAGAAACCGACCAAGAAGCAGTAACCGGGACGTGTCCTGCGTGAGCGGCGGAGCAGCAGGTCGTCGGTCCCTCTTTCACTGATCCGCCGGCGGCCGCTGTTGCAACGAGAGCGTCGGGCCGTTCAGCTCTCAGCTTAACGGACTAACATCCTCCTGTGCGCATTTGGAGGGAAGGCTGGCCTGCGCCACTGCGCATGGCCCCCATCTTCGCCATCCACGCGGACAACCGGCCAGGATGGAATCCAGCATTTATTTCAAACCTTCCAAGGACTTTGGTGGCAGGCGTCCCGAATGGGCCGCCAACTCCTTGGGCGACCACACCGTGTTCCATGGAAGCAATGGCATGCCTTCGTTGGAAGGGGTCAAGGTGGCTCTCCTTGGCATATTGGACGATCCCGGTCATGCCAAGCCGCGTGGATGCGTGGATGCGCCCGATGCGGTCCGGGCCCAGCTATACAAGTTATACACACCGGCCAATGCCTTCGGGATCGCCGACCTGGGTGACCTGCACCCGGGCAATACTGCGGAGGACACGCGCCATGCGCTGGCCGAGACCATCGCGGAACTGGTGCGCATGAACATTGTTCCGGTGATCCTCGGCGGTGGACAGGCGCACACGTTCACCCAATACCTGGCCTACGAGAAATTGGAACGTACCGCCAACATTGCGTGCATCGATGCGCGCTTCGACCTGGGGGAGCCCGGGCAGGGCTTGGCCGACAGCAGCTACCTGAGCCACATCGTGCTCCGCCAGCCCAATTACCTGTTCAACTACAGCAACCTTGGTTTCCAGACCTACCTAGTGGATCAGCCGGGCATAGAATTGATCGACAAGCTGTTCTTCGATGCGCACCGGTTGGGCGAGCTTCGGGCCGACCTTTCCGAAGCGGAGCCCGTGCTCAGGAACGCGGACACGGTAAGCGTGGACATGACGAGCATTCGCCGATCGGACGCCCCGGGCACCACGCGTCCCGGCCCGAACGGCTTCCATGGCGAAGAAGCGTGCCAGCTGATGCGCTATGCCGGCATCAGCGAGAAGGTCACCTCCATAGGTCTGTACGAACTGGACCCTTGGCGCGACCAGGACCATGCAACGGCCCAACTGGCCGCACAGATGATCTGGTGTTTCCTGGACGGGTTCGGCAGCCGCACGAACGACCTGCCCTGGCTGGACCGCAAGCGTTTCACGCGCTTTCATGTCGCCATCAAAGGGCACGAGCAGGACCTGGTGTTCTACAAAAGCTCCGTGAGCGATCGCTGGTGGATGGATGTGCCCTACCGTGCGGAACGGGAGGCCAGGTTCGAGCGGCACCACCTGGTGCCCTGCGCATACAGCGATTACACCGCAGCTTGCAGGGAAGAGGTGCCCGACCGGTGGTGGAGGACCTTCCAAAAGTTGACCTGATCCCATTTCCCGGGCGGGAGGTCGGCCACCTGATTTTGCGGAAAAGTTCGACCGGCACCCTTTTTTGCTATTTTGGCGGCTGTTAATGCAGTCAAGAATCCGGGGCAAACATCCTGGAAGCCGCGTCAAACAAGAAGAAACCGCATGAGGTGGATAGTTACCGCAGGGGTCTGTGCGTTGGTCGGGAGCGTTTCATTCGCTCAACAAGACCCGCAATTCACCCAGTACATGTTCGATCGGCTCTCGATCAATCCGGCAGTAGCAGGCAGTGGCGGCAATATCTGTGCCACGGCTTTGTTGCGGCAACAGTGGACCGGCTTCGAGGGCGCCCCCAAGACCGGGCTGATCAATGTGCAGGGACCCCTGACCAAGATCAATAGCGGTCTAGGGCTTTCGGTCTATTACGACAAGCTGGGGCAGGAGAAGAGCACGATCGCCAGGCTCCACTATGCCTACCACTTCAAGGTAGGCGCCCAAAGCACGTTCAGTGCGGGCGTATACGCGGGCATGACCGGCCGTGCATTGGATGGCCGATGGATCTCCATTGACCCGGTAGCGGATGACAACGCCATTCCAACTGCCGGACTGAACGCCACCGGTTTCGACATGGGCGCCGGCCTCTACTATAAGTCGCCTACCCTCTGGCTGGGGCTGTCCAGCACCCAGTTGCCCGAGACCGAGCTGGAGGACGTGAGCATCCAGAACCGTCGCCACTATTATGTGCAGGCGGGATATGATTGGGCCATCGGCGGCAACAAGAAGTACACCCTTCAACCGGGGCTGCTCCTGAAGAGCGATGCAAGCTCCACCCAGCTCGATATCGGAGCCTTGTTCCTGTACGATGACATGGTCTGGATCGGGGCCAGCTACCGCACCGAGGATGCCATTGCACCCATGATCGGCTATCAGCACAAGTTCCCGAAAGGAGATAGCATGCTGCGGCTGGGCTACAGCTACGACGTGACCACCTCCGAGCTCAAGAATTACAGCAGCGGCAGTCATGAAGTGATGTTGAGCTACTGCTTCAAGATCGTGAAACCCGTGGTGAACGAGATCTACCATCACCCTCGTTTCTTATAGGCGAGCGTAACAAAAGGACCAGAACACCGTTGCATATCTGTCTGCGGGACCCCGGCTCCGGGGTTAGCAAAAAGGAACCCTGCAAGGAACCTAGGCGGATCAGGAGCGGTTAAAAAAGGAAGACCATGGAACGACGTCCCATTCTCTATCTCTGCGGCATAGCTGTCCTGGCCAGTTGCGGGCAGGGTGGTCAAGGGCAGCTCATCGGCGCCCAGAACCGTCCGTCTTGGTACCAAGTGGACCCCTACGGGATGAACTATATCCCCTTGGGCAGCTACGTCATGGGCCCCAGCGACCAGGATGCGCCCTATGCGCAGGTGGCCAAGTCCAAGACGGTCTCCATTCAGGCCTTCTATATGGACCAAACGGAGATCAGCAACAACGAATACCGGCAGTTCGTGGAGTACGTGATCGATTCCACGGCGAAAAAGATCCTGGGTGAAGAGGACATCGGTGAGCACGTATTCACGGAAGATGAGTTCGGCGAGGAGATAGACCCCCCCGTGATCAACTGGAAGGCCCGGATCTACTGGGATGGAGAGGAGGAACTGGAGGCCTTGGCCGACATGTACTATCCCGAAAGCGAGCGCTTCTATCGCCGAAAGGAGATCGACACGCGGAAGCTGATGTTCGAGTATTACTGGATCGACCTGAAGGAGGCTGCCCGCAAAAGCGGCAAGGATTTGGACCTCGGGTACACCAACGTAAAGGGAGGGAAGACCAGCATTCAGGGCCATAGTGACCGCAGCAAGTTCATCATCAAGGAAGTGATCAACGTGTACCCGGATACCTTGACCTGGGTGCATGACTTCACCTACGCGTACAACGAGCCGATGACGGAGAACTACTTCTGGCATCCGGCCTACGATGATTATCCGGTCGTGGGTATCACATGGAGCCAGGCCAAGGCCTTCAATGTGTGGCGCACCCAGAACATGATGAACGCGTGGCTCCAGAAGGGCGGTGAACCCTTCATCAACCACTTCCGACTGCCCACGGAGGCTGAATGGGAGTATGCCGCGCGCGGTGGGCTTGATCTTTCGCCTTTCCCATGGGGTGGCCCTTATGTGCGCAATCGCTCGGGTTGTTTCTTGGCCAACTTCAAGCCCTTGCACGGCAACTACACCGATGACGGTGGTTTCCATACCGTGCCGGTGGACAGCTACTCGCCAAACGACTATGGCCTGTACAACATGAGCGGCAATGTGGCGGAATGGACCAGCACGGCGTTTGACGAAAGCGTGTACGATTTCTCCCACGACATGAACCCCGAATATTCATTCGATGCGTTGGCCAACGACCCTCCCGCCATGAAGCGCAAGGTGGTCCGCGGTGGTTCGTTCAAGGATGTGGGCCTGTACCTGCAGACAGGTACCCGTGCCTATGAATACCAGGATACGGCCAAGAGCTATGTGGGCTTCCGCAGTGCATTGACCTATCTCGGCCGCGGCAAGGCGGTACGCGCGGAGGAATTGTAAGAACAACCCAAGGAATTCGAGGGTCGGCAACTGGAACCTGCCGGGCCCTTTCATTGAGCAAGGAAGAACCCAGATCAAACCAAAAGCAAGGAAACAAGATGAAGCCAGGCAGCAAGAGGTGGAAGAATTTCATGGCCAAACTGTACGGTTTGGGCGCGTCGGTGGTGCTTATTGGAGCATTGTTCAAGATCCAGCACTGGCCCATGGCCGACCCCCTGCTGATCGTAGGTCTTACGACGGAAGCGATCATCTTCGCATTTTCTGCATTTGAACCTCCCCACGAAGAACCGGACTGGAGCTTGGTGTATCCCGAGTTGGCCTCCGCCGACCATGCCATCGCCCAGGATTTCAAGACCGACGACCAGCGCTCCATCACCGAACAGCTAGATGACATGCTCGAGAGCGCGAAGATCGAACCTGAACTGATCGAAAGCTTGGGGGCAGGCATGCGCAGCCTCAGCGACCAGGCCCGTGCCATGGGCGAGATCACCGGGGCGGCATCGGCGACAAGCGAGTATGCCGAGAGTCTCAAAGGAGCCTCCAGCAAGGTGAGCGAGCTGAGCGAGAGCTATGTCAAGGCCAGCGAAAGCCTTGTCGGCCTTACGGATAACGTGGATGCCGGCCGGACCGCAGGGGAGAACCTTGGGCGCATGGGCAAGAACCTCAGCGACCTCAATGAGATGTACGAGCTTCAGCTGCGCACTAGCCGCGAGAAGTTGGAGGCCGCCAACCAGATGTTCTCCGGCATGAGCGACATGCTCACGAACCTCAACGAAAGCGTCAACGACACCAAGCGGTACAAGGAGAACATCTCCGAGCTCAGCGACAACCTCGCCAAGCTCAACACCGTGTATGGCAACATGTTGGCTGCCATGACCGTTCGTTGAGCGGCACTCTGTTAGGAAACAACCAACCGACCAAATCCCAAGCCCAATATGGCAGGTGGCAATCTGTCCCCGAGACAGAAGATGATCAATTTGATGTACTTGGTACTGACGGCGCTGCTTGCGCTGAACGTGTCCAAGGAGATTCTCGATAGCTTCATCATCGTGAATGAAGGACTGGAGAACACCAAGTCCACCTTCAAGGACAAGATGGACGCGACGTATGCCCAGTTCGGCCAATTGGCCCAAGAGAACCAGGCCAAGTACGGCGCGGCGTGGAATGATGCCCAGGAGGTTCAGCGACTGGCTTCCAAGCTCGTTTCCCACATCGATACCTTGAAGGGAAAGCTGATCTCCAAGACCGATGGCATTCCATTGGAACAGGTGATGGGCATGCAGAATGGCGTGGACACCGTGCTGAACCTGCAGTACCTGAACTCCAAGGACAACAACACCTACATCACGGAAATGATGGTGGGCTCCGAGCCGGCAAAGCCCAAGGAAGGGCCTTTCACCGCCACGGAGCTGCAAAGCATGCTGGAAGCCTTCCGCGACCAGGTGAAAACGGCGGCCGACGGGGATGAAAAGCTGCAGGCCAGCGCCGACCGCATGTTCAACTTCGAACCACGCAAGGATGCCAGCGGAACGCTGAACAACTGGGCCTCCATGAACTTCTACCACGTGCCCGTGGTGGCGGGCATCACAACGCTCTCCAAGATCCAAACGGACATCCGGACCATGGAAAGCGAATTGGTGAGCCGCATGCTGGGCGACGTGGAATCGGAGACCTTCAAGTTCAATACCCTCACGGCCATCGTGCGGCCGCAGAGCAGCTACGTCACCGTGGGGGGCATGTTCCGGGCGAACATCTTCCTCGGCGCCTACGACAACCAGAATGAGCCGGAGGTGTTCATTGCGGGCCCTGGGGCCTACGTGGATTCCACCGTTACCCCGCCGGTGATCGTCGGGGAATCCATCAAGCTGCCCATGGACGGTGCTCAAGCGGTGCTGGAGCAACCAGCCAGCAGCGCCGGCCTGAAGACCGTCACCGGCATCATCAAGTTCAAGCCGGTGGGCGGGGAGATGCAGGTCCAACGGTTCAAGACCGAATATGAGGTGGCCGCGCCCAGCCTGGTGGTGAGTCCCACCAAGATGAACGTCTTCTACCGCGGTGTGGAAAACCCCGTGAGCATCAGCGTCGCGGGTTATAGCGCATCCAACATCCAGCCTAGCATGAGCAACGGCACCCTTGGCCGGGACCGCGACGGGTTTGTGGTGAAGCCCGGATCGGGTCCCACGGCCACGGTGAGCGTCACGGTGACCAATGCCGACGGCTCCAAGAAGAGCATGCCTGGCGTGGAGTTCCGCGTGAAGAACGTGCCCAACCCCTCACCTTATTTCGCTGGAAAAGGCGTGAACGACAACACGGTGCGGCGAAATGAACTGATCGCCGCGCAAGGCGTGCTGGCCAAGATGGAGAACTTCGAGTTCGACCTGCGCTTCGACATCGTGGGCTTTACGGTGGTGACCACCATTGCTGGCAATGTGCTGGAGCAGCCTTGCGTAGGACCAGCACTTACCGCCGATGCCAAGGCCGTGCTTGAGCGCGTGCGAAGTGGCCAGCGCGTGTTCATTGAGAACATCAGGGCCAAAGGGCCGGACGGGACGGTCCGCAACCTCGGTACCCTCTCCTTCAAAGTGATCTGACCAGGGCAAAAACCGCATCCCATGAGGAACCTTCAAAGCATACTGTTCGCCGCGCTGCTCTTTACGGGCATCGGCATGGCCGGAACGAGCCAGGCACAGACGGTGCTGGACGGGGCCTACATCAAGGAGCACGCGAAGACGCAACGCGTGGTGCCCTATCCGTATATCCGGGAAGCGGACGTGATGTGGTCGCGGAGGGTATGGCGCGAGATCGACCTGCGCCAGAAGATCAACCTGCCGCTCTACTATCCCACCGAGCCCATCAACGACCGGAAGAGCCTTTTTGATGTGATCAAACAAGGCATCCTCGAGGACGGCTCGATCACCGCCTATGACCCCGGCCCCATCGGTCTGGACGATGAATTCACCCGCGCGTTGCTGCCATCGGAAGTGAAGGAAATGCTTTCCAGCACGGATACCACGATGACCGATAATATATACACCGGTGAACTGGATACGGTGATAAACATCACGGAGGTGACCAGCGATAAGGTGCGCAAGTATATCATCAAGGAGGATTGGACATTCGATCGACAGCGGTCGGTGATGGACATCCGCATCATCGGGCTGTGCCCTTTGCGCGAGAACATCGGCGAGGACGGGGAAATGCGCGGATACTCCAAGATGTTCTGGCTTTACTTCCCCGAGCTGCGCTATGTGCTGGTGAATTGGGACGTGTTCAACCGGGAGAACGACTCGGAGCGGCGCTCCTTCGACCATGTGTTCTGGACCCGCCAGTTCAACAGCACCATCATCAAGGTTAGCAACGTTTACGACCGCAACATCGCCCAGTACAAGACCGGCATCGATGCACTCCTGGAGGGCGAGGAGATCAAGGAGGACCTGTTCAACTTTGAGCACGACCTCTGGAATTTCTAAGGGGCGATCTGTCTCGCATCGAAAGGCCCCGCGGTGCGGGGCCTTTCTTGTTCAACCCGGGCCTGCCCTGTCGTGCATGCCACACGCCCGTTCGCGGCACACCGGTGCTTTTCGCAGAAATTTCCCCGCTGGGGTTCCGCTACCTTTGCCGCCCGAAAAATGATCAGCATCAATAATCTCCTTTTGCACTTCGGCGAGCGGCCGATGTTCGACAACGTGTCCTTCTTCATTGGAAGTGATGACCGCATCGGCCTGGTGGGCCGCAACGGCGCCGGAAAGAGCACCTTGTTGAAGATCCTTGCCGGGCAGCAGCATTTCGACAAAGGCACCATCGGAAAGCCGAAGGAGCTCACCATGGGCTACTTGCCGCAGGAAATGGCCCATGACCTGGACCTCTCGCCCTGGCAAGTGGCTGAAAAGGCCTTTGCCGAGGCACAGTCGCTCAATGCACATATCGATAAGGTCGCTGCTGACCTGGAGCAGGCACGGACGGACGAGGAGGCCATGGAACTGGCTACCCTGCTGGCCAATGCGCATGAACGCCTGAATACCTTGGGCGTGTCCGACCACGACATGAAGATCGAGCGGATGCTCAAGGGCATCGGCTTTGTGGACCAGGACCTTCATCGCCATCTTAAGGAGCTTAGCGGGGGCTGGCGCATGCGTGCCGAGCTTGCCCGCATCCTGTTGATGCAGCCCGATCTGCTGCTGTTGGATGAACCCACTAACCACCTGGACCTGCCTGCGATCCAGTGGCTGGAGGACCTGCTGCGCACCTACCCTGCGGCCTTGGTGCTCATCAGCCATGACAAGACCTTTCTCGACAAGTTGACCAAACGCACCTTGGAGGTGACCGGCGGGTCCATCATCGACCGCAAGGTGCCTTGGAGCCAGTACATTGAGCTCCGGAAAGTGGAGCGCGAGCAGCAATCGGCCGCAGCAAAGGAGCAGCAGCGTTACATCAAGGAGACCGAGGCCCTGATCAATAAGTTCCGCGCCAAGGCAAGCAAGGCCGCCTTCGCCCAGAGCCTCATCACCAAGCTGGAAAAGTTGGACCGGATCGAAGTGGAGGATGAGGACCTGCGCAAAATGCTGGTCAAGTTCCCTCCGGCCCCTACGAGCGGGAAATTGGTTTGCGAGGTGCTCGGCGTTTCCAAGGCCTACGGGCCCAAGCGGATATTCAGCAATGCGGAACTGACCATCGCAAAAGGCGAGCACCTGGCCTTGGTGGGGGCCAATGGAACGGGCAAGAGCACCTTGGTGCGCATGATCATGGGCGAGGAAGCCTTTGAAGGCGAGATCCGTTTGGGGCACAATGTGATCATTGGTTATTACGCGCAGGACATGCCCGAACGCATGGCCCCGCAGCGGACGGTGATCGAAACCGCCGGGGATGCGGCCAGCGAGGAGAACCGCACCCGGGTGCGCGCCATGCTCGGCGCTTTCATGTTCAGTGGGGAAGACGTGGACAAGCGCGTGAAAGTGCTCAGCGGTGGGGAACGCGCCCGGCTGGCTCTATGCTGCATGCTCCTGAAGCCATTGAACTTCCTCATCCTTGATGAACCCACGCACCATTTGGACATCCAGAGCAAGGATGTACTGAAGGAAGCCTTGAAGAACTATGATGGCACCTTCCTGCTGGTGAGCCACGACCGGGACTTCCTCACTGGCCTCACCGACCGGCTGCTCGAACTGGACGGCCTGCGCATCCGCGACCAGCACATGGACATCCTGGAGCTGATCGAGAAGCGGAAGGCACTGCAAGGTGCGGACATTGGGAAGAGCTCCGCACGGGTGAAGGTGGAAAAACCCGCGAAAGGGCTCAAGCAGGCAGGCAGCGGAAAGGACAGGGAGAAGGAGCTGCGCAAAGCGAGGAATGCCGTGGACCGACTGGAGAAGCGCCTGGCCGAGCTTGAACTGGAGGAAAAGGAGCTGCAAGCAACGGTGATGAAGGGCAGCCTAGCCCCGGAAGAAGTCCAGGCCGGCTATGAGCGAATGGGCGTACTGGCCAAGCAGATCGCCCAGGTCATGGAAGAGTGGGAGACGGCTTCTGCCCAAGTGGAGGAACTGGCCGGGGGAGACCTGGTTTGAACGGTTCCCGTTTTTATATTCCGAGGCTGATGAAAAAGGGATATATTTGCACCCCTATTGCGGGGTGGAGCAGATGGTAGCTCGTCGGGCTCATAACCCGAAGGCCGTAGGTTCGAGTCCTACCCCCGCTACTACGGAACCCGGCGAAAGCCGGGTTCTTTTGTTTGAAGACATGACACACCGAGCGGGATACGTCAACATCATCGGCAGGCCCAATGTGGGGAAAAGCACTCTGCTGAACGCCTTGCTGGGCGAAAAGCTCGTGATCGTGAACCCCAAGGCGCAGACCACTCGCCACCGCATCCTCGGCATTCTCAATGGCGAGGATCACCAATTGGTACTGTCCGATACCCCGGGTATCCTGGAGCCTGCGTACAAGCTGCAGGAGAGCATGATGCACGCCGTGGACGAGGCCCTGCGCGATGCGGATGTCCTGCTGGTAATGGTGGAACTGGGTGAGACCCCGGAGAAATCCGAGGAGCTGTTGCGCCGGGCGAAACGGTACACGGGACCCACCCTGGTGTTGATCAACAAAGTGGACCGCGGTGATGATGACCAGCTGAACACCGCGTTCGAACAATGGCATGCCGCATTTCCAGCTGCGGTGGTGCTGCCCATTTCCGCGCTGCACGGCCTGCACATCAAAGAGCTTCGGGCCAAGCTCATCGATATGCTCCCCGAGCATCCGCCCTTCTTTCCCAAGGATGAAATGAGCGACCGGGACATGCGCTTCTTCATCAGTGAAATGATCCGCGAAAAGATCCTGGGCCTGTACAAGCAGGAAATCCCCTACAGTGCCCAAGTGGTGGTGAACAGTTTCGAGGAAACCCCGGAGATCGTCAAGGTGCAGGCCGATGTGATCGTGATGAGGGAGAGCCAGAAAGGGATCATCATCGGGAAAGGAGGTGGGGCATTGCGCCAGCTGGGCACCGAAGCGCGAAAGGCCATTGAGCGCTTTGTCTCGAACAAGGTGTTCCTGGACCTGAAGGTGAAGGTGGATGAGGATTGGAGGGGAGACGACCGGAAGCTGCGCAAATACGGATACTGAACCGGATGACCTGCCAGGACGAACATCGAACGGACACTTCCCGACCCCCTGTTGGGCGGTGTGCCATGCCTGCCTGTGGCCTCTGGGTTGCAGCGCTCAGTTTCCTTTCCCTTGTTGCTAACAGCCGTTTCCCGGCGCGCTATAGACCATGAACATTGTTGCCATTGTGGGCCGCCCGAACGTGGGCAAGAGCACGTTCTTCAACCGGTTGATCGAGAGCCGTACGGCCATTACGGACCCCACGGCAGGCACCACGCGTGACCGGCATTACGGGGATGCTGTATGGAACGGCAAGCACTTTACCGTGGTGGATACCGGCGGCTATGTCCACGGCAGCGATGACGTCTTCGAGTCGGAGATCCGTAAACAGGTGGAACTTGCTATCAGCGAGGCGGATAGCATCCTTTTCCTGGTGGATACACAGCACGGGATCACCGGCATGGACCAAACCGTGGCGCAACTCCTGCGCAGGGCGGACAAGCCCGTCTTCCTAGTGGCCAATAAGGTGGATACCCATGACAAGGAGGTCTACGCCGCTGAATTCTACAAACTTGGCCTCGGGGAAGTGTACTCCATCAGCGCACAGAGCGGGGCTGGAACGGGTGATCTCCTGGACGCCGTGGTCGACACCTTCTCGAAGGTGGCCGAGGCCGAACCGAACGATCGCCCGAAGATCGCGATCGTGGGCAAGCCGAACGTGGGTAAATCCTCCTTGGTGAACACCCTGCTGGGCACTGATCGCAACATCGTGACATCCGTGGCCGGCACTACACGCGACAACATTAACACCCGCTTCACGGGCTATGGATTCGATGTGACCTTGCTGGACACCGCGGGCATTCGGCGCAAAAGCAAGGTGGACCAGGACATTGAGTTCTACAGTGTGCTGCGCAGCGTGCGCGCGATCGAGGACAGCGATGTGTGCATGTTGCTGGTGGATGCGCAGGACGGCATTCAGCACCAGGACCAGCACATCTTCTCCATGATCGTAAAAGGTGGAAAGGGGGTCGTGGTGGTGGTGAACAAATGGGACTTGATCGAGAAGGACACCATGACCACCAAGGTGTATGAGGAGGAGATCCGGAGGAAGTTGGCCCCGTTCACGGACCTGCCCATTGTCTTCACCAGCGTGACCGGAAAGCAACGAATCCACAAGGCCTTGGAATTGGCCATGATGGTATATGCCAACCGGGCGAAGCGTATCGCCACGCGCAAGCTGAACGATGCCATGCTACCCGAGATCGAGCGCAAACCACCGCCGATGGTGAAGGACAAGAGCATCCGCATCAAGTATGTCACCCAACTGCCCGGCGTGGTGCCTGCATTTGCGTTCTTCTGCAACCTTCCGCAGTATGTGACGGAAAGCTACACCCGCTATCTGGAGAACAAGTTGCGAGAGCATTTCGACTTTACCGGTGTTCCGATCCGGGTGTTCTTCCGGAAGAAATGACCGGGCGGGGAGCGGGAGCCGTGCTTGTTGTTCCTTCCCGCTTTCCGTTGGTCCGCGTGGGCGCTGGCATCCAGTTGCCGGTGGGGCCTGGTTGGATCTAATTAACGCCGCACATCCAGCCAGTGGACCCCGCACTTGGCACAGCCGTTACATTTGTCGCCCTTTCAATGCAGTCCACCATGATCAAGCGTATCTTCTTCGGAATAGGTGTGGGAATTTTGTCGATTTCGGCGTATTCGCAAGGCAGTCCCGCCGACCCGGTGCTGATGACCGTGGACAGAAATCCGGTCACACGCAGCGAATTCGAGTCCATCTACAAGAAGAACAACAAGGATGCTCCGGTGACCAAGGAGGCACTGGACGAGTACCTGGACCTCTTCATCAACTACAAGCTGAAGGTGCGTGCCGCCGAATCCGCCGGCATGGATACCGCGGCCAAGTTCAAGACTGAGCTGGCCGGGTACCGGACGCAACTGGCACGGCCTTACCTGATCGACCGCGGGCTGAACGACCAGTTGATGCAGGAGGCCTATGCCCGGAAAACAGAAGAGGTCCGTGCTAGCCATGTCCTCGTGACCGTTCCCGAGGACGCTTCGCCGGAGGACACCGCGGCCGCCTGGAAACGGATCATGGCACTGCGGTCCCGTGTGGTGGGAGGGGAGGACTTCTCCAAGGTGGCCCAAGGCACGGGCGGGAGCGATGACCCCAGTGCAAAAAGCAACGGGGGGGACCTGGGCTACTTCAGCGTCCTGCAAATGGTCTACCCTTTCGAGTCGGCCGCGTACGCCACGCCCGTTGGGCAAGTGAGCCAACCGGTCCGGACGAAGTTCGGCTACCACATCATAAAAGTGACCGACCGGCGCCCTGCGCAGGGCGAACTCCGTGCAGCGCACATCATGATCCGTTCAGTGGACGAGGACAGCCCCGAGAAGAAAGCTGCAGCGGAAGCCCGGATCATGGAAGCCAAGAAACGCATCGACGAGGGGGAGCTGACCTTTGCCGATGCGGCCTTGAAATACAGCGATGATGCGGCCACCAGCGCCAAAGGAGGCGAATTGCCCCCCTTCACCACGGGCAAGATGATTCCGGAATTCGAGGCCGAGGCTTTCAGCTTGAAGGAGGACGGCGCCCTGAGCAATCCCTTCAAGACCCCATACGGTTGGCATATTGTGAAGCGACTGCATTACACCCCTCCGCCCAGCTACGACGAGGCCAAGGGAGAGCTGAAGACCAAGATCGCGCACGACAGCCGGGCGGAGATCACCCGCCAGAAATTCCTGAACAACCTGCGGGCCGAATACCACTATAAGGCCTTCCCCAAGAACCTCACAGCGGTGGAGAAGGCGTTGGACACCACGGTGTTCCAGAAGGGAACCACGGTGATGGACACCCTGATCCGCAAGCAAGCCGAACAGAAGCAAGTGGTCCGGAACGGTGTGAAGTTCGACCGCACGATCACCGGCACCATCAAGAACGGCAAGGTGGTGAGCCCCTATTCGCGCGCTGAGGAAAAGGCTGAGCCAACGCCGGATGACACGGTGGTGGTGCGGGATATGCAACAGGGCTGGACGAATGACCGCAAGCGCCACGCCAAGCTCACCAAGCCGGTCTTCACCATGGACGGAAGGAGCTACAGTCAATTGGACCTTCTCGACCATATTGAGCGGAAGCAAAAGCGAGAGCCTGCACGGCCCATGGGGGAGTACGTGCAAGACCAGTACAATGCGTTCGTGGACGACCGGTTGTTGGCATTCGAGGATTCGAGCCTTGAGAAGAAGTACCCCGAGTTCCGGATGCTGATGAAGGAATACCGCGATGGCATTCTGCTGTTCGAGCTTACGGACAAGATGGTGTGGAGCAAGGCGGTGCAGGACACCACGGGCCTGGAGCAATACTATGCGGAACACAAAAACGACTTTCTGTATCCCGTGCGCTATGAGGCGGACGTGTTCACCTGCGCCAATGCGGCGGTGGCCAAGCAGGCCCGCGCACAGGTGGTGAAAGGACGGTCAGTGGATGCCGTGCGCAAGGCGGTGGCCAAGGGGGATACTACCGCCCTTCAGGTCCAAAGCGGGGTATATGCCAAGGAGGAACTGCCGGTTCTCAAGGACGTGAGCTCGCCTGGGATCACGGCGGACCTGGCCGCTGACGGCAAGGTGGTCTTCGCCCATGTGAAGAAGGTATTGGAGCCCAGCCCCAAACCCTTGGAGGAGGCACGGGGCCTGGTGACGGCCGCCTATCAGGACCAATTGGAAAAGGATTGGATCAAGGACCTGCGCGCCAAGTACCCGGTAACCGTGGAACGCGAGGTGCTTTACGGTATCCAATGATGCAACTGGCCGCGGCCTCTACTAGCAAGAACATGGGAAGGGCGGCGATCATCGCCGCCCTTCTCCTTGCCGGCTGTGGCTCGGGTCATGACCCTACGGACCGCGTGGCCGCCGTGGCCTACAACGACAAGCTTTATTGGAGCGACCTGCGCATGGTGGTGCCCTTGACCTCCTCCCCGGAGGACAGTGCGGCCATCGCTCGCCGATACCTGGACAACTGGGCGCGGAACCGCGTGATGCTGCACATGGCCGAGCATAACCTGGACAAGGACCAGATCAACGTGGAGGGCCAGTTGAAGGCCTACCGTGAATCGCTCCTCACCTTCGCCTATGAACAGGCCCTGGTGCTGCAGAACCTGGATACGGTCGTCAGTGGTTCGCAGGTGCAGGAATACTATGATCGGAACATCGCCAACTTCCAGCTCAAGGACAATATCGTCAGGGTGAGGTGGTTCAAGCTAAGGGAACAGGACAAGCGGACGATCAAACGCGTGGAGCAACTTTGGCGGAGCAACGACAGAAAGGACCTGCACGAGCTGGAAGTGCTCCTGGCCCGGCACGGCACGGCCATCGTGGACACCCACGAGGACTGGATCGAGTTCAGTACCCTGCAACAACAGGTGCCCCTGCGGCCCGAGAATCCCACGGATTGGCTTCAACGGCAGGAGAAGGTGGTGGTAGATGACCCGAACGGCACTTACTTCGTGAACTTTCTGGATCATCGCTTGAAGGACAGCACCTCACCCATCGACCTGGTGGAGGCACAGGTCCGCTCCATCATCATCAACCAGCGCAAACTGAAGCTTGTGGAACGCATGCGCGAAGAACT
>Ga0079224_100001946_pt1 | contig 24542 bp, 17 predicted proteins | sample Stecom2015_FD_80414 | JGI IMG/M metagenome (GOLD analysis project Ga0079224, IMG submission 80414) | Agricultural soil microbial communities from Utah to study Nitrogen management - Steer compost 2015 | ecosystem: Environmental > Terrestrial > Soil > Agricultural land | place: USA: Utah... | reverse complement strand
GCCGCTGCTCGGACTCGCCGTAGAACTTGCCCATGATCTCCGGGCCGGCGATGTGGAAGAACGCAGCGTCCGCCTCGTTCGCGACGGCCCGGGCCAGCAGCGTCTTCCCCGTTCCGGGCGGCCCGTGGAGGAGCACGCCCTTCGGCGGGTCGATCCCGAGCCGCGCGAAGAGTTCGGGGTGCTTGAGCGGGATCTCGATCATCTCCCGGACCTGCCGGATCGTGTCGCCGAGGCCGCCGACATCGTCGTACGTCACATCGGTCCGGCGCGGGACCTCGACCTCCTCGACGTACTCGGGGAGCAGCTCGATCTCGGTGTCCTCCGCGATCCGCACGATCCCGCGCGGCTGGGCCGAGACGACCCGGAGCCGGATCTCCTGAAGCCCGAAGGCGGGCTGCTCGAAGAACATGCGGAAGATGTCCTCGGGGAAGAGGCCGCTTTCCATCGGCGTCGCGGTCCGGCGGTAGACGGACGTCGAGACGACGTCGCCCGTGACGACCGGCCGGCCGAGGAGCGTGCGGCGCAGCATGTCGCCGGAGCCTGCGAGACGAAGGTTCTTCTGCGCCGGCGCGAGCTGGACGCGGCGGGCCGGCTTGACGTCCGCCCGCCGGATCTCGACCGTGTCGCCGATCCCGACGTCCGCGTTCGCACGCTCGAGGCCGTCGAGCCGGATGATCCGGAGCCCCTCATCCTCCCGGTACGGCGGGATCGCGATCGCACCCGTGCTCCGCTTCCCGACGATCTCGATCACATCGCCTTCCCGCAGACCGAGCGACTGCAGCGCCTGCTGGTCGATCCGCGCGACGCCGCGCCCGACGTCCTGCGGCTTGGCGGCGGCGACCTGGAGCCGGACGCCTCCTTCCTCCTGCGGCGCTCGATCGCTCATCGTGCGTTCCTCCTCGGCTGCGAGATCCCCTCTCCCGGACGCCGGCGGCGAGGCGGCCGGCGGCTCACCGGCGGGCCACGGACCCGACCCCGGGCGGCGGATGTGCCTACTCCGACCGCGGCCCGGGCCGGGCAGCCTCGATCGAGGGCGCAAGTTCCGTGCAGACGCGGCGGCGCCTCGGTCCGGGCCGCCGGAGCAAGGGTCAGACGCCGATCGCGGCGATGATGAACGTCGCCATCAACGTCACCAGCACGGCCATCGCGTACGTCCAGCTGAAGACGGAGAACTTGAAGAGCGTCTTGAGGAGCGACTGACCGTACACCCGGCGCATCGCCCAGACCAGGTAGACGGGGAACCAGAGCCACGCCACCGACTTCGCCGGCAGGATGAACAGGAGGGTGAAGAAGAGGAAGGCGAAGGCGTGCAGGTGGAGCACGAAGATGAAGTGTTCCACGTACGGCCGGCCGCTCCGGATGTAGAGCCCCTTCAGGACGAGCGCGAAGAACGGGAGGAGGAGGAAGATCGCTTTCGGCGCATCGCTGAGCACCCGCATCGTGATGAGCTGGAGCGCCCTCCTACGGTCGGCCGATGTCCCGTCCAGGAACGGCTGTATGAACGGTTTGACCGATTCCGGTATCTCGTCGGTCCCTTCCACGGAAGGAGCCGGCAGGTCCGGATCGGCCGCGGGGCCGGCGGGGGTCGCCGGACCTCGGTCCTCGCCCGCCGTCGCGTCCGGGTCCGCACGGCCGTCCTCTGCTTCGATGACCGTTGCAGCGAACTGATCCTGGCCGCGCACCCTGGGGTCCGGGACCGCCCCGCCGTCCGCCGCTCCGACGGGGTCTTCCGCGGCGGTGGCCTCCGACGGCGCTTCCGGCGGAGGGGCGTCGCCGGTCACATCCGCGGTGGGGGCCTCCGACGGCGCTTCGGCCGCGGGGGCGTCCCCGCTCTCACCCGCGGCGGGGGCGGTGGTCTTCGACTCCCACGTATCGAAGAACCCTCTCAGCCTCGAGTCCGTCCCGGTCGAGAGGACGACGAAGAAGAGGAGGCTGCACGTCAGGTAGAGGCGGAGCGGGCGGATGTAGCGTGCGATCCGTCCGGCCGTGTACTCCCGGGTCAGGAACCCGGGCCGGAAGAGGAGGGCGACGAGCGTGCGAGGCAGCCGCCCGTTGAGGGCGAGCTGATCGTCCAGCATCTCCGCGATCATCGTGCGGAGCGAGAGAAGGTGCTGGTCCAGGCGCTGGCCGCACCCCGCGCAGTATTTTGCGCCTGGCGCGGCCGTACGCATGCAGTTCGGGCAGGTTTCTCCCGTCTGCGGCTGCGTCGCCTCGACCGGCCTGGTCCGGACGCCCGTTTCCATGCGCGCGTCGCTCCGCCGCCTCGTTCCCCTGCGGGGTCAGCGCCGTGCCGGGTCCTCGGCCGTCGCCGTCCTCGGCCGGATCGTCGGATACTCGATCCCGAGTTGCTCGAGGTACGTCTCGTAGCGCGACGGGTCGTAGCGCAGCCCTTCCAGCATCGGCCGGAACCGCTCCATCCGCTCCGCGTTCAGGAACGTCGGCGGCGGCGTGCCCTCCGGGATCAGCGACACCCATTTCATGTCCCGGGTCTGGACCTCTTCGAAGTAGCGCTTGGCTTCGGCCAGGAACTCCGCGTCGGTCAGCAGCTCGATCGCGGTCATCGCGATGACGCGCGACCCGTAGTTCGCGCCCTTGTGCGCGATCGGCGTTGCCATCGCGATCGCGCTCGACCAGTGGTGGCCGATCGTCCCCGGGATGTTCGCCGGGTAGCGCAGCCGCACGGTGGGGACGTTCCAGCTCACCTCGGCGATGTCGTCGCTCCCGCCGCCCATCCCCTGGGCCGCTTCGCGCAGCTCCTTCCGGACCTCGGTCCGGAGCCCGATGGTGTCGGCTCCGAGCTCTCGCTGCACGGCCTTCGCGAGCGCGATGTCGGCCTCCGACCATTCCGGCATCCCGACGGCCAGGATGTTGGCGTGCATCCGCTCGGCCATCGGCTTGTTCATGTTCGACGGCCAGGCGGCGCCGAGGACGCGTTCCTCGACCGTCGTGCCCGTCATCATCGCGGCCGCCTGGGCCATCGTCTGGCCGAGCTCGTGCAGCTCCTTGATCCGCGGGTAGTCGAGTTCGCGGAAGTAGTACCAGACCGACGCCTCCGAGGGGACGACGTTCGGCTGGCTGCCGCCGTTCGTGATCACGTAGTGCGAACGCTGCTGGAGCCGGAGGTGCTCGCGGCGGTAGTTCCAGCCCGCGTTCATGAGTTCGACCGCGTCGAGCGCGCTCCGCCCGGCCCACGGCGACCCGGCACTGTGCGCCGACCGGCCGTGGAAGGTGAACATCGTCGAGACGAGCCCGGAGCCGCTGATCCCCCACGATGTCGAGAAATCGCTCGAGACGTGCGTCGAGAGCATGGCGTCCACATCGCGGAAGAGCCCGGCATTGACCATGTACGTCCGGCTCGCGACGAGCTCTTCCGCGACGCCGGGGATGACGCGGATCTCGCCCGGCAGGCCGTGCCGCTCCATGACGCGCTTGACGGCGATCGCGGCGACGATGTCGACGGCCGGCGCGCTGTTGTGGCCTTCGCCATGGCCGGGGCCGCCGGGGATCAAGGGGTCGTGGTAGGCGACGCCCGGCTTCTGCGAGGTTTCCGGCAGCCCGTCGATGTCGCCCATGATCCCGATCACCGGGCGCCCGCTCCCCCAGCTCGCGACGTAGCAGGTCGGCATCCCCGCGCACCCGCGTTCGACACGGAACCCTTCGCGCTCCAGGATCCCGGTCAGGTACTCGACGGTCCACTCCTCCTGGAACCCGAGCTCCGAGAAGCTGAAGACCATGTCCACCATCTCCTGGGAGAGCTTCTGCATGGAGGCGACCTCCTGCAGGACCTCATCCTTCAGGCGATCGGTGGAGGGGCGGCGCTGCGCCGAGAGCGGCGACGGGAGCGAGGCGAGGAGCACCGCGAACAGGGCAGCGCCGAGGGACGAAGAGACGACGGAGCGGCAGCCGGTGCGTAGAGCCGTCACGGAACCCTCCTGAAGCGTGGACGGATGGAGAGGACCGGATGCGCACGAGGCGCGACGGCAAGCTAACTCCGGGGCGCCCGGGCAGGCAACGGGGTGTCCGGGCAGGCAGCGGCCGCCTGCGACGACGACCCGTTCGTACGCCACGATGGTTGCACGACGGCGCCGTCGATCCTACCTTCCCCACGAGACCTGCCTCGACCTCCACCCCCGACCCGAGGAATGGACATGTGGCGCCTCCGGTACCTTGCCATCCTGTCATGCCTCGCGATCGCCTGCCAGAGCGCCGGCCCGAACGCCGGCGGCCGCGGTGTCCGAAGCATTCTGATGGCGGATGAGATCCAGACGCTGGCGGGCATCCAGACCGCGTTCGAAGCGGTCCAGCGGCTGCGCCCGGAGTTCCTGCGCTACCGGGGCGAGACTTCCCTCCAGTCGCCCGGCGCGGGTCGGCTTCAGGTCTACCTGAACGGGACACCCATCGGCGGTGTCGATGCGCTGCATCAGATCCCGGTCGGCGAAGTCCGGGCGATCCGTTTCCTGAACGGACGGGACGCGACGACGCGGTACGGGACCAACCACGGCGGCGGCGTGATCGAGGTCACGCTCGGGAGCTGAACGGCGGGCGCGGCGCTCGGACGCCCGGACCCCGCAGGGCTCAGCGCCCGCGCCGGGGCAGCGCCTTTTCGGTCGCCTCGCGCAGGACGGGGTTGTCGGCGGTGACCGGACCCAGGTGCCGCCAGCGCACGACGCCGTCCGTGTCCAGGAGCACCGTGACCGGCACGCCCTGCGCGGGGAACGCGGCGGTGATCTTCTCACCCGGGTCACGCAGGATCGTGTACGTGATCCCGTGCTCGGCCAGGAACTCGCGGACCGTGTCGTCCGCGCCGGCGGCATCGATGCTCACCCCCAGGACCGTGAGCCCTCGCGGTCCGAACTCCTCGTGCAGCGCCTGCAGATCCGGCATCTCCTTCCGGCACGGCGGGCACCACGTCGCCCAGATGTTCAGGAGCACCGCCTCGCCCCGCAGGCCGGCAAGGGACACGGTATCGCCGTCGAGCGTGGGCGCTGCGTAGTCCGGCGCCCGGGTACCGACCGCGCCGGGCGGGAGCGGCGCATCGCCGCACGCGAGCAGCGCGGAGGCGACCAGGAGCAGTGGGAGGATCCGTTTCATCGTTCTCTCAGCGTTGCGGTCGCAATCCCGGTGACGGCCGACCGGATCGACCGCGGGACCCGCCGGCCGCGACCGACCCTACCGGGGCTACCCCGATCGGCCGGGATCGCTCCGGCCGATGGCGGGTCCGGGGCCCGGCGCGATATCAGCCGCCGGTCGCGACACCATCTCCGTCTTCCCGTGCGGTGGTGATCCGGTCCTTCCCGACCTCCCGCAGCACCGCCGTCGCGTAGGCGCCCGGCGGGAGGGTGAAGCGGAACTCGAAGTACGCGCCGTCGTCGTCCGTCCCGGATTCGACCTCCGCCTCGCCGATCGGGAAGCGGAGCGGCCGGCGCGTCCCCGGCGCGCGGAACGGGCCGGTCGCGGGGAACTCGTCGAGACGCGCGCCGGCCCGCTCCAGCACGTCCCGTTCCACCGCTGCGGGCCAGCCTTCGGGCACGCGCATCCCTGGTCCGGGCAGCGGTCCGGTCGCGGAGATCTCGAACCGCTCCGCGCGCGGCTGCTCCGCCGCCTCGTCCTCGATCAGGAAGACCCCACCCGTGTCGTGCCGGTAGGCGAGATCGCCGGTCCGGACCCGGTCGAGCTCGTCGACGCGGCGGGCGAGGACCTCGTTGAAGAGCCAGGACTGGTACGCGCTCACGTAGAAGCGGAGCATCCGCCGTTCGATGGCGTGGAGCGCGCGCCGGGCGTCGCCCCGGCTGCGGGCCATCGCCCGGCACAGGCGGGCGACGTGGCGATAGGCGGGCGGCCAGAGCGGGGCGGCGCCGTCGTAGTCGCCGGCATCGAACCGCTCGCGCGCGAGCCGGACCTCGCCCGTGTCCGCGGCCATCGGCCGGCCGGCGATCAGCGCGACGGCGTCGTCCCACCGCGCCCGGACGAGCGCGCGCCCGACCGCCGCCGTGTCGCCCCGCCGCCCGAACCGCTGCGGCCCGAAGTAGTTCGGCACGCCCCGGCGGGCCAGGACCGCGAGGACGCGGCGCACGTCGGCGAGCCGTGCGGGGTCGACGTCCCGGACCCGGATCCGGAACCGGTTCCCCGCGAGGTGGCCGGTCCGCAGCTTCCGCGGGTGGCGCGTCGCGGAGAGGACCCGGATCCGCGGCAGCTCGAGCGCGAGGACGCGGGCCGGGTCGACGTGCTCGACGCTGAGCGTCTGGCGCGTCACGGCGTGCGCGTCCTTCAGCCCCGCGACGCCGATCTCGCGGGGCCGGACGCCGAGCGCGCGGGCGATGTCCGAGACCGCCTTCATCGTCGAGAGCCCCGCCTTCTCGATCCGGAAGAAGGTGTGGTCGCCGTGGCCCTCGGGCTCGTAGAGCGAGATCTCGTCGACGACGAAGTCCTCGTAGTAGCGCCGAATCACGCCCGCGACGGGCGGGACGTCCGCCGTCAGGTACGGCCACTCGCGGGGCGCGAGATCGGCGCCCACGGCGCCCGCCACGTTCACGGCATCAACCGTTCGATCCGCCAGCTCCCGTCCGGGAGGAGCGTGTAGCGGAGCCGGTCGTGGAACCGGCCCGGCCGGCCCTGCCAGAACTCGAACGCGTGCGGCGCGACGAGGTACCCGCCCCAGTGCGGCGGGAGCGGGACGTCGTCGCCCTCGAACCGGCTCCGGACCTCGCGCAGCCTCGCTTCCATCTCCGCACGGCTCGCGACCGGCTCGCTCTGGTGCGAGGCCCACGCGCTCAGCCGGCTCGCGAGCGGACGGCTGCGGAAATACGCCTCCGACTCCGCGCGCGGCAGCCGCTCGACGGTGCCCTCGACCCGGACCTGGCGCGCCAGCTCGTGCCAGTAGAAGGTGAGCGCGGCGTGCGGGTTCGAATCCAGCTCCGTCGACTTCCGGCTCCGGTAGTCGGTGTAGAAGACGAAGCCCCGGTCGTCGACGCCCTTCAGGAGCACGATCCGGACCGATGGCCGGCCGTCCGGCGTCGACGTCGCGAGCGCCATCGCGTTCGGCTCGGACGCGACGGCGTCGACCGCGTCCTTGAACCAGAGCTGGAACTGCGCGATCGGGTCCGGGTGCGCCGCCGCCTCGTCCAGCGGCTCGCCCATGAAGTCCCGGCGCAGATCGGCGATCGAATCGGACACGCTGCACCTCGGCGCCGTCGTTCGGGGTCGGTGAACGTTGGGTCCGATCCCGCCTACGACAGGGCGCTCTCGTGATCGGGACGTTGCGAGTGGTTCCGGGGAAAAAGGTATCCCGTGACGACGCCGCGCACCAGTCGGCCCGCCGGGCGGGACGGCCCCGGGGCCGGACGCCGGCGCAGCCCGCGCCGACATTGACTTTCCCCGCCATCCCGCGCTATTCTCGCAGGACACAGCCGCGCCGCAACGACTCATCCGACGGAGCTGCATCGATGCAACCCCTTCGTCCTCTGCTGGTCATCGTCGCCGCTGTCGCGCTCCTCTCGCCCCGGCCGGCCGCCGGGCAGGAGTCCGCGAAGCGGGCCTTCACCCCTGCCGACTGGTACCGTGTGACGACGCTCTCGTCGCCCGCGGTCTCGCCGGACGGCAAGCTCGTCGCCTTCACGGTGACGACGGTCAAGGAGTCGGAGAACCGGCGCCACTCCGAGATCTGGGTCGTGCCGACGGACGGCGGCGAGCCGTACCGCGTGACCTCGCCCGGGACCGAGAGCTCGAACCCGCGCTGGTCGCCGGACGGGGCGTACCTCTTCTTCAACTCGAACCGGCCGGGCGGCAGGGGGTCGACGTGGGCGCTGCGCATGGACCGCCCCGCGGGCGAAGCGGTCCAGATCGACACGTACCCGACCGGCTCCATGCCGCGCGACAAGCGCTTCGCCGTCTTCACGCAGCCGGCGCCGCGCCCGGATGAGGACCGGGACTCGGCGGACTCGAGGACGAAGGACCCGTTCGCGGCGATGCCGCCGATGGCGAGGCCGCCGTACGGCTCGATCACCCAGCCGCTCGATCCGCGGCGGTTCGATGGCATGCACATCGTCGACTTCCCGTACAAGGCGAACGGGCGCGGCTTCATCCCCAACCGCAGGGAGGCACGGGAGTACCGCCCGGCGCAGCTCTGGATCCAGATGGTCGGGGACACGACGAAGGTCATGATCACGAACACGGCGTACTCGCACCGGAACGCGGTCGTCTCGCCGGACGGCCGGTGGATCGCCTTCGTCGCCGACCGCGACCTGCGCCCGGACTCGGTCGTCCAGGCCGAGCGCGACTCGATCGCGAAGCTGCCGTACGACGCCGCGCGCGACGAGGCGCCGCGCAACGACTCCGACATCTACGTCATCTCGGTCGATGGCGGCGAGCCGCGCAAGGTCGCCGAGTTCATGGGGAACGAGCGGAGCCTCGCCTGGACGCCGGATGGGCGGCGGATCACCTTCATCTCGAACGACGGCACCCGCACGTCGCCCAACCGGCTCTATCAGGTCGAAGCTTCGGGCGGCGAGCCGCGGGAGGTGCTCCCGGGGTGGGAGCACGAGCCCACCAGCTACGAATGGATGCCGAGCGGCGAACTCCTCGTGAGCGCCGCGATCGGCGGCCGCGACGCGCTCTTCCGCTATTCGCCGAGGACGCGTCAGTTCACCGAGGTCATCGGCGGCCGGCGCCGGGTCTTCGGCATGAGCTTCGACGACCAGCGCCGCACCATCGCCTTCGTCGCGAGCGAGGTCGACCGGCCGACGGAGCTCTACATCACCGACGTCTACGGCCTGAACGAGCGCCGTCTGACCGGCTTCAACGATTCGCTCAACGCCGAGATCGCCTGGTCCGGCGCCGAGCGGTTCACCTACGAATCCGTGGGCGGGCTCGAGATCGAGGCGTGGCTCATGGAGCCGTACGGCTACCAGCCCGGCCAGAAGTACCCGCTCGTCCTCTACATCCACGGCGGGCCACATTCGCGCTACGGCGAGAACTGGTTCGATGAGTTCCAGAACCTGGCCGGCGCGGGGATGTGGGTCCTCTACACGAACCCGCGCGGCTCGAGCGGCTACGGCGCCGCGTTCACCTACTCGACCCGCGGGGAGTGGGGCGGCGACGACTATCTCGACCTCATGAAGGCCGTCGACATCGTCGCCGCACGGCCCGACGTGGACTCGACGCGGATGGGCGTGACCGGCGGCAGCTACGGCGGGTTCATGACCGCCTGGATCACGACCAAGACGGACCGGTTCAAGGCCGCGCAGACCGATCGGATGATCAGCAACTGGTGGTCGTGGTACGGGTCCTCGGAGGCGCAGGGGCTGACGGAGTTCGAGTTCTACGGCAAGCCGTGGGACAACCCGCTCGTCTACGACACGCTCTCGCCGATCCGCTACGCGGACCGGGTCACGACGCCGACGCTCATCGTCCAGTCCGAGGAGGACCACCGCACCCCGATGACCGACGCGGAGCAGTGGTTCATGGCGCTCAGGAAGCGGGGCGTGCCGGTCGAGTTCATCCGCTACCCCCGCTCGACGCACGACCTGTCGCGGACCGGCGAGCCGTGGCTCCTGGTCGACCGGCTGGCCCGGCTGCGGCAGTGGTTCAGCCACTGGCTCCAGGTGCCGGAGCCGACGGTGACCGCCGACGCTGCGGTCCAAGGATCTGCGGGATCGTCGCCATGACGGACACCGTCGGCGACGGCGGCCGCGCCTGCCCGGTCTCGGTCCGATGGGCCGGGCCGGGGCGCGTGCCGTCGTCGGCGGCTCCGGGCCAGGAGGACAACCGCCTCAGCTCACCGCCTTCTTCACGAGCTCGCCGATCCGCGCCTCCTCGACGGCCGTCAACTCCTTCAGCGCGAAGGAGGTCGGCCACATGGCGCCGTCGTCGAGCCTCGCCGCGTCGGTGAAGCCGAACGTCGCATACCTGGACTTGAATTTCTGCGCCGTCCTTGGCGTACGCGGGCATCCCGTACCAGGTCTTCGGCGAGAGGATCGGCGCGCTGGCCTTGATGATCGCGTGGATCCGCTCGGCCATGGCGCGATCCGAGTCCTCCATCTCGGCGATCTTCGCGAGCACGTCGCGTTCCCCATCCGCCCTGGCCCTCTTCGTGCGCGTGCCGCGGCGCGCTTCTGCCTTCAATTCCCGAGCGCGCTCCTTCATCGCCGCTCGTTCCTCAGCGGTGACCCCCCCGGATTCCCCGCCGGCCGGGGCGGCGCTCGTTCGACAAGGTTCACATGGGCTCGGGCTGAATGCCGGTGAGGCCGCAAGGCCGCACGCCCGCGATCGTAGGCTTGCATTTGACCCGGCGGCGCGTTCTCTTGTTCCGTGGGGCACACCCGGACCGCGCCCCGCGGCACTCTCCCCGACAGCAGGTACGATGCACCGATTCGCCTTCCCGATCGCGCTCGCTCTGCTCCTGAGCTCCTCGGACCGTGCCGCCGCGCAGAGCCTGCGCGGCTCGAAGGCCTCGCTCGCCCGCCAGGTCCGCCAGGCGGAGCTGCACGATTACACGTTCCTCCGTCGCCCGGCCGACGTGGAGCGCTTCGTCCGCGCCGGCCTCCTGGTCCCCGTCCGCGGGAACGCGGATTACGAGCTCGCCCAGGTCTCGTTCCCCTACGCCCGGCCGGAGGTCCGGATCTTCATCGAGCGGCTCGGCCGGCAGTACCGCGCCGCGTGCGGCGAGAAGCTCGTCGTCACGAGCCTCGTCCGTCCGACGACGCGTCAGCCGCGGAACGCATCGCAGTACTCCGTCCACCCGACCGGGATGGCCGTGGACCTGCGCCGCAGCACGAGTCCCGCCTGCCGCCGGTGGCTCGAGAACACGCTCCTCCACCTCGAGCGGCGGGGCGTGGCCGAGGCGACGCGGGAGACGCGGCCGCCGCACTACCACGTCGCGCTCTTCCCGAAGCCGTACCTCCGCTACATCGGCGGGGCCGGCGCGTCGACGGTCCGCGTCGCGTCGAACGGGGCGGCCGCAACCGGCGCTGCCGCCGCGACCTACCGGGTCCGCCGCGGCGATACGCTCTGGGCGATCGCCAGGAGGCACGGCACGACCGTCGAGGCGATCCAGGCCGAGAACGGTTTGCGATCCACGAGGGTACTAGCCGGGCAAACGCTGCGGATCCCGAGATCGAACTGATCGCATCCCGGCCGGACGCGCCCGGCCGGCCACGGTCCGGGCCCCGCGGCGAACGACGCCGAAAACGAACGGGGGCTCGAGACCATGAACGCACGCACTCCCCACGTCGTCATATTGGGCGGCGGCTTCGCCGGGCTGAACTGCGCCCGCGCGCTCCGCCGGGCACCGGTCCGGATCACGCTGGTCGACCGCCAGAACCACCACCTCTTCCAGCCGCTCCTCTACCAGGTCGCGACGGCGTCGCTCTCGCCGGCCGACATCGCGACCCCGATCCGCGGGATCCTCGCCTCGCAGCGCAATGTCCAGGTCTGGATGGGCGAGGCCGTCGACATCGACGCGGAGCGCAGGATCGTCCAGCTCGAGGACGGCGAGCTCGCGTACGACTACCTCGTCGTCGCGACCGGCGCGACGCACGCCTACTTCGGGCACGACGAGTGGGCGCGGCACGCGCCCGGGCTCAAGACGATCGACGACGCGCTCGAGATCCGCCGCCGGTTCCTCATCGCGTTCGAGTCCGCCGAGCGCGAGGCGGACCCCGAGGCGCGGCGCCGGCTCCTGACGTTCGTCATCGTCGGCGGCGGGCCGACCGGCGTCGAGCTGGCCGGCGCGATGGCCGAGATCGCGAGGGACGTCATCCCGAACGACTTTCGCGCGATCGACACGACCACGGCCAGGATCCTCCTGGTCGAGGGCGCGGACCGCCTGCTCCAGGCCTATCCGCCCGAGCTCTCCGAACGGGCTCGCGAGCAGCTCGAGCGGCTCGGCGTCGAGGTCCTCACCGGCGCCCGCGTCGAACGGATCGAGGACGGCGCCGTCTACATCGGCGACGACCGGATCGAGGCCGGGAACGTCTACTGGGCGGCCGGCGTTGCCGCGTCGCCTCTCGGCGCACGGCTCGGCGCGCCGCTCGACGCCGCGGGCAGGGTCGTGGTCGAGCCCGACGCATCGGTGCCCGGCCACCCGGAGATCTTCGTCATCGGCGACCTGGCCCGGATGGTCCAGGACGGCAAGCCGATCCCCGGCGTCGCGCCCGCCGCGATGCAGATGGGACGCCACGTCGCCCGTACGATCCTCGCCGACCTCGAGGGACGGCCGCGCTCGCCGTTCCGCTACCGCGACAAGGGGAACCTGGCCACGATCGGGCGCGCCGCCGCCGTCGCCGAGATCGGACGACTCCGGCTGAGCGGGCTGCCCGCGTGGCTGGTCTGGGTCTTCGTCCACATCCTCTACCTGATTGGGTTCCGGAACCGGCTCGTGGTCATGATCCAGTGGGCGTGGGCGTACCTCATGTACCAGCGCGGGGTCCGGCTCATCACCGGCAAGACATCGGTCCGCCTCGAGGCGGCGCTGCAACCGATCGGCGAGTCCGGTGGCCGCGACGCGGAGCCGATCCGCCGCCGGGCGCTGGCATCCACTTTGCGCTTGCCGGCCGCCGTCCGACGACGTTAGACCGACGGCGGCCGCGGAGCGGCAGGAGGCCCGATGATGCGACTGAGCTCGCCGGAGTTCGAGGACGGAGCCCGCATCCCGCAGCGGTTCACCTGCGAGGGCGACGATGTCTCGCCACCGCTCGTGATCGATGGGATCCCGGACGGCGCGCAGAGCATCGCGCTCATCGTCGACGACGCGGACGCGCCCCGCGGGAGCTTCGACCACTGGCTGATCTGGAACGTGCCGGCCCGCCTCTCGACGCTGCCCGAGGCGATCCCGACCGAGCGGATCGTGCCGGGACTCGGGCCTGCCGCGCAGGGGAGGAACGACTTCGGAGAGATCGGGTACCGCGGGCCGTGCCCGCCCCGGGGACGCGAACACACCTACCGGTTCCGCGTCTACGCCGTCGACGGCGTGATCCACCTCGACCCGGGCGCCGACCGCGACGCGCTCGAACGCGCGCTCGAAGGCCACATCCTCGCCGAAGCCGAACTCACGGGGCGGTACGGACGCGAGTAGACGGACCGACCTACGAAGACCGGCCGCGGCGACGGGGGGACCGTCGGGCGTCGGGGCCCGCCGCACCCTTCGGACCCACCGCGCCGGCCCGATCCGCGGGGCTTGCCGCGCCGGCGTCCACGCGCCGCGGATCCGCGGCTGGACGCCGGGTAATTCCGGTGTTATATTACTTTGCAGCGTCGAGGCCGGATCGGCCGAGGTGGGCCGGCCTCCGTACGAGGGCGTTGGAGGGGATCTGGGCGCCGGTCCAGATCCCGTTTTCATTGAGAAAGGAGCGTCAATGATCGAAGTCATCCTGAGTGAGAACGATCGGCTCGACTGGGGGCTCAAGCAGTTCCGTCGCAAGATGCTCCGCTCGGGCCGCTTCAAGGACATGAAGCGCAAGCGCTTCTACGAGAAGCCGAGCGAGCAGCGGAAGCGCAAGTCGGCCGAGGCGAAGCGTCGCATGCTGCGGGCCCGCCGCAAGATGGCGAAGGCGCGCTGAGCCCGCATCGCCATCGAGGCGATGGCCTGACGATACATCCGGAAGCGGCAGTCGCGAGTGGCGAGGTGCGCCCGGCCCCAGGGCGTGCCGCCGCGGCCGCGACGCTCCGCTTTTCTCCCCACCCGGGACTTTTCACCCACCGGCCCGGCGGCTCGCCGGTGAAGTTCCTGCCCCTCAGGACCCGTACGTCATGACGAAAGCGTCTCGCGCGCCCCTCATGAGGCGGTGCGGCTCCACGTGCGTCGCGCGGTCCTGGGCCCGTTCCGGATCGAAGGAGACGGTCTCCGCGTCGTAGCCCGGCACGAGAAGACCCCGCCGCCCGGGCCCGAGGTCCTCGGCCGGGAGCGGGGTCGGATGCCGGACCGCGTCCGCCGACTCAGTCGTTCGTCGCCGGCGCCGGCTTGCGCGGCATCATCTCGTCCCGCATCGCGAGGTGGTAGACGGTCGACGCGACGACGACCGCCGCCTGCTTCAGGTCCTCGATCACGAGCCGCTCGAAGGTGTCCGCGTTCGAGTGGTGCGTGCGGATGCTGTACTCGATCGGGTCCTGGATGAAGTTGAAGCCCGGGACCCCGACCGCATCGAACGCGAGGTGGTCGGTGCCGCCGGTGTTCCCGTGCCGCACCACGACGACGCCCAGGTCCTTGAACGGCCAGAGGATCTGCTCGAAGATCGGGATCGCCGCCGCGTTGCTCTGGTCCCAGATCCCGCGCAGCCGCCCGGTCCCGTTGTCCACGTTCACGTACGCGGAGATCTTCGGCCAGAGCGCCTCGTTGTTCCGGACCCACGCCCGCGAGCCGAGGAGCCCCTGCTCCTCACCGCTCCAGAGCGCGATCCGGATCGTGCGCCGGGGCTGGACGCCGATCGCCTTGAGGATCCGGACCGCCTCCATCATGACGATCGAGCCCGCGGCGTTGTCCGTCGCGCCGGTCCCCGTGTGCCACGAGTCCAGGTGTGCACCGAGCATCACGTACTCGTCCGCCTTGTCCGTACCGGGGATGTCGCCCAGCGTGTTGTACGCCTTGAGGTCATCCTCGTAGAAGCGGTTCTTGACCTCGACCTCGAGCGTGACGGGCACGCCCCGCTTCGCGTTCCGCCAGAGCAGGCCGTACTGTTCGTGAGAGACGACGAGCTCCGGGAGCGGGATCGGGCTGTTCGGGTCCCGGCCGCTCGAGCCGCCGACCCTCAGGATCCCGTACGTCCACGGCGAGGGCGACAGGACCGCGGCCGCGCCTTCCGCGGCGAGGAATTCGTTCAGCGCGGCCCGGAGCTGCTGACGCCGGCGGAACTCCTCCATCCGCCGCTGCTGCTGCGGCTGGCCGGCCACGGTCGGCGGCACCATCGTCCACGGGTCGGTCAACAGATCGTCGAGCAGGATCCGACGGTCCCGCGGCTCGAACTCCGGCCCGATCTCCGACGGCGGCTGCAGGAGCACGAACGCGTTCTTCAGCTTCCCCTTGAAGCGGGCCAGGTCCGCCTCGTCCTCGACGTCGACGATGACGGCCGGGCCCTTGACCAGCCCCTTCGTGCTCCCGGTCCAGGCGACCGGCTGCGCGTGGAGCGGCTGGGCGAACGGCTCGACGATACGGCCGCGATACCATTCGCGTTCCCACCCGCGCCCGAACTCGCCCCACGGCTCGACGACGACGTTCTGCAGGCCCCACTCCCGCAGCTTGGACGCGGTCCACTCGTTCGCCCGCATCATCGCGGGCGAGCCGGTCAGACGGGGTCCGATCACGTCGGTCAGGTAGCCGCCGAGCTCCTCGATCTGCGACCGGTTCAGCCCCTCATCGCGGATCCGCTCGATGACGTCCAGGTAGATCCGCTCCTGGACCGTCGCGCCGGACTGCGCGGTCGCGGCCGTCGCCGTCAGCGCGAGGAGCAGGGCACCGGCGGACACGGCCCGGGGAAGAGCACGCGTCCGGAGTGGCATGCGCATACGACTCTCCTTGTTACGATGGAATCCTGCCGGCCATGGCGGTCACGGGGACAGGGACGACGGTAGTCGCTCGGGACGGCGCGCGCAAAGAGGACGGCGCGGCCGGCCCGGACCCCGGATCCCGTGCGGGGGTACTCACGCGGGGCCACGGATCCGCCATGGTCAGACGCGGACCGCGTCCGGGGCCGGGGGGCGCCGGTCGTTCGGGCGGCGAGAGGCCCCCGGGGCGCGGTCCGTTCCTCGCGGCATGGCCCCACGACCGTCGACCGCCTCAGGAGGGTGACCCCACCGTGCAAAGACCGATCATGCGGACCCGCCCATCCTTTCGCGGCGCCGGCCGGTCCGGGGCGGAGGAGCGCACGGAGAAGCCGTTCACGGCGGGCGCCTGGCAGGAGGCGAGGGCGCTGGCCTGGGAGCACCGCCGGCACCTCGCGCTCGGCTTCCTCCTCATGATCGTCAACCGCCTCGCCGGGCTGATCCTCCCGGCGAGCCCGAAGTTCCTGATCGACGACGTGATCGGCGCCGGCCGCGCCGAGCTCCTCCTCCCCCTCGCACTCGTCGTCGGCGCCGCGACCGTCGTCCAGGGCGCGACCGCCTTCGGCCTCTCGCAGGTCGTCAGCATCGCCGGCCAGCGCGCGATCGCCGAGATGCGTAAGTCCGTCCAGGCCCACATCCTCCGGCTGCCGAGCCGGTACTTCGACTCGACCCAGACCGGGATCCTCATCTCCCGCGTGATGAGCGATGCCGAGGGCGTCCGCAACCTGGTCGGCACAGGCGTGATCCAGCTCGTCGGCGGGCTGCTCACCGCGTCGATCGCGCTCGCGTACCTCTTCTACCTGAACTGGCGCCTGACCTCGGTCACGCTCCTCATCCTCCTCGCCTTCGGCGGCCTCATGGCCTTCGCCTTCAAGCGGCTCCGCCCGATCTTCCGCGAACGGCACCGGATCCAGGCGGAGGTCACCGGCCGGCTCGGCGAATCGCTCGGCGGGATCCGGATCGTCAAGGTCTACACCGCGGAGCGCCGCGAACGGCGAGTCTTCGCCCGCGGCGCGCACCGCCTGCTCCGGAACATCGCGACGACGATCACCGGGACGAGCGCGATCAGCGCCGTCTCGACCGTCATCGTCGGGATCATCGGCGTCGTCCTCATCACCGTCGGCGGCCGTTCCGTCCTCGCCGGGACGATGACCGTCGGCGAGTTCTTCACCTACGTCCTCTTCATCGGCCTCGTCGCGTCGCCGCTCGTCCAGATCGCCTCGATCGGGACCCAGATCAGCGACGCCTTCGCGGGGCTCGACCGGATCCGCGAGATCCGGCAGATGGCGACGGAGGACGAGGACGAGGAGGGCCGCGAACCCGTCGACCGGATCGAGGGCGACGTCGTCTTCGAGGACGTCCACTTCGAATACGAGCCCGGCGAGCCCGTCCTCCGCGGGATCAGCTTCCACGCGCCGGCCGGATCGACGACCGCGCTCGTCGGATCGAGCGGGTCCGGGAAGAGCACGACGATCGGGCTCGTCATGGCCTTCCACCACCCGACCCGCGGCCGTATCCTCGTCGACGGCAAGGACCTCCGCACGCTCCGGCTCCGCGACTACCGGTCCAGGCTTGGCGTCGTGCTCCAGGACAACTTCCTCTTCGACGGCACGATCCGTGAAAACATCGCGTTCTCGCGACCCGGCACGACGGACGACGAGATCTGGGAGGCGGCGCGCATCGCGCACTGCGACGAGTTCATCGAGCGCTTCGAGCACGGGCTCGACACCGTCGTCGGCGAGCGCGGCGTCAAGCTCTCGGGCGGCCAGCGCCAGCGCGTCGCGATCGCACGCGCGATCCTCGCCGATCCCAGCATCCTGATCCTGGACGAGGCGACGTCGAGCCTCGACAGCGAGAGCGAGGCCATGATCCAGGACGGGCTCCGACGGCTCCGACACGGGCGCACGACCTTCGTCATCGCGCACCGGCTCTCCACGATCCGGAACGCCGACCAGATCCTCGTCCTCGAGGACGGCGAGATCGTCGAGGCCGGCACGCACGACGAACTCATCGCGCTCGACGGCCGCTACAAGGAGCTCCACGACCGCCAGCACCGGATCGAGACCGACCGGTTCATCAACCCCGGCGAGGACTTCACACCGGAGCCGGAACGGCCGGCCGTGCCGTCGGGAGGGCCCGGTCGGCCGACGGCGCTGTAGGCAGGACGAAAATGTAGGCAGGACGTGAAGCTCACCTTCCTCGGCACCCGCGGCTACATCGACGAACGAACGCCCCGGCACCGGATGCACGCCTCGCTCCGCGCCGAGTACCGGGGGAAGTGGGTCATGGTCGACTGCGGCGAGGACTGGCTCGACGAGGTGGACCGGCTCCGGCCGCGCGCGATCGTGATCACCCACGCGCACCCCGACCACGCGGGCGGGCTCAGGCACGGCGCGCCGTGCCCGGTCTACGCGACGGAGGCGACCTGGGAGCGGCTGGGCCGGTACCCGATACGCGAGCGTCGGACCCTCCGACCGAGAGAGCCGGTCGAGATCCGGGGGCTGAGCTTCGAGGCCTTCACCGTCGAGCACTCGACCCTCGCGCCCGCCGTCGGGTACCGGATCACTGCCGGACGAGCGACCGTCTTCTACGTGCCCGACCTCGTCTACATCCACGAGCGGGCCGACGCGCTCCGGGGCGTCGACGCCTACATCGGCGACGGCGCGACGATCGCACGCCCGCTCGTCCGCCGCCGTGAGGACGCGCTCATCGGACACACCCCGATCCGGACCCAGCTCACCTGGTGCCGGAAGGAGGGCGTGCCCCGCGCCATCATCACGCACTGCGGCAGGCAGATCGTCGCCGCCGACGAGGACGAGGTCGGGGCGAGGATCCGGGAGATGGCCGACGAGCGCGGCGTGCGCGTCGACATCGCCTACGACGGGATGGTCGTGTTGCTCTAATGACTCCTCGGATCCGCCGACGCCCGGGCCGCCGCGCACCGATTCCTGCAGAGCTCCGCGCTCCTGGAGTCCCGCCGCTGCTCGGGGCCCGGCGCCGCCGCGGTCCTTGCCCGGTCCAGGACCGAGGCGTTCAGCCCCGCACCTGCGCCACGCGATCCAGGAAGGCCCGGACCTCCAGCGGCGCCTGGAGCGTGTAGGGCGCGCGCGTCGGGCGGGGGAGCTCGGTCACCAGCACCGCGATCCCGCCTGCGGCCACGACCTTCTCGGTCAGCGGCTCGCGCTTCGAGCCGGCCCCGTCGCCCGCCCGCACGCCCGCGGCGCTCCCGGACTCCACTTCGGCCCACGGCGCGACCGCAATGTAGAGCGGCAATCCGGTCCCGGACCGGCTCGCCGCGAGGGCCCGCTCCACCCGGTCGACGCCCGCGACCTCGATCCCGTCCACGCCCCGCAGACTCCTGGCCACCCGGCCCGCCGCGTCGGGACCGTCGCTCACGACCGTCGTCGGCCAGATCTCAGCCAGCGCATTGAGCGTGGCCCGGACCTCCACGTCCCCGAGCCCGGCCCCGGGGCCCGCGAGCGCGGCGACGTCGATGAAGACGGAGAGCCGCCGACCCGCCAAGGCCCGCTCCAGCTCCGGCCACGCCGCGATCGCGTTCGGCTTCACATGGCGCCGGCACCGGAAGTATTCGGCGATCCGGTCCGCCGTCACGCGGCGGAAATCCTGCACGATCCAGTCGCCGCCGTGCTCCCGGAGCCGGATCCAGTTGCCGCCGCGGTCCACGCCCAGGACCAGCCCGAACCCGCCGGCGCGGCCCGCCTCGACGCCGACGACGGCGTCCTCCGCGAGGAGCGACCGTCCCGGGTCGTCACGGCCGAGCCGTCGCAAGCACTCGAGGAAGATGTCCGGCGCCGGCTTCCCCTCGAGCCCGAGCCGCTCGCGTTCGACCCCGTCGACCCGCGCCTCGAAGAGGTCGTCCAGCCCCGCCCGACGGAGGATCCGCTCCGTGTTCTTGCTCGACGACGCGACGCCAACCCGCACGCCCCTCGCGCGCAGCTCCCGGACCAGACGGACCGCGGCCGGGTCGACCTCCACGCCCAGCGCCTCGAGCCGCTCACGGAAGAGCACGTTCTTCCGCTCCCCCAGCGCCGCGACCGTGTCCGCCTCCGCAGGGTCCGACGGCGAGCCCTCGGGCAGCTCGATCCCGCGCGACGCGAGGAAGGTCCGGATCCCGTCGAGGCGCGGGCGGCCGTCGACGTAGGCCAGGTAGTCGCGCTCCGCGTCGAAGGGGACGAACGGCGTCCCCGTCGTGGCGGCGTGGCGGCGGAGGAATGCGTCGAAGAGCGCCTTCCACGCCGCGGCGTGGAGGTGCGCCGTGAAGGTGATAACGCCGTCCAGATCGAAGATCGCGGCTTCGGGCGCGCTGTCGCCTGCTGGTCCGCTCACTCGCCACCTCCACCCGCCGTCGCTCGGGCTCGCGGCCCGAGCGGCGGTCCGTTCCGCCTCCCGTCCGGTGGGTCGGCCCGTGGGCCGCTCGCTGGTCCGCCCGGTGGTCCACGTATCGACCCGCCCGATGGCTCCCTCGCTGGCCCGTCCTGTGGCCCGCCCGCTCGTACGCCCCGTGGGTCGCCCCGGCCGTCAGTCCCGCGCTCCGACCCGAACCCTCGCGTCCACCGCGAGCCCGCCCCTTTCGAACGCGAGGAACGGGTTGATGTCCAGCTCGAGGATCCGATCGTGCTCCGTCACGAGCTGCGACACACGCTGCACGACCTCGGCCAGCGTTTCCAGGTCCGCCGCCGTCTCGCCCCGCACCCCCTCCAGGAGCCGGTACGCCCGGGGCTCGCGGATCAGCTCCCGTGCCTCGATGTCCGTGACCGGCGCGACCCTGAACGCGACGTCCCGCAGGACCTCGACGTAGATCCCGCCCAGCCCGAACATGAGGACCGGCCCGAAGCTGGGGTCGACCGTCATCCCGATGATCGTCTCCCGCCCCCCGCGCACGTACCGCTCGACCCGCACCCCTTCGATCCTCGCCCCGGGAGCCGCCGCCCGCACCCGCTCCAGGATCCCCTCGAACGCGGCCCGGACCTCCGCCTCGCCTCGCAGGTCGACCGCGATCCCGCCCACGTCCGTCTTGTGCACGACGTCCGGCGAGACGACCTTGAGGACGACGGGGTAGCCGAGCTCCGCCGCGGCCGCGGCCGCCGCATCCGCCGTCGCCGCGACCCGGCCCTCCACGACCGGGATCCCGTAGGCACGCAAGACCTCGCGCGCGTCCTCCGCCGGGAGGTGTTCGACCCCCGCCTCGCCCGCACGGTCCAGGATTCGCCGGACCCGGTCCCGATCGACCTCGAACTCCCGGACCACGCCCGGCTCCCGCTCCCGCCACCGGCGGTACCGGACCATCGCCGCCAGCGCCCGCGCCGCCGACTCCGGGAAGATGTACGCCGGGATCCCCGCCGCCTGGAGCTCGGCCCGCCCCTGCGGCAGGCCCTCGCGCCCCATGAGCACCGCGAGGACCGGCTTCTCCGGGGCGGCGGCCCGCGCCTCGACGATCGCCCGCGCGACGTCGTGCTGACGCACGCCGAGCGGAGGGACGAACGCCGCGATCGCCGCATCCACGTTCGGATCGCCGAGGACCGCCTCGAGCGCGAGCCGGTAACTCTCCGCCCGCGCCGACGCGATCATGTCGACCGGGTTGGCCACACTCGCCTCCTCCGGGAGCGAACGACGGAGCCGCTCCACCGTCGCCGGCGAGAGCCGCGGCACGTCGAGGCCCGCCGAGACGCACGCGTCCGTGATGATGATCCCCGGGCCGCCCGCGTTCGTCACGATCGCGACCCGGTCGCCGCGAGGGAGGGGGAGCGGCCCGAACGCCATCGCCAGGTCGAAGAGCTCCTCGACCGTGTCGACCCGGATCACGCCGCACTGCGCCAGGAGCGCGTCAGTCGCCGAGTCCAGCCCCGCCAGCGCGCCGGTGTGCGACGACGCCGCGCGCGCCCCCGCCGCCGTGCGGCCCGCCTTCACCGCGATGACCGGCTTCCGGCGCGTGACCGCACGCGCGAGCCGCGTGAAACGACGAGGATTGCCGAAGCTCTCCAGGTACATCAGGATCACGCCGGTCCCGGGATCCTCGGCCCAGTACTCGAGCAGGTCGTTCCCGCTCACATCCGCCTTGTTCCCGACCGACACGAAGTGCCGGACGCCGATCCCGTACTCGGCCGCATAATCCAGGATCGTCACGCCCATCGCGCCCGACTGGCTCATGAAGCTGACCGGGCCCGGCGGCGGCATCGTCGGCGCGAACGTCGCGTTGAGCGACACCCCTGCCTCCGTGTTCACCACGCCGACGCAGTTCGGGCCGACCAGCCGCATCCCGTGACGGCGCACGCAGTCGACCAACGCGCGCTCCCGCTCGACCCCTGCACCCCCGATCTCCCGGAACCCCGCCGAGATGACGACGACGGCCCGGACGCCCTTCGCGCCACACGCCTCGACCACCTCGAGCACACGCTCCTTCGGGACCGCGATGACCGCGAGATCGACCGGGCCCGGGATCGCCTCGACCGAGGGGAACGCCGGGACCGAGTGGACCGACGTGGCCTTCGGATTGACCGGGTAGACCCGGCCTTCGAACCCGTGGCGGAGGAGGTTGTCGACGATCTCGTAGCCGATCGTCCCCGGCGTGCGACTCGCGCCGACGACCGCGACCGAACGCGGGCGGAAGATCGGATCGAGCGTGGCGAGCCGGTCGGATGCGGCCGCATCGACCGGGTCCGACGTGTCTAGCGGGTCCACCGTAGTTGGAGTGTTCATAATGTCGATCGGGTTCCGGGAATCATGTGACCAGGACCGTCTCGAGAAAGATGTACCGGCCGCCCGGCCCCGTCAGTAGGGAAACCGTGGATCCCGCGTAGGGAAATCGCCGGGATCCACTTGCTCCGCCTCCGCGAAAGTACGATATTCCAGGGCCAGGGCCCGGACAGCTGGTGTCGTTCGAGCCGGGGCCCCCGAGACGAATCCAGCCACAACACCGCACCGACCGCCGAGCCGGACTCGGCGCTCGTCGTAGTCAAAGGCGACACCCCCAGCAGGCGAGGGCCAGGGCGCTGCCGCCCCCTGTTTCGATCCCTCGTAAGGTCCAGGATGACCGTCGCATCTCTGTGACTGAGAGGGCCAAGGTGTGCCCGGAAGAGCCGACGACCGGTGCGACCACTCCGGTGCGCTCATTCTGGTGCGACCACTCTGGTACGATCACACTGGTACGATCACTTTACGGAACTCCTCGCCAACGGAACTCGTCGGGACATGACGACCGTTCGAGCCATTCTGCCGCCCACCGTCCTCCGCCATCGTCCCTCCGTGGACCCGTGCGGGGATCGCTCCCGAGACGAAGGGGCCCAGGAGTCCAGCCCCCGACGTCTCGCAGGCGATGCCCGTCATACGCTCGGGCGGAACGCCGGTACGGGCTCCACCGCGGTACGAAGGGGCACCACGGTACGGCCCGGGAGGACGACGTATGGGCTTGCGCCTCGGATCATCATGCCGGGCGAAATCGGCGGTCGGTGGCGATGTGCCATGAGAGCAGTCCGGCCGATCGAGGTCCGTCCCGGAGGGCCCGGGCGCCTGTCGATCATCACGCCTTTCGTACGCGACCGGATCGACAGGATCAAGAAGATCCCGGGCCGGACCTGGCACACGGAGCGGAAGTGCTGGAGCATCCCCGACACTCCCGCTGCCATCCGCCATCTCCTCGCGTTGTTCGCGGATGAGCCGCTCCGATTCGACGCCGCGGCACTCGAGCGCATGTACATCGCGGCACGAACGGCTGACGAAGATTCACGTGTCCTCCGGGAATGGCTCGTCGACGCCACACGACGCGAACTCCGCGTGCGTCGGTACAGCTTCAAGACCCAGAAGGCATACCTCGGGCACGTGCGACGCTTTCTGAACGACGCTCCATCACGGAGCGCAACGAGCGGACTCGACGACGTCCGGGCCTACATACTCACACGGATCGAGCGAGACAACATATCTCGCGCGTTCCACGACCAGATCGTCAGCGCACTGAACTTCTTCTTCCGTCACGTCCTCCACCGGCCCGATGCCGTCCATGGCATCCCGCGCCCCCGTCGCGAGAGGCGCCTCCCGACGATTCTGGGCCGCAACGAGGTCGAACGACTCGTCTCCGCCGTAGAGAACATCAGACACCGGGCCCTCATCCTCCTCATCTACTCCGCAGGGCTCAGATGCAGCGAGGTTGTTCGCCTTCGCCCGGAAGACTTCGACAGGGATCGGGGCCTGATCTTCATCCGGGGAGGCAAGGGCCGAAAAGACCGGTACACACTCCTGTCGCGGAGAGCCCTCGATGCCGTGGAACGGGTCCTGGCCGCCCGTCGGCAGGCCAGCCCATGGCTCTTCCCCGGCACGCGGCCCGATCGACCCATGTCGACACGGACGGTCCAGCACGTGATCGAGAGAGCACGACATCGAGCAGGCATCCAGAAGCCCGTCACACCCCATACCCTCCGGCATAGTTTCGCCACCCACCTGCTCGAGGCCGGCACCGACCTCCGCTACATTCAGGAGCTCCTCGGCCACGCGAGCTCCCGGACGACAGAGATCTACACACACGTCAGCCGCCGGGAGCTGGGTCGCATTCGCAGTCCGCTGGACCTCCCGGTCGACCTGGACCAATGAACACGCGTTCACGCAAGTACCCGTCGCCTACGCCCACCTGTTGGCGCATAACCGAACTGCCACTTCGCAGATAAGTCGTTAGCTGACATGGCTTGGGCGATAAGCGGATCTGCAATCTATTCAGCAGGGTGACAATGAAGAGTTCGACATGGGCTTGGACTACGATTGCATTCGGCCTGGTTCTCTCCGCCTGTGCCGCCGACGTGCCTCAGTCCGTAGAAGAAGAGCTGCCCTTCGGAGTCGAGCAGGCCCTTGATCAATCGTTCGAACAGAGCGAGTTGCTCGAGCAGGTGGAGGTGGGCCAGGCATCCGCACCCTCCAAGTCAGGGGATACAGAAGATCACGCTCCCTTTGATGAGAACTGGCGCGTGAGCGAGACCGGATTCGGACCGATTCGTATCGGGATGAGCCTG
>Ga0079224_100001945_pt1 | contig 24545 bp, 20 predicted proteins | sample Stecom2015_FD_80414 | JGI IMG/M metagenome (GOLD analysis project Ga0079224, IMG submission 80414) | Agricultural soil microbial communities from Utah to study Nitrogen management - Steer compost 2015 | ecosystem: Environmental > Terrestrial > Soil > Agricultural land | place: USA: Utah... | reverse complement strand
GGTGGGGATGCCCATGAAGTGGTAGGCGCTGGCGTGATAGAAGTCGGCATTCGGGAACAGCCGCTTCTCCCGCCACATGACCTGATCCACCCGCTCCGACACCGGGAACAGGGTCTTGTCGCCGACCTCCTCGGCCAGCTTCTTGGCCCAGCCCTTAATGATCTCGTTGCGGGGATCGGACTCGCGATAGATGGCGTGGCCGAAGCCCATGATCTTTTCCTTACGAGCCAGCATCTCCAGCACGCCGCGCTCGGCCTCGTCCGGATCGCTCCAGCGCTCCAGCATCTCCATGGCCGCCTCGTTGGCGCCGCCATGCAGCGGACCGCGCAGCGAGCCGATGGCACCGGTAATGCAGGAGTACATGTCGGACAGGGTGGAGGCGCACACCCGCGCGGTGAAGGTGGAGGCGTTAAATTCGTGCTCGGCGTAGAGGATGAGCGAGGTGTTCATCACCTTGGCATGCAGCTCGCTCGGCTCCTTGCCGTGCAGGCAGCGGAGGAAGTGCGCGCCGATACTGTCATCGTCGGTCTCGGTATCGATACGCACGCCGTCGTGGGAGTAGCGATACCAGTAGGTGATGATGGACGGGAACACTGCCAGCAGCCGGTCGGCGACGTCCTGCTGCTGAGAGAAGTCCTCCTCCGGCTCCAGGGTGCCAAGCACGGAGCAGCCGGTGCGCATGACGTCCATGGGATGCGCGCTCTTGGGAATCCGCTCCAGCACTTCCTTAAGCGGCTGCGGCAAGCCACGCCGGCTCTTAAGCTTTTGCAGGTAGGCATCCAGCTGCGCCTGGGTCGGCAGCTCGCCGTACAGCAGCAGATAGGCGACCTCCTCGAAACGGACGTTCTCGGCCAGGTCGCGGACGTCGTAGCCGCGGTAGGTCAGGCCGGTGCCTTCCTTGCCAACCGTGCACAGAGCTGTCTGGCCGGCGGTCTGCCCACGCAGCCCGGCACCACCGAGTTTCTTGGCCTCAGCCATTTCTCCAACTCCTCTCGTTGCTTAGCTTCGTTCTTTGGAAAAGAGTTCGTCCAGCTTCTGCTCGTAGCTGTGGTAGTCGAGCACTTCGTACAGTTCGGCCCGCGTCTGCATGCTGTCGAGCACGGCCTGCTGGGTGCCGTCGCGCCGGATGGCGCCATAGACCATCTCCGCCGCCCGGCTCATGGCGCGAAACGCCGACAGCGGGTAAAGCGCCATGGCGACGCCCGCCTCGCGCAACTCGTCGACGGTAAGCATCGGCGTCTGGCCGAATTCGGTGATGTTGGCCAGCACCGGCACCGGCACCGCCTTGGTGAAGGCAGCGAACTCTTCTTTGCTCTTCAGCGCCTCCGCGAAGATCATGTCGGCGCCGGCCTCAACATAGGCCAACGAGCGCTCGATGGCCCCCTCCAGCCCTTCCGATGCACGCGCATCGGTGCGCGCCATGATGCAGAAGCCAGGATCGAAGCGCGCATCCACCGCCGCCTTGATGCGATCCACCATCTCTTCCTTGCCGACCAGGGCCTTGCCGGGGCGGTGACCGCAACGCTTGGCCTGGACCTGGTCCTCGATGTGCACGCAGGCGACGCCGGCGCGAATCATTTCCTTGACAGTGCGGGCGATGTTGAAGGCCGTGCCCCAGCCGGTGTCCACGTCCACCAGCAGCGGCAGGTCGACGGCGCCCGTGATGCGGCGGGCGTCCTCGACCACGTCATTGAGCGTGGTGATGGCCAGGTCCGGCAGGCCGAAGGAAGCGTTGGCCACCCCGGCGCCGGAAAGATAAATGGCGCGGAAGCCGGCCCGCTGCGCCAGCAAGGCGGTATAGGCATTGATGGTGCCGACGATTTGCAGTGGCTTCTCGGCTTCCAGCGCGGCGCGGAAACGCGCGCCAGCGGATTCGATGGTTGCCATAGGACCCTCTCTGGTAGTTGGGTTCAAAGCTTCACGATGTAGCGTCCGGTGACCTTGCGCGCCATGAGCTCCCGGCACGCCTCGGGCACATCGGCCAAAGCGATTTCCTGTCCTCCTATGCGCTCCAGGTGGCGCGGCTTCAACTCCTGCGCCAGGCGCTGCCAGACGCGTTCGCGGATGTCGTGCGGGCAGAGCGGCGAGTCGATGCCGATGAGGCTCACGCCGCGGATGATGAACGGCATCACCGTGGTTGTGAGCTGCACGCCGGCGGCCAGGCCGATGCTGGCAACGTTGCACCAGGGCTTGGTGCTGGCCAGGATCCATGCCAGCACCTCGCCCCCCAGGCTGTCCACGGCTGCGCCCCAGCGCCCGCTTTCCAACGGCTTCTTGCCGAGCTCCAGCTGGTCGCTCAGCATGACCTCGTCGGCGCCCAGCGACTTGAGGTAATCCGTCTGGTCGGCCTTGCCGGTGAGCGCGGTCACGCTGTAGCCGGCTTTGCTGAAGATGTCGATGGCCAGGCTGCCGACGCCACCGGTGGCGCCCGTCACCAGCACCGGCCCGGCGGCCGGATTGGTGCCGGCGCGTTCCAGCCGCTCCAACGCCAGCGCAGCGGTGAAGCCGGCGGTGCCGATTTGCATCGCTTCGCGTTCGCTCAGACCATCGGGGATGCGGATTAGCCAGTCGGCGTTGACGCGTACCAGCTCGCTGTAGCCGCCGTCATGATGCTCACCGAGCCCGTAGCCGGTGACCAATACTCGCTCGCCTTCCTTATAGCGCTCATCGTCGGAATGGACGATGCGGCCGGCCACGTCGATGCCGGGCACCAGCGGATAGCGACGCACCACGCGCCCGGTGCCGGTGACGGCCATGGCGTCCTTGTAATTGATGCAGGAATAGCTGGCCTGAATGACCACGTTGCCGGGGGACAAATCGTCCAGCCCGAGCTCGTCCACGCGCGCGGCCACTCCCTCAGCCTCTTGATAGACACGCAGGGCCCTGAATCGGCTCATCGGTTGGCTCCTCTCCTCCATGGCCTTGGCCGTCCAGCGGAATCCGCACGGCCGCGGCTCTCGGTCCGAATGGACATCGAATGATTGTTCTCTCGGCTCCGGGCAGCGCCGGCCACCCAGAGCCGGGGCTACAGCCCCGGCTTGGAACGAAAAGGCCGCTCCCGGCAAGGCCGGGATCGACCTTTATCGTTCACTGCCCCATGGCGCCTCAGTTAGCCTTGTGGATGGCCTGCTTGTGCACCGAAAGAGCCGCTTCACGCACCGTCTCCGACAAGGTCGGGTGAGCGTGGATGGTGCGGGCCAGATCCTCGGAGCTGGCGCCGTATTCCATGGCCACGACCGCTTCCGCGATCAGCTCGGAGGCCATGGGGCCGATAACGTGCACCCCGAGAATGCGGTCGGTCTCGGCATGAGCGACGATCTTCACCAGACCGGCGGTGCTCTGCATGGCCCGCGCCCGCCCGTTGGCGGCGAAATTGAAGGTGCCGCTCTTGACCGGGATGCCGGCCGCCTTCAGCGCCTGCTCGGTGCGACCCACCCAGGCGATTTCGGGGTCGGTGTAAATCACCCAGGGGATGGTGTTGTAGTTCACGAACCCCGGCTTGCCGGCGATGATCTCGGCCACCATGATGCCCTCTTCCGAGCCCTTATGCGCCAGCATGGGGCCGCGCACCACGTCGCCAATGGCATAAACCCCGGGAATGTTGGTCCGGCACTGCTCATCGACGTGGATGAAACCGCGCTCGTCCAGCAGCAGGTTGGAGTCGTCGGCGAACAGGTGCTCGGTGTTCGGCCGGCGGCCGACGGCAACGATAACCTTGTCGACCGTCAGGGTTTGCTCGCCCTTGTCGTCCTCGTAGGTGATGGTAACGTTGCGGCTGGTGACCTTGCTGCCGGTGACGCGGGCGCCGAGGCGGATATCCAGGCCCTGGCGCTCGAACTGGCGCAGGGCTTCCCTGGCGATGCGGGTGTCGGCCGCGGCGAGAAACTCGGTCTGCGCCTCCAGCAACACCACCTGCGAGCCGAGCCTGCTCCAGACCGATCCCATCTCCAGACCGATCACACCAGCGCCGATGATGCCCAGCCGCTTCGGCACACTAGTGAACTCCAGCGCGCCGCTGGAATCCACCACCCGCTCGCCGTCCAGCGGCACCGCGCTCAGCTCGATCGGGGTGGAGCCGGTCGCCAGGATCACGTTCTCGGCCTGCAACCGCTCCGGCTCGCCCTCGTGCGGCGTGAACTCGACGACCTTGCCGTCCAGCAGCTTGCCGTGGCCTTGCAGCCACTCGACCTTGTTGGCCGCGAACAGCTGGCGGATACCGCCGGTCATGTCGCGCACGATCTGGTCCTTGCGGGCGATCATGGCCTCGACGTCCAGCGTCACCTTCTCCGCCTTGATGCCGTGCTCCGGAAAGGTGTTCAGCAGGCGATAGTACTGATCCGACGAGTCCAGCAAGGCCTTGGACGGGATGCAGCCGACGTTGAGGCAAGTCCCGCCCAGAGCCGGCTCGCCGTGCTTGTTGCGGTACGACTCGATGCAGGCGGTCTTCATGCCGAGCTGGGCGCTGCGGATCGCTGCCACATAGCCGGCGGGGCCGGCACCGATCACGATGACGTCATATTTTTTCATTGAACTGGTCTTCCCTTGCTGGCTCTCAGAGTTCCAGCAACAGACGCGCCGGATCCTCGATCATTTCCTTGATGGTCACCAGCGCCGACACCGCCTCCCGACCGTCGATGATCCGGTGGTCGTAGGTGAGGGCCAGATACATCATGGGCCGAATCACGATCTCGCCGTTCTCCACCACCGGCCGCTCCTTGATGGCATGCATGCCGAGGATGGCGCTTTGCGGCGGATTGAGGATGGGCGTCGACATCAGCGAGCCGAACACGCCGCCGTTGGTGATCGAGAAGGTGCCGCCGCTGAGCTCGTCGATGGAGAGCTTGCCCTCACGGGCCCGGCTGCCGTAGTCGAGTACCGCCTTCTCGATGTCGGCCAGGCTGAGCCGGTCGGCATCGCGGATAATGGGCACGACCAGCCCCCGCGGCGTGCTGACGGCAATGCCAATATCGTAGTAGCCGTGGTAGATGATGTCGCTGCCGTCGACCGAGGCGTTGAGCACCGGGAAGCGCTTCAGCGCCTCGACCGAGGCCTTGACGAAAAACGACATGAAGCCGAGCTTGACGCCGTGGGCCTTCTCGAACTGATCCCGGTACTTGGCCCGCAGGTCCATGACCGGCTTCATGTTGACCTCGTTGAAGGTCGTCAGCAGGGCCGCGGTCTGCTGGGCCTCCACCAGGCGCTCGGCGATGCGCTGGCGCAGCCGGGTCATGGGCACCCGCCGCTCGGTGCGCTCGCCCACCGGCTGCTGCTGCACTTGCACGGCCGGCTGCGCCGGCGCCTCGGGCTCGATCCGGGCCGGCTGCGCTTCCGGCGCGGCGGCCGAGGTGCCGCGCGGGCGGATGGAATCGCCGGCCGAGCCGGTACTGGCTTCCATGTAGTTCAGCACGTCTTCCTTGGTCAGCCGGCCGCCGCGACCGGTCGCCGGGATCTGCGCCGGATCCAGGCCATGCTCGGCGATCAGGCGCCGCACTGCCGGGCTGAGATCCTCGGTGTTGGTCGGCGCTGCAGCAGCGGCAGCAGGGGGCGTCGGAGCCGGCTCCGCGACAGGCGCGGCAGCGGCGGGTGCGGAGGCAGCAGCCGCCTGCTCGTCCAGCCGCGCCAGGACTTGGCCGGCTGTCACGGTGTCGCCTTCCTGGGCCAGAATTTCCACCAGCACTCCGTCCGCCGGGGCCGGGACTTCCAGCACGACCTTGTCGGTTTCGAGATCAACCAGATTCTCGTCGCGGCGAACCTTGTCGCCCGGCTTCTTGTGCCAGGCGGCGATGGTGGCCTCGGAGACCGATTCCGGCAGTGGCGGTACTTTGACTTCTATGCTCATCTACTCCTCGCTTTAGGACGGTTGGCCTGGTCCTGACGGCATTGGCTGTGACTACTTTTCAGTATGGTCGAGGTCGAGCGCCTGGTCGACGAGACGCCGCTGCTGCTCGAAGTGCACCTTGGAGTACCCGACCGCGGGTGAAGCCGAGGCCTCGCGCCCCGCATAGTACAGCGTCTGGTCCTCGCGCATGCAGCGCCGGAAGTGGTGCTGGCTGGAGTACCAAGCGCCCTGGTTCTTGGGCTCCTCCTGGCACCAGACCACCTGCTTGGCGTTGGCATAACGGCGCCGCAGCAACTGAGCCAGCTCCTTCTCTGGGAACGGATAGAGCTGCTCGATGCGGATGATCGCGATATTGTCGATCTCCCGCTTGCGCCGCTCCTCCAGCAGGTCGAAGTAGACCTTGCCGCTGCACAGGATGACGCGCTCGACGTTCTTCGGCTTGATGTCGTCGATCTCGTCGATCACCAGCTGGAAGCCGCCATCGGCAAGCTCGTCCAGCGTGGAGACCGACAGCTTGTGGCGCAGCAGACTCTTCGGCGTCATGACGATCAGCGGCTTGCGGTACGGCCGCAGCTGCTGGCGCCGGATCATGTGGAAGAACTGCGCCGGCGTGGACGGAATCACGACCTGGATGTTGTGCTCGGCGCACAGCTGCAGATAGCGCTCCAGCCGCGCCGACGAATGCTCCGGCCCCTGCCCTTCGTAGCCATGTGGCAGGTACATGGTCAGCCCGCACAGACGGCCCCACTTGGCCTCACCGGAGCTGATGAACTGGTCGATCACAACCTGGGCGCCGTTGGCGAAGTCGCCGAACTGGGCTTCCCAGATCACCAACGTGTGCGGGTCGGAGCTGGCGAAGCCGTACTCGTAGCCCAGCACGGCCTCCTCCGATAGCACCGAGTCGATGATAAGGAAATCGTTGACGTCGGCGGTCAGACTCTTCAGCGGCACGTAGGTGCTGCCGTCGATGGCGTTATGCAGCACCGCATGGCGATGGAAGAAGGTGCCGCGGCCCGAGTCCTGGCCCGAGATGCGGATCTTGTGGCCTTCCGCCAGCAGGGTGGCATAGGCCATGGTCTCGGCAAAGCCCCAGTCCATGGGCAGCGCCCCGGCCGCCATCTTGCGCCGGCTCTCGTAGATGGCCGCCACCCGCGGATGCAGCTCGAAGCCCTCCGGCAGCTTCTGCAGCTTCTCTTGCAACTCGCGGATTCTGGCGATCGGCACGGCGGTATCGACCGGCTCGTCCCAGCGGGTGTCGAGGTAAGGCGTCCAGTCGACCCCGTATTGGTTGTGCATGCCTTCCAGCACACCGCGGGCGACGATCTGCCCCTTGTCCAGGGCCTCGCGATAACGCTCCACCAGACGTTCGGCGTCGCCGGCGCTGTAAATCCCCTCCCGTTCCAGCTTCTCGGCGTACAGCTCCCGCACCGGGCGATGGGAACGGATCTTGCGATACATGACCGGCTGCGTGGCCGCGGGCTCGTCAGCTTCGTTGTGGCCGTGGCGGCGATAGCAGACCAGGTCGATCACCACGTCCTTCTTGAAGCGCTGCCGGAAGTCCAGGGCCAGCTCGGTGACGAACAGCACCGCCTCGGGATCGTCGCCGTTCACGTGGAAGATCGGCGCCTGCACCATCTTGGCGACCTCGGTGCAGTAGAAGGTCGAACGAGCGTCGAGCGGGTTGGAGGTGGTGAAGCCGATCTGGTTGTTAACGATGATGTGCACCGTGCCGCCGGTGTAGAAGCCGCGCGCCTGCGACAGCTGCAGGGTCTCCATCACCACGCCCTGGCCGGCGAAGGCCGCGTCGCCGTGGATCAGGATGGGCAGCACCTGCTCGCCCAGGTAGTCCTTGCGCCGCTGCATGCGGGCGCGGGCCGAGCCGACCACCACCGGGTTGACGATCTCCAGGTGGGACGGGTTGAACGCCAGCGCCAGGTGCACCGGTCCGCCCGGAGTCTGGATGTCGGACGAATAGCCCATGTGGTACTTCACGTCGCCCGAGCGGAAGCGCGGGTTGGCGGTCTCCTCGAACTCGGCAAACAGCTCGGTCGGCGACTTGCCGAGGATGTTGACCAGCACGTTCAGCCGGCCGCGATGCGCCATCCCCATGGCGATCTCCTTGATCCCCTGCGCGCCGGCGCGCTGGATCAGATGGTCCAGCATGGGGATCAGCGCCTCGCCACCCTCCAGCGAGAAGCGCTTCTGGCCGACGTACTTGCTGTTGAGATAGCGCTCCAGCCCTTCGGCGGCGGTCAGCCGTTCCAGCAGCAGGATCTTCTGCTCGGCGGAGTAATTGAAGCGACCGCGGGTGCGCTCCAGGCGCTCCTGGATCCAGCGCTTCTCCACTGTGTCGGTGATGTGCATGTACTCCGAGCCGATGGTGCCCGCGTACACGTCCTTCAGCAGCTGGATGATCTCGCGCAGCGGCAGCTGCTCATCGGTGAACAGCGAGCCGGTGTTGAAGGAGCGGTCCATGTCCGCTTCGGTCAGATTGTGGAAGGCCGGGTCCAGATCGGGCACTTCCGGCTTCTCGCGCAGATCCAGCGGATCCAGGTTGGCGGCCTGATGGCCGCGGTAGCGATAGGCGTTGATCAGGCGCAGCACCGCCGCCTGCTTCTCAGCCGCTTCCCGCGACAGGCCAGGCTCGGACGTGACCAGCTGCAAGGGGGCGCGGAAACCGCCCATCCGCGCGCGGGCGGCGAATTCCTCCCGGATCGGGCCGTGGGGGATGTCTCGCATGGGCTGGCCATCGCCGGCTTCCAGCCCTTGGAAATACAGTCGCCAAGCCGTAGGAACCGAATCCGGATCCTGCAGGTAGTTTTCGTAAAGCTCCTCAAGAAAGGCCGCGTTGTTGCCGCTAAGGTAAGAGCTGCGTCGAAGCTGTTCAAAAACGCTCATTGATCGTCACCTGGACCCTTAAACGTTGGGATGGAAGCGCTGGATGGGTGAGGTTGAGAAGCTATTCCAAATGCGGACGTGCACGGGCGTGCCTGCCTGCCACGACGACAGGGGCTGGCAACGGCGGCTGGCCCTTGCTTTGGAATAGACTCTCGCCCGTCGAGAGCAAGCCCGCCTGCGGCGGCGCTTGGCAGAATCCGGGGCGCTGGCTCAAGGAGGACAGGAAGAAGAAATACCGTTGGCGGCAGGCGCAACGCACCTGCGGACGACGCAAGGTTGCCAACGGCATGCAGCATGTCGAGGACAGTCTCCTTTTAAGGTGACCGGATTGCTTCGAGCGGCGCGCACCGGCCGGGTTCTTGACGCAGTTCCAGCTGCGGGCGCAAATACGGCGATGCAAGCTCTGTTCCATCGCCTCCACTCGACCGCCTGGCGGGCCCTTGTGAGGCCACCGGCAGCGCCGAATACCATACCCGCCACGACGCTTGGAAGCAAGTTGAGGCGCGGGTTTGAGCCCCGGCTGCCGGCGCGACGCACCGGCTCGCTACGGCTCGTGCTAGTCTTTGCCACGGTGCAGCCGCTGGCCCACAGCGAGCGGCCCTCTGCGACCAGAATAGGCTCGACTCCAATGAACCTGACGCTGCTGAAAACCCCGCCCCAGGACCGGTTCGACTCGCCCTACGCCGAGTGGCGGACACAGGATCTCGAGGCCTGGATCGAATCCCTGCCCCGCGGCGATGCCGAGGCCTTCAGTGCAGCCGTGCACGGTCTGCTGCTCTCGCTCAACCGCACCCGGCTGAAGCGGCTGCAACGCAGCGAAGTCATGGAGCGGCTGCGGCCGGTCGCCAACGATGCCTGCGCCATGCTGATCGGCCAGTTCCGCCACAGTCCCCTGCCGCTAAGCAGCCAGCAGCAGTCTGCTGCCGACCGCGTGCAGCAGATCTACGCCGAGCTTGCCACCGGCTTCAAGATCGTCGTCAACGACGCCATTGACAGCTATGCCGCCGGCAAGGGCAACCCGGACCTGCTGCAGTTCGCCATCCAGCGTGCCCTGCTCAGTCTCGGCCGGGCGCTGCTCGGCTGCTACCGCATCTATGCGCCGGAACCGCCGCTGCTGTGGCGGGACATCCATACCCTGTTCCGCAACGGCGAGCAGGCGCGGCTGCAAAACCTGCCCTTCTACGGCACCCCGGACACCGACGAAACGGCGCTGACCATCAAGCAGGCCTACCTACGCATCGCCGTCTTGGCGCTGGCCAATCCGTATCACCTGATGCAGGGAGAGGCGGACGAGCTCTACCCCCGCGTCGGCCGCTGGGTGCATTTCGTGCAACTGCTGCCCGCCGCGAGCCAACCGGCCGGCGTGTTCGCCATCGATCTCAACTCCGACCTCCCGGCCCGCTACCTGCCGCACCGCGCGCCGGCCACGCCCGGCAGCAGCGACCTGCGGGTGCTCGACCTGAGCCGGCTGATCGCTGCTGTCAGCGAGCAGATCGACGCCGCCAACGCACTGCTGGCCGCCCGCCGCTCGGGCGAGTCCTTGTCCACCCGCCTGCAGCGCGACATGTACATCCGCTTTCGGGCCGCGCTCAGCGACCGCGGGGAGCGCCGCAGCGAGCGCAAGCCAACCCTGGCCCGGCTGGTGGCAGTGCGCGGTCTGACCGCTGCGCACTTCCTGCTCAACGACCGCCAGCCTTTCGCGCCCGAGGAGGACAAAGACGCCAGGCAGGATCCTACAAGCGCCAGCAGCGGCGCCACGACACTGAGCTTGCTGGAGGACTGGCAGCAGGCGCCGGCGCATTCCGGCAACGGCAGCCGGGCATCCCGCTTCGTCGGCATCGATCCCGACGCCGACGACGTCTGGCGGCGTGCCACGCTGGCGACGCCACCACCAGAGCCCATGGAATACGTGCCGCAGCCGGCGACACCCTGGAACCGCAAGAACGAAAGCGAAGGTGGGCTGGCGCTGTTCTGCGCCAAAGACTCGCCCATGCAGCTGCGCGTCGGAGAGCTGCTGGCCTATGCCGATACCGACGACGCGCCGGCCGACCAGTGGCGGATTGGCGCGACCCGCTGGCTGCGCACCCGCCCTAACGGCGGCCTGGAGCTGGGGGTCCAGAAGCTGGCCGACAACGGCCATGCCGTGGCGGTACAAGCCATCAGCGGCCCCGGCACAGGCTCGGAGCACCTGCGCGGCATACTCATTCCGCGCATCAACCCCATCGCCCGGATGGCGACGCTGCTGACGCCGGCCAGCTTCTACGACGTCGGCACGGTGCTGCGCCTGCAGATGCAGGATCTGGTGCTGCAGGTCCGCCTGACCGAGCTCCTGGAGGCGACCCGGCTGTTCGCCCACTTCCGCTTCAAGCTGGTCAAGCAGGAACCCAGGGGCGACCGGCCCATAGGTCCCTAGGGCGTCTGCTGCGGCCGCTCCTCTTCCTTGCCGCGCACAAACCAGCCGGCCAGCAGCAGGCCCAGCTCGTACAGCAGCCAGGTCGGGACGGCGAGCAGGAACTGCGAGAGGATGTCCGGCGGGGTGAAGATGGCGCCGATGACGAAGGCGCCCACGATGACATAAGGCCGCGCCTTGCGCAGATCGTCGGTCGCTACCGCGCCGGTGTAGGTCAGCAGGATGATGGCCACCGGCACCTCGAAAGCGGCGCCGAAGGCAATGAACATGGTGATGACGAAATCCAGGTATTCGCCGATGTCGGTCATCGGCACCACGCCGTCGGGCGCCGAGCCGATCAGGAAGCGGAAGACCACCGGGAACACCACGAAATAGGCGAAGGCCGCGCCCAGATAGAACAGCACCGAACTGGAGACCATCAGCGGCCAGACCAGCCGCCGCTCGTGCCGATACAGCCCCGGCGCGACGAAGGCCCACACCTGATAAAGGATGTAAGGCACCGTCAGCGCCAGCGCGGTGAGAAAAGCCAGCTTGAGCGGGATCATGAAGGGCGCGATCGGCTTGATGGCGATCATCGACGCCCCGTCGGGCAGCACGGACCGCAACGGGCCAGACAGCCAGAGATACAGCCGGTCGGCGAAGGGAACCGCGGCAAAGAAGGCGATCAGAATCGCCACCACGCAGCGCAGCAGGCGGTTGCGCAGCTCCAGCAGGTGAGCGATGAATGGGCGCTCTTCGTCGATGGGGTCAATGGCGGACATCGGTACCGGTCCGTTCGATTGGGTCTGGCGCGGAAGGCGCCGCAGCCTCGCTGCCGTCACCGCTCGGCCGGCTGGGCGGCGCCTCCACGGCGTCGATCACTGGCTTGACGCTGTCGCTAATGGTCTTGCCGCCTTCGTCCAGCGCCTTGCGCAGCTCGCGCTGCGCTTCCTGCAGCTCCTGAAAGTTGGCTTCCCGCTCCAGCTCGCTGCGCAGTCGATTGAACGCATCACGCGCCTGCCCCAGCCAGCGCCCGACGGTGCGCGCCACCCTGGGCAGGCGCTCCGGACCAAGCACCAGGAGGGCGATCACGAAAATGATCACCATCTCCGGGAAGCTGACATCGAACATGTCTTACCTCGGTGAACGGGCAGGCTGCGCCACGCTGGCGGGCCGCTCAGGACGAGTGACGCTCTTTGTCGGCAGTAGCCTGCTGCTCGGACTCACGGCTCGCCGTCAGGCGGGCCTTGTCGGCCTCTTCGGTCTCCGGATTGTTCATGGCCTCCTTGAAGCCCCGGATCGCGGAACCCAAGTCGCTGCCGATGTTGCGCAGCTTCTTGGTGCCGAACACCAGCATCACCACCAAGAGAACCACCAGCCAATGCCAAATGCTACCGATGCCGGTCATGGCATCCTCCCTCCTAGTTCGTCAACCTAGCCACGCTGCCGCGCAGCCTTCTCTTCCAGGCCGGACAGGCCGAAGCGCCGCTCGAGTTCCATCAGCACGTCAGCCGGCTTGAGCCGGCAATCGGCGAGCATCACCAGGGTATGAAACCATAGATCAGCGGTTTCTGATATGACCTGGTCGCGCTTCCCGGACTTGGCCGCCAGGATCGCCTCGACTGCCTCCTCGCCCACTTTCTGTAGGATGCCATCCTGGCCCTTGTGGAACAGACTGGCGACATAGGACTGGGCCGGATCGGCCTGACGACGCTGCTCGATGATGTCGGCCAGCCGCTGCAGAATATCACTCATCGCTGCTGCCCCCGCCATAAATGCTTTCCGGTTCCTTCAACACCGGCACCACGGTCTCCCAGCTGCCGTCGTTCAGCCGCTGGTAAAAGCAGGACCGTCTACCGGTATGGCAGGCGATGCCGCCGACTTGCTCGACCTTCAACACAATGGCATCGGCGTCGCAGTCGAGCAAGATTGCCCGCACCCGCTGAGTGTGGCCGGAGCTCTCCCCCTTGCGCCACAACCGGCCGCGGGAGCGCGACCAGTATACCGCCTGACCACTGACGACGGTCGCTTCCAGCGCCGCGCGGTTCATCCAAGCCAGCATCAGCACCTCGCCGCTCTCGGCGTCCTGGGCGATCACCGGCACCAGCCCGTTCTCGTCCCAGCGCACTCGATCCAGCCATGCGCTCACAGCCGTACCTCGATGCCATGCTCTGCCATGTAACGTTTGGCTTCCTCGATGGTGTATTCGCCGAAATGAAAGATGCTGGCCGCCAGCACCGCATCGGCCTTGCCTTCCAGCACCCCATCGACCAAATGCTGCAGATTGCCGACGCCACCGGAGGCGATCAGCGGCACTGTCACCGCTTCAGCCACGGCACGATTCAGCGCATTATCGAAGCCGTCCTTGGTGCCGTCACGATCCATGCTGGTGACCAGCAGCTCGCCGGCGCCGGCATCAGCCATGCGCCGTGCCCACTCCACCGCGTCCAGGCCGGTGGCGGTGCGCCCGCCGTGGGTAAAGACCTCCCAGCGCGGCGGCTCGCTCGCCACCTGCTTGGCGTCGATGGCGACCACGATGCGCTCGGAGCCGAAGCGCTGCGCCGCCTGGCGCACGAAGTCCGGATCCCGCACCGCGGCGGTGCCGATGGAAACCTTGGTAGCACCGGCCTGCAGGATCCGCTCGATATCGTCGACGGAGCGGATGCCGCCGCCGACGGTCAAGGGAATGGAAATCCGGCTGGCGACCCGCTCGACCACCGACACCATGGTGTCGCGCCCTTCGGCGGTGGCGCTGATGTCCAGCAACACCAGCTCGTCGGCGCCGGCGGCGTCATAGCGGCGGGCGATCTCGACCGGATCGCCGGCATCCTGGATATCGACGAAGCGGACTCCTTTGACCACCCTGCCGCCCTCGACGTCCAGGCAGGGAATGATGCGTCGGGTACGTTCCATGTTCACCTCAGTTTTTGCTACCAGTCAGGGAATCCGCCAGACGCTGGGCTTCGGCCAAATCCAGCGAACCTTCATAAAGGGCGCGGCCGACGATGGCGCCGGCGATGCCGTCCTCAGCCGCCTCGCACAGGCGGCGCACGTCGTCCAGCGAGGAGACACCGCCAGAGGCGATCACCGGGATGTTGATCTGCTGCGCCAGCTGCTGGGTCGCCTCCACGTTGACGCCGCCCATCATCCCGTCGCGCCCGATATCGGTGAAGATGATGGCTTCGACACCAGCCTGCTCGAAACGTTTCGCCAGCTCGACCGCACTATGCTTGGACAGCTTGGACCAGCCGTCGGTTGCAACCTTGCCGTCGCGGGCGTCCAGGCCAACGATGATGCGCCCTGGGAACTCCAGGCAGGCGTCGTGGACGAAATGCGGCGCCCGCACCGCCTGAGTGCCGATGATGACGTACTCCACGCCCACGTCCAGGTAGGCCTGGATGGTGTCGAAATCGCGGATGCCGCCCCCGACCTGCACCGGCACCTCCGGGTGGGCCTTGACGATGCTGCGGATGATCTCGGCATTGACCGGATGGCCGCGCACGGCACCGTTCAAATCGACCAGGTGCAGCCGCCGGCCACCGGCCTTCACCCATTGCGCAGCCACGGCCAGGGGGTCGTCGGAGAACACCGTTTCGTCGTTCATGTCGCCCTGGCGCAGGCGCACGCAACGGCCGTCTTTAAGATCGATCGCAGGTATCAGCAGCATGCGGTCCTCACACTCTCGAAGTGATGGGCTAAGTGATGCGATGACTCACCCGGCACCGCCCTCTCATAGCCGTCGGGCGCCGCCCCGCCGGGCGATCTGCACCAGCAGCCCGATCCGCCGGCTTCTTTCCGGATGAAACTGGGTAGCAGAGACATGGCCTTGAGCCAACGTCAGGACGCCTGCATTGGCCGGGTTCCCGCAGCTCCATTCCCGCCACTCTCGGCCGCGTAACACGCCGGCCGGCAGGATTCCCGCCGCTCCGGCGGGCACAATGGACCGGCGCTCCGCGCTGCTCGCGGAGTGCAAACAATCCAGGCCGTATGCGAACACTGCGGGGGTGGCCATGGCGAATGCAGGCCCGCCAATGTTGTCTGCCTATAAATGACCCTTGGTCGATGGGAGCACACCCTCGGCGCGCGGATCGTATTCCACCGCCATGCGCAGGGCGCGGCCGAAAGCCTTGAAGACGGTCTCGATCATGTGATGAGCGTTGAACCCGCGCAGGCAATCGATGTGCAGCGTCACCTGGGCGTGGTTGACGAAGCTCTGGAAGAATTCACGGAACAGATCGACGTCGAAGTTGCCGACCCGTGCGCGCGGAAACTCCACGTGATATTCCAGCCCCGGGCGGCCGGAGAGATCGATGACCACCCTGGAGAGCGACTCGTCCAGCGGCACGTAGGCATGGCCATAGCGACGGATACCGCGCTTGTCGCCGAGCGCCTGCTTCAGCGCCTGCCCCAGGGTGATGCCGACATCCTCCACCGTGTGATGGTCGTCGATGTGCAAATCCCCCTTGGCGCGGATTTCCAGATCGATCAAGCCGTGTCGAGCGATCTGGTCCAGCATATGCTCCAAGAAAGGAATCCCGATATCGAGCGTCCGCTCCCCGGTGCCATCCAGATTGATGGCCACTTCTACTTCAGTTTCCAGGGTCTTGCGTTCGATTCGGGCGGTACGCATCGTCATGATCTTCAAGCCTCGCTCTTGGGACGGGCAAGCATAACATAAAGCAGATCACGGCTGTCGCCATCTCGGGAAGCCCCCGAGGGCATTGGCGCCTCAAACGCGGGAGGCAGCGACCTGCAGCCAGAAGGTGACCGGGCCGTCGTTGATCAGCTTGACCTCCATGTCGGCGCCGAAGCTGCCGCTGGCCACCGGAGCATGCCGTTGCCGAGCCAGCTCCAGCAGATGCGTGAACAGCGCCTGTCCCTGCTCCGGCGGAGCGGCCGGCGTGAAGCTCGGACGGTTGCCGCGCCGGGTGTCGGCAGGCAGCGTGAACTGCGGCACCAGCAGCAACCCGCCGCCGATGTCCCGCAGCGAAAGGTTCATTTTCCCTTCCGCATCGGGGAATACCCGGTAATTGAGCATGCGCTCGAGCAGACGCTCGGCCACCGCCTGCGTATCGTCGCGCTCCACCCCGATCAGAGCCAGCAACCCTTGGCCGATGGCTCCGACCACTTCCCCGCCAACCTCGACTTGCGCCTCACTGACGCGCTGTATCAACCCAATCACGACAACCAAGACCTCACGTGCAAAATTCCCATGCATCTAAGAAATTTCTTACATGCTTTGTCATCACCAGCCGACAGCCATACCCGTACGTCGATGGCATCATTTGTGATCCGCGGGATGCGGAAACGCAGTACCACGGAAGGGCATTACAACAATAAAAACCTCGACGACTCGCGCAAGCCAACACAAGGATGGGGCTGCCGGCACGGAAGCTGGCCTGACGCGATAGACCTGGCCGCTAAGGCACCCGAAATCGGCGCACCCGTTGCGCCGGTCTTTTATTGCCTGCCCCCGTCAGCCTTGCCGATCGCTTCGATCCGCGCTAGCTTGCCTCGCGTTCCACCCAGCGTAACGACGAGGAGTATTGCCCTGAAAGCCCGTCTCGCCTACCTGCTCATCCGCCTGCTCGGTCTGCTGCCGTTGCCGCTCAACCACCTGCTGGGCGGCACCATCGGCCTGCTGGCGAGCTTCGTGCCCAGCAAGATGCGGCGTGATACCCGCGTCAATCTCGCGCTCTGCTTCCCGGAACTCAGCGAGCGGGAGCGGCGCCGCATGCTGCGCCGCATCTTTATCGAGACCGGCAAAACCGCCACCGAGGCGGCCTACGCCTGGACCCGCAGCCCGGAACAGCTGGACCGGGTGGTGGTCGAGATACGGGGCGCCGACCTGCTTTACGACGAGCTGGCCAAAGGGCGCGGTCTGATCCTGGCAGCGCCACATCTGGGCGCCTGGGAGCTGCTGGGCCTGTACTGGGCCGCGCGCCTGCCCATGCACAACATGTACCGTCCCCCGCGGAAACGGGAATTCGAGCCCTTGCTGACCCGTGTGCGGGAGCGTAGCGGAGCCGAGCTGGTGCCCGCCACCGCCGCTGGTGTCCGTCGCCTCTACCGGGCGCTGGCCCAGGGTCACGTGGTCGGCATCCTGCCCGACCAGGAACCATCGGCAGGACAAGGCGTGTTCGCCCCTTTCTTTGGCCGGCCGGCGTTGACCATGACGCTGCTCTCCAAGCTGGCGCACCGCGCCGACACCCCGGTGGTCTTCGGCTTCGCCGAGCGGCTGCCCTGGGGCCGCGGCTACCGCATCCACATGCTGCCGGCGCCGGCAGGCATCGCCGATCCGGATCCCATCAAGGCGGCCACGGCGCTCAACGCTGGGGTCGAACGGTGCGCCCGCATGGCGTTGCTCCAGTACCAGTGGACCTATCGCCGCTTCCGCCGCCACCCCGTGGAGGGCAACCCCTATTCCGGGCAGCCGCTGTAGCCGGCCGGCCTCGGGCCGCGCGTCAGCGGCGCCAGAAGGCCGGCGTGAGCACCACCAGCAGGGTGAAGATTTCCAGCCGACCCAGCACCATGGCGAAGCTCAGCAACCACTTGCCCGCCGGCGGCACACCGAGATAGGTCACAGCCACCTCGCCCAACCCCGGACCCAGATTGCTCATGGCGCTGGCCAGCGCCGAGAAGGCTGTGACCGGCTCCAGCCCTAGCCCCAGCAGAATCAGCAGCATGACCGCGAACAGCCCGACATAGGCGGCCAAGTAGCCCCAGACGGCGTCAATCACCCGTTCGTCCACCTCGCGCCTGCCGAACTTCACCAGGATTTGCGCCTGCGGATGGATTAGCCGCATGATTTCCCGCCGTCCCTGCTTGTACAGCAACAGCACCCGCACCATCTTGATCCCGCCCGAGGTGGAGCCGGCGCAGGCGCCGGCCATGCCGAAAAACAGCAGCAGCATCGGCAAGAACAGCGGCCAGTCGTGATAGGCCGCCGTGGTAAAGCCAGTGGTGGTGCCGAACGACACCAGTTGGAAAATCCCCTTGCGGATGGCTTCGCCGTGCTGCGGGTAAACCCCGCACAGCAGCAGCGTCGCCACCACTACCGCCAGGCCGGCGAGCAGCACCTTGGCATAGAAGCGGAACTCGCTGTCGTCACGGTAAGGCTGGGTGCTCAGGCGCCGCCAGGCGGCGAAATGCAGGGCGAAATTGACGCCGCCAGCGAACATGAACACGCAGGCGATGGCTTCGATCAACGCGCTGTCGAAGTAGCCGATGCTGGCGTCGTGGGTGGAAAAACCGGCGGTGGAGACCGTCGCGAAACTATGGGTGAGGGCATCGAAGGGCGTCATGCCGGCCAGCCAGTAGGCCAGCGCGCAAATGCCGGTCAGCCCGAGATAGAGATACCAAAAGGCCTTGGCGGTCTCGGTGATGCGCGGGGTGAGCTTGTCATCCTTGATCGGCCCCGGGGTCTCGGCGCGGTACAGCTGCATGCCGCCGATGCCCAGCATGGGCAGGATGGCCACAGCCAACACGATGATGCCGATGCCGCCTAGCCACTGCAGCTGCTGCCGGTAATAGCGGATGGACAGCGGCAGCTGGTCGATCCCGGTCAGCACGGTGGCGCCGGTCGTGGTCAGCCCCGAGACGCTCTCAAACACCGCATCGGTCAGCGACATCTCCGGCAGCGGCGACAGGTACAGCGGCAGCGCGCCGCTCAGCCCCAGCACGATCCAGAACATGGCGACCACGAAGAAACCGTCGCGGGTCTTGAGCTCGCGCCGCACCTTGCGCACCGGCAGCCACAGCAGGACTCCCAGCGTCAGCAGCAGGCCGAAGGCGATCAGGAACGGCGCCAGCGTGGGATCGTCCGCCGCTAGCGCGAACGCCGCCGGTGGCAGCATGGTGGTACTGAACACCATCAGCAGCAGGCCCAGGATTCGCAGGACCGAATGCAGGTGCATACCACGCGCTCGCTGTGCTCGTTATTGGAAGAAGGTCACGCCGACCTGGAACAGGCGCTCGATCTCGCGGACCTTGCGCTTGTCGACCAGGAACAGGACCAGGTGGTCTTCGGGCTCGATCACGATGTCGTGGTGCCCCATCAGCACCTCGTCGCCGCGCACGATGGCGCCGATGGTGGCGCCTTCCGGCAGGGGTATCTCGTCGATGCGCCGGCCCACCACCCGCGAGCTGTGGCGGTCGCCATGTGCGACCGCTTCGATGGCCTCCGCCGCGCCCCGCCGCAGCGAGTAGACGTTGACGACGTCGCCACGGCGGATATGGGCCAGCACGCTGCCGATGGTCGCCTGCTGCGGCGAAACCGCGACGTCGATGTCCGCGCTGCCCTGCATCAGATCGACATAGGCCGGACGGTTGATGAGGGTGATGACCATGCGCGCCCCCCTGCGCTTGGCCAGCATGGAGGAGAGAATGTTGACCTGGTCGTCGTTGGTAAGGCTGCAAAACACATCGGTCTTCTCGATGTTCTCCTGCAGCAGCAAGTCCTCGTCGGCGGCGTCGCCCAGCAGCACGATAGCACGCCGCAGCTCCTCCGACACGCGCCGCGCCCGCTCCGGATCGCGCTCGATGAGCTTGACCTGGTAGCGCTGCTCCAGCTCTAGCGCCAGCCGTTTGCCGATGTTGCCGCCGCCGGCAATCATAATGCGCTTGACCGGCTTCTCCAGCCGCCGCACCTCGCTCATCACGGCCCGTATGTCCCGCGGCGCAGCGATGAAAAACACCTCGTCGTCGGCCTCGATGATGGTCTGCCCGGTGGGCGGAATGGACCGGCCACGGCGGAAGATGGCCGCCACCCGCACCGGTATCCCCGGCATGTGCTCGCGCAGCGCGGCCAGCTCATTGCCGACCAGCGGCCCGCCGTGGTAGGCCTTGACCCCGACCAGCCGCACCTTGCCGCCGGCAAAGTCCAGCACCTGCAGAGCACCCGGATGTTCGATCAGACGCATCACGTACTCGGTCACCAGCTTCTCCGGGCTGATCAGTACGTCGATGGGCAGCCCGCCTTCCCCGAACAGCTCCGGCTGGCCGAGGTACTCCTGCGCCCGCACCCGGGCGATTTTCATGGGCGTGCGGAACAAAGTGGCCGCCACCTGGCAAGCGATCATGTTGGTCTCGTCGCTGTTGGTGACGGCGATGATCATGTCGGCGTCCTCGGCGCCGGCGCGACGCAGCACGCTCGGATAGGTGGCATTGCCGACCACGGTGCGGATGTCGAGCTTTTCCTGCAGCTCCTGCAGGATGACCGGATTGGTATCCACCACCGTGATGTCGCTGGCTTCCGACACCAAGTTGTAGGCCACCGAACCGCCAACCTGGCCCGCTCCCAAGATGAGGATCTTCATGAACGCCTGCCCTGCCCGCTCCGACGCTTGGATGGCGGCTTGCCGAAGGACGACCGCCGGTTAGCCGGCCTCCTTGGGGTCAATGCCCAGCGACTTTAGCTTGCGGTACAAGTGGGTACGCTCCATACCGGTCAGCTTGGCCAGCTGCCCCACGCTGCCGCCGGCCTTGCGCAGCTGATAGAGCAGGTAGACCCGCTCGAACTGCTCCCGCGCCTCCCGCATCGGCAAATCCAGTGACAGCGACAAGTTGCCCAGCTCGGCCGTCTCCACCGCAGTGCCGGTCAGCTGGGGACTGCCCAAGGCCTCCTCGACCTCCTCCACCCCGATCTCCTCGTCGCCGCCGATGATGAGCAACCGCTGCACCAGGTTGTGTAGCTCGCGCACGTTGCCGGGCCAGTTGTGGTTGCGCAGCCGGTTCTGCGCCGCCAGCGAGAAGCGGCGATAGGGCAGTCCGTCGCGGTCGACCAGGCGATTGACGAAATGCGTGAGAAGCTCGGGCACGTCCTCGACATGCTCGCGTAGGGGAGGCACGCGTATGGGCACGACGTTGAGCTGGTAATACAGCTCCTCGTGGAAGCGCCCAGCCGCCACTTCCTGGGCCAAATCATGCCGGGTCAGCGCCAGGATGCGCGCCTTCACCGGCAACGGCGAGCTGCCGGGCCGCGGCAGCTCGCCGCGCTGCAGCGCGCTCTGCAGCCGCGCCTGGGTGCGCAGATCGAGGTCCATGATGTCGTCGATGAGCAGCATACCGCTGCCGGCCCGCTCCAGAGCGCCGGCAACCTTGCCATCGTCACTGCCGAACAGCTCCAGGGCGATCTGCTCCTCGCTCAGGGCGCCGGTGATCACTTCCACCAGCGGCTGCTGGGCGCGCACGCTACTGGCGTGCAGGTAGCGGGCAAAGCAGCGCTTGCCGGAACCCGGCTCGCCACTGATCAGCACCGGGCTGTCGTGAGCGACGATGCGCCGCACCTGCTCCCGCAACTCCCGCATCACCGCGCTGCGGCCAACCGGCTCCAGAGGCTCGGCCAGACGCACCGCCGGGCCGCTCCGCTCCGGCTGCTCCCGGCGGCTGTCGAGCGCACGCTCCACGGTCAGCAGCAGCTTGGCCAGCGACAGCGGCTTCTCGATGAAATCGTAGGCGCCCAGACGGGTCGCCTCGACCGCCGTCTCCACCGTGCCGTGCCCGGACATCATCACCACCGGGCAGTCCAGGCCGCTTTGGGTCCACTCCTTGAGCAGGGTGACGCCGTCCACGTCCGGCATCCAGATATCCAGCAGGATCAGGTCCGGCCGCCGTGCTTCACGCTGCCGGCGGGCGCTGCGGCCGTCCTCGGCGACGGCCACGTCGTAGCCTTCATCCTCCAGGATCTCGCAGACCAGATTGCGGATCTCCTTCTCGTCATCCACCACCAGAATGTGCGGTGCCGCCATGGTCATGCCTCCATCTCGACGCCGGAGCGGCTCAGGCTCCTCGGCGCTCATCTTTTCCTGACTCCTGTTTCGGCTGCATCGTCGCCGGCAGGCGGATGGTCACCTGCGCGCCGACGCCCGGATTGCGCACGCTGATGCTGCCATTGTGCTCTTCCACGATTTTCTTGACGATGGCCAGCCCCAGGCCAGTGCCCTTGTACTTGTTGGTGACGTAGGGCTCGAACGGCCGGGCCAACATAGCCTCGGCAAAGCCCGGGCCGTTGTCGGCTACCACCAGCTCTATGAGACCACCATAGCGCACCTGCAGTCGCCGCGTGGTCAGGGTGATCTCGCAGCGCGGCTGCTCCTGGCAGGCCTCTTCGGCGTTCTTGAGTAGATTGTGCAGCAGCTGCCGCAGCCGCCCACTATCGGCCCGCAACGGCGGCAGATCCGGCTCCAGCTGCAGGTTGAAATGCAGCCGCTCCGGCGCGTGTTGGTACAGCTCCACCACTTCCTGGATCAGGCCATTGAGATCCACCTGCTCGAACACCAGCGGCGGGGGGCGGGCATAATCGGAGAAAGCGTTGACCATCTCCTTCATCTCGTCCACCTGCTGCACGATGGTGCGGGTGGCGCGTTCCAGCACCTCGGCGTCGCGGCCTTCCATGCGGCTCAGGTAGCGGTGGCGTATGCGCTCGGCCGACAGCTGGATGGGCGTCAGCGGATTCTTGATCTCGTGGGCCAGGCGTCGCGCCACTTCACCCCAGGCAGCGTCGCGCTGGGCCTGGATCAGCTGGGTGACGTCGTCGAACACCAGCACATGGCCGCCGCTGTTCAGCCCGCCCGGCAGCCTGGCACCACTGGCAATCAGCGTGCGCCGGCCCTCCGGGCCATCCAGCGCCAGCTCCTCACGCCAGTCGTCGCTGCCGCTCTCCAGATGGGCGCTGACCACACGAACGAACGGTTCCACGTGCGGCCAAGTCTCCGCCAGCTGGCTCAGCGGCCGCCCCACCATTTGCTCCAACGGCACCGCGAGGATATCGCAGGCGGCCTGGTTGAACGTGCGCACGGCGTGCTGCAGATCCAGCGCCACCACACCGGTCGACAGCCGCGACAGCACCGCCTGCAGATAAGCCCGCTGATTCTCCGCCTGGATTTGCCCCCGCTTAGCCGCCTCCCGCGCCTGGGCGATGCGCCGGCTCATGTCGTTGAAGGACTGCACCAGAACGCCCAGTTCGTCGCGCGCGGCCGGCGGCAGCTGGGTGCCGTAGTCACCGGCGGCGACGGCTCGGGTTCCCTCGGCCAGATCGCGAATGGGCGCAGTCATCCGCCGCGCCAAGTAAAACGCGCTCCAAACCGCGAACAGCAGGCTCAGCAGCAGCACCAAAGACAGCGACAACATGAAGCTGACTTTCAGCGGCTGGCGCAGATAGAGCAGCTCCCGGTACTCGGCGAAGGCGTCCTGCACGCTTTCCGCTAGGTCGGTCAGCCGCGGCGAGATGGGAAAGACGGCCTGCAAGATGCGATTGCCCGCGGCGCCCTGCACAGCCGGCACCGGCACTAGGACCTGGATGCTCAGTCCGCCCGTTTCCTGCGGATTCAAGCCGACATAGGTTCCCCCTTGGCGCAGCTGCAGCAGCAAGGCCTCGTCGGGGCGCTCGGGCAGGATGCTGAGCGAATCCTCGCTACTAGCGGCGATGACGTTGCCGCTGCTCTCCAAGAGCGCCAGCTCAAGCGCCTCTAGCTCTTCCCGCAGCTCGCCCAGATCGACCACCGCCTCTTCGGCGGTGACGAACGCCACCGCGTCGGCCGCGGCCTGCACCCGGCGCAGCAGCTCGCGCATACGCAGGTCCAGCGAGGCCTGCGACAGCCGCAGCGCGTCCCGCAGGGCAGCTTCGACCCGCACGTCGAACCAGCTGTCGATGCCGGCGCGCAAGAACTGCATCGAGAAGTAGTACACGACGCTGACCGGGATCACGGCGACCGCTCCCAGCACCAGCACCAGCCGCACCGTTAGCCGGCTCCCGACCTGGCCGCGCCGCCGCTGCCGCAGCAGCTGCCAGACATTACCGACAATCAGGCCCAGCAGCACCAGCAGCCCGAGCACATTGATCAGCAGCAGCCAGACATACAGACTGCCGAAGCGGGCGGAGTTCTGGGTGGCCTCGGACAGCAGCGTCAGCGACACCAGCAGCAAAAACAAGGCGCCGATCCGCAGCCAGGCCTGGAGCGCGCTGCGCCTCATGCCTCGAACTCCCACAAATGCCAGTCGCTGAGTAGGCGCCATTGCGGCGAGAGGTAGGCTCCGGTCTTGAGCGGCGCCGGCAAGTCATCCACGTCCAACCCAGCCCGCAGCCAGATCTGGTACGCCTGCCCGGGGTTGAGCCGGCGGCGCTCGATGAGCGGCAAGCCGCGAATCGTGCCCAGCGCGTTCAGCACGCTGGTGCGAGTCGGAAAGGTACGGCTGTCGCCGGTAGTAAGATCGGTAAGAACGTAGCGCTCGCTGAGGGCGTGATAGCGGACCCGGTAGCGCTGGGTCATCTTCACGACGACTTCGTCCAGCCAGAACCGCCGCGGCCGGGTCAGCTCGATCTGCAGCTCGAAGGTCAGCGGGACTCCGCTTTCCAGGGCCTCGGTGGCGGCCGGGCTCAGGTTGAAATCCACTTCGGCATCAAGAAAGTACTGCCCGTCG
>Ga0079224_100001942_pt1 | contig 24550 bp, 26 predicted proteins | sample Stecom2015_FD_80414 | JGI IMG/M metagenome (GOLD analysis project Ga0079224, IMG submission 80414) | Agricultural soil microbial communities from Utah to study Nitrogen management - Steer compost 2015 | ecosystem: Environmental > Terrestrial > Soil > Agricultural land | place: USA: Utah... | reverse complement strand
TGGGAGAGTCGGGCATGGCGGCAACGCCTCCTTTTTCATCAGTCGGTTCTTACATTGGAGTGAGTCGAGGGTGACTCAAGCATGGTCAATGGCTTGCCGCTGCCCGCTCGCCGCCCCCACTTGAGAGGTGGCCAGCCCGGCAAGCTGGGTCCCGGTTGGGCCAAGCAATGGAGACGATGTGGCGAAGCGGCGTGCGTTGGTCATGATCAACCGGCATTGCCGGCAAGGGGAGACAGGCCTCGAGCAGGTGCTGGAGCGCTTCGCCGAGCGGGGCATCGCGGTCGCGCAGATCCAGGCCGAAGGGGCGCAGCAGGCTGCGGCGGAGATCCGAAAACGGGCGGCGGAGTTCGACCTGTTGGTGATCGGCGGCGGCGACGGCACGTTGCGCTCGGCCGCCGCTGCTGTGGTCGACAGCGGGCTGCCGGTGGGCATCTTGCCGCTCGGCACGGCCAACGACCTGGCGCGGGCGCTCGGGATTCCTGCCGACCCGCTGACGGCGGTGGACATCATCGCCGCCGGCGAGACGCACCGTATCGACGTCGGCCGAGTCAACGGCCACTATTTCTTCAACGCCGCCCACATCGGGCTAGGCGCGACCGTCACCGACCACGTCAGCAGCGACCGCAAGCGCTCCTGGGGTGTGCTGGGCTACGCCCGCAGCCTGCTCGAGGCCTGGCGCAGCGCGCGGCCGTTCATTGCCGAGCTGGACTGCGACGGTGAGATCCATTACCTGCGCACCCTGCAGATCACGGTGGGCAACGGCCGCTTTTTCGGCGGCGGCATGACCGTGCACGAAGAGGCGCTGCTCGACGATCAGCTGTTGGATGTCTATTCCATCCGTCCGCAGAGCCTGTGGCAGATCGCCGCCATGCTGCCGGCGCTGCGCGCCGGCAAGCACCGGCAGCTCGACGAGGTGGCCAGCTTTCGCGGCCGGCGCATCGTCATTCGTACCCGCAAGCCCAGGCCGGTGACCGCCGACGAGGAACCGATCACGCAGACGCCGGCCGTGTTCGAGGTGGTGCCGGCGGCGGTGACGGTCTACGTCGGGCAGCGGGAGGCGCGGCAGGCGGAAGGGCTGGATCGTGCTGCGCAGTGAAAGGCAGGTCGCCTTACACGACGTGTTGGAAGCGCTGGCCGTTGCGGCTGGTCGCTACGAGGATGCGGCCACCGCGCTCGGGCAGGATGCCGCTGCCACGCTGTGCCGTCGGTTGGCGCGCCGGCGGGCGGCGCTGGCCGCGCGCATGGAGGCCGCGCTGCGGCAGGCCGGGGACTTGCCGAGCGAGCCCGACGCCGATCGGGAGACCCTGGGACGGCTCGGTAGCCGACTGCGGGCCCTGCTGTCGGACGCGGAAAGGCCACTGCTCATCAGGGAGCGGCTGGCAGCGGAGGAAGAGCTGCTACGCCTGGCCGAGCACGCCGCCGGGCTGGCGCTGGAGCCGGCCTGGCAGGGCCTGCTGGAGCAGGTGCGGCAGGAAGCGGCGCGCGCCGTCCGGCAGCTGCGGGAATTCGCGGCTAGTCCGTGACGGGCTTGCATCGGCGGCAGGAGTCGGCAAAATGCACAGCCCGTGCTGACAACGGAGAATTCCATGACCCCGGCGATGAGCAATGCCAATGAGACCGTGCAGCGCGCCCAGCGGTTTTTCGAATTCATTCCTCACGGTCGCCAGCTCGGTCTGGAAGTGATCAGCTGGCAGCCGCGCTCGCTGCTGGCCAAGCTGCCGTACCGATCGGAAATCGTCGGCAACCCCTACACCGGCTACATTCACAGCGGCGCGTTGACGGTCCTGGTGGACCAGACCAGCGGCACTGCCGCCATTCTGGAGCTGGGCGCTGCCGAGACGGTGGCGACCCTGGATTTGCGTATCGACCATCTACGCCCGGCCAAGCCCGGCCTGCCGCTGTACGCGCTGGCTGAGTGTTACCGCATGACCCGCGACGTCGCTTTCGTGCGCTGCGTCTGCTACGACGAAGACCCGGCCGATCCGGTCGCCACTAGCATGAGCACCTTCATGCGCGTGCGCAGCCGGCAGGCGAACGAGACAGAGGAGGGCAAGGCGTGATGGAGTCGGCGAACAGGACCGGGCTGGTGGAGCTGATCGCGCAGGCGCGGGCCGAGAAGGATTACGACCGGCTGGCGGAGTTCGTTCCCTACGCCAAGCTGCTCGGCATCCGCTTCAGGGAAGACGAGGCCGGGCAGCTGCTGTTCTGGCTGGACTACAAGCCGGAGAACATCGGAAATGCTCTGATGCCGGCGCTGCATGGTGGCGTGATCGCGGCTTTCATGGAGCATGCCGCGACGCTGCAAATTCTCTGGCAGCGCGAGACGGTGACCCTGCCCAAGATCATCGACTTCTCCATCGATTACCTGCGCCCCGGCCGGCCGGAGACGCTGTATGCCCGCTGCAGCCTGGTGCGGCAAGGGCAGCGCATCGCCAACGTCGCGGTCAGCGCCTGGCAGGGTGACCCCGAGCGCATGGTCGCGACCGCGCGCATGCACTTCCTGCTGTCGCGGCCTTCCTGAAGGCCGTTCCAGCCCGGCGGCGCGGATATTCCCTAGGGCCTTGGGCGGGTCAATGGCACCGCGGCGCCGTATAATTCGACAAACAAAGACAAGCAGGCGGCGCCCGCTCGGGCTGCCTTCCTGCAAAAAACGAGCGTTTCTGGATATTTGCGTATCCCAGGGTAGGGAGCAGACAATGACAACTCTCAGCAGCCGCCTGACGGCAGAGGAGCGCGCCTTCCTGCAGCAGCTGTTCCGTGCCTCTGCCGAGGCCAGCCAGGCGGCATCCGAATTCGGTGGCGACGTCGAGCTGGTCGCCGTCGATAACGCGGGGCGACGCCTGTTGGAGCTCCTGGGCAGCATGGATGCCGTGATACTGGCGGAGGATGCCGAGCAGCAGCTGCGCTTCCGGCTCCGGGTCGAGCCGTGTCCCTTTGGCGGCCCCGGCCGTCTGCGCGTCTCGGCGCCGCTGATCAGCCAGCGTTATCGCCGGTCCCAGCAAAAGGCGACTGGCGCGACCAAACGCTGAAGGTGTGGCCTGACGGGCGCAAGCCGAGGCGGAAATGCGAGCAGGCTGTCGCGGGGTCCGCGGACGGCCAGGAGCGCGACATGTCCTTCCGCACGCCGCACCGCAGGCCTGTCCGCTGCGTCGAAATCCGCGCACCATCGCGGAAAGCCATGTATGCTTGACCTGCACGCCAATGCGGCATGCATGTGCTGGAAGGAGACATCGTGGAATCGCAAATCCCGGATCAGGACGTGATCGCCGAATTCGTCGCGGCAGCGCTCGCACAGCGGCAAGTCTGGAGTCTGCGGGACGAGGAGGGTTGGGCGCTGGCGGTTTCGGAGGAGGACGACGACCGGCTGGTCATGCCTTTCTGGTCCAGCGCCGAAGCGGCGGCAGATTGCGCTCGGGACGAATGGGCGGGTTTCGAGGTGGCCGCCATTCCGCTGGATTCGTTCACGGAAGACTGGCTGCCGGGCATGGCCGATGATGGCTATGCTGTGGGCCTGGATTGGGAGGCCGACGCCAGCGGCGCGGCGGTCGAGCCCGAGCTGCTGCTGGCTGCCTTCGACGAGTTCCTGGACGAAGAAGAATAACGGCTGCCGGCCGTGCGTCGTCAGCCGCTCTGCGCTGCCGGCATGCCGACGGCGGAGGCACTGGCGGCGATCGCGCCTTGCTCGCCCTTGCCTCGCGGGGCGAAATGGGCCACAACCTCGGGAAAGAACTCCAGAAAGTCCTGCTCCAGCCCGTGATAGTGCCGCTCCAGGTCGGCAAGCACATCGGCCAGCAGCCCCGGCCGGCTGAGCCGGCGGCCGATTCGCTCCAGTGCCAGGGCCACGTTTTCCAGCCGCGCGTACGAACCCAGCCAGTCGTCCCGCACCATGTGCGGCAGCATGGCCTGCAGCCTGGGCGGGAAGGCGTGGCGACGCGCCAGCAGGCGCCGATAGCTGCGGGCGCAGAATGCCGGCAGCGGCTCCGAGGCGAACTGCGGCCAGCGCACGGCGAGGAAGTGATCGTAGGCCAGATCGACGATGACCCCGGCGACCAGGCGCCGGTGTCGCAGGCGCGCGCAGCTGCGCCGCACCACCGGGTGCTGGTCGGTGAAGCTGTCGATCGCCCGGTGCAGACGAATGCCTGCGATGACGCCGGACGGAAGCGGCTGGCGCTCCAGCCAGCCTTTGACGAAATCGCCGAGCAAGGCGCCGGCGGCAAGATCGTCATCGTCGCCGGCGAGATAGAGATGCGCAAGGTAATTCACGCGCTCACCATAGCAGGCTTGCGGCCATCGCCTCAATCGACCGGTCCAGTTTTTGCGGATTCAGTCGGCGTTGCCGCGGCGCGTTGGCTTGGCGGGAGAGCCCCGCGGACGGGGCTCCCGCGCCTCAGCTTGGCTCCGTGGGAGGAGTCTGCCCGGCGCCGTTGTGGCGGGGTCGGCTGCGGGAGCTGCCGCGGCCGCCGCGCCCCCGCCGCTGGGTCCGCTTGGGCGGCTGTAGCTCGGGCAGGGTCGAGGGATCGACGATCTCGGTGGGGATTTTCTCGCCGATGTAGGCCTCGATGTCGGGCAGCGAGTAGACGTATTCCTCACACGCGAAGCTGATGGCGTCGCCGCTGGCGCCGGCCCGGGCGGTGCGGCCGATGCGGTGCACGTAGTCTTCGGGGTCCTGTGGCAGGTCGAAGTTGATCACATGGGTGACGTCGGGGATGTGCAAGCCGCGCGCCGCCACGTCGGTGGCCACTAGCATCGGCACCTCGCCGTCCTGGAAGCGCTTGAGCATGCGCTCCCGCCGGCTTTGCGGAATGTCCCCGGAGAGCACCTCGGCCTCGAAGCCGTTGCCCACCAGATAGCCCTGGACCTCGTCCGCGCCACGCTTGGTGTTGACGAAGACGATGGTGCGGTGCGGGTCGTGCTGGCGCAGGGTGGCGATCAGCAGCTTCATCTTGTCGTCCTTGGAGACGTGATAAAGCAGCTGGCGGACTTTCTCCGCAGTTACTTGCTCGGGCTCGATGCGCACCACCTCGGGCTGGTTCATGTGCTCGTAGGCCAGCTCCATCACCCGGTGCGAGAGGGTAGCCGAGAACAGCATGTTGAGGCGCTTTTCCGCTGGTGGCATGCGCCGCAGCAGATAGCGGATGTCGCTGATGAAGCCGAGGTCGAACATGCGGTCGGCCTCGTCGAGGACCACCACCTCGATGTTGTTCAGCGGCAGCACGCCCTGCTTATAGAAGTCGATGATGCGTCCCGGCGTGCCGATGACGATGTCCACCCCGAGCTCCAGCTCGCGCCGTTGCGCCTCGTAGCCGGTGCCGCCGTAGACCGCAACGCCGTACAGGCTGGTGTACTTGCCGAGCAGCTGAAAGTCCTTGTGGATTTGCAGCGCCAGCTCCCGGGTCGGTGCCAGCACGGTGGCCCAGGGACCGTAGCGGCCTTCCTCGACCGGGTTTTCCAGCAGGTAGTGCATGGTCGCAAGCAGGAAGGCGGCGGTCTTGCCGGTGCCGGTTTGCGCCTGGCCGGCAACGTCGCGCTTGGCCAGGGCAAGCGGCAAGGTGCCTGCCTGGATGGGGGTGCAGTGGGTGAAGCCAGCGTCCTCCAGCCCGCGCAGCAGCGCCGGAGTGAGGCCAAGGGAAGTAAAGGTTACGTCGGTCAGGTGATTGTTAGCCATAAGCTGCGTAGCGTACCCGATTTGTCCGTCCGATAGGAGAGGGCGGCACGATCGGCAGCCTTGCGGTTGCGCGTCGAGCGGCAAATGGTACGCCTCAGGCCGGCTCAGTGATAGCCCTCGCCTTCACGCACCTTGCCGCGGAACACGAAGTAGGCATAGCCGGTGTAAAACAGGATGAAGGGCAGCAGGAACAGGGTCCCTACCAGCAGGAACAGCTGTGAGCTAGGGTCGGAGGCGGCGTCCCAGATGGTGATGCTGGGCGGGGCCGCGTAGGGCCAGAGGCTGATGCCGAGGCCAAGGTAGCACAGCAGGAACAGAGCCAGGGACAGCACGAAGGGCTGTACTTCCCGCCGCCGCCGCAGGGCCCGCAGCAGCAGCAGGGCGACCAACGCGGTGACGATCGGCACCGGCGAGAGGTAGAGCAGGTTGGGCCAGCTGAACCAGCGCTCGGCGATGGCCGGGTGCTTGAGCGGTGTCCAAACGCTGACGGCGACGATGAACAGCACCACTCCCAGCAGCAGTGGCCGCGCCAGACGGTAGAAGCGCTCCTGCAGCTCGCCCTCCGTCTTGATGATCAGCCAGGTGGCGCCGAGCAGGGCGTAGCCGCAGATCAGGGCGAGGCCGACGAACACGGTGAACGGCGACAGCCAGTCGAACGGGCCGCCGGCGAAATCGCGCCCCGCCACCTCGAAGCCCTGCAGGAAGCCGCCCAGGACCAGGCCTTGCGAGAAGGTGGCGACGACCGAGCCGAGGTTGAAGGAATGATCCCACAGCCAGCGCCGCCGCGGCGGCGCCTTGAAGCGGAACTCGAAGGCCACGCCGCGGAAGATCAGGGCGATGAGCATCAGCAGCACCGGAAAGTAGAGTGCCGGCATGATGACGGCATAGGCCAGCGGAAAGACTGCTAGCAGCCCGCCGCCACCCAGCACCAGCCAGGTCTCGTTGCCGTCCCAGACCGGGGCCACTGAGTTCATCATGACGTCGCGCTCGGCGTCGGTTTCCCCTAGGGGGAACAGGATGCCGACACCGAGGTCGAAGCCGTCCAGCAGCACGTACATGAACACGCCAAGGGCCAGAATGGAGGCCCAGACGAGCGGCAGGTCTAGGCTCATGACGCTTCTCCCTCGTCCAGCGGCAGGTCCGCCCCGCTCAGCGGCCGGCGCGCCGTGGCACCGGCCGGTGCCGGCTCGCCGACGGTCGGGCCCCGCCTGGCGATGCGAATCAGGTAGTAGATGCCGGTGCCGAAGATCACGCAGTAGGCGGCCACGTAAATCAGCAGCGAGCCCAGCACCTGCGCTCCCGTCAGCGACGGCGACAGCGAATCGCTGCGATGCAGCTGGCCGTAGATGGTCCAGGGCTGACGGCCGATTTCAGTGACGAACCAGCCGGCGAGGATGGCGACAAAGCCGATCGGCGTGCACCAGACGCACAGGCGCAGGAACCAGTCCGTGTCGTAGAGTCGGCCGCGCCAGCGCAACCACAGTCCCGCCAGGCCGACGAAGATCATCAACAGCCCCAGTCCCACCATCAGCCGGAAGGCGAAGAAGACGATGGTCACTGGCGGGCGTTCCTCCGGCGGCCAGTCGCGGAGCCCGGCCACCTCACCCATGGAATCGTGGGTGAGGATGAGGCTGCCCAGCTTGGGGATAGCCAGCTCAAGGCGATTCCTTTCGGCTGCCTGGTCCGGGATGGCGAACAGCAGCAGCGGCGCGCCTTGCTGCGTTTCCCAGTGGCCTTCCATGGCGGCGATCTTGGCCGGCTGGTGCCGCAGCGTGTTGAGCCCGTGCAGGTCGCCGATGACCAGCTGCGCCGGCGCCAGGATGGCGATCAGCCCCAGCCCCATGGCGAAGGCTTTGTGGGAATGCTCTGGGAAGCGTTTGTTGCGGATGGCCCAGGCGCTGGCGCCGACCACGGCGAAGGCGGTGGTCAGGTAGCAGGCCGTCACCATGTGGGCGAATCGATAGGGAAACGACGGATTGAAAATGGCGGCGATCCAGTCGACGGGATAAAAGCGGCCGTCGCGAAACTCGGCTCCGGCCGGCGTCTGCATCCAGCTATTGGCGGAAAGAATCCAGAACGCCGACAGCAGCGTGCCAAGCGCGACCACGTAGGCGGAAGCGATGTGCAGTCCTGGGGAAACCCGGTTGCGGCCGAACAGCAAAATGCCCAGAAACGTCGCCTCCAGGAAAAAGGCGCTCAGCACCTCGTAGCCCAGCAACGGACCGATGATGGGGGCGCTGGCGTCGGACAGCCGGCTCCAGTTGGTCCCGAACTGGTAGGTCATGACGATGCCGGAGACTACGCCCATGGCGAAGGAAACGGCGAAGATCTTGGTCCAGAACTGCGACAGCTCGATGTAAAGATCCCGCTTGGTCCAGCCCCAAAGCGTTTCCAGCACGGCGATATAGGACGCCAGGCCGATGGTGAAAGTGGGGAACAAAATGTGGAACGAAACGACGAACGCGAACTGGATTCGCGACAGCAGTTCCGGATCGAGCGCCACCGGCATTCTCCAAGCATAACCGCCGACCTGTCGAAGCTGTGGGTAGGGCGGCGTCAGTTCAAGCGGGCGCTGCCGGAACGTCAGGACAGCAGGGTTGGGCCGTCCGGATGGTCCATCTGCAGCAGGACGATGTCGGAGCCGGTGAGGCGTATCCAGCCGTGCCGGCGCTCGTGGCCGTCCAGGCTGAACTCGAAGCGGTAGCGGCGATCGATGGCGAGATGCCCCTGACCGTCGCGCCCGAGCCGCAGCCTATCCAGCACCACGGTCTCGTCCAGCAGCTGGGCTCCCATCTCACGGCAAGCGCGGCGGCAGGCCGCCAGGGTGCGCTCACGGGCGCGCATGGCATCGTGCCACAGCCAGGCAGCCGCTGCGGCGATCAGCGCGAACATCAGCTCCGGCACGGCGCATCCTCCTGGCGGCTGTGATAGTCTTCGGCTGATGGCAGCCATCGACCTCCATTCGCATTCTACCGCTTCCGACGGCGCGCTGGCGCCGGCCGAGCTGGTGAGCCGAGCCCATGCCCAGGCGGTACGGGTCCTGGCGCTGACCGACCACGACACCACCGCGGGCCTGGCCGAGGCGGCGCAGGCGGCGGCCCGGCACGGTATTGCCCTGGTGCCCGGGATAGAGCTTTCGGCCCAGTGGAAGGGCCGCGAGCTGCACGTGGTCGGCCTCGGCATCGATCCGGAGGCGCAACCGCTGCAGGCGCTCATTGCGGAGTTGGCGGCGCTGCGCGCGGACAGGGCGGAACGCATGGCGGCCAGCCTGGCTCGGGTCGGCTACGACGACGCCCTGGAGGGCGCCTATGCCCAGGCCGACGGTGGCGTGCCGACGCGCACGCACTTTGCCCGCTATCTGGTGGAACGGGGGGCGGCGGAACACGTGGGGGCGGTGTTCAAGCGCTTCCTAGTGCGCGGCCGGCCCGGCTACGCCAACACCGAATGGCCGGATCTAGAGCGCGCCGTCGCCGCGCTGCGCGCCGCCGGCGGGCTGGCGGTGCTGGCTCACCCGCATGCCTACAAGTGGACCGGCGCCTGGGCGCGGCGCATCATCGAAGCCTTCGTCGCCGCCGGCGGCGAAGGCATTGAGGTGGCATGCGGCACCAGCACTCCGCAAAGCATCCAGCAGTGGTCCGGCTATGTCCGCCGCTACGGTCTGCTGGCATCCGTGGGCTCGGACTTCCATGCGCCAGGCCAGTTCGTGGAGCTGGGCCGCATGCCTGCGCTGCCGCAGGAGTTGCCGCCCATCTGGCCGCGGCTGGGTATCGAACTCGCTTGATCCCTGGCGCGTCCCGGGCAGGCAGTTCTCTCCGCGATGGGCCTCAGCGTCGCTCGCGCCGGCGCACCACCCGGTATTCGCCCTCGATGATGCTGTGCCCCGAGTCCTGCCACCCGCTTTCCTGGCGGGCCCGCTGCGTGCGCCGCACCAGTCGCCGGCGCACCCAGTAGAGGCGGACGTAGAATACGATCAGAGTAATGGCGGCCAGGCCCAGCAGCACCAGGAAGATGGCGAAGCCGACTGTCATGCTGACCGCTAGCACGATGACGGCGATCAGGGCGCCGACGATGCGCGTCAGCAGTGAAGGGGAAGAGGAACGATAGGGAATTTGCTGCATGATGTGGCCTGACACTCGATGTTGTTCCGTTGGACTCCGCACGCCGGGGCAAGTTCGCCGCCGGGCGCGGCGCGACAGCATGGCGCCTGCGCGGCATGCCGGCTCGCCGGGCTTTAACCCTACGTTATCAAACACAACGGACCGAACAAGTGGAGCGGGCGATTTCCCCTGTGTCCGACCATAGCAAGGAGACCGGCACCAGGCCGCCGCCCGGACATGGCTTGAGCCGGCTGGAGCGGCTGTGGCTGTGCGAGGCCGTGCGGCTGCGCGAGGAGCAGGCCGGGCCGCTGGAGGACGGCGAGGCGGTGCGCCGGGCGCGCCTGGCCGGTGCCACCCTGGCCCAGCGGCTGGAGGCGCGGGCGCTGTGGCTGGCCGAGCGGGACGGGCAGCTGCAGGCGCTGCGGCATTGGCGCCAGGGAGCGGGCTTGGCGCTGGCACTGCTGCTGGTCGCGGCAGTCTTCACCGGCGTCGGCCTGGCGTTCGCGGCGCTGGGCGACGGCCGCGGTCCGGTCAACGTGTTCTGGGCACTGGACAGCCTACTGGGACTGAACCTGCTGATGCTGCTGCTCTGGCTGCTGAGCCTGCCGGTCATGCAAGGCAGCGGCGGTGCGCTGGGCCGGATCTGGCTCTGGCTGAGCGCCAAGCTGGCCCGCGATGCCGGCGCGGCGCAGCTGGCCCCGGCGCTGCTGGTGCTGCTGCAGCGGGGGCGTCTGAGTCAGTGGGGGCTCGGAATGCTCTCGCATGGGCTCTGGCTGCTTGCGCTGGCCAGCGCGCTCGTGATGCTGCTGCTGTTGCTGGCGACCCGGCGCTACGACTTTGTCTGGGAGACCACCCTGCTGAGCGCAGACGCCTTCGTCGCCCTAACCCGCGGCCTCGGCGCGTTGCCGGCCACGCTGGGCTTCCCCGTGCCGACCCTAGAGATCATCCGCGCCAGTGGGGAAGGCGCCGTCGCCGCCGAGGCGGCGCGGCGGGCCTGGTCCGGTTGGCTTCTGGGCGTGCTGGTGCTCTACGGCCTGCTCCCTCGGCTGCTGCTGAGTGTCTTGTGCTGGTGGCGCTGGCGGCGCGGGCTGGCCGGGCTCGTCCTGGATCCCGAGCTGCCGGGCTACAGCCTGCTGCGGGAGCGGCTGCTGCCGAGCAGCGAGCGCCTCGCGCTGGACCAGGCGCCGCCGGTGCCGGCGCCCGTTTCCCCGGCGCGTCCGCTCGCCGCAGCCGCCGGCGGCGCCGTGGTGGTGGGGATAGAGATCGACGACCGCTATCCCTGGCCGCCGCCGCTGCCGGCCTCGGTCCTTAATGCCGGCGTGGTCGACAGCCGCGAGCAGCGCCGCGCGCTGCTGGATGCGCTTGCCATGCACCCGCCGGCGCGGCTGCTCATCGCTTGCGACCCGCGACGCTCTCCCGACCGCGGCACGTTGAACCTGCTGGCCGAGCTGGCCCGGACGGCGGCCGCCGTCAAGGTCTGGCTGCTGCCGGTCGACGCAGGGCTGGAGCCGGCGCGGCTGGAAGCCTGGCAGGAGGCGCTGGGGCGGCTGCAGCTGCCGCTGGCCGAGACGCTGCCGCAGCAATGGCTGGAGGAAGGAGAGGGATCGTGAGCAAGCCGCTCGTCTTGGCCGTGGTCGGCCATACCAATGTCGGTAAGACCTCGCTGCTGCGGACCCTGCTGCGCGATCCCGAGTTCGGGGAGGTGTCGCCGCGGCCGAGCACCACTCGCCGCGTGGAAGGGGCGCGGCTGTCGGTCGACGGCGAGCCGCTGATCGAGCTCTACGACACGCCCGGGCTGGAAGACGCCATCGGGCTGCTGGAGTACCTGGAAAGGCTGCCCAAGCCGGGCGAGCGGCCGGATCCGCCCGAGCTGCTGGCGCGTTTCTTGGCGACCGGCGAAGCACGCCTGCGCTTCGAGCAGGAAGTGCGGGTGCTGCGTCAGCTGCTGCTCTCCGATGCGGGACTGTATGTGATCGACGCCCGCGAGCCGGTGCTGGCTAAATACCGCGACGAGCTGGCGGTGCTGGCCATGTGCGGCAAGCCCTTGCTGCCGGTGCTCAACTTCGTCGCCAGCGAGGGGCACCGGGCAGAGGAATGGCGGACGGCGCTGGCTCGCATCGGCCTGCATGCGCTGGTGCGCTTCGATACCGTGGCGCCGCCGGTGGACGGCGAGCGTCGGCTGTACGAGAGCCTGACCCTGCTGATGGAGGAGGCGTCGCCGCGGCTGCAGCGACTGATCGCGGATCTGGAAGCCAAGGCCCGGGCGCGGCGGCGGGCGGCGGCGCAGCTCATCGCTGGCCTGCTGATCGACGTGGCGGCCTGTCGCCGCAGCGTGCCGGCGCAGCCGGAGCTGGAGCGGCAGGCCGCGCAGGAGCTGCGGGAGGCGGTACGGGCGCGGGATCAGCGCTGCGTCGACGACCTGCTGCGGCTGTACGCCTTCCGTCCCGGCGATGCCGAATACGACGAGCTGCCGCTCCTGGATGGCCGCTGGGAGCATGATTTGTTCAACCCGGAGACGCTGCGCCAGCTGGGCATCAAGGTAGGCGGCGGTATGGCCGCCGGGGCGGCGGCCGGGGCTACCATCGATTTGCTGCTGGGTGGGGCTAGCCTGGGTGGGGCCGCCCTGCTGGGCGCGCTGGCCGGTGGCACGGCGCAGACGGCGCGCAACTACGGCCAGCGGCTGCTGGGGCGGTTTCGCGGCCAGCGCGAGCTGACGGTGGAGGATCCCGTGCTACGCTTGCTGGCCCTGCGCCAGCTGCAGCTGGTCAGGGCTCTGGAGGCGCGCGGCCATGCCGCCTCGGAGAGGCTGCGGCTCGCCCTGCCGGAGCGGAGTGGCTGGCAGGGCGGGGAGCTGCCGGGAGCGGTGCTGCGGGCGCGGGCCCATCCGGAATGGTCGGCGCTCAATCCGGGAGCGCGTCTCGATCTGGCCGAGCGCCAGCTTTGGCAACAGCGGCTGGCGGAGCTGCTGTTGGCCGAGATCGACCCGGCTGCGGCAGATTCCCGGTGAGCGCTACGTTGGGGGAGGCTTGCGGTGACCTTGACGATTCCTTGCGGCGGCGCGCGGCCGCCTGAACGCAGGCGGCGCCAGCTATTGCAGCTGCTGGGGTTGGCGCCCTGGTTGTGGCCGATGCTGACCGGCGCGGCCGAGCGCAGGCTCGCGCTGGCCTTTGGCGCGCTGCCGCCGGCAGGCTCGGTGCAGCGTGTGCTTGCGGCCGGCTATCCCGCCGCCGTGCTGTTGTACTGCCTGGCGCCGCAGAAGCTGCTGGGCTGGCCGGTGCCGCTGCCGCAAGGCGCCAGGGAGCTGCTGGCTCCGGCCCAGAGCGATCTTCCGCTGCTGGGCCGTCTGGCCGGTCGCGGCAGCACCATGACCCTGGAGCAGCTGGTGCTGCTTGCTCCTGATCTGGTGATCGACGCCGGCTCGGTCACCGCCACTTACCGCTCCATGGCCGAGCGAGTCGCCCAGCAGACCGGCATTCCTTACCTGCTGGTGGACGGGCGGCTGGAGGAATCGGCCCAACAGCTGCGGGAGGTCGGGCGGTTGCTGGGCGTGGCGGAACGGGCCGAGCAGCTGGCGCGCTATGCCGAGCAGACCTTCGCGCTGGCGGCGCGGCTGCGCGCCGGCGGCCGGACGCGCCCGCGCGTGTACCTGGCGCGGGCTGCCGATGGCCTGGAGACCGGGCTGGGCGGCGCCATCCATGCCGAGGCGGTGGAGCTTGCCGGCGGCTACAACGTGGCCAGCGGCCTGGGGCGCGGCGGTCTGGCGCGGGTATCGCTGGAGCAAGTGCTGGACTGGAATCCGGATTTCATCCTGACCCACAACCAGAACTTCTACGCCGCTGCCCGGCGGTCGCCGCTGTGGCGGCAGCTGCCGGCGGTGCGGGAGGGCCGCCTGTACCTGGTGCCCCATCTGCCGTTCGGCTGGCTGGACAGCCCGCCGGGCATCAACCGGCTGCTGGGAGTGCGCTGGCTGCTGGCCCTGTTCCATGCCGATGCGGGCATCGATGTGCTGGCGACGGCGCGGGCGTTCTTCCAGCTGTTCTACTCCTCCAGCCCCAGCGAGGAAACCCTGCGCGGCCTGATTGAGCCAGCCTGACGGCGGTGCAAATCCGGCGGGGCGGGGCTAGAGTACGCTGATCATGACCAGGCCAGTTCTGCACAATCAGCGCCAGCGGCAACCCTGTTGCCGGCAGTCGGCAACCGCGCCCGCCGCTTGCGGGCGGGGGAGTGGGCGCCATGGTTGAGCGCTCTGCTGTCGCGGCCAGCCGCAGCGGTCCGGCGCTGCTGGCTGGTCCCTGGATCTGGCCGCTGCTGCTGGCCCTGCTTTTGATCGCCGGAGCGATCGCGCTGTTGGCCGGCAAGTTCCCGATCGGACCGCAGGATTTGCTGCGCTCGCTGCTGGCGCGGCTGGGGCTAGCGACGCCACCGGCGCCGGCGGTCGATACCGTGCTCTGGCAGTTGCGGCTGCCGCGCATCTTGGCAGCGCTGCTGGTGGGCGCCGCACTGGCGGCGGCCGGCGCCGCCTACCAGAACATGTTCCGCAATCCGCTGGTCTCGCCGGACATCCTCGGAGTGTCCGCCGGCGCCGGTTTGGGCGCGGTGCTGGGGATATTCCTCGCCCTGCCCATGGCCATGGTGCAGGGACTGGCTTTTGCCGGCGGGCTGGTGGCGGTGGGGGCCGTGTATGCCATCGCCGGCATGGTGCGCCGGCACGATCCGGTGTTGGTGCTGGTGCTGGCCGGAGTGGCGCTGGGCACGCTGCTGGGGGCCGGCATCTCGTTGCTGAAGATCCTGGCCGATCCCTATACCCAGCTGCCCACCATTACCTTCTGGCTGTTGGGAGGACTCAATGCCATCACCCTGACCGACCTGGGCTATGCCGCGCCGCTGATACTGCTCGGGCTGCTGCCCATGGTGCTGCTGCGCTGGCGTATTAACCTGCTCAGCCTCAGCGACGAGGAGTCGGCGGCGCTGGGGCTTCATGTCGGCCGCACCCGGTTGTTGCTGATCGTCGCGGCGACGCTGATGACGGCGAGCGCGGTGTCGTTTACCGGCATCATCGGCTGGGTGGGGCTGGTCATCCCCCATGTGGCCCGGTTGTTGGTCGGTCCCGGCTTTTCCCGGCTGTTACCGGCCTCGCTGCTGCTGGGCGCTAGCTTCCTGCTGCTCACCGACACGCTGGCCCGCACCGTGGCCAGCATCGAGCTGCCGCTGGGCGTGCTTACCGCGCTGGTGGGGGCGCCGTTCTTTCTGTACCTGTTGGCGCGTGGAGGCAAGACTGCATGAACGCGCCGGGCCATGTACTGGAGGCGCGCGACCTCAGCATCGGCTACCCGGGCCGCCTGGTCGGCAGCGGGATTTCACTGCAGCTCGAGGCCGGAGAAATTCTCTGCCTGCTGGGGCCCAACGGCAGCGGCAAGTCGACTCTGTTCCGGACCCTGCTGGGGCTGATTCCGGCCCTGGCGGGCGAGGTGCGCCTGGGGGGACAGCCGACCCGCCGCTGGAGCCGGGTCCAGTTCGCCCGCTATGTCGGCTATGTGCCGCAGGCCCATGTCAGCATGTTTCCCTTCACGGTCGAGGAGGTGGTGCTGATGGGGCGCAGCGCGCGCATCGGCCGCTTCGCTACGCCGTCGGCGCGCGACCGGCAAGTCGCCGCGGCGTGTCTGGAAAGCCTCGGCATCGCCCACCTGCGGGAGCGCGTCTATACCGAGATCAGCGGCGGCGAGCGGCAATTGGCGCTGATCGCTCGCGCTCTGGCCCAGGAGCCGGCCCTGCTGGTCACGGATGAGCCGACCGCCAGCCTCGACTTTGGCAACCAGCTCCGGGTCCTGGCTCGCATCCAGCAGCTGCGCGACCAGGGCATGGGAATATTGCTGTGTACCCACCAGCCCGAGCACGCCTTGCAGGTGGCCGATCGCATTGCACTGCTCAAGAATGGCGAGCTGCGCCATTGCGGGCCGGCGCTGGAAGTGGCGACGGCAGAGCGTCTGGCCTGGCTGTACGACCTGGATCCGGACGTGGTGCGTGCCAGCCTGCCCGGGCTTTTCGATCACCGGCGGAGGAAGATCAAGCATGAGACTGAGTGACGTCGATTTCGCCCAGCTCTACCGGGAACAGATGGCCCGCAGCGGGCGCGCGCGCAAGCCAGCCAGCGCCTGGGACGAGCGCGCCCGCAAGCTGCGCGGCAGAATGACGTCAGGCACTTACGCCGCCGACTTCATCGCTCGCATGGACCTGGAGGGGGTGGAGACGCTGCTCGACGTCGGCTGCGGGCCGGGTACCATCGGCGTGCCGTTGGCGCGGCGGCTGCGCCGCGTCTACGGGCTGGACTACAGCCCGATGATGCTGGAGGTGCTGATGGAGAACGCAGTCGCCCACGGAGTGGATAACGTGGTTCCGGTGCTGCGCGCCTGGGAAGATGATTGGTCGGACCTGCCGCGTTGCGACATCGCGGTGGCCTCGCGCTCCACTGCGGTTGAGGACATGGCTGCCGCCATCGAGAAGCTCAACGCCCATGCCCGCAAGCGGGTCTACATGACCACCCTGGTTGGGGGCCAGTTCGTCGATCCCGAGATCGCGGCGCTGCTGGGGCGTCGCCAGGAACCGTTCCCGGATTACATCTACGTCGTCAACATCCTCTACAGCATGGGCATCCACCCTCGATTGGACTACATCGAGCTGCCCAGTCGCCTGGCCGGCACTCGCGATTTCGCCGAGTTCGCGGAACGGGTCGCCTGGTCCTTCGGCGAGCTGCAACCAGAGGAGCTGGAGCGGCTGCGGCAATGGTACGCGGCAGACCCCGAGCGCAGCCGGCGGGGCGGGGCGCCCATGCGCTGGGCCTTGATTGACTGGGAACCGCCGCCATGACCTGACTGCTTGGTTGGACAGTCAGGGAGCAGGGGATGAAAAGCAGCGCCCGCAACAGCTTTCCCGGCAAGGTCGTCGACGTGCGGCGCGGCGCCGTGAACGATGAGGTGGAGGTGGAAATCGCCGGCGGTCAGCGGCTGCTGGCTGTGGTGACGCACGAAAGTGCGCAACGGCTCGGACTGCGACTAGGGCGGGAAGTGTTCGCCCTGGTCAAGGCCTCTTCCGTCATCCTCAATACCGAGGAAGAGGGCATCCTGTTCTCGGCCCGCAATCATCTCACCGGTAAGGTGGCCAGGCTGCGCCGCGGGGCCGTCAATTGCGACGTGGTGGTGGAGCTGGATGGCGGCGGGCAGATCAGCGCCCTCATCACCAACGAGAGCTGCGATGCCCTGGCGATGGCCGAGGGCAGCCCGGTCAGCGCGATTTTCAAGGCATCCAGCGTGATCCTGGCAGCGCGGGTCTGAGCCGCGGCTGCCGTTCGAAGGGGCGCGCCTTAGGCGTCCTGCAACTCCCCGGTCGCTTCCGGCGCCGCCAGAAGCTCGTTGTCGTGTCGGTGCTGCAGGGCGACCACCTGGCCTTCCTCGCGCACCCGACTTTCGCCGATGAACTGGCCGCCCGGCTCGATCACTAGCTCGCCGCAGACCACCTCGCCGTAGACCTTGCCGCTGGCGACGATCTCCAGCCGCTCGCAGTCCACCTTGCCGTGCAGGTAGCCACTGACGACGATGTGCTTGGCGTTGATGTTGCCCTGGAACTTGCCGCTGCTGCCGATGGAGACGTCGCTGCTCGACTGGATGTCGCCCTCGACGCTGCCGTCGATATGCAGGGCCGACTCGAGGTTCAGTTCTCCACGGAGCTGGCTTCCAGCAGCGATAATCGTCGTCCCACCAGGCTGTACCTTTCTTTTACGGCTCTTGCCAGAGAATCCCATTTTACCCGTGTCTCCTTCTCAAACAGGCTGTCGTATTGGGCCAGCGACCATTGCATGAAGGGCTCCGGATCCAGCCGGCGCTGGAGGTGGCGCACCTCGTAGTGGAGGTGTGGTCCGCTGGAGAGGCCGGTGTTGCCGGAGTAGGCGATCAGATCGCCCTTGCGGACGAAATCACCCATCTTCACCGCAAAGCGGTCGAGATGGCCGTAGTAGGTGGTGAAGCCGAAGTTGTGGCTGATGATGACCAAATTCCCCAGGCCACTGGATTTGTGGTAAGCGGCCCATTCCACCACGCCATCGGCGGTCGCGTAGACGGGGGTACCCATCGGCGCGCGCAGGTCCACGCCCGAGTGGAAGGCGCGCGTGCCCTTGACCGGGTGGGTGCGGTAGCCAAAGCTGCTGGTCTTGCCGCGGTATTCCACCGGGTAGCCGCTGGGAATACTCTGCAGCATGATCATCTTCTCGATCGCGGTCTGGCTGGCGGTATCCAGCCGCACCTTGATGTCCGTGCCCGGATTGCTTTCCAGACCGATCATGATCTCGATGTTGCCCAGCTCGTCGCTGACCAGCGCCAGCTCCTTTTCCTTCTCCGCGATAGCCTGCTGCAGGCGCTCGTGCTCTTCCAGCAGCAGCACGTACTCGGCCTGCGTCAGCTGGCGGCGGTGCTGCAGATCGGCGAGCTCCTGATTGAGCGTTTCCACCCTGCCGCTGAGCCAGTAGATGATGCCGGCGCCCACCAGGAAGGTTCCCAGCAGGCACAGCGCAACGAGCAGGGCATAGGTCTTCGCGATCTGGCGGATCGGATAGTGGCGTGCGCCACGGAAGTCGGTGATGGTTATTGTAAATGTGTTACGCACCGTGCAGCTTCCTGCAATCGCGGGCGAACGTCGCCGCGACAATTTTTGCGCCACCGCAGCGAGAACTGCGGCAGCGTAGCTTGTTCTAGTCGAGCACAGCGGGCTTGGCCGGCTGCGCCGCGAGCGCGACGAATATTAGCAGATGGCGCTGAAGCTGATTCCCATCATCGGCATCAACATGCCATATCCGCTGCGCCCCAACAGTCGACCATGCAACGGTTTTACAAGTCTTGACTCTTTTGAGGCGACTTGAGCGCTTCATCCCTTAAGCGCTTCCAGTGCTTCCCAGCGCTCGAACGCCTGCTCCAGCTCCTGCTCCAGCGCTTCCAGCCGCGCCGTTGCCTGAGCCACTTCGTCGGGACGCTGGCGGTAGAGTTCGGGGTCTGCCAGCTGCCGTTGCAGCTGGCCGATTGCCTGCTCAAGCTGCTCGATGCGCTGTGGCAGTGCCTCCAGTTCCCGTTGTTCTCTATAGCTCAACTTCGGCCGGACCGCTTGCTTGCGTGTCGACGCCTTGGCCTGGGTCGGCGGTCGGGGCGCCGGAGCGGCGGCAGGGCGCTGCCGTTGCCAGTCCTGGTAGCCGCCCACATAGTCCCTCACCACGCCATCGCCCTCGAAGGCAATGATGTTGGTACAGACGTTGTCGAGGAAGGCGCGGTCGTGGCTGACCAACAGCACCGTGCCGGCGAATTCCACTAGCAGCCCTTCCAGCAGCTCCAACGTCTCGACGTCGAGATCGTTGGTCGGCTCGTCCAGCACCAACAGGTTGGCCGGGCGGGTGAACAGCTTGGCCAACAGCAGCCGGGCGCGTTCGCCACCTGATAGCGCCTTGACCGGAGTGCGAGCCCGCTCGGGCGTGAACAGAAAATCGCGCAAGTAGCCGATGATGTGCTTCGGCTTGCCGTTGACCAGTACCCTGTCGCTGCCTTCGGCGACGTTGTCGAGGACGCTGGCTTCCTCGTCGAGTTGATCCCGCAGCTGATCGAAGTAGGCGACTTCCAGCCGGGTTCCGCGGCGGATGCGGCCAGCGTCAGGTTGCAGCTCGCCGAGCAGCAGGCGGATCAGTGTCGTTTTGCCTGCACCGTTGGGACCGACGATGCCGATCTTGTCTCCACGCAAGATGGTGGTGGAAAAGTCTTTTATCAACAGACGGTTGCCTATGCCGTAGCGGATGTTCTCGGCTTCCACCACTAGCCGCCCGGAGCGCTCAGCCTCCTGCAGGCCGATCTTGGCTGTGCCCAGCTGCTCCCGGCGCCGGCGCCGCTCCTCGCGCATAGCCATGAGGGCGCGCACGCGGCCCTCGTTGCGGGTGCGGCGGGCCTTGATCCCTTGCCGCAGCCAGGCTTCTTCCTGCGCCAGGCGCTTATCGAAGAGCGCGTTGTGGACGCTTTCAACTTCCAGCTCCGCCGCCTTGCGGTCGAGATAGGTCTGGTAGTCGCCCGGGTAGCTGCGCAGACGGCCGCGGTCCAGCTCGACGATGCGCGTGGCCAGGCGCTGCAGGAAGCGGCGGTCGTGGCTGACGAACAGCAGGGCGCCGGGGTAGGCGAGCAGGAACTCTTCCAGCCAGGTGATGGCGTCGATGTCGAGATGGTTGGTGGGCTCGTCCAGTATCAGCAAATCCGGCTCGGTCACCAGGGCGCGGGCCAGCAGCACCCGGCGCTTGAGGCCGCCGGACAGGGAGGAGAAATCCTGCCCGGGATCGAGCTGCAGCCGCGACAGCACCTGCTCCACCCGCGGTCCCAGAGCCCAGCCGCCGGTCGCTTCCAGCGCCTGCTGAACTCGGTCGAGCTCGTCCAGGCAGCCCTGGTCGCCGCTGGCCAGGCGCTGGCTCAACGTCTGATGCCGCGCCAGCAGCTCCCCCAGCTCGCCCAAGCCGCTGGCGGCGACGGCGAAGACCTTGCCACCCATCCCGGCGGGAACCTCCTGGGGCAGCGTGCCGACCCGCAGCTCGGGCATGCGCTGGACGACGCCGTCGTCGACCTCGAGCTCGCCGGCGATGACCCTGAGCAGCGTGGATTTGCCGCTGCCATTACGGCCGACCAGACAAACCCGCTCGCCGCGCTCGATTTGAAATTCGACTCCATCCAATAGCGGAGCCGCGCCGAAGCCGACGCTGACTCCGCTCAACCGCACCAGAGCCACTGGACGCTCACCTCTCCGCGTTGGGCGGCGCGCGATTGCCAGGCGCCGCGAAGTCACTAGAGTAGCACGCTGCGGCGCTGTCGCTGGCATCCAGGTGATCGGCGCGGACGGTCAGCGCAGGGGCGCGAACCGTGCCTGCAACGTCTCGCCCCGGAGGCGCAAGCCGCTGATCGCTTCCACCGGATCCTCTTCGGAGGTCAGCTCCATTTCCACCAGGGCGAAGCTCTTGAGCTCGCCCAGGTCGCGGTCCGAGCCGATGATCACCGAGTGCACGACGCCGTACGGCTCCAGCAGCCGGCGGATGTCGGCTTCGGTGGTGTCGTAGGGCAGCTGGTCCAGATAAATCGATTTCATGGCATGCCTCCTTGCACGGCTGACAGCGGCTCCGCGCCGGTTTCCTAGGTGGGAGCGGTGGAAAGGTATTTCAGCCGGGCCGCGGGAAGGGGTACCTTGTAACGTGGGTTGTTCAAAGGAGAAGGCTGCCATGGGGAAAACGAAGACTGTCGGCGGGCGTCCGCCCTTCGATGGACTGGGGCCGGAGCAGGTGCTGGATGCGGTGGAGGCGGCCGGCTTTCGCTGCGACGGGCGGTTCCTGGCGCTGAACAGCTACGAGAACCGGGTCTATCAGGTCGGGCTGGAGGATGCCGAGCCGCTGGTGGCCAAGTTTTATCGGCCCGGGCGCTGGAGCGATGAGGCCATCCTGGAGGAGCATGCCTTTTCCATCCAGCTGGCCGCCGCCGAGATCCCCGTGGTGGCGCCGCTCGAAGTGAACGGCCGCACGCTACTGAAACATGCGGGATTTCGCTTCGCTCTGTTCCCGCGCCGGGGTGGCCACTGGCCGGAGCTGGCCACCACGGAAGATCGGGAATGGGTTGGACGCTTTCTCGGCAGGATACACGCGCTGGGCGCGACGGCAACGTTCCGGCACCGGCCGACGCTGGATGTGGAGAGCTTCGGCGTCGAGCCGGCGCAGTACCTGACCGAGAACGGCTGGATTCCCGACCACATGGTGGGGACTTACCGCGACCTGGTCGACGCCTTGCTGGAGCGCATCCGCGCAGCCTATCAACGCGCCGGCAGGATCAGGCATATCCGCCTGCACGGTGACTGCCATCCCGGCAACATCCTCTGGACCGACACGGGGCCGCATTTCGTCGATCTGGATGACTGTCGCAATGGCCCGGCGGTGCAGGATCTGTGGATGCTGCTGTCGGGCGACCGGACCGAGCAGAGCGTGCAGCTGGCGGACATCCTGGCCGGCTACGAGGAGTTCCACGACTTCGATCGGCGCGAGCTGCATCTGATCGAGCCGTTGCGCACCCTGCGCATGATCCACTACGCCGCCTGGCTGGCCCGGCGCTGGGACGATCCCGCCTTTCCCCAGGCCTTTCCGTGGTTCGGCACCGAGCGCTACTGGGAGGAGCACATCGTGTCGTTGCGCGAGCAGGCGGCGCTGCTGGACGAGCCCCCGCTGTCGGTCTGATGAGTGAGCAGCTTGAGAAGGACAACGTGCCCTTCGCCTACGAGGTGCGCTACAGCCGCCGGCGCACACTGGCGCTGTACGTGTACCCCGATCAGCGGGTCGAGCTGCGCGCCCCCCGGGGCTGTCCGGAGCACGTGCTGCAGGCCTTTCTCGTCGAGCGCCGCGACTGGGTGGAGCGCAAGCTGCAGGAGTTCGCCCGCCGTCCGCCGCGGCGCTTCAGTCTGGCCGAGCCGCAGCCTTACCTGGGACATTTCTATCCCCTGAGCCTGCACCAGGAGCCGCCCTACGGCGTCTGGTTGGCCGCCGGCCGGCTGCAGCTGCGCTGCCGCAGCCCCGAGGAGGCGCCGCGCCTGCTGGCCGGTTGGTATCGGCGCCAGGCGGAGACCGTCTTCGCTGCCCGGCTGGCGGCTTGCCACCAGGCGATGGCCTGGCTCCAGCTTGCCGTGCCCCGGCTGCGGCTGCGCCGCATGCGCAGCCGCTGGGGCAGTTGCAGCAGCCACGGCAGCATTACGCTGAATCTCGAGCTGATCCGCTATCCGTTGCGCCTCATCGACTATGTGCTGGTCCACGAGCTGTGCCACTTACGCGAGTTCCATCATGGCCCGGCGTTTTATCGGCTGATGGACGCAGTGCTGCCGGACTGGCCGCAGCGCCGGCAAGAGCTGCGCGCGCTGGCGGGCCGGATGCCGCCCTGGCCGGACGGTGGCGGGTGATGATTGGCGTTGGTGCGGCGGAATGCGCTGGCCGGCCGTTCCTGGCGAGCGGCGGTATTACGAGTTTTGGCGCTCGCTCTCGGCGAGCGAGACTTGCGCCGGCGGCTCGGTGGCCGTGCGCGGGTCACTGCCAGCCCAGCGACCGGTATAGATCAGCGTTAGCGCCGACAGCAGGATGGAAATGATCAAGATCGGACGCATCAGGTCCATGACTCACCTGACTTCATTCTTTCCTGTTCGGTCATTCTAACGGGTCTGCCCGGGAAAATAAGCCGGCAGGGGCTGGGGGACTCCCGGGACGGAGGCCGGCCCTTGCCTGGCCGGCGCTGGTTCAGTCGGCCGCGGCGCGGCCGTGCCGTTTGCGCTCGTGCTCCTTGAGGTAGCGCTTGCGCAGCCGGATGTGGTTGGGGGTGACCTCGACCAGCTCGTCGTCGTCGATGAACTCCAGCGCCTGCTCCAGCGTGAGCCGCAGCGGCGGCGTGAGGATGATGTTCTCGTCGGAGCCGGCGGCGCGGATGTTGGTGAGGTGCTTCGCCTTCAGCGGATTCACCACCAGGTCATTGTCGCGCGCGTGGATGCCGACGATCATCCCCTCGTAGACCTCCTCGCCGGGGCCGATGAACAGCCGGCCGCGCTCCTGAAGGTTGAACAGCGAGTAGGCGAGCGCCTTGCCGGTGGCGTTCGACACCATCACCCCGTTCTGCCGCGCGCCGAAGCTGCCCGGCTTCACCTGGCCGTAGTGGTCGAACACGTGGTGGAGCAGGCCGGTGCCGGAGGTGGCGGTCATGAACTCGGTGCGGAAGCCGATCAGCCCGCGCGAGGGGATGATGTAGTCCAGCCGCACCCGGCCCTTGCCGTCCGGCATCATGTTCTGCAGCTCGCCGCCGCGCGCGCCGAGCCGCTCCATCACCGCCCCCTGGTGCGCCTCCTCGACGTCCACCGTGAGGTGCTCGTAAGGTTCCTGCCTGACGCCGTCGATCTCCTTGACGATCACCTCCGGGCGCGACACGGCGAGCTCATAGCCCTCGCGGCGCATGTTCTCGATCAGCACCGACAGGTGCAGCTCGCCGCGCCCGGACACGCGGAACTTGTCCGGATCGTCGGTGGGCTCCACGCGCAGCGCCACGTTGTGCTTGAGCTCTCGTTCCAGCCGCTCGCGCAGGTGGCGCGAGGTGAGGAACTTGCCGTCGCGCCCGGCGAATGGCGAGGTGTTGACCTGGAAGGTCATGCTCACCGTCGGTTCGTCCACCGCGAGCGGCGGCAGCGGCTCGGGGTGATTGGGGTCGGTCAGGGTGTCGGAGATGTTGAGGTCGCCGACGCCAGTGAAGGCAATGATGTCGCCGGCGCGCGCCTCCGGCACCTCGATCCGCTCCAGACCCAGGAAGCCGAGGATCTGCAGGATTCTCGCCTGCCGCTTGCTGCCGTCACGGCCGATCACGGTGACCGGGGTGTTGGTCCGGATCCTGCCTCGCTTGATGCGGCCGATGCCGATCACGCCGACGTAGCTGCTGTAGTCGAGTGACGAGACCTGCAGCTGGAACGGGCCGTCCAGGTCGACGTCAGGCGGCGGCACCTTGTCGACGATGGTCTGGAAGAGTGGCGTCATGTCGCCGCTGCGCACGTGCGGGTCGAGGCCGGCGTAGCCGTTGAGGCCCGAGGCGTAGACCACCGGAAAGTCGAGCTGCTCCTCGGTGGCGCCGAGCCGGTCGAACAGATCGAAGGTTTGATCCAGCACCCAGTCGGGGCGGGCGCCGGGGCGGTCGATCTTGTTGATCACCACGATCGGCTTGAGGCCGGCCTG
>Ga0079224_100001941_pt1 | contig 24550 bp, 19 predicted proteins | sample Stecom2015_FD_80414 | JGI IMG/M metagenome (GOLD analysis project Ga0079224, IMG submission 80414) | Agricultural soil microbial communities from Utah to study Nitrogen management - Steer compost 2015 | ecosystem: Environmental > Terrestrial > Soil > Agricultural land | place: USA: Utah... | reverse complement strand
CAACGCCGACAACCGTTTCATTCCCACGTCACAATTTAGTTATGACTTAAAAGGTAACGAGTTTTTAACATCTACTACCGTGCTTGCAAACAAAAACTTGTTGCTTTCAGGTTATAAAGCCGACGAAAAATCAGGAAAGAAAAGCTATGTGGCTATTGAGGTGGACAATCACGGAGAAATAGCATGGGAAAAAGAATTGTCTACAAGCGGTGACGACCTTTTGAGAAAAACAGTTATTACACGCGACAGTGGATTAGTGTTTGCCGGAAACTCCACAGGAAAAAGTGCCCAATACAAAACATCGGTGCAGGGGCGTGACGATTACTGGGTAGTAAAACTGGGACCCAAAAATGAGGTAAAAGAACCCGAAATTAAAATAGAAGCCTTTCCAAATCCTACAGAGGGCTTCACCCAGATTGTCATAAACCATGAGTATAAAGAAGGGGCAGTAAACGTTTTTGATTTAAATGGAAGACTGCTTCATACCGAAGCCTTGAAGTATGATATGGTAGCTGTAGATCTAAGCAGATACGCCACGGGAACCTATGTTGTTAATATTAAAACCGATGTGGTGAACACTTCGGTAAAAGTCATTAAAAAATAGTTATGAAAAAGTTATTAATATTTTTGTTTTTTTGCACTAGTTTCCTAACACACTCGCAAACTAATTATCAACTATCTCAACTAAGAAGTACTTTTCAGCAATTACAAGTACTTTCTCCATCTCCTGAGATGCGAAACATGATACGCTTTGACAATGTAGAAGTAAGTCCTTATACTGGAACACCAGACATTAATATTCCTTTATTTGCATTTGAGTGTACAAAGGATTTAAGTTTCAGTATGTCACTAAAGTACCATCCTGATGCTGTTAAAAAAGAAGAACGTGCTGGTTCTACAGGTCTTGGTTGGAGTCTGTTTGCCGGAGGAAGTATTACTAGAATTGTTAGGGGTATGCCGGATGAACGTGTAAATTCAGAAAATAACATTCCTAGGTTTGGACTATACAAAAGTGGAAATACACAATTAGGAAATGATTTAGACGATTTTCTTAATAATCAAAGTTTTGCTGTTGGGACTGCGGACAACCTAAATTTGTATGATAAATTATTTGAGGCTTTAGAAAGTGGAACATATGATACACAGTATGATCTATACTATTACAATTTCATGGGTTATTCAGGAAGTTTTTATGTTAAAATGAGTAACTCAGGTAATATAACAATTGTGAAATTAGAAGATAACTCATTAAAAATATCGGCAGCGAGAGAATCGTTTCATCCCGATATTCCCAATGATCCAAATCGCTTAAAAATAGCAAGTTTTTCTATATTTGACGAAAATGGTAATAAATATTTTTTTGATGTAAAGGAAACTACGTCAGCCACAAAAGGCTATCGTCAATATCAAATGTTTGCTAGTTCAAATGTATGGGAAAATTTAAACGATGGGCTAGGTGTTATACCCGTTCAAAATAATGATCAAGTTGTTACTGCATATCATTTAACTAATGTTACTCCCTATAGTCATGCAGACCCAATCCTAACATTTTCATATAGTGATAACTCTGAAAGTTATAGAGATTTTGGTTTTGTTAAAAATAAATTAATATCCCCTAGTTCAGCATTAAGTGACCAAAGTTATTATCAGCACATAAACAGTCAGCTTAATCTAGCTGCACAAAGTGGTTGGACTAAAATGCGCACTCAATTTGGGAATAGTAAAGTTTACTACTTTAATTGGATTAGAGTGAATTCAAAAAAATTACGTAGGATAAATTACAACAATAAATTGTATGTAAATTTTACATATGAAGCTGGCCGTACCGATGCAAATTACTTTTCAGGTGATCTGGCTAAACTTTCAAATATAGAAATACTGTCTGCAGATCCAACATTAACTATCATACGACCAGCTTTGAGAAATCCAAAGTTGATTAAGCAGTTTAGGTTTAATTATATTCAGGCTCAGTATAATGATAAAAAGATGTTACTTAAGGATGTTATTGAGTATAAAAATACTGTGAATGACGAATTAGCTAAAAAATACAAAATGTATTATAATGCAGAAAGTAGTTTTCTACCAAATTTATATGAAGACTCTTGGGGGTATTGTACTGATGTAAATCCTGAGTATAATGATCCTGCCATCAATGTCAATTTTATTAAAACTTTTGTATTGGAAAAAATGGAACTTCCTACAGGAGGTGCTGTTGTATACAATTATGAACCACATGTCTACTCATATATTGGAGATGAAGCTTTGTTCACTTTATCTCAAATTCGAAAAAATGAAACTGGCGGTGGTATAAGAATTAAGAATATTGGTTTTTTTGATGATAAAAACGTTCCACAAAATTACTACACACAGAATTTAGTTTCCCCAGTTCCTGCTAAAGAATCTACATACAGTTATGAACTTCCTAAAAGAAACACAAGCAGTGGTTCTTTATCATTCCCTGTACCTGTCTTTAAATATCAGAGATATTATGAATTATATGGAGAGTTTGCGAGATTGGTTGGTCAAACGTCTTTTGTGGTAGACTATTTACAACCTAACCATTCAGATTTATTTAAATATGAAGTATTCACAAATTACAACAATCTGTATACCCTAACAACAAAAGGTGCGAATGTTGGTTACAAATATGTAACTGTAACGGAAAGAAATAATGGGAAAAAAGTATTAACTTTTACTTCTCCAATTGATTTCCCTGAAGAGAATTATACAGTTACTTATCCTTTTATACCATCAAAAAATTTAGATTATAAGAGGGGATTGCTTACAAACGAAAAAAACTATAATTCCGATAATAATTTAATTTCTGAAATTAACAATACTTATACCTACACAGAAAATGAGGTTAATGTGGGAATTATACCATTTTACAAATATGGGCATAATTGTCTTAAAACAGTTTGTCAAGAAACAGGATGGATCAGAGCGGGATTAATTAATACCAATCAAATTAATTGCCATAATGGTTATCATTCGATAGGTAATCAGACGACCTATTTTCAATCTAAACCTTATTGCACCAGTACAGCCGAATTAATGAATTATAAGATAGAGAAAAGAGTTGTAGGTTGGGCAAAATTGTCAAGAAGTGAGCGTATAGATTATTTGCCAAGTGCCATGAATAATATAACAGAATATAGTTACAATTCAGTCAATAAAAAACCAAGTGTAATTAAAAATATTATAGGATCGAATTTTTATAGTACAGAGTATGAATATTTAAATGCTTACGTAGGCGGAGGAATAATAGGTCAATTTCCAAATCGATATAACCGTATTTCCGTTGTAAAGAAAGCCACTACCAAGTTTAACAATGAGGTATTGGCAACAGAAAACATAGTATTTAAAGACATTAATCCGGCAAACTCGGGAGATGGTTTTATTTTAGCAGGTTCACAGATGTATGTGCCTGAAAAATACCAGTATTCAAAAGGCACCAATACCTTGGAAGATATCCAGACCATAACGCGCATGGATGACAGGGGTAATCCGTTGGAAGTTAAAAAAGCAGATGGTACTTACACGACATTCATCTGGGGACATAACAAAACCCGACTTGTCGCAGTTATAGAAAACTGCCAGTTTTCAGAAATTGAAGGTTTGGCATCCTATACCAGCATTGTTTCTAATACAAATAACAATTTAACGGCAATGGTAAAAACAAATCTGTTAAACCATTACGGCACTTTAAAATCCTCTTTGTCTGCTAAGTCACAAATGACTGCGTTAATCCATGATATAGGTTTAGGCGTTGTAACCAAGATAGATCCAAATGGTAAGGCCATAAATTACAATTACAACAATCTTGGAAATCTGGGCGAAGTCCGTGACAATGAAAACAACTTGTTAAAGCAATATTTCGAATTTTATAAAAACTAACTAAATGAAACATATACTCAATATAGTCTTATTGCTTATCATTGGATCTATAAAAAGTTTTGGACAGATAAGTAATAACAAATCCTATCAGATAAGTATTGATTTTAAAGAATCAACTACTTCCAATACAGAAACCATACCTAATCAAAATTTAGCAATTACCAATGTTGTATATTTTGACGGTTTGGGTAGACCCATACAGCAAAACAGCATTAAAGCAAGCGGTACAGAAAAAGATATAGTTAAGCATATAGAATATAACATTAATGGAGATTTAACGCAAGAGTATCTTCCTGTTCCAACCAGTCAGGCTAGTGGTGCTTTTCTAGATAATGTTAAAACATTAACCAATACCTTTTACAATACACCAGAATATGATTATACCGTGAATCCATATGCAGAAAAAGTACTGGAAAAATCACCAGAAAGTAAAGTTCTTGCGCAGGGTTTTGCTGGCAATGACTGGAATCCAACCGCTGCAAATAATCACGCAATAAAGTTTGATTATAAAACCAATACTACTGTCGACGCTGTAAAAAAATTCACTGTATCAACCACTTACAATAGCTCTTTAAAAATATACACACCATCTATTACAACAAATGGAATGTATGCTGCCAATGAGTTATACAAAAACATTGTTAAAGACGAAAACTGGACATCGGGTGTTAACCATACAACCGAAGAATTTAAAAATAAGCTGGGTCAGCTTGTTTTAAAAAGAACCTTTAATAATGGTGAACCTCTGGATACCTACTACGCTTATGATGTGTATGGTAATTTAACTTATGTGATACCGCCGTTAGCTAATGGAAACATAAGCACAACAAATTTAAATTTACTGTGTTACCAATATGTTTATGACTATAAAAACAGGCTTGTAGAAAAAAAACTTCCCCAAAAAAACTGGGAGTACATTGTTTACGATAAAATGGATCGTGTGGTAATGACAGGTCCTGTACACAACCCTTTTGGCGACGGTACCAAAGGTTGGCTATTAACTAAATACGATGCTATTGGCAGACCTGCTTATACAGGTTACTACGCAGCAAGCACATTTACAAGTGCTGCACGCAATACACTAGCACAAAACACTTTTACTGTTGAAAGCAAAACCGCAAGCAATACTACCATTGATGGCATAGCCGTACGTTATACCAATACAAGCTTTCCTACAGCTTTTAAATTACTAACCGTAAATTACTACGATGATTACAGCTACCCCAATGCACCAACGACTTTCCCAACCATAGAAACCCAAACGGTAAACACGGCGGTAAAAGGACAGCCAACAGGTACGTGGACACGGGTATTAACCACCGCCTCAAGCACGGCAGGCAACCTTTCATATAATTTGTATGACAGCAAATACCGTGTAATCCGCAGTTACAGCCAAAACCATTTAGGTGGCTATATGCAGACTGACAGCAAGCTTAATTTTTCAGGGTTACCCACAAAAACGGTAACAAATCAAAAACACGACGCAACCTCTAGCGTATTAACGATTGTGGATAATTTTGCGTATGATATAAGCAATAGATTAACATCACATACACAAAAGATAAATGATATGGCAATTGAAACTATTGCTTCAAATTTATATGACGAACTAGGTCGATTAAAAACTAAAAAAGTGGGCGGTGCTACAGGCAAACTTCAAAATATAAACTTTAAATATAATATACGGGGATGGTTGAAAAGTATAAATAAAGATAATGCTTCAGGCTTGTTTATGTTTGAATTGAATTACAATACATCAGATCGGATCAGCGATGGACAACCTCTTTATAATGGAAATATTAATAGTGCAACATCAACCACTACAAACGATTTTATTCAAAGGGGATATAAATATGATTATGATCATATGAATAGACTAATCCAAGCAAAGGAATTATTATTTGATTTTACTCGTAGAAGATATGTTCAAACAGATGGTTATAATGAAGATCTGTCTTATGATAAAAACGGTAACATCCTAACGCTTAAACGTACAGGAGAAGTTATTGATGGTCAGAAAACGGAAATAGACGATTTAATCTATAGTTACATAGGCAATCAAGTCACTGCCGTTAGTGACGCCACCAATAGTCCTGATGGCTTTAAAGACGGTAACCTAAACGGTGCAGATTTTGTATACGACACATTTGGTAATATGATTGCCGATAACAACAAAAACATAGTAGAAATTACATATAATCATTTAAATTTACCTTATAAAATAAGTTTTAGCAATGGCGGTATTATAGCATACACTTACGATGCTGCAGGTACACGGTTAAGTAAAAAAGTAACACCGACAAGTGGTACGTTAGTGACTACCGATTATGTGAACGGATTCCAGTATGAAAACAATGTTTTGCAGTTTTTTCCGCATGCAGAGGGGTATGTAAAAAGAAATACAAATAATACGTATCTTTACGTTTATCAGTACAAAGATCATCTGGGAAACATACGCTTAAGCTATGCAGATGTTAACGGAAATGGAAATATAGAACCTGCAAGTGAGATACTGGAAGAAAATAATTACTATCCGTTTGGATTAAACCATAAAGGATACAATCAGGTTGTAAACAGTAACCGTAGCGAACAAGCTGAGAAGTATAAGTTTCAAGGACAAGAATTACAAGATGAATTAGGACTATATTGGTATAGTTTCAAATGGAGAAACTATATGCCCGATTTAGGACGGTTCTTTAGTATTGATCCATTGGCAACAGATTATCATTGGATGACACCTTACCAGTTTTCTTCTAACCAAGTAACACATGCGCCAGAAATAGAAGGTTTGGAAAGTGGTGCAGACTTCTCTGTAAATCTGAAAGTTGCTGAACAACTCGCTAAAAGAGATAATAGTGATATTGTTGATAATTACAGAATGGTGCAAAAATCTAATGAATTACCAATTCCTGATCAGGTAAGTGTAATGGTTTTAAGATATGCTACTCCTGTTGAAGATGTATTTGGATTAATAACAGGAAGAGACTTAGAAGGTAACTCTTACAATAGAGCTGAGGCAGGGGTTTGGGCAGTTGCTAGTTTCGTTCCATTTTCAAAAATTGTAAAGGCGGGAAAAGTCATAAAAATAGGAAATAAGCAGTTTGATAATTTAGATGATTTTTATAAAGCAACATCTAAATTAGATGTTGGGGAGAGGGTTTCGGTATATAAAAAAGTAGGCTCTGAAATAGCTGCACAAAACAGGTGGTCTAGAAACAAAAATCTATCGAAAAAAAATAATCGAGATATATTTACTGATAGCAAAGGGAATCATTATTCGCTAGATACGCAACATGGTCATTTTGAAGTTTTAAATAAACAAGGAAAACATCAAGGATCAATAGACTTTGATGGCTTTGATACTGGCAAAGGAATTGATAAATCTAAAAAACACGACATAATTGTTAGATAAATTTATGAACTCAGAAAAATTAAAGTATTTTGGTGTAGGTACAAAAATATATGTTGAATATGAGCATGACGGAGTCATAGAGAGCCAAAAATGCATTTTAGCCAAAACATTTGAAGATGATTTTTTATTTCAAGTTATTACTATTGAAGGCTATCATAGTGGTGAAATAGAAGGTTATATAAGCAAACAGTTTGATAAAACTAATATAAAGATGAGGAACTTTTGTACTTGGGATTTTTTACAATCTGAATTAGAAAAAAAGGTATTTCCTAATATTAAAAAAATAGAAATATTATAACCTTGTCAAAGATGTATTTGGATTAATAACAGGAAGAGACTTAGAAGGTAATTCTTACAATAGAGCTGAGGCAGGAGCTTGGGCAGCTGCAAGTTTTATTCCTTTTGCTAAATTAGGTAAGCTTGGAAAACTTGGAAAATATTATAATAAGGTTGATAATGCTATCGAATATGGTATAAGAGGAGTTGATGAAGTTAGTACTGGCAGTGCAAGGTTATCAAATAAAGGGATATTAGAACTTGATTTTAGTATTCCAAAAGAAATGAGAAGTCAAGGGATAGGAACACAGATGTTTGACGATGCTGTAAAAACGTTTGGTGACAATATAAAAGGTATTCAAGGTTTATGGTTAAGTGGTGATAATTTAAAAACTTTTAATAAGTCAATAAAATCAGGAGCTTCTGTTCGTGATGCGGTATTCTCAACGCCTACAGGTAAATGGGCGAAAAAAAATGGTTTTAATACTATTGAATGGGGAGCTAATAGCAGTTTTAATTCTGATAATACAGCTCAAGCTATTCAAGTAATTTTTAGAAGGTAATATGGGACTATATATAACTGATTATGATAAGTGCATATCTTTTAGTAAACTATCTGAAGATTATTATTTTTTGGAAAATTTATTTCTGAATGGAAATGCTTCAAAAGAAAATTTTTCTTTTAGAATCTCCGAAAGAATAAATAACCTTATCTTAAATAGAGATTTAAGTAAATTTTCTTTCAATTTAATTGAAAAAGAATATAATAATACCAAACTGTTTTTAAGTAGAAATGAAATAGATAACAGATTGTTTTTTCTAATAGATTTATTAAATATAATTAATAAACAAAAATATTCTGTTTACTATCTTAACGATATTCAACAGGAAATAAAAGATGAATTTAATAATTTGAAACAGAGTAAAAAAAATATTGATGATTTAAGTATTGAAACTCTAAAATATTTATTTAACTATGGTTTACTAATATTAGATGATGGGCAAATTAAGCTTTCTAAAAAAGGTAAGTATATCTCTTTTTTAATATAATGAATATGTTGGTAGCTTTTTAATAGTTTATTACCCAAAGCAAATAACAAATAATAATGGACATAATAAATAGTAATATAAAAGAGTGGTGTATAATTAAAAATGAACTTTTAGATATAACCCATTCTGATGAAACTTTTTTAAGAGAGGATTTATTTCAAGCAAAAAAGAATGATTATGTTATCGATGTAGGATGGTACGAAGGTATAAGTAAATTTATGGTCGTATTAGTTAAAAAGCTTGATTGGGAAAATCCAACGATACAAATCCACTGTGATTATTATGAAGAAATATTATTGAGTATTAATTTGTGTGTTGAATATGCTGAGGCTATTTCATTGATAAAAAACGATAAGTAATTTATTAGGGAATTAAAATGAAACATCCACATATTAAGAATTGGAAACTAAGAGAAATTATAAAGGATGTAGAAATTATAGCGGAAGATTCTATAGAAGAGAGAAATGAGTTATTAGTTGAGCTTAACTTACCTGAACCTGCAACTTTTACTGGATTGAACAGAGAAGAAACTAATATTGATTGGTCTAAAATGCCTTCGTATTATAAATTCTTCTTTGATAAAAAAGGGTGGGAAGAAAAAATTGAAAAATGGTTAGAACAGTCTGTACTAACAAAATCAGATAGAATTATTATTACCTATGGATGGAAAGAGCCAATGGTAAGTATACCTACAAAGTTATTTATAGCTGATTGGGAAGGTTTTATTAAAAGTACCCTATGGGAAACTATTATTTTTAGTACAGATTATAAATTGATAATGGAGGTTTCAAGAGATTACTACCTACATAGCAATTTTGAAATAATGCCTAACAGCAAAGTGTTTTAAGAACTGATGTGTATATGTTCTCCGCCTTACAGGTCCATTTCGCGCAAGAAACAATACATAATGAAATTAACTAAAGCTAAATTGATAAGTTTATTGGTAGTGTATTAGAAGTGTTGATAGAATTTTCAATTCCTATAAACAGTACCTTTATACATAAAAGGATAATTTATTTCATAATAATAAAGGCGAACATTTGTTCGTCTTTATTAATTTAAAGTGTTTTAAAACAGGTAAAAATGGTAAATAATAACACCTCGTGTTCTTCCACACTCTTTACACGTTCGGCCTTCAGCGTGTCGTGTATGGCGTTTGCAACCATATTCAAAGGTTCGCATTTCTCCCTCAGCGTCACAAAGTCAATGCCTTTTTCGGTAGCTGGCTTTTCGCCCAGTGACCCGTAGTGGTCGTAATCTTCCGGAATGTTCATATAGCAGGCAACATACTGTATGTAGGCTTGCAGGGCATTGGTATCGTTAAACAAATCTTTCTGTAAATACGTGGTAACCACACCGCTCAACGTATTTTCATTGGTAACAACCGGTACGCCTTCATAATACGCTTTAATAAGGTCGTATCCCAGCTTGTGAAATGTGGTGGCTCTGGTATCTAAGTTAATCTTTTGCAGTCGGTGGTTCAGCTCCTCTACGTTTTTTTTGGTGAACGACAGTAATAGGATCTCGTTCGGATCGATCTTTTTCTGTTCGATCAAATATTGTACTTTACCTACTATAGTGAGTGAGCCTGCGGTTGCTGAGTTTATCGAAGCATCGAAGTGCCGAAGTATTGAACTTAACACTTCCCTAATTACCTTTTGAAATCAAAAAACACAATATTTCAACTCACAGAAATCCTAAGCGCCATTGGTATCAAATCGACAGTTAAATTGTTGAAGCAAGTGTAAACTAATCGGGGAGTAGAGTGACGTTTCGATTAGTTAGCTTGTAAGGCATTATTTAACCGATTTTAGACCGAGGCAAGACTAAAAAGAAAAGATTTTTGTTTCTTTTGATCTCTCAAACCATAAGGTTCACGACTTCCAAGCTGTACCTGTGTACATTTCAAGCAAAACAGAAGTTCTTCAATTTACACCGACACCTCAACAAATCAACAGTTAAACGAATCAACAATTCATCCGGTAACACCAAACACCCAACATCCAGCGCCCAACATATAAACGATTCAACCACAAACCAAGTCATCATACCGTATCAAACACTTGTAACATATTTATGTTAGTTTATTTAATATTTTATTATATTAGCGCAATACAGTCTTAGGATTTATGGGTGAATTAACATAAATATTTGATAAATAAAACATTAAAAATACACACTTATGAATATTACTAAAATGATTTTTTTCGATATGGTAGGATTTTTATCTTTCCAGAGAAAGTAAAACACACACTAATTTTGACGATAATTACAAAAACACTAAACATAGATAAGCCTTATTTTACTATGTATAATTATAATTAAACATAATCAATAATACTCATGCAGATACTGAAAATTTCTCACGGAAAGGACTATTTTTCTGATGAATATGTCGATTTAATTAATAAGGAATTGGCATGTGTCCATGCTGACACAAGAGCTAAAGGTCAATCTCATAATACTCAATTTGATTTTTTTAAAAATGCGAAAAGAGGAGATGTTTTTTATATATGTCTTTCAAATATTACTGTCGAGGTTATTGGGATGTTTATTGATGAACGACCACTTATTGATCCCGAAGATGAATTGTGGATTTATAGAAAATATAAAACACTTTTTACTGCTGTAAATAATACTGCATACGATAAAAGTGCTGATAAGTGGTGGTTACCAGGAAACAATTCTACTTGCGTTGGTATTAAAAATACAGAACTAAAATTATTTGAGGATAAAATTCTAACACCAGTATTCAATAAAAATATAATTGATTTACAGATCAAAAGAAATGAAACACTAAAAGAAATAAATATGACAATGGAAGATATTTTAAAAATACAGAAAGAGTTTAAAACGTACTTTAACAATGAAGAAGTATTTTTAAATAAATTAAATTCATTGCATAAAGAAAATAAACAAAGGTTACTTTATGAGTACAATTCTATTAAGAATGTTGATAAACAACCTGTTGTGTTATGTAGAAAAAAGATTGTAGAAAAATTATTGAATGATAAAATTGATTCATCTGTAATAGATTCTGTAAAAAACGAGGTTGCGCAGAAGTTTTCTAAAAGTGTATTTAAATCTTGGAAATCACATTTTAATTTACTTTACACACTTTTATATGCAGAGTATAAAAAAGAGATGGTTCTGGAATTGAATAATTTTGCTGTAAAATTACAGAAAGATCTTGGTCTTGTAGATAAAACCAAAATTAAAATTGTTCATTTAGACGGAGCACGTAATCAAGGGAATAGTTCAATATGGATTGCAATCTATAACAAGAGTCACAGTACACAAAAAACAGCAAAACAGCTCTTCTTTAAGATAGATGATACATTTGAATATGGTTTATTAGACTACACTAATCTAGAAGCATCTAAACTTTATGTAGAAGATGTTTATGATTATGATAATATTTTAAATTATTTTAAAACTTTTGTAAAAATAATAGAAAATGATCATGTCAAATTGCAAGAAGAAACAAATGCAATACTTGATTTGCTTGATTTTAAAAAGCAAATTATTTTACAAGGTCCACCCGGAACTGGTAAAACAAGATTAGCTAAAGAAATTGCTGCTAAACAACTTCTTCTAGATAATGTGGATAAATTAAAGAATTCCAATCAATTCAAAATTATTCAATTTCATCCAAGCTATTCATACGAAGATTTTGTTAGAGGTATTGTTGCAGAACCAAGTGGTGATGGTAAAGGTGTACAGTATTTAACCAAAGAAAAACTATTTGGAGAATTTGCCTTGAACGCACTACAAAACAACGAAAACAATTATGTGATTATTATTGACGAAATAAATCGTGCAAATTTATCCGCAGTTTTAGGAGAATTAATTTATGCTTTAGAGTATCGTGATGAAGAAGTTGCTAGCATGTACAGTGTTATTACAGATGGAGTAGAAGATAATATGATCGTATTACCGTCAAACCTATTCATCATCGGTACAATGAATACTGCAGATCGTTCTGTAGGACACATTGATTATGCGATACAAAGAAGGTTTGCATTTGTAGATGTTTTACCTAAAGAACTTAAAAACGATGATAATATTATTTTTCATAATGAATTGTTCAAAAAAATCAGCCTTTTGTTTGTAGAAAATTATGACGAATTTATTAATAACGATAAAGTATCAATAAAAAGAGCTAAGACTTTATCAGAAGAATTTCGAGTAGAAGATGTATGGCTTGGTCATTCATATTTTATTCAAGAAATTCAGGAAGACGGTACATTGTTTCCGCAAGATTTTACTATTCGTATCAACTATGAAATTAAGCCAATTTTATTACAATACGAAAAAGATGGTATTTTAATTGGCGAATATGAGGGTATGTCAGTAAAAGATTATATAAAATCTCTGTAATGGGTATCTTATTGAAAGAACACAGTGCTTGCACATTAATTTTGTCTCAAGATCATAGTTATTTTGCAAAGGATGGCAAGCTTAATTATTTATACTATGATCCTTTAAATCGTATTATACCTCGAAAATTCAAAATTGAAAGAGGGAAGGATTATTATTGTTATAATTACGAAATTTCAGAAAACAAAATAACCCTTAGATCTGATTATTTTGTAGGTATAGATTGGCTGACTAAAGATCGATTCATCTGTGTAGAGCCCAAATTAAATATGGCTGTTTCCAATAATTTCGATAAATTAAGTTCAATTTCTGATGACATTTCGCAAGAAGAAATCATTAAATTGGATGAAAAAGTTGCTCTTGAGATAAGTAACTCATCGTATACAAATGATGCGGATATTAAACTTGTACAGGAAGTTAACGTTGTAAAAATGTTATTAAAGATTATGTCGCATAAAGATATAGCTAATGAATCTCATAATTTACTATTGGTAGATTGGGAAGCTCCTAAAATCGAAATTAATCAGAAGCAAGACCTTCTTTCACCATTTTTAATCGTTAAGTTTCTTAAGCTACTTCAAGGTATTGCAAAAAAGGGTTTGAAAAAATCATATTATAAAGTACAAGAAAATTTACCAAGCAGAATTAAAGGTAAAATTATTGTTAGCCAGCAAATAAAACAAAACGTATTAAAAAACAAGTTAACATCTACAGTGTGCGAATATCAAGAATATGGAGAAAATTCTATAGAAAATCGTTTTCTGAAAAAAGTATATATGTTTTGTTCACAATATGTAGAGAATAATAAATACTATTTTTTAAATAGTAATATATCCTGGATAATTAACTATATACAACCAATATTTCAAACTATAAGTTCTTCTGTAAATGTTGAAGGTATTAAACATTTAAAATATAATCCGTTTTATAGTGATTATAAGGAGACAATAATGATAGGACAGTTGATTCTTAAGAGGTTTTCATATAATATAACAAACACTACAGCCCAAAGAATTGCAACACCTCCTTTTTGGATAGATATGCCAAAATTGTTTGAATTATATGTTTATGCATTTTTTATAGAAAATAATCCAAAATTGTCTGCAGAAAATTTTAATTATCAATTTTCAACAAATGGTAATTCTCTAGATTTCTTAATTTCTCATTCAAAAACTAAAATTGTAGTTGATACTAAATACAAACTAAAATACAATTATAGTCAAATACATGAAGACATCAGACAAGTTGCTGGTTATGCTCGATTAAAAAAGGTCCGTAATACATTAGGTTTATCTGATTCTAATGAAGAAATTCCGTGTTTAATAATATATCCATTTCCATCAAATGTTACAGACAATACAATAACCCTCAATATCGATGATTTGTTAAGTAAAGCAAGTAAAGTGGATGCCTACAATAATGTTTATAAGTTAGGAATTCATTTACCAATATTATGATAAGTATAGCTTACTCTTTTTTGTAAGCTTTAATAAAAACGGAATCTCTTTGTATGTAATTATTTTTTTTAAACAAAACTGATATATAAAATAATTAAAAATGATCAAACTTTTGTAATCCTAAAAGAACATTTTAAACAAAATAACGATAATTGGGTATGGTCTAGTTTTCCTAAATATCCAAATTGGAATAAAGAGGCTATGTTGGCTATTTCTAACGGGGAAATGTTAGAAATATTTAAAGCAGAAATTGAAAAAATATTGAGTATAACAGAATCATTAGAAATGTAAAATATGTTACCAAATAACATTATTGACGGATATATCAATAGAAAAATTGAATTTTATAAAGATTTAAAAAAATTTCATAAAGAGAATATTGAAATTATAAACTCTATTACTATTAACGAAAGTTTTATAAGTGAAATTGAAACAGAATTTAAAGATTTCATTAAACTTAGAGAAAAATCAAATAGAATACCACATAAGGAAAATGAGCTTTTTAAGAAAGGGATTTCTGATAAATTCGAAGAGCTTAAAATAATCAAAGAGAATAATTCGAAACCATCCATATACTGGTTTGAGATTACAAATAATAGTGGTTTAACAAACGAAAAAATAGCTAATAAATTTACTTCTGCTAAAAAATCAGGTGCAGGTTGGTGGACAAAAGTAAATAAAACAGCTAATCCAGAAGGTCAAATACTATATTTAGGTAAAGTTGAAAATAATCTGTTTGGTCGTTTTTTACAACATTACGGTATAGCACATAAAAAAACTTCTTCATTAAAACTTCGCAAATGGTTAAAGGATTTTAAGGGGCTAGAAATAAAATTTAAATATGTACAATTTGATGTAGAAATTTTACCTTACTTAGAAGACTTCGAAAATATTTATTGGAGACATTTTGAGCCAATATTAGGAGATCAGCCAAAAATAAAGTAAACCATTTTTTATTAGAGGCTATTTCAATTAAATTCGCACAATATTATTGCTTCAAAGTTATATAATATCAAAAAATGTACATCGATCCGTTAAATTAAATTATACATTAATTTAAATCAACTATTTACAATGAAATTATCAGAATTCCTTAAGGACTCCAACTATAAATTATCTCAATTCTCTGATGAACAAATAGCTAAATTTGAAAATTCAATTTTTAGCAAAACGGTTAAAGAGAATGAAGTACCATACATCACTTGTTTAGTAAGAAACAAAGAAATTAAGCTTACACCAGAAGAAGCGGTTAGACAATTATACCTTATGGTTTTAATTGATGACTTAGGTTATTCAAAAGATCGTATGGAAATTGAATATGCAGTTTCATTTGGTCGTGAAAAGAAAAGAGCAGACATTGTAATCTTTGACAAGGACAAAACAACTTCACCATATATTATGGTAGAGTTAAAAAAGCCAAAATTAAAGGATGGTAAAGAGCAATTAAAATCATATTGTAATGCAACAGGTGCACCTATTGGCGTATGGTCAAATGGGGAATCTATTTCATACTACCACAGAAAAGATCCAAACTATTTCGAGGATTTACCACAATTACCAAAAGCAACTGAAAAACTTTCGGATGTATTAAGTGAACGTTGGACAATCGATAACTTAATAGCTAAAGATAAATTAGTTTCTGAAAGAAAATCATTAAAAGACCTTATCCTAGAAATGGAAGACGAGGTACTTGCAAATGCTGGAGTTGATGTATTTGAAGAGTTATTCAAATTAATCTTTACCAAGTTATTTGACGAAATGGAAAGTGGTCGTAATAAAACACGTCATTTAGAATTTAGAAACTACGGAGATACAGAAACAGAATTAAAAGAAAAGCTACAACAGCTTTTTGATCGTGCCAAGAAAAAATGGTACGGTGTATTCAGTGAAGATGCTCGTATTATGTTAACCCCTTCTCACTTATCAGTTTGTGTATCTTCTTTACAAGATGTAAAGTTATTCAACTCGAATTTAGATGTGGTTGATGAAGCATTTGAATATTTAATCAATAAAAGTAGTAAAGGAGAAAAAGGTCAATATTTTACACCACGATACGTCATCGATATGTGTGTTAAAATGTTGAATCCTAAAAAAGAAGAAACAGTAATTGATACAGCAGCAGGAAGTTGTGGTTTCCCTGTACACTCTATTTTCTATGTTTGGGAACAAATACTAAAAGAAAAAGGGTTAGAAAAAAGCCACTTATTTACGTTAGAAGATAAACCGGTTGAATGTACAGACTATGTAGTTAATAATGTTTTTGCAATTGATTTTGACGAACGTGCAGTTCGTGTGGCTAGAACCTTAAATCTTATTGCAGGTGATGGTCAAACTAACGTTTTACATCTAAATACTTTAGACTGGGAGCGTTGGGAAGAGCATACTAAAGACGAAGACTGGATCGACACATACCACACAGGATGGTCTAAATTAAAAAAGCTTAGAGCAGATAAGAAAAGTAACCAAGATTTTCAATTTGATGTTTTAATGGCAAATCCTCCGTTTGCTGGTGATATCAAAGAAAGTAGAATCCTTGCAAAATATGAATTAGGGAAAAAGCCAGACGGGAAATACCATACAAAAGTAGGTCGCGATATTTTATTCATTGAACGTAATTTAGATTTCCTTAAACCTGGCGGTCGTATGGCTATTGTCTTACCACAAGGTCGTTTCAATAACAGTTCAGATAAAGAAATTAGAAAATACATTGCCGAACGTGCACGTATCTTAGGAGTGGTAGGTTTACACGGTAACGTATTCAAACCACATACAGGGACTAAAACATCGGTATTATTAGTACAGAAATGGAACGATGATCCAAATGCTGGTCCATTATGTCCACGTAAAGAGGATTACCCAATTTTCTTTGCTACAATGCAAGAGCCAAGTAAGGACAACAGTGGGGATAAAATCTTTGTAAAAAAACGTGATTACCCATTAGCTGCACGCATTACAGGGAATGAAGAACCAGGACAAATTGCAGTGGATGCTTACGATGAAACTGCTATTAACTTAGACGAGTATTTATTAGATACACACGATCACTTAATTGTTAAACACGATTTATTCAACCACGACGGTTTAACTCAAGATGGTATTGCGGAAGCTTTTGTTGAGTTTGCTAAAAAAGAACAATTAAGTTTTTTTTAAATAGCCCTTTCAACGAACAACGTTACAACAAATTGTTGGAAGGGCTGGAAATTAGTGAGATTGAATTTAAAGATATTCTAAAACAAACGAAAGATTTTAGAATAGATTCTGAATTCTTTAAAAAAGAATTTTTAACAAATGATTTACTGAAATTTGAGACAATTTATAAATTAGATAGTATCGCTAAAATTTCTGATGGTGATCATTCAAAATTCCCTGAAAATCAAAAAGAGGAAGTAAGATATTTGCAAGCTAAAGATATTAAGGATTATTTTATAGAAGATAATAATCCTGTATATATCAGTAAAAAATATTTTGATAAAAATAAACGCTCACATATTAAAGAAGAAAACGTTATTCTTTCTATAATGGGTAGTGTTGGCGATATTGCTATTACACCAAAAGGATTTGTTCCTACGTTAGCTAATAGAGCTGTTGCTATAATAAAAGATATAAATACAATTAATCCTTATTATTTATTTGCTTTTATGTGCTCAAAATTTGGTTTAAATCAAATTGAACGTAATAAAAATGGTGGAGTTCAAGTCAGAATTAATTTAGATGTTTTATCAAAAGTTGAAGTACCAGTAGTTAATGAAACGTTACAAGTAAATATTGAAAATTTAGTAACATCAGCCCATCAAAAAAGACAAGAGTCTAGAGATAAATATAAAGCCGCTGAAAATTTATTATTAGAGTCTTTTGGGTTACAAGATTTTCAACCGTCGACAGAAGCTGTAAATATAAAATCTTTCAAAGATAGCTTTGTTTCTACGGGACGTTTAGATGCAGAATATTATCAACCGAAATATGAGGATTATATAAATTTTATACAAAAGAATAGTTTAGGATACGATATACTAAGTAACGTCTGTATTGTGAAAGATAAAAATTTCACTCCTGAAAATAATATTAAATATAAATATATTGAACTTTCTAATATTGGTAATTCCGGTAACATAACTGGATGTACTGTAGATATCGGTAGTGAATTACCTGGCAGAGCAAGAAGAAAAATAAATGTAAATGATGTAATAATTTCATCAATTGAAGGTTCTCTTAATAGCTGTGCAATAGTAACTGAATATTTTGATAATTCTATCTGTTCTACAGGTTTCTATGTGATTAACTCCGAGAAAATTAATTCTGAGACATTATTAGTTTTATTTAAATCTGAATTAATGCAGAATATTCTAAAACAAAACTGTTCTGGTACTATTTTAACTGCTATAAATAAGAATGATTTTCTAAATATACCAGTTCCTATTATAGATACTAATATTCAAATTCAAATTGCTGAATTATTACAAGAAAGTTTTAAACTGAAAGAACAAAGCGAGCATTTACTCCAAGTAGCTAAACGTGCGGTAGAAATTGCAATTGAAGAAAATGAAGAGGTAGCGATTAATTATATTAATAATAATTCTACATTCTAATGAGTACAGTTTCACAGGAAAATATTAACCGTTGGATAGAACAATCCGATATCGATTACATAGGGCATTATATTAAGGCGTGGATTCCTTTTAATGCGTGGTATAATAATACATTCCAGTCACTTTCTTCAGATAGAGAGAAAATAAATGCAATAAAAAATAATTCCAATACAGTTAGAAGTGCTATAAATTCATTAATGGAGACAGAATCCTCTTTATCGATGGAATTTAAAAGTCATTTAGCATCTTTAATTTTTCATACTGCCGAACAAAATATTCAAGGAAGAGACGGAGCTATTAATTTTGAAAATATTTTAAAAGTAAAAAATCCTAACGATACTAAAGATATAACATTCCGAAAAAGAAAATATTTTTTACAAAGAACTGATGGTGCTCATATAGGGGATGTAAGACAATTTAAAATTTTTGTCAAAAAAGAATCTGAAAGTACTACGATTTTTAATTATAATCATACAGAATATGATTTAGAGCATTTGCAAAGTATTCATACTTATCAAAGTTTGTCTTCTGAAATGAGAGAACAAATTAGGTTATATTATCAGGAATTAAAACCTTATGAGACAATATCAATAATTGAATCAGAAACAAAGGAATCTCCAAAAAATTATTATAAATGCGATAATTTTAATCTTAAGAGAGATACGACAAATACAACTTGTTATGCTCATAATGTAGTAAAAGCATTAATAGAAGTTTTATATCAATTAAGAAATGTTGTATTTCACGGAGAGTTAGTTCCTAACAGAGATGCTCAAAAAATTTATAATTCTGCATTTCATTTACTAAAAATTATACTTGAAAAAATTAGATAGTTAATTATAAAACCTTCATTTATCAAATGAGGGTTTTTTCTTATATACTTATTTGTTAATTTTAGAAATCAATTTTATTCTTTAATTAACACCTATAATGATAACCAAAATAACACTCGATAAACTAGCGAGTTACAAAAAAGCTACAGTTTTAGAAACGGACAAAAAAATTAACTTGATTTACGGTTTAAATGGTACTGGGAAAAGTACTTTTTCAAAATTTTTAAATAATCAACAGCACCAAGATTATCAGCATTGTTCAATAGATGGTTTAACAGATATGCATGAATTTTTGGTTTATAATCAAGAATTTATTCAAGATAATTTTTATGAAGCAGATAATCTAAAAGGAATATTTTCTCTTTCGAAGGAAAATAAGGAAGCAGAAACCAAAATAGAAGAAGCAAGAGGGGAAATTAAAAAGCTTGAAACTACAAAAGATGCAAACCAATTATCTCTAACCAATAAAGATAAAGAGAAACAGGATAATATAGCCGACATAAAAGATAAAATTTGGAAGATTAAAACCGATTATAGTGGAGGTGAACGTATTTTTGAGTTTTGTTTAGAGGGGTATAAAGGATCAAAAGATGCCTTATATAGACACCTTAAAAGCTTAGAAAAACCAACTTTAAAACCTGTAAAAAACTTAGAAGATCTTAAAAAAGAATTAGAATCTATTTCGGGGGACAATGCTCAGAAATATGATACGTTTAACCAGATTTCTTTTAATGCTTCATCCATAGAAGAAGATGAAATATTCGGTAAACAGATCATAGGAAATGAAAACAGTTCTGTTTCTGCTTTAATTCAAGAATTAAAAAATTCAGATTGGGTAAAAGGTGGATTAAGTTATTTACCAGAAGAAAAAAGGGATGAAAATACCCAATGTCCATTTTGTCAAGAAAATACAATATCAACAACTTTAATAGAAAATATTAAAGATTATTTCGATGAAGCCTATGAGAATGATATTAGAAAATTAAATCATTTCAAAAATACATATAGTAACGTTATTAATGCAGTACCCGATAAATCATTTTTTGAATCCAACCCTAAATACAATTCTTTTAGAAGTGAATTTGAATCTAAATACAATTCATTTATAACTTTAGTTAATCGAAATCTAAGAAAGATAGAATCTAAAATCAATACACCGAGTGTATCCATCGAATTAGAAAATTCTGAAGTTGTATTGATTGAATTAAATGATGTCATTACTCAGATAAATAGTCAAATTCAAGAACATAATACGAATATTGATGAAATCGAGAATGTCAAGTTAAGGATTAAGACTGATTTCTGGAATAATATGAGATGGGATTACGATCTATTATTAAGTACTGCTGAGAGCAATGATAGAAGGATTCAGACTGAATTAGATGCATTAAACTCTACATTACATGAATTAGATCAAAACATAAGAGATCAGCATCAAATTATTACTACTGAGCAAAAGAATACAGTAAATATCGATGATGCAATAGCTAATATTAAAAATGGATTAATTGATTTAGGCATAACAGATTTTGAGATTATTAAGCATGAAGAAAATCTTTATAAAATTAAACGTGGTGATGTAGATTCTAAAGTATTTCAAACGCTTAGTGAAGGAGAGAAAATGATAATTAGTTTCCTTTATTTTATTGAATTGTGTCGTGGAAAAAAAGAGGCAGTAGAATCGGATAAAAAGAAAATAATTGTCATTGATGATCCTATTTCAAGTTTATCTCATATTCACGTTTTTAATATTGGTAGATTAATTAAAAACGAATTTTTTGGGATCAAAAAAAATAAAAAAAATCCTGAAACTAAAGAAAGAGAAGTCGTTTGGGAATACAATTACGAACAGGTTTTTATTCTTACACACAGTCTTTACTTTTTTTATGAACTTACTGAAACGAATCACGATGTAAGAAAAGACATTCAGAAATTATATAGAATTATAAAAAATGAAAATGGTAGTTCTATTGTAAAACTTACTTATGAAGAAATTCAAAACGATTACCAAGCATATTGGTATATCGTTAAAGATAAATCTCAGCATCCTGCCCTAATCGCGAATTGTATGAGAAATATAATTGAGTATTTTTTCAATTTTGTTGAGAAACAAAATTTAAATAACTTCTTTTTACAAGATGCATTCAAATCACACACAAGATATCAAGCATTTTATAGATATATTAATCGGGAATCACATTCAATTGGTCAAAACGTAATGGATTTTAAAGAATTTAACTACGACGATTTCAGAGATGCTTTTAAAGCTCTTTTTGAAATAGCTGGATATGAGGATCATTACAAAAAAATGATAAAAGAATAATTTTGGCTAATTATTATGGAAAATAAAATTAAAGAGATTTTAAAATCAATAATCAATACCGCAAAACCAATAGACAAACATGTAAATTACCCAACTAATCCTGGAATCTATGCATTTATGCTGAATACAGATGCAGATTTAGGTTTATTTGGAGCGGCAAAAGATGTAATATATGTGGGGATTGCGAAAGAAAGCTTAAAAAAAAGAGATCTAAATAGTCATTTTAATAGTAATAGTACAGGACGCTCAACTTTAAGAAGGTCTATTGGTGCTATTTTAAAGAATGAATTTCAATTAACAGCGTATTCAAGAAATGGTACAGATGAAAAAATAGAAATAACAAATTATATATTCAATAAAGAAGGTGAAGAGCGTTTAACAAATTGGATGAAGACAAATCTAACTATAGGATATTGGGAAGATCATTCTAAAATTCCTTATAATGAATTAAGAAAATTAGAGGAAAGCATTATTATTAAATTAAGACCTAGTCTAGACCTAGATAATACAACCAAAAAACTCAATAAACTAGCTCATAAATTAACACAGTTAAGGCAAATTTGTAAGGATGAAGCTTTTAATAACTATAATATTAAATCATAAAATTAGGTTATCAAACCCAAAATACTACTCAAGTATTAATTGATAGTCAGTAAAACATACATGCCTATTTGCAAAGCTTATATGTGTATAGGGCAACAACAAAAAAGCAGTAATTAAATTTAATTACTTTTTCTTATTAATTAATATTACTTATCCTTCTTCTTCACAGGTGGTTTTAAAGACGGTGTATTACCTGTTGTTTCTTTGTTATCACGCTGTCTTGGGTCTGGTTCACCAGTCAATTTAGCAATTCGTTTAGGTCCTGGTTTTAAAGCCATGATTTATAATTGTGAGGTTTATTATGAATATAAGAAAAAAGAAGCTAAGTAATTAAACTTAGCTTCTAGAATAGTACCATTTGATTCGGGGTATAACATCACTTGTATTGTAATGTTGTTCAAATTTTAATATATTTGATTGAATAAATAACATTTTAAATATTTAATTCCCATTTTGGCGGGAAATAATAATTAATATTATTGTTCTCAGGTTTATATACTTGCTTTATTCGTGTCCTATTAGACAATCCAGAAATTTCTGGGTGTGCTACTCTAGAGTATTTATCAACCTCACAAAATAGATTCTGGCAGTCTATTAATTGGAGTTTTCTACCCCATAAATCTTTGAAATCTAAGTCTAATTTTTCAAATTGTTCGTATTGAATATCGCACATATATTTTATGATATCTTCATCTGTAAAATCACCACGATCAATAAAGCATTTTTTTATACCATCTTTAGCTCCTGGTCCTGCTTTTACAAAATCCATTTCACTAAAATTTGTAAGTGTACTATAATTTATATCAATCGTGTATTGATATGCTAAAAAACTACCAAAAGTAGGTACACTCAGAAGTATGTTATAAACATCTTCCATACTTTTAGCTTTTTCGATAGACTCTAGTAATCTACCACTTTGAATATACTGACTTAATAATTCAAGATGGTTTTCATGTTTGTAATCACGTCCAAATATACTTTTCCCAGAAGTCATAATGTAAGCACCTGAGTATATTACTTCTTTAGCTTCTTTAGCTTCAGTTAATAATTTGCTATATAATTTAGAATCAAAATTTTCAATTGTAATTTTTTCAATTTGCGATTCTAAATATTCCCAAGTTGAAATCTTATTAAAAATTTTGAATAAAAGAATACGAAGTAACAAATCATTTTTAGTGAAAGTCACACCATCTTTATAGATAACATTACGTATTAAATATTGGCTTACTCTATCCGAAGCTCTATATACATTTGTAAAACGATGGCGTTCAAGGATAGGATCTGTAGTTAGTGGGGTAATAAGGTTTAATTTATTAAAAAAGATATCCTGTCTTTTTTTAGCAAATCTCCAATATGTATCAAATACAATACTCTTCTTAGGTTTGCTTAAATTTTTAAATATTTCCATGAAAAAATAAAGCTGGAAATAATCCAGCTTAATTATATATTTAATAGTAAATTAATTCAATTTTTCAAATTTAATAATTTTGTTTGTCGTATCAAACAAAACATTACCTCCTTTGTTTTCTATAAGTAAAGAAAATATTTTATAAGCTTCGTAAATAGCATTACGCCAATCTTCAGTAGATTTTGTAGAAACTTCAAAGGGGGCTGTCATTTCTTTTATAGTTAAAAGTAAATCAGCATCTATATCATTTTTATTTTGAAAGAAGTTTTTATTTTTTGCTCTACTAAAAATCATTAATGAAATACATTCTTCAGTAATAGCAGCT
>Ga0079224_100001940_pt1 | contig 24555 bp, 28 predicted proteins | sample Stecom2015_FD_80414 | JGI IMG/M metagenome (GOLD analysis project Ga0079224, IMG submission 80414) | Agricultural soil microbial communities from Utah to study Nitrogen management - Steer compost 2015 | ecosystem: Environmental > Terrestrial > Soil > Agricultural land | place: USA: Utah... | reverse complement strand
TCGTCGACGTCCGAGCTGATCGTGTAGCGCTGGTACTCGGCCTCGTTGCCGACCAGGTGCTTGACGGTGGCGACGACGCCCCGTGATTGCACGCCCCGGACGTAGGCGGCGGCGAGGCGCCCGGCGAGCAGCGGGTCCTCGGACAGGCACTCGAAGTTGCGCCCGGCGAGCGGCGAGCGGTGCATGTTGACGGTGGGGGCGAGCAGCACCCGGGCGCCCTTGGCCCGGGCCTCGGCCCCGAGGACCTGCCCGACCCGCTCGACGAGCCCCGGGTCCCAGGTGGCGCCGAGCGCCGTCCCGCACGGCAGGCACGCCGACGGCGGGCCGACCGGGCCGGTCTGCGTGCCGCGGGCACCGTTGGGCCCGTCGGTCAACCGCACCGACGGGATGCCCAGCCGGGGCACCGCGACCGTGTGCCACATGTCGGCGCCGGCGGTGAGCGCGGCCTTCTCGTCGAGCGTGAGCTCGCCCACCAGCGCGGCGATGTCTCGACCCGTTGCCTCGGCCATCCGTTCCCCCTGGACGTGCGCGCCGACCTTCGGAGCGCGGACCCTAGGCGCGCCGCGGGCGGCCGCACACCGTCCCTGGTGACGGGCTCAGGGGGCGACGGCGTCCCAGTCGGCGAAGCCAGAGGGGTCGTGGCGGCCCAACGTGCCGTGCTCGAGGAGGCCCCAGCCCTCCTCGCCCTCGAGCGTCGCCCGGGCCACGTGGTCGACCACCCCGAAGGGGACGCGGGCGGCGACGGCCGGGTCGCGCAGGTCGTAGGTGGCGGCCTCGACCCAGTCCCGGCCCCGCCACCGGCCGTGCCCCCAGTCGGGGTCGCCGCCGTAGCCGGCACCGACGTGCAGGGCGACGTGGCCGAGGGCGGTGACCTCGAGGTCGAGCGGGCGCCCGCCGCGCGCCCGGAGGCGCAGCCGGGCCCGGGCGGGCAGACGGGTGCCCGACCGGTAGTCGATCTCGACCTCGAGCCAGCCGAGCTGCTCGACCCGCCCGTCGGGCCACACCCGCACCGCGTCGTTGAGGGTGCGGTACCCGTCGGGCTGCTCCTGGACGATGACGACCAGGGCGAAGCGCTCGAAGCGCAGCGGGACGTAGAGCCACCAGAGCCCGGCCGTCGGGTCGTCCGGCGGCCGGCCCGCCGGCTCGCCCTCGCCGACGGGGCGGATGCCCCACGAGCGGTCGCGGGTGCCGACCCAGCGGTCCGGTGCGACGGCGAGGTCCTCGCCGTCCAGGCAGATCGTGCCCGACCAGGTGCCGACCTGCGCGAAGCGGGACGCGTCGATGACCGGTCGGGCCCCCGCCCACATGACGTGGCGGGGCTCCATCACGGCGGGGAAGGACGCCTCCCAGGTGAGGTCGACCCCGAGGCCGCGGTCGGCCGTGTCGCTCACGACCCGCAGGCGGCGGAGCGGCGCGGCGACCTCGATGCGGAAGGGCCCGACGGCGGGGGTGAGGCGGTCGTCGCCCAGCGCGTCGGAGCAGCGCACGACCCACTGGCGGTCGCCCCGGCGGACGGTGACGAACGCGTCGGCGACGCCGAGGTTGGGGTAGACCCCGTGGCCGGCGACGAGGAGCACGTCGCCGGTGCGGTCGTGGGCGTTGAAGTACGACCGGTCGTAGAAGTTGCGGTCGCTGGTGGCGACGTGGCGCAGCGACAGCGGCGCCTGGTGGATCGGGTACTCGTCGAGCGGGACGGGGTGCAGCTCGCCCACGGGCTCACCCCCAGTAGGTGCCCGCGAGCATCCGCTCGAGCGGCTCGCGGTTGTGGAGCAGGTCGTCGGGGTCCGCCGGCGGCGGGGCCTCGCCGAAGCGGACGGCCCGGGCGCCGGTGCGCAGGAAGACGATCCCGAACTGCACGGCGGCGAACGTGCCGTACCAGGCGAGGTCGCGGGGCGCCCGCCCGGTCAGCGACTCGTAGGTGGACGCCACGTCCTCGGCCCGGAGGAAGTCCGGCATGCCGGGCAGGCCCATGCCGGCGGCGATGTCCTCGAGGACCCGGTGCCCGTAGACCAGCCAGGCCACGTCCAGCTCGCGGGGGCCGAGGGTGGCCATCTCCCAGTCGAGCACCGCCACGGGCTCGAACCCGGCGTAGACGACGTTGCCGATGCGGGCGTCGCCCCAGCACAGCACGGGCCCCGACGGCGAGGCCGGGACGTGGTCGTGCAGCCAGGCGAGTCCCCGCTCCAGCAGGCCCGACCGGAAGCCGCCGGCCGACGCGAACCGGTACCAGTCCTCGACGACCGACAGGCGGCGGGCCAGGGGCGTGTCGCCGGTGCCGGTCACGAGGTGGGCGAACCGGTGGCTGGGACGGTCGATGGCGTGCAGCTCGGCGATGGCCGCGACGGTGGCGTCCTGGAGGCGCCGCTGGTCCTCCGGCGACGCCTCGGCGAGCCAGCTGTCCCCGAAGTTGTAGGGCATGACGTCCGGCGGGACCCGGCCCTCGACGCAGCCCATGACGAAGAACGGCGACCCGAGCGGCCCGGGGTCGGGCTCGCACCACCACACCTTCGGCACCGGCACCCGGCTCAGCTCGCCGACGAGGCGGATGGTCGTGAACTGGGCCGGGAGGCCGTAGCGGGGGAAGACGGGCACGTCCTCGGGCGCCGGGGCCATGCGGACGACGAGGCGGTGCGAGCGGGGTGCGCCCGCCTCGGTCCAGGTGACCTCCACCCGGAGGGTCTCACTCGACATGCCGTTCGCCGAGGTGGGCTCGAGGGCGGTGACCTCGGGGGAGGCCCCGGTGGGCAGCCGGTCGGCCAGCCAGGCGGTCAGGCGGCGCCGCAGCTCGTCGTGGTCGCGGCTCGACCGGCGCATCTCGGGCGCCTGCTGGACCGATCCGTGCGCGTCCTGACCCATGTCCCCTCCCAGCGACGGTGCGCGAACGCACGCACGAGGCCGTGCGATGCGCTAGTGTGACACGTGACACACCTGACGGGAACGTCAGCGATCAGCGGCCGAGCGGAGAGGGGGACCGATGGATCGTGACGAGGGCGCCGTCGACTGGGACGCCGCGTTCGAGGCCATCGTCGCGCCGCTCCGGCCGCCGCGCTACGTCCGGGCGGTGCGGGCGGTGACGCAGGCCACCGTCGCGGTGCTCATGATCGCCGTCGCCGCCTGGATGATGCTGCGGGTCATCGGCGAGTCGGTCCACGGGCTCGGCCGGCCGATGCTCTAGGCCGTGTGCCCGGCGGCCGTCCCGGGGGGTCGGCGGCCGCCGGGCATGCACCCCACCGCGCGCCGGGTAGGGTGGCCCGCCGGCGGGCCTGACCCTGGGAGGGACGCGATGGGGACGCCCAGCGAGCCTGCGGCCCGCGCCGGCGCAGATGTGGCGAGCACGACGGCGGGAGGCGACAGCACCCTGCTGCCCGAGCTCGTGGCGCACCTGCGGGAGCGTCGCACCCAGCTGCGCGAGGAGTGGGCCCGCCGCATCACCGAGGCCGGCCTGCTGACGGCCATGACCTCCGACGAGGTCTTCAACGAGGCGACCAGCGTCTACGACAACTACGTCGAGGCGCTGGAGACGGGCAGCGTCGAGGCACTCGAGGAGTACGCCCGCAGCCTCTCCGAGCGCATCATCCCGCGGGGCGTCGAGACCTACGAGGTGCTCGGGATCGTCCTGCTGCTGCGGGACGTGCTCGCCCGGTCGCTGTTCGAGAAGTACCAGCACGACTTCGAGCTGCTGCTCCAGGTGCTCGACGCCTACGAGCCGGCCGCCAACCGCATCGCCCTCACGGTCGCGGTCGGCTTCGTCGAGGAGCGCGAGCGGGTCATCCGCCAGCAGCAGGAGGCGATCCGCGACCTGTCGACCCCGGTGCTGCAGGTGCGGGAGCGGCTGGTCATCCTGCCCATCATCGGCGCGCTCGACAGCCAGCGGGCCCGCCAGCTCACCGAGCAGCTGCTGCGATCGATCCGCACCAACCGGGCCAAGGTCGTCGTCATCGACATCACCGGCGTGCCGGAGATCGACTCGACGGTGGCCAACCACCTCGTCCAGACCGTCGACGCCTCGCGCCTCATGGGCGCGAACGTCATCATCACGGGCCTGTCGGCCGAGATCGCGCTGACCCTGGTCACCCTGGGCGTCGACCTGTCCAAGGTCAACGCCGTGGGCGACCTGCAGGGCGGCATCGAGGAGGCCGAGCGCCTCCTCGGCTACGAGGTCATCCGGTCGCAGCCCGCCGACCAGCGCTGACCGGCATGGCGGTCCCGATCCTGAAGCAGGGTGACTACCTGATCGCCACGATCCAGTCGGCGATGACCGACAGCGAGGCCGAGCAGTTGCGCGACGACCTCATGGAGCGCATCGGCCGCTACCGGTCCCGGGGGATCATCGTCGACATCACGGCGCTGGACGTGATGGACAGCTTCGCCGCCCGGTCGCTGCGGAACATCGCCCACATGACGCTGCTCCGGGGCGCCGACACCGTGGTCGTCGGCATGCAGCCCGAGGTCGCGTTCGCCATGGTGCAGCTCGGGCTCACCTTCGAGGACGTCCACACGGCGCTCGACCTGGAGGAGGGGCTGGCCTTCCTCGACGCCAGGACGGGGCACTGATGCCGCTCGGCCGGATCCGGATCGTGATCTCGACCGACGCGGACATCGTCGTGGCGCGGCGCTCCGGACGGGAGCTGGCCGACCAGATCGGCTGCTCCCACACCGACGCCACGCTCATCGCCACCGCCATCTCGGAGGTCGCCCGCAACATCGTCACCCACGCCGGCCGGGGAGAGATCATCATCAGCCCGGTCGACGAGGGCACGGGCGAGCACACCGCCGTCGAGGTCGTCGCCCGCGACGAGGGCCCGGGCATCCCCGACCTCGAGCGGGCCATGGAGGACGGGTACTCGACCGGCCGGGGGCTCGGCCTCGGCCTCCCCGGTGCCCGGCGGCTCATGGACAGCTTCGAGATCACCTCCGAGGTCGGCGTCGGTACGACGGTGGTCATGCGGAAGCGGCGGTCGACGTGACCGCCCCGGTCGAGGCGACCGTCGCGCCGTGCCTCGAGTGGGCGTGGGCCGGCCGCCCGCTGCCGGGCGAGGAGGTGTCCGGCGACCTGGCCCTGGCCCACCCTGTCGGGGACGGCGCGCTGCTCGCGGTCGTCGACGGCCTCGGGCACGGTGCCGAGGCCGCGGCGGTCGCCACCCGCGCCCGCGAGGTGGTGGCCGCCCACGCCGGCGCGCCGCTCGACCAGGTCCTCGCCACCGTCCACGAGGCCCTGCGGCGCACCCGGGGCGTCACCGCCACCCTGGCCGCGGTCTCCTGCGCCGGCTCGCTCGCCTGGGTGGGAGTCGGCAACGTCGAGGCCCACGTCCTGCGGCCCGAGGGCGGCGGGGTGCGCCGGACGACCAGCGCCGTCCTCTACGGCGGGGTCCTCGGCGACCGGTTGCCGGCGCTGCGGATCTCCGAGGTCGAGCTGCGACCCGGCGACCTGGTCGTCATGGCCACCGACGGGATCGCCCGCGACTTCCCCGACCACGTGCCCGCCGGTGGTCCCGTGGCCCGCATCGCCGCCGCGGTGCTCGAGCGCTGCGCCAGCCCAGTCGACGACGCGCTGGTCGCGGTCGCGCGCTACCGGGGTCCCGCCACATGAGCCCCGGGCCTGCCGGCCCGCGCGGCCGGCACGAGGCGCTGGAGGCCGACTACCTCGGCGCCCTCGAGGGCTACCTGGCCGGGCCCGACGAGCGGGGCCTGGCCGCCGCCTACGAGCTCGGGCACCGGGCCGTCGAGGCCGGCGTCGGCCTGCTCGACCTCGTCGGCATCCACCACCGGGCCGTCCAGGCGGTCGCCCCGGACCTCGCCACTCGGGTCCGCCTGGGCGACGCCGCCGCCTTCCTGACCGAGAGCCTGTCCACCTACGAGATGGCCCAGCGCGGCTACCGGGAGGCGCGGGAGCGGGCCGTGTGGCTGCACCAGCTGGCGCTCACGCTCCAGCGCAGCCTGCTGCCCGCGGTGCCGCCCGCCACCGACGGGCTGGAGGTGGCCGTCCGCTACCTCCCGGCCGGTCCCGAGGTCGAGGTGGGCGGCGACTGGTACGACGTCGTGCACCTGGACGGCGGACGGGTGGCGCTGGTCGTCGGCGACGTCATGGGCCATGGCATCCAGCAGGCGGCGGTGATGGGCCAGGTCCGCATGGGGCTGCGGGCGTACCTCCTGGAAGGCCACCCGGTCGACGAGGTCGTCCGGCGGAGCGACGCGCTGCTGGCCACGATGGCCGAGGCACAGACGGCCACCCTGGTGCTCGGCCTCGTGACGCCCGGTGCCGGGACGATGACGCTGGCGAACGCCGGGCACCCGCCGGCCCTGCTCGTCGACCCCCGGGGGCGGGCCCGCTTCGTCGAGGGCCGCCACGGGCGCCTCCTCGGGCTCCCGGGCGAGGGCACCTGGCCGGTCGACGGCCCGATCGCGCTCGACGACGGCACGTGCGTGCTGCTGTACACCGACGGGCTGCTGGAGCGGGCCGAGCGGGCCGGCGAGGACGGGTTGTCCGCGCTGCGGGCGGCCGCGGAGGGTCACACCGGAGCGCCCGCCGCCCTCTGCGATCGCGTCACGGAGGCCCTGGTGGCGGGCGAGCCGCGCCAGGACGACGTGTGCCTCCTGGCCTTCCGCCGCGACCCGTCCGGTTGAGGACCACCACAAGGGGTAGTCGGCGGGCGATGCCTCCGACCGCACTCCGTCACGAGGCGCTCCTCTACGCCGGGCTCTCGGACTGGCTCGCGGGCGTGCTCGGCTTCGTCGGCCCCGGGCTGGCCGTCGGCGACCCGGTCGTGGTGATGGCGGACCGGCCCCGGCTCGGCGCGCTGCGGGATGCGCTGGGGGATCGCTCGGCCGGCGTCGAGCTGGTCGACGTCCACCGCTACGGGCCCAACCCGGCCCGCCTCATCCCGGGCTGGCGCGACCTCATCGGCGGCCACGACAGGGCGGCGCGGATCTGGGGCGTGGGGGAGCCCATGTGGCCGGGCCGCACGCCGCCCGAGGTCGCCGAGGTGCGCCAGCACGAGGCCCTGGTCAACCTCGCCTACGGCGACGACGGGCGCATCCGGTTCCTCTGCCCCTACGACGTGACCGCCCTCGGGCCGCAGGCGATCCGCACGGCCCACGACACGCACGACCTGGTGGCCACCCCGGAGGGGCGGGTCTCGGGCCCGGGGCCCCTCGTCCGGGACCCGGCGGCCGTCCTCGCCGAGCCCCTGCCGGAGCCGGCGGGGCCCCTGCCCTCGCGGCCCTTCGACCGCACGGGGCTGGGGCGGCTGCGGCGCGCGATCGCCGAGACCGGGCGGGACGCCGGGCTGGACCGGGCGCGGGCCCGGGACCTCGTCCTCGCCGTCGACGAGGTGGCGACCAACTGCATCCGCCACGGCGAGGGGGTGGCGCACGTGCGGTCCTGGCGCGAGGGCGGCGCCGCCGTCGTGGAGATCCGCGATCGTGGCCGGGTGGCCGACCCGCTGGCCGGGCGGGTCCGTCCGGCCCCCGGGCACGTGGGCGGCTGGGGCCTGTGGATCGCCAACCAGGTGTGCGACCTCGTCCAGCTGCGGACCTCGACCGCCGGCACGGTGGTGCGGCTGCACGTCCGGCCCCGCGGCGGCGACGGCGGCCGCCCGTAGCCGGGGTGGTGGGGTTTCGCGCGCGGCGTGCGGGGAAGCAGGTCCACGCAGCCCACCGGGAGGAACCACGATGCCCTGGACCCACCGCCGCGACGACGTCGCCCGCCGGCAGGACGCCGAGCTCGACCGGGGTGACCCGGTGTCCGGCGACGAGACGGTCGAGACGGTCCGCGACCGCTTCGACGTCGCGTCGATGCTGGCGGTGGCCGCCGGCGTCGGCCTGATCGTGCTCGGCTCCATCGCCCTCGTGCGAGCCGGCGTCGACTCGTCCTGGTACGACCCGGTCGTGCAGGTCGTCGGGATCGACCACACGCCGCTGCTCGGCGCCCTCGAGGTGGGCGTCGGCGCCCTGCTCGTGCTCGCCGGGCTCGCGGGCGCCCGCGTGCTGGCCGCCGTCGTCGCCCTGGTCGCCGGGATCGGGGCCGCGATCGCCGCCGTCGAGCCCGAGCTGGTCGACCGCGAGCTCGCCCTCGAGCGCGGCTGGGCGACGACCCTCGCCGTCGGCGGGGTGCTGCTCGCCCTGATCCTCGTGATGGCGCGGGGCCGCACCGTCGAGCGGCGCATCGAGCACCGCCCGCGGGCGGCCTGACCACCGGCGGGCGCAGCGGTCGGCCCACCACGGACGCGCGCCCCGGGCGCGCGTCAGGTGCCCAGCATGTGCCGGCGCAGCTGGCGGACGGCCTTGCGCAGCAGTCGGGAGACCTGCATCTGGCTGCAGCCGAGCACCTCGGCGATCTGGGTCTGCGTTCGCTCCTCGACGAAGTACATGTGCAGCAGCGACCGGTGGTCGTCGGAGAGCCGCTCCAGGCTCTGGGCCAGCGCCGTGCGGTTCTCGATGCCGGCGAAGCCCCGGTCGGGGAGCCCGACGACCTGGTCGGTCTGCAGGCCGCTGGCGCTGTCGGGGGCGTCGAGCGACGTCGTCGTGCGCACGTCCTCGGCCACCTTCGCCGCGAGCACCTCGCGCTCGTCGACGCCCAGGAAGTCGGCGATCTCGGCGGGCGTCGGCGGCCGGCCGAGGTCGTGGGTCAGCAGCTCGGTGGCGTCCCGCGTCGGGCTGGCCAGCTCGTGGACCCGGCGGGGGACCCGGATGGCCCAGCCGTGGTCGCGGACGTGCCGGCGCAGCGATCCGACGATCGTGGGCTTGGCGAAGGCGAGGAACGGCGTCCGCAGCGTGGGGCGGAACCGGTGGAGCGCGCGGACCAGGGCCTCGTAGGCGACCTGCGTCAGGTCGTCGATGGGCTCGCCGTGGCGGTAGGCGTGTCGGGCCTGGGCCTCGGCGTGCGGCCGGTAGCGCTCGACCAACTCGGAGAGGGTGGCGGGGTCGCGGGTGCGGGCGTAGCGGACGTGCAGCCGCCACAGCTCGGGCTCGACGACCGGCCGCCGGGCCGTGCCGGCCAGGTGGGTGCGGGGCACGGTGTCGCAGGGGATGGTGAGGAGCGCCTCGGCCCGATCGCGTGCCTCCCCGTAGCGCTCGAGGGCGCGACGGGCGCGGCGCACCTCGAGGGGGAGCGGCGGTGACGGCATCGGTGACGACATTCCCGATCGGCGGGGTCCCTACACGCCCGCCGCTCGCGGGATCAACCGCCGCCGCGCGGGGTAGGGCAGCGCGCGTTGCGCCTCCTACGATGCGGTCGACCATGACGACCTCCCCGGACACCGGCACCTCGGCGAAGGCCGCGCGGACGGCCGCCCTGCTCGCCGAGCTGCGCGGCCGGCTCGAGGAGGCGACGGCGACGCTCGAGCGCGCCGCCGACGAGCTCGTGGCCGAGCGGCACCGGGTCGACGTGCTGGAGAACGTCGTCGACGTCCTCCTCGGCGTCTGCGGGGTGCCGGTGGTGGTGGTCGACGGCGACCGGCGGATCATCGGGCTGAGCGCGGTGGCCGGGCGGATGGACGGCGCCGCCGTGGGCCGGCCGCTGGTCTCCGTGCTGGCCGACGGCGTGGTCGAGAAGCTGGAGGCGGGCCTGGCCGGGGAGGCGGACGTGATCGACATCCCGGACGGCGATCGCACTCTGACGGCGCACCGGCTCCCGGGGGGCGGAGCGGTGCTCGTGCTGTCCGCCCCATGACGACACCGAGCCGACGTGCGTCTGACCAGGGCGTCCGTTGGGTAGCTCAAACCCCGACGTGCGGAAAGTAGGACGATGAACACGGACGACGGTCGCATCGAGCTGTCGGTGCCCGCGGACAGCCGCTACATGCGGCTGGCTCGGCTCATGGCCAGCGGCGTCGCGAGCACGTGTGGCCTCCCGCTGGAGGAGGTCGAGGACTTCCGCATCGCCGTCGACGAGCTGTGCAGCACGCTCATCGAGATGGGCGACGGCCACCCCATCCGCCTGTCCTTCGAGCTCGGCCGCGACAGCCTCGTCGTGCGGGCCTCGACCCGGGCGTCGACGGACGGCGCCATCGACGACGAGCGCATGTCGCTCAGCGACCAGATCCTCGACGTGGTGACCGACGGCCACACGCTCGACCACGTCGACGGCAACGTCGAGCTGGTCGCCCGCAAGCACGTGCGGGCGAGCGGCGTCGGCTGAAACCCTCGACCGCGACGTTCAACCGGGCGCGCAGAGCATCTCGCGCAGCCCGGTCATCTCCAGCAGGCGCTCGAGGGGCTCGGACGGCCGCACGATCCGGAAGGCGACGTTGCGCTCGCCTGCGTCGCCGTGGGCGACCAGCAGCGCCCGCAGGCCGGCCGAGTCGGCGAAGGACAGCCCGGAGGCGTCGAGGGCGATCGTCTCGCCGGGGTGCTCGTCCAGCACCCGCTGGACGGCATCGGTGAGCGCGCTCGCCGAGTGCAGGTCGAGCTCCCCGGCCACGCTGACGACGACCCCGTCGTCCGCCCGGCGGGTCGTGATCGTGATCGGGTCGGGGGTGTCGCTCATGGGCGCTCCAGGGTGCGGCGGTCGGTTGGGGAGGTCACCGGTCGAGCTGACATGGTGGCACGCCCGGCCGCCGCTGTCGCCGGCCCGGTCCTGCCGTCCGGGCCTCAGCGCTGCTCGACCCGGGCGACGTCCGGGTCGTCGGCGAGCTTGGCCATCCACCGCTGCACCGTGGGGGTGCGCCCCGACGCCTCGAGCGACACCTCGAGCAGCTCGCCGTCCCGGCGGATCGAGTACCCGCCGGTCTCGACGTCGCTCGACTCGAGGACGCGGTCCATGACGGACTCGAAGCGGACGTGCGGGTGCAGGTGCACGACGACCTCCACGGTGCGCCGGCCCCAGCGGTGGCGGACGTAGGTCCGCACCGGGCGGAGGACGACGAGGCTGACGAGCAGCACCGCGGCGGCGATCGCCGCGGTGGTGACGTCGCCCACGCCGCACGCCAGCCCGATGGCGGCGACCACCCACAGGCTCGCGGCGGTGGTCAGGTTGCGGATCGTGCCACCCCGGCGGAAGATGACGCCGGCGCCGAGGAAGCCGATGCCCACGACGACGTTCGACGCGACCCGGGTGACGTCGGCCTGGAGCACGGTGACGGCCCGGTCGCGGTCGAACTCGACGAACCCCAGGGTCGAGATCACGCCGAACAGCGAGGCGCCCAGGGCGACGGCGATGTGGGTGCGCAGGCCGGCCGCCTGGTCGCTCGCCTCCCGTTCGAGGCCGACGGCCCCTCCCAGGAGCGCGGCGGCCAGGAGGCGCACGCCCGCCTGGCCGTCGAGTGCGAACGTCGTGTCGTCGATCGCCGCGAGGGCGGCTGCCACCTCCACGTCCCCAGTCTCCCCGTTCGCGCCGTCGGCGTGCGGCCCCGGGCCGCGCTCAGGTCCGCACGTCGAGGACGAGCTGCTCGTCCTCGTGGGTGAACACGTAGCGGAACCCGCCGACCTCGCTGGTGACCACGACGTCGAGGTCGAGGATGCCGTCGTCGTCGGTCCACCGGTCGAACAGGGCGATCATCTCCCGGTGCTCCTGGGGGTCCTCGCTGGGGATGAAGCTCATCGTGAGCGGCGTCCCCCGGGGAACCGAGGTCCCGTCGATGTGGAGCCGCTCGAGCGGCACGATGTCGAGCAGGACCCGGTCCGGGCCGTCGGCGAAGGAGATGAGCTGGCAGACGGACATGGTCACACCGCGCAGCTTCCGGCAGTGTCGGTGAGCGAGTCGTGCAGCCGGTCGAGGGTGGCCCGGAGCAGCCGGGACACCTGCACCTGGCTGACGCCCACGAGCTCGGCGATGCGGGACTGGGTGAGGCCGTGCATGTAGCGGAGCTCGAGGATCCGCCGCTCGCGAGCCGGGAGCTTGGCGAGCAGCGTCCGCACGGTCTCGGCGGCCTCGACGGCGTCGAGGTTGCGGTCGACGGTGCCGAGGACGGACATGTCCTCGCCGTCACCGTCGTCGTCGTGCGAGACGGCGAGCGGGGTCTTGCGGTAGCAGCGGGCCGCCTCCAGGGCGCCCAGGACGTCCTCGACCGGGATGTTCGCCTGGCGGGCGATCTCCTCGACGGTGGGGGAGCGGCCGTGGACCTGCGCGAGGTCCTCGACGGCCACCTTGACGGTGTGCTGGAGGTCCTTGGCCCGCCGGGGCACGTGGACGGCCCAGGTGGTGTCGCGGAAGTGGCGGCGCAGCTCGCCGGTCACCGTCGGGACGGCGAAGGTGGCGAACGTGGCGCCGTAGTCGGGGTCGTAGCGTTCGACGGCCTTGAGGACGCCGAGCATCGCGACCTGCACGAGGTCGTCGAGCGGCTCGCCCTTGTTGGCGAAGCGCTTGGCGCAGTGGAGGGCCAGCCACCGGTGCTCCTCGATCAGCTCGTTCCGCAACGCGCGGTCGCGCGTGCGGCGGTAGCGGCGGAACCGTTCGGCGTCTCTGGCGGGGTCTCGTTCGGTCCGGTCCGACCGACGAGCCCGGGTGGTGGTGGGTGAGCTGAGAGTGTGCACGGGTGCCTCCGCGTTCGTGCTTTGGCTTCGGCCCCCAGCTACCCGGGCGTCGGAGCGCTACACAGGATCTTCCGCATCTTCCGCGGTGGCGTCCCGCCTGCGTTCCAGGCTGCGACGACGAGCGCCCGGGGCCGATGCCCCGGGCGCTCGCCTCCACGCATGCCGGGTCGCGTCAGTCGATCCGCAGCTGGCTGGTCAGCTCGGCACGGCGCAGCTCGAAGTCGTCGAAGCTGATGCGTCCGTCGTCGAAGGCCGCGTGCAGGTCGGCGAGCTGGGCGAGCACGGTCGACTCGTCGACCTCGGGTGCCGGGGTGTCCCCGGCCGCCGCGGCCGACGCCTCGGCCCGCTCAGCGCGTCGCTGCTGCTTGGCCCGTTGCTTGGCCTGCTTGTCGCGATCTCGCTGGAGCTTCCCGAAGGTGGTGCGCCGGCGTGACACGCCTGCTCACACCACCCGGACGTTCTGCGCCTCGTCGCCCTTGCGGCCGGGGCCGATCTCGAACTCGACCTGCTGGCCGGCCTCGAGCGTGCGATAGCCCTGGCCCTGGATGTTGGAGTAGTGGACGAAGACGTCGTCCATCCCGTCGCGCGAGATGAAGCCGTAGCCCTTCTCGGCGTTGAAGAACTTCACCGTGCCGATTGCCATGTCACTCTGCCTATCTGTCTGAACCGAGCGGCCGAGCGAACTTCGGGCTGCGACCGCCCCCGCAGGCTACGCCGTCGGCACGCGAACCGCGCGCTGCGACGCGCGAAACGTCGAACATTAATTCGCGGACGTCGACGGCCGGACCCGATGAGTTCGGCGGCGCGCGCCGGTCGGAGCGGGCGGAGGCAGGACCGATGGAGGCGCGTGGCTGGTCGTGACGAGACCGGGGGATCGGGGCGGGGCGACCGCCCGGCCGCCCCGCGCACGGTCGTGGTGGCGGTCGGGGGACGGATCCGCCCCGGGGACGTGCCGCTCCTGTGCGCGCGGCTGCGGGAGGTGCTGGACGACCCCGCCGTCGAGGGGGTCGTGTGCGACGTGGGTGGCCTCCGGCGGCCCGACGTGGTGGCGCTCGAGGCGCTGGCCCGCCTCCAGCTCGCGGCCCGCCGGCGGGGGCGGCGGGTGGCGTTGCGCAACGTGGGGGCCGACCTGCGGGCGCTCCTCGCGGTGACCGGCCTGGCCGACCTGGTTCCGGTCGAGGGCGAGGCCGGGGCGGACGGGCCGGGCGGGGGCGTGCCGGGGTGAGCGGCGGCCGGTGACCCAGGGGCGCGCCCGGGCGGCCCGTTCAGCGGGTGACGGGGCGCCGGCGGTCGGGCTCGGCGTCGATGGCGAGCCCGACGAGCGGCAGGACGCGGTACCGGAGCTGCTCGGTCAGCGCGATCTGCGTGGTCGTGCGATCGATCCCTGCCACCTCGAGGATGCGCCCGATGACCGCCTGCAGGTGCTCGTTGGTGTGGGCGACGACGCGGCAGTGCAGGTCGCCTGGTCCGGTGACCGAGTGGATCTCGAGGACCTCGGGGATCTCCCGGAGGTGCGAGCAGACGTCGTCGAGCCGGCCCTGGGCGATCTCGAGGCTGACGAAGGCCAGGACCTCGTAGCCCATCGCCCGCAGGTCGAGGTCGGGGTCGAAGCCGACGATGACGCCCCGCTGTTGGAGCTTGTCGAGGCGCGCCTGTACCGTCCCGCGTGCGACGCCGAGCTGGCGGGCGAGCTCCATCACGCCGGCGCGGGGCGTGTCGCACAGCGCCCTGATGAGCCGGGCGTCGAGCGCATCGATTCCCCTGGGCAACATGGGCAATGTGTCTACCACATACGGCACATTGCTGGCCAATCTGTACAGTCCTTTGGCCAACTGTTGACGTGGTTGCCCGCCACGCCTTTCCTGGGTGGCCGGATCGACGATCGACACCTCGGGGGGCTCGAGATGGGTGAGACCTTGACGGCCCGGCGCCAGGACGCCGCCGACCGCCACCAGCCGCCGGTGCTCGCCGGCATCGACCACGTCGAGTGGTGGGTGGGGAACGCCCGCGCCTTCGCCGCGTTCCTCGCCTCGGCCTTCGGCTTCAAGTTCGTCGCCTACGCCGGGCCCGAGACGGGCCGGCGGGACCGCGTGTCGTACGTCCTCGAACAGGGCGAGGTGCGCTTCATGGTGACCGGTGCCCTCACGCCCGACTCACCGATCGCGGAGCACGTCCGCACGCACGGCGACGGCGTGCGCGACGTCTGCTTCCGGGTGGCGGACGTCGCGGCCGCCTACGAGGCCGCCGTCGCCCGAGGCGGGCTGCCCGAGCGCTCGCCGGCGACCGACAGCGACGACGACGGTGCGATCCACCACGCGGCCATCCGCACCTACGGCGAGACGGTCCACACCTTCCTCGACCGCTCGGGCTACAGCGGCCCCTTCGCACCGGGCTTCGCCCCGGCGACGCTCACCGCGCCGCCCGGGCCCGCGGTCGGGCTCACCCGCTACGACCACGTCGTCGGCAACGTCGAGAAGGGCCGGCTCGACGACTGGGTCGAGTACTACTGCCGGGTCCTCGGCTTCGACCGGCTCGTCCACTTCGACGACGACCAGATCTCCACGCAGTACTCGGCGCTCATGTCGACCGTGGTCTGGAACCACGACTCGGTCGTCCTCCCGATCAACGAGCCGGCCGAGGGGCTGCGCAAGTCCCAGATCGAGGAGTACCTCGACTACTACCGGTCGCCCGGCGTCCAGCACATCGCGCTGCGCACGGCCGACATCGTGGCGACCGTGCGGGCCCTGCGCGACCGGGGCGTCCGGTTCCTGACCGTGCCGCCCGAGTACTACGAGGACGCCCGGGAGCGGATGGCGGACGTCGACCTGCCGTGGGCGGACCTGCAGGAGCTCGGGATCCTGGTCGACCGCGACCGGGACGGGCACCTGCTGCAGATCTTCACCGAGAACGTGTGCGACCGCCCGACGGTGTTCTTCGAGATCATCCAGCGGGAGGGCGCCACCGGCTTCGGCGCCGGCAACTTCAAGGCGCTGTTCGAGGCGATCGAGCGGGCGCAGGCGGCCCGGGGCAACCTCTGAGGCCGCCCGGCGCCGGCCGGGCCGGCCGGTCCGGGACCGTCGGTGGCCGTCAGCCCTGGTCGTCCGCCTCGACGGCCCGGACCACGACGACCTGTCCGTCGCCGAGCGGGAGGGTCCGCACCTCGTCGACCCGCGGCAGCGTCAGGCCGAGCCGGGACGCCTCGATGTGGGTCTGGGCCACGAGCTGCTCGAGGCGCTCGACGGCGGCCTCGTCGTCGAGCCCGCGGGTCGCCTGGGCGAGGCGCGCGCGGGCCTGGGCGACGAACGGCGCGAGCTCGGCGGACAGCGGTTCAGGCGTGGACTCGGACAGCGTCTGCACCTCCCAGCACAGGGTGATCCCAGGTTACCGGTCGTCCGTGACACGGCGGCGCCCGGCCCCGGGCGATCCGGCGCCGATCCCGCCCCCCGGCGGTGTGGGACCGGCGTCGCGTTGTGCTAGGTTGCAACATCCCGTCGGGCCGTTAGCTCAGCTGGCTAGAGCACCTGCATGACGCGCAGGGGGTCAGGGGTTCGAGTCCCTTACGGCCCACCACCTGACCAGGGCGACCTGCCCTGGTCAGCTTGCTTTTCGGGCCGGGTGCGCCGCCGCCACGCCGAGGTCACACGGCGCGGAGGTCGCGCACCCGCAGCTCGGGCGCCGACTTGCGGGCCTGGTCGATCGGCTTGCCGCAGTCGGGGACCGGCACGACCCGGGCGACCTCGACGGTCGCCTCGAAGGCCCGGCGCCGCCCGTCGGGGTCCTCGCCCTCGAGCCGGACCAGGCTGCGGTCGCCGTCGCGCTCGACCACGGTGCCGCTCCGCCGGTGGTCGAGCCAGGCCCAGCCGACCTCCCGGAGCGCGGCGCCGTCCACCGCCTGCACCTCGGGCCCCTCGAGACCGGTGCAGCCCCGGTAGGTGCGGGCGGCCAGCTCCGGATCCAGCGTGCGGTCGGCGATCGCCACGAGCGTGTCCATGTCGAGGTAGGCCCAGGCCGTGCCCTCGGGCAGGAGCAGCGCGGTGGGGGCGAAGCGGTGCCCGCCGGTGTGGCTCGTCCGCCGCACCTGCACGCCGGGGCCGAGCCCCGGCAGGGACCGGGCCAGGCGGGTGCCCAACGAGCCGCAGCAGGCGTCGCGCGACCCGTGGGTGCACACCAGCACGAGCCGGCCGGCGGCGTCACCTTCGGCGACGAGGGTCGCCGGGCCGCCGTCGAGCGCGCCGCCCGCCGTGGCCGAGGCGGCGATCGCGGCCAGCGCCGCCGTGGCGTCGCCGGGGTCGAGCCGCCAGGTCGCGGCCTCGTAGGCCACGAACGGGCCCGGCGGGCGCAGGAACGTCACCATGCGGCTCCCCTCGCCGTCGCTCGGGTCGGGGACGGTGCCCTGGACCCGCACGCCCGCCGACGCGAGCGCGCCGGCCACCGGCGCGACCGTCGGGTGCTCGGCGATGTCGTTGGGCCACGGCAGCGGCACGTCGATCGCGACGTAGCCGCGGTACGAGCCGGCCGTGCCCGACGGGTCGAGCGTCTGGGCCCGGGCGAACTGCGCGCACCGGTCGACGAGCGAGAGGTTCACGACGCAACTATGCCGTGCCGGGCCGCCGGGGACGACCTGCACCTGACGGGTCGTCACATGTGGCGACCGCCCGGCCGCGGCGCCGAGCCACCGGTGGTCCGTCACACCTCGCGTCGGTCGAGCTCGGGCCGCCTCGGAGCGTGAGAGCGCACGGTGCGAGCGCGGTAGTCTCCCCACCGCGCGCGCGGGCGGGCAGTCGTCGGCGACGCAGCCGTCCAGTCCTGGGGGAGAGCGAGGCATGCATCCGGACCTGCCCCACGAGCAGGCCTACTTCGACCGGGCCCTCGCCCTGCGCGACCGCCAGCAGGCCCGCCTCGCGCACGCCCCGGCGCTCGCCGCCAACCCCAAGGCCGCCCTCGAGCTGCGCAAGCGGGTCAGCAGGTTCGGTCTGACCGCCCCCGACGAGGCGGTCGCCTTCGGGCGCATCGACACCGAGGACGACCGCTGGTACATCGGCAAGAGCGCGATCTGGGACGACGACAACGAGCTGGTCGTCGTCAACTGGCAGGCGCCGATCGCCGCGCCGTTCTACACGGCGACGCCCGAGCAGCCCGAGGGCCTGGTCTCGCGCCGCCTCTTCCGCTGCACCGGCAACCAGATCCGCGAGATCGAGGACACCGTCTTCCGCACGGTGCAGCAGGCGGTCGAGGAGCACCGCGCACCCGAGCCGGTGGTCACCGACGCGCTCCTCGAGTCGCTGGGCCGATCCCGCGCCGGCGAGCTGCGCGAGATCGTCGCCACGATCCAGGCGTCCCAGTACGACGTCATCAGCCGGCCGCTCGAGCAGCTGCTGGTCGTCCAGGGCGGCCCGGGCACCGGCAAGACCGTCGTCGGGCTGCACCGGGTCTCGTGGCTGCTCTACAACCACCGCGACCGGCTCGGGGCCGCCGACGTGCTCGTCGTCGGCCCCAACCCGGCGTTCATCCGCTACGTCGCCGCCGTGCTGCCGTCGCTGGGCGACGAGGCGGTGGTCCAGCTGCCGCTGCGGGCGCTGGGTCCCCGGGTGCGGATCGGCCGTGTCGACCCTCCCGAGGTCCGGCGGCTGAAGGGCGACCGCCGGCTGCTGCGGGTGATCCTGCGCGGCCTGCGCAACCGCCAACGGGTCGAGGCGGCGCCCGTGCGGGTCACGGTCGCGGGCCGGACCGTCGAGCTCGACGGCCCGCGCATCGCCACCCGGGCCCGCCAGCTGGCCGGCCGGCCGCACAACGAGGGCCACCGGATGCTGCGCGCCTTCCTCGTCGCCGAGACCCGGGCGGCGCTCCGGGCGGCCGGGGTCGACGACGTCGAGGTGCAGGGCGAGGCGGCCCGGGACGTCGACACCTACCTCGCCCGGGTGTGGCCCCGGCTGACCCCGCAGGCGTTCCTCGTCGAGCTGTTGTCGTCGCGCCGTCAGCTGCTCGCCGCGGCAGCCGGGACGCTGACCGAGGACGAGATGGCGATGCTGGCGCTGCCGTCGGGCACGCAGGTGTCGAGCTTCCAGTGGTCGGTCGACGACGTGCCGCTGCTGGACGCCGCCGACGCCCTCCTCAACGGCGTGCGGGCCACCTACGAGCACATCGTCGTCGACGAGGCCCAGGACCTGTCGCCGATGCAGCTCGAGTCGGTGCGCCGCCGGTCGCGCACCGGCTCGATGACCGTCCTCGGTGACCTCGCCCAGGGGACGGGGCCGTGGGCGCACCGGTCGTGGGACGACATCGTCCAGGTGCTGCGGCACGAGCGGGTCGCCGCCACGGTCGTCGAGCTCGAGCACGGGTACCGGCTGCCGGCCGAGGTCCACGAGGTGGCCATGCGGCTGCTGCCGGCGATCGCACCCGACCTCGCGCCGCCGCAGGCCCTGCGCAGCTCGGGCCACGAGGTGGCGGTGGCCGCGGCAGGGGAGCGCGACCTGCCGGCCCGCACGGTCGACGCCGTCCGGGCCGCCGCCGAGGCCGGCCTCGTCGGCGTCGTCGTGGCCCGGTCGGTGCGGCAGGCGGTGACCGAGGCGCTCGACGCCGCGGGCGTCGCCTGGGCCGCCGAGCTGCGTCCGAACGGCGAGCCGGTCGTGGTCCTCGCCCCCGACGAGGCCAAGGGCCTCGAGTTCGACGCCGTCGTGGTGGTCGAGCCCGCCGCCCTCGTCGAGGAGAGCGACCACGGGCTGCGGGCCCTGTTCGTCGCGCTCACCCGCTGCACCGACCGGCTGGCCCTGGTGCACGCGCGTCCGCTGCCGCCGGAGCTCGGCCTCGACGGCTCGGCGCCCGGGGAGGACGGTGACGCGGGCGAGGAGGAGGTGGCGGAGGCAGCGGGCGAGGCGGCCCCCGACGAGGGGGAGCGGGCCGGCGACGCTGCGCCGGCACCGGCGCCGGACGAGGCGGCCGGTGGCGCGGTCGGGCCGGAGGCACCGGCGGCGGGCCCGGCCGAGGAGGAGGCGGCGGGCCGGCGGCCGCTCGAGCTGGCGGCGCTCGACGGGCTCGACGACGACGTCGTGCGGGCCATCGCGACGGCCGTCGCCGACCAGCTGGGCCGGATCGTCCGGCCCGAGGTGCTCCCCGCCATCGCCGCCGAGCTCGCCCGCATCGCCGAGGAGCGCCGCCGCGCCGGCGCGGCCCCGGTCGCCAACGGCGGCACCACGCCCGAGCGGCCCGGCGTGCCGCTGCGGCACCGCTGACCCGCGCCGGCCGGATGTCACCCTCCGGCGCGGTGCCGGCACCGTCCGCGCACGTGCGGCGGAGATCCGCTACCGTCCGCGCCGTGCGCCTGAGCGACAGCCGTGCCGAGGCGCGGTTCCGTGCCGAGCTGGCGGCCTGGCTCGACGAGAACGGCCCGGCGCCGGACCGCGGCGCCGACCCGCCCCGCTCGCCCGGCCACGTCCCGAGTTGGGCCCGGATCTGGCAGCGCACGCTGTTCGAGGCCGGCTGGCTGGTGCCGCGGTGGCCGCCGGAGCTCGGCGGCCGGGACGCCAGCGCCGTCGAGCAGCTGATCTACCTGGAAGAGCTGTCCCGGCGGCGGCTGCCCCGCACCACCAACCCCGTCGGGCTCGACGTGTGCGCGCCGACTCTCGCCGACCACGGCGACGAGCGGCAGCGGGAGGACTGGCTGCTCCGCACGCTGCGGGGCGAGATGAGCTGGTGCCTCGCCGTCACCGACCAGGTGCCCGAGGACGATCGAGGCGAGGGGCCGCCGATCGCGGACGGCGTGGGCGGGGGCGTCGTCGTCGAGGAGCGGGAGGGGGTCCTGCGGCTACGGGGCACGCTGGCCGCGCCGGCGGGCGCCGAGGACGCCGACCGGTGCCTGTGCGTCGTGCGTCCACCCGCGGGGGGCGACGGCGACGAGCTCACCGCGGTCGCCGTCGACCTGGGCGCGGCAGGCGTGATCCGACCCACCCCGGACGCTCCCGTGCTGGTGCTCGACGACGTGGCGGTCGGCGAGCACGACGTCGTCGGCGGCCCTGGCGGCGGCTGGCCGGTCGTGCGCGGCATCCGGGCCCGCCTGCGCTCGCTGCGGTGGATCAACGCGCTGCTGGCCGTCGAGCGTGCGGTCGAGGCGCTGGCCGAGGTCGGGCAGGCTCGGGGCCTGGTCGACGACGGCGTGTTCCGGGACACGCTGGCCGGCCTGCGCGTCGAGGCCGACGCCGTCCGCGCCCTCGCCTACCGGGCGCTGGCCAAGCAGGACGCGGGCCGGCCCAACCCCGAGCTGACGATGCTGCCGCTCGCCACCGCCCGGGCCCGGGAGCGGGTGTACCACGCCGGCCTCGAGGCCCTGGGCCCCGACGGCCTCGACATGGACCTGGAGGGGCCCGAGGGGTGGCCCGGCGGGTCGTGGGCCAGCGAGTGGACGGCAGCACTGGTCGAGCAGGCCGCGGCCGGCGGCCTGGCCGTCGAGCGGGAACGGGTCGCGGGTCGCCTGCTCGGCCGCCACCTCTGCTGACCGCCGCCGGCACCGGGACCGCTGTCGGTGGCCCGGTGCGGCACCGGCTCGGCGTCAGCCGAGCAGGGCATGGGACAGCTGGGCGTGGCGGGCCCGCTGGGCGACGAGCATGTGGTCGGCCACGATGCGCCGGTGGTCGACGGCCGAGCCGAACAGCAGGGAATCGGCCTCGGCCCGCCCCACCCACAGGTCGAGCGGCAGTCCGTCGGGCCCGGTCGTGCCGCCGCAGACCTCGATCGCGGTGCGGGCCACGAGGCGCTGGCACTCGCCGACGGCGGCCTTGGCGACCGACGCGGCGTGCGCCGCGCTGGCGTCCCCGGCCGCGACGGCGGCGGTCGCCTGGTAGGTGGCCGCCCGGGCGAGGTCGGTGGCCACGACCGCATCGGCGAGCGCGTGCTCGGTCGCCTGCCCGGCCACTCCGCCCCGGAGCGCCACCTCGAGCGAGGCGTCGACGAGGGCGTCGCAGGCGCCGAGGGCGTCGAGCGCCAGGCCGACGACGGCCTCGGTCACCACCTGGCCGATGGCCTTGCTCGCGTCCACCTCGGCGTCGGGGCCGCCGAGGACCCGGGCGTCGGGCACCCAGACGCCGTCGAGGTCGACCCGTGCCAGCGACCGGGTCGGGTCGAGGCTCGTCGTGCGGGTGAAGCTCAGCTCGGCGGCGGGGACGACGAACAGCCCCAGCGGCCCGGAGTCGCGGCGGGCAGCCACGACCACCTCGTCGACGTCCGGCGCGCCCAGCACGTGGTGCTTCGTTCCCCGCAGCAGCCAGCCGTCACCGTCCCGGTGGGCCGTGGCGACGACCGTGTCGGGGTCCCAGCGGCCGCCCTCGTGTAGCGCGAGCGTGCCGGTGACCTCGCCGGCGGCGACGCCGGAGAGGAAGCGGTGGGCCTGGGCAGGGGTGCCGACCTCGCGCACCGCCGGCACGAACTGCGTCATCGTCGGCAGGTAGGCGCCGGGCGCCGCGGCCCGCCCCATGCCCTCGAGCACGATGGCCAGCTCGACGAAGGTCCGTCCCAGGCCGCCGAGGTCGACGTCGATGGTCAGCGCCGGCCAGCCCAGCCAGGTGACGGCGGTGGCGACCGCGTCGGCGCCGGGTCCGCCGCCGGCCACGCTCCGCACGAGGTGGGGCGGGCACTCGCGGGCGAGGGACGCCCGCACGCTCTCCCGCAGCTCGAGCTGCTCGTCGTTGAACTCGAGGTGCATGTCGTGCCTCTCTCGCACCGGGCGCCCGGGTGACGGGCGCCGCCGCCACTGGGGGTGGTGGGCTGCGCACGACGTTACGCCACGGTTGCGGCCGACGCAGGGATGTCACACGGCTGCGCTGCGTGGGCGCTGTCGGCCGTGCGGCGACGCCGGGCCGTGGGGGCGGTTGACAGGTTTCCGACACTGCTGTTGAGATTCCCGGCGACGCCCGACCACCACCGTGCGGGGGCCGGAGGGGGGAGTACATGAGCCTGCTCGCTCGCCGGGGGCGGCCGGCGACCGCCACCGAAGCCGGGGACCGGGGGCGAGCGGCGCGCGCCGGCCACCCTCGCCGCGGGCTCGACCGGCGGGCGGCAGCCCGGCTGTGGGTTGCCGGCAGCCTCCCCGTCGCCGTGGTGGCGGGCCTGCACGTGCGCTCGCCGCGCGGCTACCTCGTCGCGCTGGCCGCGGTGGCCACGGTGCCCCACCTGGTGCCTGCCGTGGCGCACACGGCGGTCGCCGCCCGCCGGGGCACCCGCCTCGACGCCCGGGCCTCCCGCCTGTGGCTGGCCGCGCTGGTGCTGATCGGCGTCGTGTGCGCGGCCGCGGTCGCGGGGCCGGGCGTCGCGGTGCCCGTGCCGGCCGTGGCCAACGCGGCGATCGTGGCGGCCGTCGCGTCGCTGCTCATCGGCGGGGCGGTCGCGGTCGTGCGGGCACGCTCGGGGCGGCGGGCCGTGTCGGTCGACCTGGTCGACAGCGCGATGTCGGTGGTCGTGGTGACGGCACCGGCCGCCCTCGTGTGGGGCGACGACGTCCTGCGGGCCGACGACGCCTGGTTCGCGCTGCCCGCGGCCACCGCCGCCGCGGCGATGGTGCTCGCCGCCTACTGGGCCGCGCTGCTCCACCTGCGCCTGCGCTGGGCGGGCGGCACGGCCTCCGCGGTGGGGCGCATCGCGGTCGGCCTCGCCGTCCTCGGGCTGGCCGACGCGGTCGCGCAGACCGTCCAGGGCGTGCGGGGGTTCGACCTGCCGGCGGCGCCCCTCCTCGCGCTCCACGCGCTCAGCACGGGTCTGCTGCTGCTCGTGCCGCTGCACCTGCCGTCGGCGGCGCCGGGGCGGGGCCGGGCGGCCGATCGCGACCGGCTGCGGGGCGGTTGGTTGCCGGCGGTCCTGGTCCTCGCCGGTCTGCCGGTGCTCATCGCGGTCGCCGCCTCTCGGGCACCGCAGGAGCCCTGGGCGGTGCCCACGGCGCTGGGGGTGGCGGCGCTGCTCTCGGTGCTGGCGGCGGTGCGGCAGCTCGCCGCGGTCGGGGAGGCCCGGCGGCTCCACGGCGACCTGGCGCGGGCGGCCGCCGCCCGGCGCGAGCTGCTCGCCGAGGTCGTCCAGCGGGCCGACCACGACCGGCACCGGGTGGCGGCCCAGCTCCACGAGCAGGCGGTGTCCGCCTACGCGGCCTTCGTCGCCTACGTGCAGGCCACGGCGCCCGCCGGGTCGGATCGGGGTGGGGCCGGCGTCGGCGCGTCGGCGGTCGTGCGCGACGAGCTGCGGGCCCAGGCCGAGTCGCTGCGGCGGCTGATGCTGGCCGTGCAGCCCCTCGGGGCCGACCGGCCGCTGTCGCCGGGGCTCGCCGCACCCATCCGCGCATACCTCGACGCGCTCTACGGCGACGGGCCGGCGCCGGAGGTGACGGTCGCGGTCGACGAGGACCTCGTCCTCGACTGGACCACCGAGACGCTGGTGCTGCGCATCGTCCAGGAAGCGCTGCGCAACGTCTGGCGCCACAGCGGAGCCCGCCACGTGGAGGTCGACCTCGGCCTCGACGGAGGTGCGGTCGCGCTGCGGGTGGCCGACGACGGCGTCGGGTTCGCGCCCGACCGCCTGCTGTTCAGCTCGGGCATCGCCGCCATGCGGTCGTTCGCCGAGCTGGCACAGGGGACGCTGAGGGTCGACAGCCACCCGGGCGGGGGCACCCGCGTGGTCGCCCGCCTGGGCGCACCGGCCGCGCGCGACCGCGCCGGCCCGCCGTCCCCACCGCCGCGGGCCCGGCGGGCGCGGCCGGTGCTGCGCCTCGTCCGGGGTGGGGGTGGCTCAGTCGGGGAAGCCTGATGTGGCGTACTGGCAGGTCACACGCCAGGCGACCTCGGGGTCGACCTGCCCCGACAGGGTGAGCTCGACGTTGGCGAGCGCGAACCCGAGGATGCCGGTGCTCGCCGCGACCAGGTCGTCCGACGGCAGCCCCTGGCCGGCCATCAGGCTCGCGAGCTCGGAGGAGATGGCCACCCGGGTGGCGATCGCCGCGGCCTCGACGGTCTCGTCGTGGGTCACCCACGGGTCGCGGAACAGCAGGCGGAAGGCGGCGGGGTTCTCGTCGAAGAAGCCGAACAGCGCCGCCAGCAGGTGCTCCATGCGGGTGCG
>Ga0079224_100001939_pt1 | contig 24559 bp, 24 predicted proteins | sample Stecom2015_FD_80414 | JGI IMG/M metagenome (GOLD analysis project Ga0079224, IMG submission 80414) | Agricultural soil microbial communities from Utah to study Nitrogen management - Steer compost 2015 | ecosystem: Environmental > Terrestrial > Soil > Agricultural land | place: USA: Utah... | reverse complement strand
GTGGAGGTGGCGCCGACACCACAAGGAGGGATGGAAGCGTTTTATAAGTTCGTAGCAAATAACTACAACTATCCTCCACAGGCTCAAGAGCAGGGTGTAAATGGGCGTGTCCTTTTACAGTTCGTGGTAGAAAAAGATGGATCGCTGACCGATATTAAGGTTCTTCGTGACTTGAAGTACGGAACGGGTGAGGAGGCGATAAGAATGCTTAAAAAGGCTCCTAAATGGAAGCCGGGTATTCAAAATGGCCGTCCGGTACGTGTACAGTTTACATTGCCGATCCAGTTAAATTTGGCAGCACAATAAATGTTGAATAGAAATAATATTCATAATGATAAAAGACAGAAATCGCCCGCAAAGCGATTTCTGTCACTTTTAGGGCTATTTATGTTTGCCCTATACTTCGTATTGGGCTTGATCATTATTTTTTGGTCTGACTTTCCAATCGAAATGGAAAGCACGTACCGTATCCTTTTCGGGGTAGTTCTAATCGTCTACTCATTCCTCCGCTTTGCCCGACTGTGGAGTAACCGCGTCAATGAAATATAAATGTCGGTTTTATGAATTTTGCAGTGAAGATGCATCTATGTTAAATAATGTTAATTAATCACTAAATTTTTAGACTGTGTCCTTGAACTTCATAAAAAAAAATGCATATTTGTTAGTGGCGTTTGCCATTTGTATATCTGCCGTCAGCTGTAATCGTTCGCCGGAAACTGATAAGAAGGAGGTGCATACGATTCTGACAGGAAGGTTGACAATGGTAGTAGACGAAAGTCTGGGACCTATCGTTGAGGATCAAATGGTGGTTTTCGAGCACACGTATGTCAATGCAGATATCACGTTAAAGAATGAGCCCGAAAAGCGCGCCGTCAATTTTTTGTTAAATGACTCTGTTAAGGTCGCGGTTCTTGCGAGGAAATTGACCGAAGAGGAGCGGAAGTTCTTTGAAGCGAAGAAAATTATACCAAGAGAGGCAAGATTCGCAACAGATGGGATTGCGCTGATTGCCAATGGAAGCAGTATTGATTCCGTTGTCCATGTGGATGATATTATCAAAAAGCTACAAGGCGAGGAAAGTAACCTAGGCACTTTGGTATTTGACAACCCCAATTCTAGTACAGTACGATATCTACAGGAATTAGCTGGGATCGATAAGTTGCCTGAAGAAGGAGTTTATGCTTTGAGCTCAAACGCCGATGTGATCAAATATGTGTATGAAAATACACATGCGATAGGCGTGATTGGTATTAATTGGATTTTTCAGCCTGATCCCGGACTGGAAGATTACGTTAAAGGAGTAAAGGTATTAGGCGTTAAAAATCAGGTGGGTAAAAGCGGTGATGATGCTTTTTATAAGCCCTCGCAAACGAACCTGGCACTTGGTAAATATCCTTTGGCTCGTGATTTGTATATTATTAACTGTCAAGGTATCAAAGGTCTGGGACTTGGGTTCTCGGCTTTTTTGACAGGAGAACGCGGGCAGCGAATTGTGTTGAAGTCAGGCTTGATGCCTGATAGCATACCTCCGCGAGAGATTAACATTATAGAATAAATAAATTTAAATTAATTGAATAAGAATTAGAATGAAAATGAAGAAAGCAATAAACATAGGTTTAGCTCTGTCTTTTGTAGCTTCGGGTGCTTTTGCTCAGAGCCTGGATGATGCGAAAACTGCCATTAAAGAAGAGCAGTATGCGGAAGCGAAAGGGATTTTGGAAAACTTAGTACAGACGAAAGCTAAAGATGGGGACAATTACTATTATTTAGGAACCATTTACCTGACTTCCGGGTATTTAGATTCGGCTAAGACGGTATTTGATCAAGGACTTGAAGCGGATTCGAAAAACGCGATTAACAAGGTCGGTATCGGTGCAATCCAGTTTTTGAATGGTGATGCGACTGCTGCAGAGACTACATTCAAGGATGTTGAAAGCAGTATTAAAAGGAGAGACTACGAAGAATTGCTTGAAATAGGAAAGGCTTATTTAAGAGGAGAGAACCCTGATTATAATAAGGCGATTGAGTACCTAAACAAAGCAAAAGAAAAAGAGGATGAAGATGCTGAGGTTGCATTGCAGTTAGGAAACGCTTATTTCGGGTTAGGAGACAACAGTAATGCCTTTGTTAACTACCGGGACGCTACAGATTTAGATAATTCTCTAATTAATGCCCAAGTACAAATGGCGGTAATCAGCAAAGAAGCCTATGCATTTCCAGAGGCGTCTACGGCGTTGAAAGAAATTGCTTCACAACATCCTGAATTTGCCCCTACTTATCGTGAGTTGGCGGAAACTTACTACTTGTGGTCAAGACGCTCAACAACAGTTGAAGACTATAATGCGAAGTTACAGGAAGCCTTAGAGCACTATAAGAAATACATGGATATGACGGATTATTCATTGGATTCACGTATGCGTTATGCTGACTTCCTGATTTTGGCTAAGGATTATGAAACTCTTGAAGTTCAGGCAAATGAAATGGCTAAGATTGATAAAATGAATCCACGTATCTTGCGTTACCTGGGTTATGCAGCTTATGAAAATGGTAATTATCAGGAAAGTAAGCGTGCTATCGAGGAATTTATGGCGAAAGTTGAGCCTGAGCGTTTAATTGCGCGTGACTATATGTTCCTGGGTTTAGCTGATTTACGTTTGGCAACAGATACCGTTTCAAAAACAATGGACGAAACTTTAGTAAACGAGGCTGTTCAGAACTTAGAAAAATCAGTGAAGGCAGATTCTCTTATCGCTGAGGATTTGAACGAAATCGGTATGGAGATATTCAAGGCAGGCCAATACGGAGCTGCTGGTAAAGTTTTCGAAGTGGCAACACTAAATCCGGAGTCTAAGAATTATGTTATAGACCTCTTTTATTTGGGTTACGCTAATTACTTTGACTATGTTACCCGGATCAACGACGAGGTTAAACCTGAAAGGGAATTGTTAGAAAAAGCAGATGCAGCTTTTGCGAAGGTGACCGAAGAGGTGCCTACAACAGAAGCAGCCTATTTATACCGGGCTAAAGCTACACGTTTGTTAGATGATGCTGAATCTCCAGAGGGTTTATTTGTTCCTCATTATGAGAAATATATAGAGGTTGTAACTGAAAAAGGTCAGGACGCTGTTAATCAAAACAAGCAGGCAATGATTGAAGCTTACAATGTGAACGGAGCATTTTACTCGATGAATGGTGATTACGAAAAAGCTCGTGAAAACTTCAGAAGTACGCTGGAGTTAGATTCTTCAAATGAATATGCTGCACAAGCTTTAGGGAACTTGCAACCGGATCCGCAGGCACAATAATACAGAATAATATATAACGGGAAAAGCGTCAGTAACTTAGGTTATTGGCGCTTTTTTCATAAAAATATGTATATTTGACCGTAACTATTTATCTAGAAAATTATTATGGAAAATGAGGTTGTAAGTACGTCGGCCAATTATCTACCGATTCTTTTTCAGATTATCGTTGCTGCCGGTTTTGGTATTACGACCATTGTTGCGACGCACTTGATCGGACCGAAGGTACGTACCGAAAATAAGCTGTCTGCCTTTGAGTCTGGTGTAGAGGTGATTGGGAATGCCAGACAACCCTTTTCTATCAAATATTTCATGGTTGCAATCTTGTTTGTGATTTTTGATATCGAAGTTATCTTTATGTATCCCTGGGCGGTTAATTTTCGGGAGTTCGGTATCAATGGACTTATTGAGATGTTTGTTTTTATGGGACTATTGTTACTTGGATTTATCTACGTAATTAAAAAGAAAGCATTAAATTGGGATGAATAGTTTCAGGGCTTTTTAGAAGAAAGGAAACAGAATGAGTGATATAAAGTTAGCATCGCCGCCACCCGGTGTAGAGGGGGCTGGTTTTTTTGCCACATCATTGGATAAAGTAATCGGTTTAGCGAGGGCAAATTCTTTATGGCCCCTGCCTTTTGCAACTTCCTGCTGTGGTATTGAGTTTATGGCGACGATGGGTGCAGATTATGATTTGGCACGTTTTGGTGCGGAAAGGCCTAGTTTTTCACCGAGACAATCGGATATGCTGCTGGTTATGGGTACCATAGCAAAAAAGATGGCGCCCGTGTTGAAGCAAGTTTATACGCAAATGGCGGAACCGCGTTGGGTGATTGCTGTTGGCGCCTGTGCAAGCAGCGGTGGTATTTTTGATACCTATTCTGTGTTGCAGGGGATCGACGAGATTATCCCTGTGGATGTCTACGTGCCAGGCTGTCCTCCAAGACCGGAGGCAATACTGGACGGGATCATGCAACTGCAGGAAATCGTAAAGAATGAATCGTTGAATCGCAGGAATTCACCGGAATACAAGGCTCTTTTGGAGAGATACGGAATTCAAACCTTGATTGAGAAATGAGCAAACTAGATAATAAAATACTGTCATTGCGTTTGCAGGAACGGTTTGGAGATCTGATTGATAATGAAACCGAACCTTATGGGATGTTGACCGTAGAAACCGGTAAAGAGCACATTATTGAGGTACTTGAGTACCTGAAAAAGGATGAAGATCTCCAGTTTATCTACCTAACAGATATTACAGCGGTGCATTACCCTGAAAAAGAGTTGTCTATCGCCGTGGTTTATCACTTACACAGTTTTGTACACAATGTGCGAATTAGAGTGAAAGTATATATCGATGGGAAGACGCCGGAAATCCCGTCGGCAACTCTTCTCTGGAAAGGTGCTGACTGGATGGAAAGGGAAACTTATGACTTCTTTGGGGTTCATTTCCAAGGTCATCCAAATCTGCAACGTATTCTAAATGTAGATGATATGGATGTTTTCCCAATGAGAAAAGAATATCCTCTGGAAGACCCTAATCGTGTTGATAAGAAGGATTATTTCTTCGGACGTTAATTTTAGAATCTATGGCCAACCCGATAACAAGAATAACATCTAATACACCAGTCTTTACGGATAATGATCCTCAGGAAGAACTGATAACTTTAAATCTGGGTCCAACTCACCCGGCAACGCATGGGGTATTTCAGAATGTCCTTCAGATGGATGGTGAACGGATCGTAAGTGGTGTTTCAACCATAGGATACATACACAGAGCTTTTGAAAAAATTGCTGAACATCGACCGTTTTATCAGATTACCCCATTAACCGACAGACTTAATTATTGTTCATCACCCATTAACAATATGGGTTGGCATATGACGGTAGAGAAGCTGTTGGAAATTGAAATGCCGAAACGTGTAGACTACATGCGGGTGATTATTATGGAGCTGGCCCGGATTACCGACCATATCATTTGTAATGGTATATTGGGTGTTGATACAGGCGCCTTTTCAGGTTTCCTATACGTTATGCACGAACGCGAAAAAATCTATGAGATCTACGAAGAGATCTGTGGCTCGCGTTTAACAACGAATATAGGTAGAATTGGTGGTTTTGAGAGGGATTTTAATGAGTCCGTATTTGCTAAAATCAGAGCTTTCCTAAAGCGTTTCCCTCCTGTGCTCGATGAATTTACAGAACTGTTCGATCGAAATAGGATATTTATTGAAAGGACTTCTGGCGTTGCTGCGGTTGATACAGAAACTGCTTTGGATTACAGTTGGAGTGGGCCACTTTTGCGGGCGACTGGATTAGATTACGATGTAAGGGTCATGGAACCCTATTCGTCATACGAAGAGTTTGATTTTGAGATTCCGGTGGGAACCAATGGAGATGTGTACGACCGCTATATGGTTCGTAACGAAGAAATGCGACAGAGTATGCGGATTATTGAACAGGCCCTTGATAAAATCGAGAAGGAACCAGCTGGTATCTTCCACGCGGATGTTCCTGAATATTATTTACCGTCAAAAGAGAAGGTATATAATAATATGGAAGCATTAATCTACCATTTTAAAATTGTTATGGGTGAGGTTGATACACCGAAATCGGAAGTCTATCATGCTGTTGAAGGTGCCAATGGAGAGTTGGGTTTTTATTTAATCAATGATGGTGGAAGATCTCCATACCGTTTGCACTTCCGTAGACCTTCGTTCATCAATTATTCAATGTATGCGCCAATGAGTAGAGGAATGTTGCTTTCCGATGCGATTATAAATATGAGTAGTTTAAATGTAATAGCGGGAGAATTAGATGCTTAGCGTAAATAATACAGAAGAAGTTGAATTTTCACCCGAGCTGTTGAGCAAGTTTGGTGAAATTGTTTCCCGGTATCCCGAAGGGATGCAGAAATCAGCTCTATTGCCCATTTTGCATGAAGTGCAGGCTGTATACAAATGGCTGAGTACGCCTTTGATGGATAAAGTGGCTGATTATTTGGGAATCAAACCCATAGAAGTGTATGAGGTTGCTACGTTCTATACGATGTTTCTACTTAAACCTTCTGGCAAATATGTGTTAGATGTGTGCCGTACGGGGCCATGCTGTTTAGTCGGGGCTGAAAAGATTATGCAGCACCTGGAAAAACAACTCGGTGTTAAGGAGGGTGAGGTTACGGAGGACGGTATGTTTAGTTGGAGGGGTGTTGAATGCCTGGCTGCCTGTGGAGGCGGACCCGTATTGCAAATTGGCCCGGAATATACATTCTATGAGAACTTGACGGAAGAAAGTGTTGATCGGTTAATCGAAGAGTTAAGAAATAAATAGGGGAAAGATGGCACGTAAAATATTACTTGAACATATTAATGAACCTGGAATCAATACCTTCGACGTTTATCGTAAGAAGGGAGGGTACAGTGCTGTTGAGAAGGCTTTGAAAACCATGAGTCCTGATCAAGTGGTTGAAGAGGTAAAGACCTCGGGCTTACGAGGCCGAGGCGGTGCCGGGTTCCCGACAGGGATGAAGTGGAGCTTTTTGGCAAAACCGGAAGGCGTGCCCCGTTACTTGGTCTGCAATGCGGATGAATCCGAGCCAGGAACATTTAAGGATCGATATTTAATGACTCATAAACCTCATATTTTGATTGAGGGTATGATTGTTTCTAGCTACGCATTAGGGGCAAATACTTCTTATATCTATGTGAGGGGAGAAATGATGCCGCAGATTCGTATCCTGGAGCGTGCTATTGCGGAAGCGAAGGAAAATGGATTCTTAGGAAAAAATATTTTAGGGTCCGGATATGATCTGGAGATTTATGTACATCCGGGAGGAGGTGCATATATCTGTGGAGAAGAGACAGCTTTATTGGAATCACTGGAAGGAAAAAGAGGAAACCCGAGAATCAAACCTCCTTTTCCGGCTGTTGCGGGACTGTATAACCGTCCTACCGTTGTTAATAATGTGGAGTCTATCGCGGCAACTGTTCCGATTATTAACGAAGGTGGAGCTGAATATGCAAAAATAGGTATCGGCCGGAGTACGGGAACGAAATTGATTTCAGCTGGCGGAAATGTTGCAAAACCAGGCGTATACGAAATAGAGTTAGGTTTGCCAGTTGAAGAGTTTATTTATTCTGATGAATATTGTGGCGGGATCGCCAATGGAAAACGATTGAAAGCCGTGGTGGCGGGAGGATCGTCTGTGCCGATCTTGCCGGCAAATCTGATTCTGAAAACGGTGGCTGGGGAAGCTCGGCTGATGAGCTATGAGTCCTTAGCTGAAGGCGGATTTCAGAGTGGTACAATGATGGGATCGGGCGGGTTTATCGCTTTCGATGAAGATCAATGCATTGTACGGAATACATGGAATTTTACTCGCTTTTATCATCATGAAAGTTGCGGACAGTGCTCTCCTTGTCGTGAAGGTACCGGCTGGATGGATAAAGTGCTATACAACATTGAACATGGACGCGGAAAATATAGTGATATTGATCTGCTAGTCAATGTAGCGAAGAATATAGAAGGAAATACGATTTGCCCCTTAGGAGACGCCGCTGCATGGCCGGTTGCCAGTGCAATCAGGCACTTTAGAGACGAATTTGAATGGCATGTAAGTAATCCGGATGAATCATTGACTCGTAACTTTGGTCTGGCGCATTATGCTGATGAGTTAAGTCCGGTGGAGTAAGGATTATAGAAATTAATAGCTAAATATACAGGCTATGACGGAAGAAAAAATAAAAGTAACGATCGATGGAATCCCGGTTGAGGTAGCTCCGGGGACTACAATTATGAATGCTGCACGTCAAATCGGTGGGGAAGTGGTTCCACCGGCGATGTGTTATTATTCGACATTGGAAGGTAGTGGAGGGAAGTGTAGAACCTGTTTGGTAAAGGTGAGCAAAGGTTCTGAGAAGGATCCGCGTCCGATGCCTAAACTTGTTGCATCTTGCCGAACCGGAGTAATGGACGGGATGGAGGTGCAAAATATAACCTCGCCGGAAGTGGTAGAAGCTCGAAGAGGTGTGGTAGAATTTCTTCTGATCAATCACCCGTTAGACTGTCCAATTTGTGATCAGGCGGGGGAATGTCATTTGCAGGATTTGAGCTACGAGCATGGGCTGGAAAATACGCGTTACGATTTTGAACGTCGTACTTTTGACAAGATTGATATTGGTGATAAAATCAAATTACACATGACACGCTGTATATTGTGCTATCGTTGTGTAATGGTAGCCGACCAGATTACCAATAATCGGGTTCACGGTGTGTTGGGGCGTGGCGATGCCGCAGAGATATCCACCTACATCAGTAAAGCTGTTGATAATGATTTTTCCGGAAATATGATCGATGTTTGTCCGGTGGGAGCTTTGACTGATCGGACGTTTCGGTTTAAAAACCGCGTATGGTTTACGAAGCCGGTAGAAGCTCATCGTAACTGTCCGACATGTTCGGGTAAAGTAACACTTTGGTATAAAGGAGAAGAGGTTTTGCGTGTTACAGGGAGAAAAGATGAGTTTGGGGAGGTTAAAGACTTTATTTGCAACGAGTGTAGGTTTGATAAAAAGAATACGTCAGACTGGGTGATTGAGGGTCCGAAGAAAGTAAAAAATACATCAGTGATTTCGTCAAACCATTATGAGCAACTTGTACCGGAACCGGTTATAAAGAAAAATCTGACCTTACAAGAAGGTAACATAAAACAGTTACAACGTTCTGAGAAATTAAAATAGATAATCCGTAAAGAAGATATGGAATTAGCTTTCGTGTTAGAGAAATTTATACTGATCGTGGTCGTATTTGTGATCACATTGGTTATTGCAATGTATTCAACCTTGGCCGAACGGAAGGTTGCGGGTTTTATGCAGGATAGGTTTGGCCCTGAAAGAGCCGGCCCATTTGGTATTTTGCAACCTTTGTGCGATGGTGGGAAGTTCTTTTTTAAAGAAGAGATTATTCCGGCCGGTGCTCACAAGACACTTTTCGTTCTCGGCCCTACACTTGCCATTATAACGGCCTGTATTGGGAGTGCAGTGATCCCATGGGGGCAAAGTCTAACGATTGGAGATCGGGTTATCGAGCTTCAGGTGGCTGATGTCAATGTGGGTATTCTATATATTTTCGGTGTTGTGGCCTTGGGTGTATATGGTATCATGTTAGGGGGCTGGGCATCTAATAATAAGTTCTCCTTGATGGGTGCTATCCGTGCTGCTTCACAAAGTATCAGTTATGAATTGGGTATGGGTTTGTCCATCATTGCGTTGCTAATGGTGACTCAGTCATTATCCATAGGCGATATCGTAGCACAGCAGAGTGGTTTTGTAAATTGGAACATCTGGTCCCAGCCGCTTGGGTTTGTGATTTTCCTGGTTTGTGCTTTTGCAGAGTGTAATCGTGTTCCTTTCGATTTACCTGAATGTGAAACGGAACTTGTCGGAGGTTACCATACAGAATATTCATCGATGAAATTAGGACTATATATGTTCTCTGAATATATTAATATGTTCGTTTCCTCGGCGTTGATGGCCTCATTGTATTTCGGAGGGTATAATTTCCCGTTTATGTATGATTTGGGGCTGTCTCAGAACTGGATCACGATTATCGGCGTTATTGTCTTTTTTATTAAGATCTTTGCCTTTATCTTTTTCTTTATGTGGATCAGATGGACCTTACCGAGGTTTCGTTATGATCAGTTGATGAATTTGGGGTGGAAAGTTCTTATTCCATTGGCAATAGCTAATATCATGCTGACGGGCATATTTATTATTTTAAAGGATAAATTTTTCTAATTAACGATCGCTATGCAATCACTCAGTAATAGAAAAAAAATTATAGAACAAGAGCCTATGAGTTTCTGGGAGAGAATGTATCTCCCTGCAATTTTCAAGGGACTTGGGATTACTTTACGGCACTTTTTTATGAAAAAGAATACCGTTCGGTATCCGGAAGAAAAAAGAGAGTACTCAAAAAATTTCAGGGGAATGCATTCTCTGAAGCGTGATGAGTATGGAAGGGAGCGCTGTACTGCTTGTGGTTTATGTGCACTTTCATGTCCGGCGGAGGCCATTACGATGATTTCTGCGGAGCGGGAAAAAGGGGAAGAGCATCTGTATCGTGAAGAGAAATACGCAGCAGTGTATGAAATCAACATGCTTCGTTGTATATTTTGCGGGCTTTGTGAAGAAGCTTGTCCGAAAGAAGCGATTTATTTGGATGGGCCTCATGTGCCACCGGCAAGCTTGCGGAAGGATTTCATTTATGGGAAAGATAAACTAGTGGAACAACCTTTTATTAACCTGGAGGAGCTTCCTGCTAATCGATAATCTGTATGACAATATTCTATTTTGTGGCTTTCCTTTCGTTGTTTTTCGCGGTGATGACGATCGTTAGTAAGAACCCAGTCCACAGTGTACTATATCTTGTGGTCACTTTCTTTACCTTTACCATTCATTACATCTTATTGAACGCTCAATTTTTGGCCGTCGTAAACTTTATTGTATACATGGGGGCCATTATGGTATTGTTCTTATTCGTGTTGATGTTGTTAAATATGAATGAAGACAGTGAATCCATGAAATCAGTGTTACTGAAAGTAGTCGGTGTTATCGCAGGTATGTGTCTGGTTGTGACTTTAGCGGGTTCATATAAGTTTTTGCAAACTTCGGCTCCTGTAGAAATCACGAAGCCTGAGATTGGCTTGGTAGGCAACTTAGGGAAAGTGTTATTTAAAGAGTTCTTACTGCCGTTTGAGATTTCTTCTATTCTCTTGTTAACGGCGATGGTAGGGGCGGTATTATTAGGTAAAAAAGATAAAAAAAAGGCATAGGTTATGTTTGAAGCTATACAAAGTGTCCCGCTAAACCATTATATACTTTTTTGCAGTTTAATTTTTGCAGTAGGTGTCATTGGCGTATTAACGCGTCGTAATGTGATTGTCATTATGATGTCCGTTGAGCTGATGCTCAACGCCGTTAATCTTCTGTTGGTAGCATTCTCCGTTTTTCATGGAGACTCGTCCGGACAGGTTTTCGTATTCTTCATTATGGCGCTGGCCGCCGCGGAAGTGGCAGTGGGTTTGGCCATCATTATGATGGTATACCGAAATACCCGTTCCATTGATATCAATATTTTAAATAGGCTTAAGTGGTAGTTAAAATTAGAAGAGTTTTATGATAGATTTAATTTGGTTGGTTCCACTTTTACCCTTAGTCGGTTTTTTGATAGTAGGTCTATTGCGTAACACATTACCGAAGCGTGTAGCTGGTATTATTGCTTCGGGTGTTGTTTTTCTTTCTTTTTTAGTTAGCTGCTCCATTTTTTATGAGGTATATCAGGCTCGTCAGGCTGGCGGAGATGCTTCTTTCGAAATAAAAGTCTTTGATTGGATTCAGGTCGGTTCACTAGATGTAGCCCTTTCCTTTTTAGTGGATACGTTGAGCTCGGTTATGTTATTGATCGTCACGGGAATCGGTTTCCTGATCCATGTATATTCCACAGGATATATGAAGCACGATGCAGGTTTCAATAAGTTTTTCTCTTATTTAAATCTGTTTATTTTCTTTATGCTTCTTCTGGTTTTAGGTTCGAACTATCTGGTCATGTTTATTGGTTGGGAAGGAGTTGGTCTTTGTTCATATCTGTTGATAGGCTTCTGGTATAAGAACTCTTCTTTTGCAAGTGCAGGAAAGAAGGCGTTCGTAATGAATAGGATTGGTGATCTAAGCTTTTTAATAGCAGTGATTTTGATGTTCGTTACTTTTGGAAGTATCGAGTTTAGCGGTGTTTTTGCTGAAGCGAAGAACATGATATCGGGAGACACAGCGGTGGTATTGATCAGCTTGTTGCTGTTTATAGCTGCGACGGGTAAATCAGCCCAAATTCCTTTATTTACCTGGCTTCCAGATGCGATGGCAGGTCCAACACCTGTTTCGGCCTTGATCCACGCAGCGACGATGGTTACTGCTGGAGTATATATGATTATCCGGTCGAATATTCTTTTTGCACTGTCGCCGATTGTTATGGATATTATTGCTATCGTTGGTTTAGCTACTGCAATCATTGGGGCGGCGACTGCGATAACACAAAATGATATTAAAAAAGTACTTGCTTATTCGACGGTTTCTCAGTTAGGTTATATGTTTTTGGGTCTGGGTGTTGGAGCGTTTACGGCTGCGCTGTTCCACGTTATCACGCATGCGTTCTTTAAAGCATTGTTGTTTTTAGGAGCGGGTTCTGTGATTCACGCGATGTCCGATGAGCAGGATATGCGACTTATGGGAGGTCTGAAAAGTAAGTTACCGGTGACATTTTTTACGATGGCTATCGGAACAATAGCTATTGCGGGTATCCCACCTTTGTCGGGCTTTTTCTCGAAAGATGAGATCTTGGCGCATGCGTTCGTGAGTAACCCTGTCTTATGGGTTGGTGGATTTATCGCTGCGCTGTTTACGGCGTTTTATATGTTCCGTTTGTTGTTCCTTACGTTTTATGGAAAATTTAGAGGAACGAGCGAGCAGGTACAGCATCTTCACGAGTCACCTGCATCGATGCGGATTCCACTGATTATCCTGGCAGTCTTATCAGTTGTCGGTGGATTGATTAATGTGCCGGCAGCTTTAGGTGGCGGTGCTTCTCTGGCTTCTTTCCTAGAGCCGATATTTGCAGATTCTGCGAGTGTCATTGAGCCGTTCCATTTAGCGCACAGCACCGAGTATATGCTTATGGCGGCTTCTGGCTTAGCGGCTATTGTCATGGCATTTTTAGCATATAATCGTTACGTTAAAAGTCAGGCCTTACCAAAATCTGATTTAGATGCGAGAGGAAGCTTGGAGCGCCTTTCTTATAATAAATTCTACGTTGATGAGATCTATGATGGGCTGATTGTGAAGCCCCTGAACAAGCTGTCGATTTTCTTTTATAAAGTCGTGGACAAGATTGGTATCGATGGACTTGTCAATGGGATAGGTAGAGGTGTAGCTGAATCGGGGAAAGGAGTTAGGTTATTGCAGTCGGGCAATGTGGGCTTTTATATATTTTTAATGGTTTTAGGGGTGATAGCTCTATTACTATATGGTGTTTATACGATTTAAGAGAGATAACAAAGTAAATGGACAATTTATACATTCTTTTATTATTGCCACTCATCGGCGCTGGGCTACTTGCATTTGTTAAGGAATCTAGGTCAGCAAAGCAAATTGCTTTGGTTATTTCAATATTAACACTGGCACTGACAGTACCTTTTGTAATTAATTTTGTGCCGGACGCTTCAATGCAATTTGTGAGTTCGGTGCCCTGGTTGCCGAATTACGGTATTAATTTTCATATCGGGATCGATGGTATTAGTTTGCCGCTAGTGATCCTGACCAATTTGTTAATATTCTTAATAATCCTATCGAGTTTCCGCTATGAATATAGAGGGGGGCTGTATGCGCTTGTAATGTTTATGCAGGCGGGTCTTTTACTGGTGTTCATGGCATTAGATGCATTCGTCTTCTATGTGGGATGGGAAGCAGCTTTAATACCTATATATTTTATTTGTGCTATTTGGGGTGGGGAAAATAAAATTCGAGTTAACCTGAAGTTTTTTGCTTATACATTCTTAGGAAGTTTGTTAATGCTTATTGCAATTATATTCCTTTACTTCCAAACTCCGGAACGCGATTTTGAGTTAACTTCATTCTATCAGTTAGCGTTAGATGCGGAAAGTCAAGGTTGGGTATTTATCGCTTTTTTTGTCGCGTTTGCGATTAAGATGCCGATTTTTCCTTTTCATACCTGGCAACCGGATACCTATACAACGGCTCCGACGATTGGGACGATGCTCTTATCAGGTATCATGTTGAAAATGGGTGTGTATGGATTGATTCGTTGGTTAATCCCGGTATCTCCGTTAGGTTTCGAGAAGTATGGTATGATCTGTCTGGTTTTAGGGATCATCGGGGTGGTCTATGCCTCGGTCATCGCGCTAATGCAACAAGATATTAAACGTTTAGTGGCTTATTCATCCATCGCTCACGTAGGTTTGATTGGTGCGGGGGTTTTTGCGTGGAACGTTCAAGGAGTACAAGGTGCTATGATCCAGATGTTCAATCACGGAATCAATGTGGTAGGTCTTTTCTTTGTAGTTGACATTATTCTACAGCGTACGGGCAAGCAAACACTGGCGGAGCTGGGGGGACTGGCGAATTCAATGCCTAAATTGGCCGTGTTTTTCTTGGTGCTGGTCATGGGCGCTATCGGTTTGCCTATTACGAATGGCTTTGTCGGTGAGTTCCTATTACTTATGGGTGTGTATGACGCCGGAATTTGGTACGCAGTCTTCGGTGGTCTGACCTTAATCCTAGGTGCTGCTTATATGTTGCGTCTTTACCAAAAAACGATGTTGGGTAAGGGAGAAGCCATAGCAGATCTCCAGATTCAGGACCTACGGGGTAGCGAAGTGGCTGTATTCGTTATTTTAATGATTTTTGTGCTTGGTATCGGTGTGTATCCAGAATCGCTACTAGGTATCTCTGAAGCTGCAGTAACGGATTTAGTTAATCAAATAACAATTAAATAAAAGAATATTTCGAGGTTTTTCGAATAAAAGATATCAATATATGGGTGCAATTATAACGCTTTCTCTATTAGCTATTCTCGTATTATACCTAGGTGTCTTTAAAGCACCTAAAACCCTATTGCCCGTATCTGTACTAGGTTTATTAGTCGCGGGTGGCTTTTGCGTTTATTTATGGGCCAAGCCGGCAGAACCTTTGTATAGTGGAATGGTTTTGTTCGATCACTTTTCCCTCGTTTTCTCATTGTTGATGATTGGATTGACGATCTTAATCTTCATCCTGTCGAAAGGGTATTTTGATTCGGTAGGGGAACATTTGGCCGAATATTATGCGCTGATGTTATTTTCACTGACTGGTGCACTGATCGTCGTGTCTTTCTATAATCTTTCGATGCTTTTCATCGGGATAGAGATTATGTCCGTTGCATTGTATATTCTTGCTGGGATACGTAAAAGCGACTATGCGTCAAATGAAGCCTCTTTAAAATATTTTCTTATGGGTGCGTTCTCTACCGGCTTCTTACTATTCGGTATTGCTTTATTATATGGCGCTACAGGGTCATTTGGATTAAGGGAGATTCAGAGTTATGTGCTCAATAACGGTAGTCAGATTTCGCCCATGTTCTATACAGGCATTATCTTGCTGATCGTTGGTTTAGGATTTAAAATCGGTGCTGCCCCTTTTCATTTTTGGGTTCCGGATGTGTACGACGGTTCGCCGATTCTTGTCACAACGTTTATGAGTACGGTAGTTAAAGTGGCAGCTATAGCTGCTTTCCTACGCTTGTTTTGGTTCTGTTTTGAACCTTTACAAGAATTCTGGACTCCGATACTAATTACAATGTCTGTCGTTACTCTTTTCATTGGAAATATAAGTGCACTGGTTCAGCAGAGCTTTAAGCGAATGCTCACATATTCTAGTATATCTCATGTAGGTTATATGCTATTTGCTATTTTAAGCATCGGTGGTGAGTCGGCCAATGCAATTTTTATTTATGTAGGTGCTTATTCTTTAGCAACCATCATTGCTTTCGGTGGCTTGATCCTGGTGAAACGTGCACATGGTGGTGAACTATACGAAGCTTTTAATGGCTTGGCAAAAAAGAATCCTTTTTTAGCTTTAACAATTGCTATTGCGATGTTATCTTTAGCCGGAATTCCCCTTACTGCTGGATTTATCGGCAAGTTTATGATGTTCACAGCGGCTTTGAGTGGTTATCATATTGTTTTGCTTATTCTAGCAATTATCATCGCTTGTATCGGTATCTTCTACTACTTCCGGGTAATCGTGGCTATGTATTTCCGATCAGCTGAAAGAGAAGCTATCTACTTGGACACGAATTACAAATTGGTGTTTGGAATAGCTGCTATACTAACTATCTTGGTAGGGCTATACCCGGCGATCATATCAGGAATTGTATAAAGTTTTCAACGATTTTGTTATAAAGGGCATTCCCTGACTCACTATTTCAGATTATCATAAAATCTAGCTATTAATTTTTATATATTCGTAGCATAAGTATTTGTATGCACGAATTTTGGTCATCATTTCAACAATTGATGGATGCTGAAACGCTGTTGAAGACTGGCGGCTTTTATCTTCTGTTAATTGTGGTCTTTGCAGAAACAGGCCTGTTTTTTGGCTTCTTTCTTCCGGGAGACTATTTGTTGTTCCTTGCCGGGCTATTTTGTGCATCAGGTTTGCTAGCGGTGGATATTTATACGTTATGCGGTGGTTTGTTGTGTGCGGCAATTTTAGGTAACTATACCGGTTATTATTTTGGCCGACGAACCGGACCTATGCTGTTCAAAAAGAAAGACTCCTTATTGTTTAAAAGAAAATATATTGTAACCGCCGAAGAGTTTTATCACAAATACGGTGCTCTTGCTTTAATATTGGGAAGATTTATGCCAATTATACGTACATTTGCACCAATATTTGCGGGTGTTGTGAGGGTTGATTTGAAGAGGTTTACGGTTTTGAATATCGGAGGAGCGATACTTTGGGTGGCAGTATTGACTCTTTCGGGTTATTTTCTAGGCCAGCAATTCCCTCAGATAGTGGATTATATAGAATATATAATAATAGGTTTCATCTCAATTACGACCGTGCCTATTCTTATTACCATTATCCGTAAAAGTTTAAAAAAAGATAAAAAATAAATAATAGTAGTAAATATGAGTTACAAGCATCCATGGCATGAAGTTTCTCCCGGAAACAACTTGCCTGCGTCGGTAAATGCAATTATAGAAATTCCTAAAGGCTCAAAAGCAAAGTATGAAATAGATAAAGAAAGCGGACTCATGAAGTTGGATCGTGTCTTGTTTTCTTCAGTAATTTATCCGGCGAATTATGGATTCATCCCACAGACTTATTGTGATGACAAAGATCCGCTTGATATTTTAGTATTATGTTCGGTCGATGTATACCCAATGACACTGATTGAAGCGCATGTAATCGGAGTGATGCACATGATCGACAATGGTGAACAGGATGATAAAATTATTGCGGTTGCTAAAAACGATATGTCTGTTAATTATATTAACGACTTAAGTGAATTACCCCCGCATACTATGAAAGAAATCGTACGGTTTTTCCAAGACTATAAAGCATTAGAAGGAAAGAACGTTACGGTTGAGCAGCTACTTGATAGATCTTATGGCTTAAAGGTTATCGAAGAGAGTTTAGAGCTCTATCAAGAGCTATTTGTGAACCAAAAACAATAGTATGGGTTTTCAAATTTTTGTTACTTTTTTCTTAGTTTTCCTGAATGGATTTTTTGTAGCTGCTGAGTTTGCAATTGTTAAAGTCAGAGCTTCACAGATTGAAGTTCGTGCAAAAGCTGGTAGCAATGTAGCAAATATTGCAAAACACATAACAAACCATTTAGATGGTTATCTAGCAGCTACACAACTTGGAATCACCTTGGCTTCCCTGGGTTTGGGTTGGGTCGGCGAAGCGGTTATGACACAGATTGTCGCCAATTTTTTTGGTCTGTTCAATGTTGAATTGTCTGGATCTTTGCAGACCAACCTTGGTCATGTTTTAGCATTTAGTATTATTACCATCTTGCATATCGTATTCGGAGAATTAGCGCCTAAATCGATTGCTATTCAGCGCCCGGTGGGCACCACGATGGCATTGACGCTTCCATTACGATTTTTTTATATGTTGTTCAGACCATTCATCTGGGTGCTGAATGGGTTTGCCAATTTATTATTAAGAGTATTCGGCTTTGGTCCGACCAAAAACGAGGTGCATCACTCGTCAGAGGAGCTACAATATTTATTGGATCAGGGAAGAGAATCAGGGGCTCTTAACTTAACCGAACATGAACTCATCAAAAACGTCTTTGACTTTAATGAACGGGTTGTGAAGAACGTTATGGTTCCCCGAACGAAAATTACTGCAGTTGACATTGATAGCCCGAAGGAACTTTTGTTAAATACAATCATTAGTGAAGGGTATTCACGGGTTCCTGTATATGATGGATCGATCGACAAGGTCGTTGGTGTTGTGCATGCTAAGGATTTGTTGCCACAATTGGTGGACAAAGAAGAGATCGAATTGAAGAACATCATCCGGAAGCCTTACTTCATACCTGAAACAAAAAAGATTAATGACTTAATGACTGAGTTTCAGTTGAAGCGCATTCAGATAGCAATTGTACTGGATGAGTTTGGCGGTACTTCGGGCATGGTTACATTAGAGGATATTGTTGAAGAATTGGTCGGAGAGATTCAAGATGAATATGATGAGGAGCATCCTATTGTTGAACAGGTGTCGCAGACGGAATATATTGTTACAGCGTCTGCCAGTATCCATGACGTGAATGAATTCCTCCCTCATGAGCTTCCGCCAAGTAATGATTACGATACGGTGTCAGGTTTAGTTAGCGAGTTGTTTGACAAGATTCCAGATGTTGGCGAATGCAAGCAGTATCATGGCTACGCATTTACGATCTTGAAAAAGACAGAACAAAATATTGAATCCGTTAAGATGGAGCGGCTTGAACTGGCTGAGGAGGACGAAGACGAATAATTACAGATACATTGCATCTATTTTATACTCCTGATATTCACTCTGACGCATCGGTACATACCTTGCCTGAAGAGGAAAGTAAACACTGTATTCGTGTGATGCGCATGAAGATGGCAGATCAACTTATGTTGATTGATGGCAGAGGCGGTAGCTATATAGCGGAGATCGTTGATCCGCATCCTAAACGTACACTACTCAGTATTAAATCATTTACACAACAGGGCCAACGTGCTGAATACAAGATTCATCTTGCGGTCGCGCCGACAAAGAATATCGAGCGCTATGAGTGGTTTCTCGAGAAGGCAACTGAAATAGGTGTCGACGAGATTACTCCAGTAATTTGTGAGCATTCTGAGCGAAAAGAAATAAAACTTGAAAGATTAGCCAAGATTTTGGTTGCAGCCATGAAGCAGTCAAAACAGGGCTTCCTCCCCAAACTCCATAGCGCTCAAAAGTTAAGTGATTTTTTAGAACAAGAAACGTATTTTAAGCGTTTTATTGCTCACTGTGAAGACGGGAAAAAGTCTTATCTCAACGAAGGTTTGAAACAGGGTGAAAATGCTTTGATTCTCGTCGGCCCTGAAGGGGACTTTAGCTCGGAAGAGATTAAGAGCGCACTGAATTTGGGGTACAAGCCAATAAGCCTGGGTTCGACACGTTTGAGAACAGAAACTGCCGGTGTTGTGGCTTGCTTAGAGACCGCTATTATAAACCGGTAAATTTTTATTATCTTGATAAGCATATTTGCTTTATCGATCCATCAATGAAAAAGGCCATTATTAACGATCTTCATTCGTTTGAAATAGAACAGGAAGGAAGTGCAGTACTTATTGACGGCGTTCGTTTAGAACCAGATTTGAATATTCTCTCCGAAAACCATTATCACCTGATTGTAAACCATCGGAATTATCAAGTGGAAATTATTGAAAAAGATGAACGAAATAAATCTGCTGTAATGATGATCAACGGAAAGAATTACCGAGTTGTCTTGAAAGACGAGAAAGATCGTTTATTGGAAAGCCTGGGTCTTGAAATCAACGAAGCGACAATGGTGAAAGATCTGAAAACACCGATGCCAGGCTTGGTGCTCGATGTTCTGGTAGGCGCAGGGCAGCATATAAAAAAAGGGGAGCAGCTGCTGGTATTGGAAGCGATGAAAATGGAAAATCTGATCAAGTCGCCATCCGACCTTATCGTAAAATCGGTTGAGGTAAAAAAAGGCGATAAAATAGAGAAAGGACAGCCTCTTCTCTATTTTAAGTAACTATTTAATGATGCGTTTGATCTTATTTGCTTGTTTGATTAACTTCAATACAGCGGGATAGTTTTCTTCTTCTAAAAGATCATGAAAATGTTGTAGCTGTTTTATATGCTCTTCTAATACTTCCAATACATTTTCTCGATTTTGTTTAAATATAGGCGTCCACATTTCGGCGGAGCTTTTTGCCAGTCGCACGGTTGAAGCAAAACCACCACCCGCTAACTCAAAGATCCGTCCTTGCGATTTCTCCTTCTCTAGAACCGTCAGAGCCAATCCAAATGAAGTTATATGCGAAATATGAGAAACATATGCAGCATGTAGATCGTGCTCTTTCGCGTGCATAAATATGGGATTCATCTGCAAGGTCTCGCAGACTGCTTCTGCTTGCTCAAATGCGTCCTCATCTGTTTTTATAACATCGCAAAAGACCATGTTTTTGTCTTTATATAAATCTCGAACAGCTGCTTCCGGTCCGGAATATTCAGTTCCGGCCATTGGATGGCACGCCACTAGGCGACCTCGATTAGGATGTTGATCAACGACCTTTAAAATCTCTTGTTTAGTTGAACCCATTTCCATTACCACCTGATCCTTTGTGATCAAGTCGAGTACTTTTGGGAGTAATTTTTGAATGGCATCAACAGGTACTGCCAGCACGATAAGATCGGCTTCCTTTACCCCCGTCTCAAGATCGGTCACAACGTCCACAATATTTAGTTCCAGAGCTTTTTCTTCGTTTGCTTTATTGTTATCGACGCCCTTGATCTCGGAAGCAAAGTTTACTTCTTTGAGTCTTAGAGACAGAGACCCTCCAATAAGTCCTAATCCAATAATGGTTACTTTCATTTTCTTACTTTCTGCTCGAATTAATACGATTAATAGCTTCTTCAAAAAATTGTTCTGTGGCACAGAGACTTATGCGTATATAGCGATTTCCCTGTGAGCCGAATATGCCCCCGGGGGTTATAAAAACATGAGCGCGATCCAAAATTTCATCTGCTAATTTATAAGAGTCTTGATATTCATCGGGAATTTTCGCCCATACAAACATACCTGCCTGTTCCTCATTGTAAGTACATTTTAGGGTATCAAGCAATTCGTAGACCTTTATTCTTCTTTTTTGATACTCTACGTTGATATTTTTGTACCAATCTTTTCCTAGAGACAGGGCTTTGCTTGCAGCAATTTGAAGCGGATAGAACATACCGGAATCCATGTTGCTTTTAAAGCGCATGACCTCCGCTATTCGTTCACGGTTACCTAAAAGCATGCCGATTCTCCACCCAGCCATATTAAATGTCTTACTGAAGGAGTTCAGCTCCAGTACACAGTCTTTACTGCCCTCAACTGACAAAAGACTAATTTGCTCCTCGTTTAAAATGAAGCTGTAGGGATTGTCATGACAGAGAAGGATATGGTGTCTCTTCGCAAAACTCACAAGTTCGCTAAAAAACGCATAATTCGCTTTCGCGCCAGTCGGCATTTGCGGGTAGTTCACCCACATAATCTTCACACGGCTTAAGTCCTGTTTCGATAGGTCTTCTAAGTTCGGGAGCCAGCCATTTTCTTCGCTTAGTTCGTAAAATCGTGGTGAAGCTCCGCTTAAATTTACTGCTGACAAATACGTAGGGTAGCCAGGGTTCGGGACAAGAGCTTCGTCTCCATCTTGGAGGTAGGTCATGCAGATATGCATAACCCCTTCTTTAGAACCAATAAGTGGGAGGATCTCTTTTTCCGGGTCTAAGGATACGTTGTATTCCCTTTTATACCATTCTGCTATGGCATTTCTAAGTTCGGGTACTCCGTTATATTTTTGATATGCATGATTGTGTGGATTTTGAGCTTCTCGAATAAGAGTTTCCACCACAATAGGAGGAGGTGGAAGGTCGGGACTTCCGATTCCCAGGTTTAGCACATTAGCGCCTCCTTTATTCATTTCAGCAATTTGGTTCAATTTCTTCGAGAAGTAATATTCTTCAGTTTGCTGAAGTCTATCGGCAATCTTCACTTGCATATCTGTTTTCTTTTTAAGCATGTAAACTTAATAATGATTTACTAATTATTAATGACGATTTATTAATAATCTGCTGAACTTACAAATAAAACGACTAACTGTTGATGTTTTTATCGCTAGAAGGTGTTTTTTTGATCAACATCCTAATGTAATTGATTTGCTTATGGTTTTAGTACCTTTGTGAGATTTTATATTATTTATGAAAACATACTTTAGATTACTTTCATTTGCGAAGCCAATAGAGAAATTTGCTATACCCTATATCTTTTGTACGCTTTTAGCTGTATTGTTCGGCACCTTCAATTTGGTTCTTGTTGGCCCCTTATTGAACACTTTGTTTGCTGCCAATGAAGAAGTTGAGATTCTTGCAAGGCCCGAGGGTCTGAACGCTATTGACTGGTTCAATTATTATGCGCAACAAATGAGTATAAGCTATGGTCCCTACGAAGCTTTAAAAATGGTTTGCGTAGTTATTGTGACGTCTGTATTGCTCAGCAACGCTTTCCGATACCTGGCGGAGCGTATCATGGAGAATCTCCGAATACATACCTTATTGAACCTGAGAAAAACGGTGTTTAATAATGTTATGGACTTGCATGTGGGTTATTTTAACAATCAAAGAAAAGGTGACATAATTTCAAAGATCTCATCCGATGTTCAGGTAGTTCAATATTCAGTTACTGGTACACTCCAAGTGGTTTTTAAAGAGCCGATGCAGCTTCTGTTCTTTATCGTAGCCTTATTGATGATGTCGGTGGAGTTAACTTTATTCGCTTTGTTAATTATCCCTGTTTCTGCTTTTGTTATATCCAAGATCGTTAAAAGATTGAAACAACAAGCTACAGAGGCTCAGACTGTCTATGGGCGGATGATTAGCTATCTCGATGAAGCTCTTTCCGGCGTCAAAATTGTTAAGGCTTTCAACGCCACAAGTTTTGTTAAAAAGCGTTTTGACGATGAAAATGTTTACTATTCGAAGATAGGTAGAAGGATGGTTCGCAGACAACAATTGGCGTCTCCTGTGTCTGAGTTTCTCGGAGTACTCATGGTGGCTATTATACTTTTATATGGCGGAAACCTGGTCATTAATAAAGATCCTTCTTTTACAGCGGGTACCTTTATTACCTATATCGCTATATTCTCTCAAGTTATGAGACCCGCAAAAGCTCTGACCAGCTCATTCAGTAATATCCATTCAGGAATTGCTGCTGGTGAGAGGGTGCTAGAATTAATCGATGAAAAGCCAGCTGTTGTCGATTCTGAAAATGCCAAAGAGCTTAACGAGTTCAATTCAGAGATTCGGATTGATAACCTGAGCTTCAATTATGGAGAGAAAGCTATTTTATCGGATATTGACCTTGTTATATCCAAAGGCCAAACCATAGCCTTGGTGGGGCCATCTGGTGGAGGGAAGTCCACTTTGATGGATCTGATTCCTCGTTTTATGGATCCTGTGAGCGGCAGAATTTTATTGGATGGACATGATATAAAAGATGTCAAGGTTGATTCTCTCAGAAACCTGATGGGTATCGTTAATCAGGATTTGGTTTTGTTTAACGATACGATCGCAAACAACATCGCATTTGGTCTGGAAAATGTTTCTGAAGATCGTATTGTTGCTGCCGCTAAAATAGCGAATGCACATGAGTTTATTCTGAATACAGAAGAAGGGTATCAGACGAACATCGGTGACCGGGGGATCAAACTCTCCGGTGGACAGAAGCAGCGTCTTTGCATCGCGCGCGCGGTATTAAAAAATCCTCCGATACTCTTACTCGACGAAGCAACATCGGCTTTAGACACAGAATCTGAGCAGTTGGTTCAAGAAGCATTGAATAAGCTAATGAAGAATCGGACGAGCTTAGTTATTGCGCACCGACTGAGCACAATACAGCAGGCTGACAAAATTTTTGTACTTGATGCTGGTCGGATTATAGAGCAAGGTACACATAGCCAGTTACTTGAGAAGAAGGGGCTTTATTGCCGATTAATTGAGATGCAACAGTTTTATAATTAGTAAAAGGGCTTCGAGTCTGCATTTGATTTGAGCGTTTTTGGATGACGTAGGCAAAGATGAAGTAGATAATAAAAGATAAGGGCAAAGATGTTTATACATCTTTGCCCTTATCTTTTATTCGTATGTTATGTAGTATTATAGCTTACGCTTTACTTCAACTTGTTCATAAGCTTCTACAATATCTCCAACTTTGATATCGTTGAATTTTTCTATATTCAAACCACATTCATATCCGGCTGATACTTCCTTCACATCATCTTTAAAACGTTTAAGGGATGCAAGTTTGCCAGTATAAACAACTACACCATCACGAATGATTCTGATGTCATGATTACGGTTGATCTTACCGTCTAATACCATACATCC
>Ga0079224_100001938_pt1 | contig 24566 bp, 15 predicted proteins | sample Stecom2015_FD_80414 | JGI IMG/M metagenome (GOLD analysis project Ga0079224, IMG submission 80414) | Agricultural soil microbial communities from Utah to study Nitrogen management - Steer compost 2015 | ecosystem: Environmental > Terrestrial > Soil > Agricultural land | place: USA: Utah... | reverse complement strand
AGGGCAGGCACCCCGGACGCCTCGCCGAGGAGAACGTCGCCGAGCTCGAGACGGCCCTCGCCGCAGCCGATATCGCGCTCGAGGCCGAGGACCTCAAGTCCTTCACGCGGACCGCCGCGGCGGAGCTGGACGAGACGTTCGCGGCGCGGCGCCGCGCGGGCGCGGTGCGCGAGGTCCACGGCGACCTGCACCTCGAGAACGTCGTGCTTTACGAAGGTCGGCTGCGCGCATTCGACGCGCTCGAGTTCGACCCGACGATGCGGTCGATGGACGTGATCGACGAGATCGCATTCCTCGTCATGGATTTCGCCGCCCACGCGCGGCCGGACCTCGCGCACGTCCTCCTCAACCGCTACCTCGAGATCACGGGAGACTACGCGGGCACGGTCTGCGCCGCCTTTTACATGCTCTACCGCGCGCTCGTGCGCGCCAAGGTGCGTGCGCTCAAGGCTGCGCAGACGGGCACGCCCGCCGCCGAGCGGGTCGCCCCGTACCTCGCGTTCGCGCGCCGGCTCGTCCGGCGCCGCGCCCCCCGGCTCATCCTGACGTACGGGCTCTCCGGAAGCGGCAAGACGACGGTCACGAACGAGCTCGTCGCGCGGCTGCCCGCGATCCGGCTGCGCTCCGACCTCGAGCGCAAGCGCCTCGCCGGCGTCGCCGCGGACGCGCACGACGATCTCGCGGTCGGCGAGGGCCGCTACGATGCGGCGACCACGGAGCGGACCTACGGCACGCTCGCCGCCGGCGCGGAAGCGGCGCTTCGAGGCGGCCTCGACGTGATCGTCGATGCGACCTTCCTGTCCCGCCGGCGCCGGCAGGCCTTCGCGGAGATCGCGGCTCGCACCGGCGCGACCCTCGCGATCCTCGCCTGCGACGCTCCGGAGGCCGAGCTCCGCCGGCGCGTTCGCGAACGCGCCGCGGCACGCAGCGACGCGTCCGAGGCGACGGAGGCCGTGCTCGATGCGCAGCTGCGCACGGCTGAGCCGCCGGGCGACGCGGATCGCGCGCCGGTGATCCGCGTCGACACCGCAGCGCCGATCGACTACGACGAGCTGGTCAAGGCGCTGCTCCATGCGACCTGAGCGCCGGCCCCTGCCATGCTCGAGACTCGGTTGAAGCGCGAGCTGCGCGGCGAAGTCAGGTTCGACCGCTTCACGCGCGGACGCTACGCGACGGACGCGTCGATCTATCAGATCGAGCCGCTCGGCGTCGTCATCCCTCGCGACGCCGAAGACGCGCGCCGCGCGCTCGAGATCGCCGCGGACGCCGGCGTGCCGATTCTCCCGCGCGGCGCGGGCAGCTCGCAGTGCGGCCAGACGGTCGGCGAGGCGCTCGTGATCGACCACAGCCGCCACCTCGACCGGATCCTCGAGCTCGATCTCGAGCGCGGGGTCGTGCGCGTCGAGCCCGGCATCGTGCTCGATCGGCTGAACGCAGCGCTCCGGCCGCACGGCGTCTGGTTCCCCGTCGACGTGTCGACGTCGGCGCAAGCGACGCTCGGCGGCATGGCCGGCAACAACAGCTGCGGCGCGCGCTCGCTGCGCTACGGCAACATGGTGCATAACGTTCGCGCGGCCGAAGCCTGGCTGCCGGCCGGCGAGACGCTGCGCTTCGCCGAGACCGGCCCGGGCGACGAGCACCAGCCGCCGCGCTACGCCGAGCTCGTCGCCGCCGTCCGCCGGCTCTACGCACGCGAGAAGGACGAGATCGCCCGGCGCGTTCCGAAGGTTCAGCGGCGCGTCGCCGGCTACAACCTCGACATGGCCTCCGACTCCGGCCGCTTCAACATGGCGCATCTGCTCGTCGGCTCGGAGGGCACGCTGGCGTGGCTCTCGAGCCTCGAGCTCCAGCTCGCGCCTTTACCGCGCCACAAGGTGCTCGGCGTCGTGCACTTCCCGACCTTCTATCAGGCGATGGACCTGACCCGTCACATCGTCGCGCTCGGCCCCGATGCCGTGGAGCTCGTCGATCGGACGATGATCGAGCTGTCGCGCGAGATCGCGGCATTCCGCGCCACCATGGCGGACGTCGTGCGCGGCGATCCCGACGCGATCCTGCTCGTCGAGTTCGCCGGCGAGGAGCGCGCGGCGCAGCTCGAGAAGCTCGCGAGGCTCGGCGAGCTAATGGGCGATCTCGGGCTGCCCGGCAGCGTCGTGGACCTCGTCGACCCCGCGGCCCAGCGCGCGGTGTGGGAGGTGCGCAAGGCGGGGCTCAACATCATGATGTCGATGAAAGGCGACGGGAAGCCCGTGTCGTTCATCGAGGACTGCGCCGTGCCGCTCGAGCATCTCGCCGACTACACGGACCGGCTGATCCGCGTCTTCGCGAAGCACGGGACGCGCGGGACGTTCTACGCGCACGCGTCCGTCGGCTGCCTGCACGTGCGGCCCGTGCTCAACATGAAGACCGAGCAAGGGGCGGCGGCGATGCGCGCGATCGCCGAAGAAGCCTGCGCGCTGGTCCGCGAATACAAGGGCTCGTACTCGGGCGAGCATGGCGACGGCCTGGTCCGCTCGGAATGGATCGAGCGTGTCTACGGGCCCCGCCTCGCGAAGGCGTTCGCCGAGCTGAAGCGCGTGTTCGATCCCCGAGGCCTGATGAATCCCGGCAAGATCGTCTCCCCGCCGCGGATGGACGACCGGTCCCTGTTCCGCTTCAAGCCCGGCTACGCGACGCTGCGCCTTTCGACCGGCCTCGACTGGTCAGATCACGACGTCGAGACCCGCGATTCCGCGCGCGGCTTCGCGGCGGCGGTGGAGATGTGCAACAACAACGGGCATTGCCGGAAGCTCGACGCGGGGTTGATGTGCCCTTCGTTCCGCGTCACGCGGGACGAGCGCGACGTCACCCGCGGGCGCGCGAACACGCTGCGGCTCGCGCTCTCCGGCCAGCTCGGGCCCGACGCGCTCGGATCGGACGAGCTTTACCGCACGCTCGAGCTGTGCGTGTCCTGCAAGGCCTGCCGGAGCGAGTGCCCGACGGGCGTCGACATGGCCCGCATGAAGATCGAGTTCCTGCATCAGTATCACCAGCGGCGGCGGCGCGGCGCGAAGGAGCTGCTCGTCGCGCACCTGCCCCGCTACGCGCCGTGGGCGGCGCGGCTCGCGCCGCTCGCGAACGCCCGGGACGCGGTGCCCGGCGCCGCCCGGCTCGCCGAGGCGGCGCTCGGCTTCGCGGCACGCCGGAGCTGGCCGCGCTGGCGGCGCGACTTCTTTCGCGGCCAGGCGGAGGCTCGGGCCCGGGCGATCGATGGCGACGCGCGGCCCGAGGCCGTGCTGCTCGCCGACACGTTCAACCGCTGGTTCGAGCCCGAGAACCTGCGGGCCGCCGTCGCGGTGCTCGAGGCCGCCGGTTACCGCGTCGCCGTCGCGGAGCCGCGCCCGGAGGACGGGCGCCGCCCCCTCTGCTGCGGAAGGACATATCTCGCGGCGGGCATGGTCGACGAGGCACGGCGCGAGGCCCGGCGCCTTCTCGCGGCGGTCTCGCCGCACGTCGAGCGCGGGGCCCCGGTGATCGGCCTCGAGCCCGCGTGCCTCCTCGGCCTGCGCGACGAGCTGCCCGCGCTGCTGCCCGGCGCACCCGCGAAAGCGCTCGCCGACGCGGCGCTCCTGATCGAGGAGCTCCTGGTACGCGATGCCCGCGAGCGCGGGCTCGAGCTCCCGCTCCGTGCCGAGAACGGCGCGCGCGCGCTCGTGCATGCCCACTGCCACCAGAAGGCGTACGGCGCCGCGGCATCCGTCGCAGGCGCGCTCGGCCTCGTGCCCGGCCTCGATGTCGAGGTCGTGCCGTCGGGCTGCTGCGGCATGGCGGGCGCATTCGGTTACGATGCACGGCACATCGACGTCTCGTTCCGCATGGGCGAGGATCGGCTGCTGCCCGCCGTCCGCACCGCCGCGGCCGACACCTTGATCGTCGCGGACGGCACGAGCTGCCGGCACCAGATCCGCGACGGCGCCGGCCGCGACGCGCTGCATGCGGTACGCGTGCTCGCCGCCGCGCTCGACGGCGTTGCAAGCCGGACAACTCGAGGAGTAGAGCGACCATGACGAGGATTGGAAAGCTGGCCGGTGCGGCCCTGATCGGCGCCGTCGCGCTCGGCGGGACCCCCGAGCGCGGCGACGCGCATCATTCGTTCGCCATGTACGACAGGGGGAAGACGGAGACGCTGACCGGTCGGCTCACCCGCTTCATCCCGGGCGCGAACCATGCGCAGCTCCACTTCGAGCTCATCGACGCCGACGGCGAGCCGGTGCTCGGCGACGACGGCGAGCCGGTGACGTGGGGCGTGGAGACCGGTCCCGCCGCGAGGATCGCGCGTCAAGGCGTGACCGTCGCGGCGTTCCCGATCGGGACGATCATCACCGTCTCGCTCAACCCCCTGCGCGACGGGCGGCCGTTCGGCGTCCTCGCGGACGGCGGGATCGTCAAGTGCGGGACCGAGCTTCCGGAGGGCGGCTGCACGCCCGAGACCGGCGAGCTGTTCATGCCGTCGAACAACTGATCCCGGGTCCGCGACGGCACGCCCGGACGGCCCGCCGCGCGCCGGAGACGGCGCGCGGCGGCCGTTCGATCCCGCTCAGAAACGCCGGCGCAGCGTGAGCCCGAACAGCCGCGGCAGGCCGGGCTGCCCCGCGAGCGTGCCGCCGCCGCTTTCGTACTGGTCGAACAGCGTGAGGAAGTAGTACTCGTCCGTCAGGTTGGTGACCTCGAGCGCCGCGTCCCAAGTCTCGTCCGCCGACTCCCACATCAGCCTCGCATTGGTCAGCGTGTAGCCGTCGATCCTGTTGAACTCGGTGTTGATCGGGCCCGTGTGGATCGCCGACTGGTAGCTCGCGTCGAGACGCACCGCGAAGCTGCCGAGCTCGGTGCGGGCGAGCTCATACTGAATGCCCGCGCTCCACTTCGTCTCGGGCGTGAACGGCGAGCGGTGGTCGAGCTGCACCGGAGGCACGGTTTCCTTGTACTCGAAGTCGAGCCAGCTCGCGGACGCATCGAGCATCAGCCTGTCGAGCGGATACCACTCGAGCTCGAGCTCGGCACCCAGCACCTCCGCGGTGCCGGCGTTGATCGGCAGCGCGCAGGGCCCCGGCGAGATCTCCGGGCACGGGTTCAGCGTCATGATGATGTCGTTGTAGTCGTTGAAGAACACGGCGCCGTTCAGGCGCATCGTGTTGTCGAGCAGCTGCGACTTGAAGCCGATCTCGTATGCGGTGAGCTCCTCGGAGTCGAACGGCAGAAGCTGCGGCAGCACGAACGGCCGCGGATTGACGCCGCCGCCCTTGTAGCCGGTCGAGACCTGCACGTAGCCCATGACCTGGTCACTGAAGCTGTAGTCGAGCGCCACGCGCCAGTCCCAACGCTGATCCGACCACGTCGCGCCCTCGTTGAAGAGACCGACCAGCGCGCAGTTCGACGGGTTGATGACGTTGTGCGGCAACGGAGCGCCGAACGAGCTCATGACGCACGGCTCGGACGGCACGGTGCCGTCCGGATTGCGGCGGAAGTGCACGTAGGTCTTCTCGTCGTCGGAGAAGCGGACGCCCGCCGACAGGTTCATGCGGTCCGTCAGGCTGAGCGCGGCATGGGCGAAGGCCGCGTGGTTGTGCGACGGCGTCGGATCCGGACCGTGAATGAAGTTGAACTGCACGTAGAAGAGGTTGACGTTCGCTTCGAGCGTGCCGTCCTGCTCGAACCAGAACGCGCCGACCGTGTAATCGAGCCTGTCGTCGAAGGCGGTGCCGTTCAGGCGCAGCTCCGTGCTCCACTGGTCGTGCTCGAGGTGCTGCAGCAGGAACTGGCTGTTGATCGGCGAGCGGTCCTCGTCCTGCGAGAAGCTCGCATCGTACTCCCGATAGGCGTTGATCCACTTCAACGACAGCCTGTCGTTGATCGCCCAGTCGACCGTCGCGGAGACGCCCCAGTGATCCAACGTCGTTTGCGGCCGGATCGCGCTCGGCGAGTAGCGCTGCTGGGTATTCGGGTTGAAGGAATGCGGATCCATGTACGTGCCGTAGTTCACGTACCCGTCGTTGATGACCGGATCCCCCCGGAACCTGCCGTACGGCACGAATGCGTTCGTCAGGTACACCGGCGAGCCGTCCTTGCCGACGATGTACGTGCCGTTGGAGCCGACGACCGGATACTGGGTATTCGGGAACCCGGGCGGCACGGCGCCGGGGTCGACCCACGGGCCGGTCGTGGGGCCCCCGCCGGGAGCAGGGAGCGTCAATGCCTCGTTCACCCGGATCAGCACGCTCGGAATCGCCTCCGAGTCGTCATTCGTAAGGTCGCCCGCGAAGCTCACCTGCACTCTGTCCGACGGAAGCCACTGCAGCGTGACGCGTCCCGCCGTGTACGACTGCCCGCCCTCGGTGCCCACCTTGCAGTCCGACAGCCGGCTGACGGAGAAGGTCGGGACGTTCGAGTCCGGATGGACGCAGCCGTAGTCGAGCCGATCGACATAACCGTCGCGGCTCCTGCTGACGCCCGCCACGCGCGCGTAGAGCTTGTCCGGCACGACGGCGAAATTGCCGCTGCCGCGGACATCGAGCCGGTTATAGGACCCGTAGGTCGCCTGGATCGAGGCTTCGCTCTCCTCGCTCGGCGCCTTCGAGTACATCTTGATCGCGCCGCCGATCGAGTTCTTGCCGGCCAGCGTGCCCTGCGGGCCGCGCAGCACCTCGACGCGGTCGAGGTCGAGCAGGTCGACCAGCGAGCCCGTCAGCGTCGGGTAATAGACGTCGTCGATGTAGATGCCGACGCCGGGCTCGAGCGCGTAGTTGAAGTCGGTCTGCCCGATGCCGCGAATGAACGCGACCATCGACGGACCGATCGCGGCACCGCCCGGCTTCAGCGTGACGTTCGGCGCCTGAGCGGCCACCTGGAAGATGTTCGTCTGACTGCGCGCCTCGAGCATCGCGGACGTCACGGCAGTGATCGCGATCGGCGTTTCCTGGACGTTCGCCTCTCGGAACTCCGCCGTGACGATGACCTCCTCCAGCGCGCCGGCGCGCTGTTCCTGGGCCAGGGCCGTCGAGCACGCCTGCGCCAGGGCGGTCAGCGCCAGGATCTGATACGGGATCGGAATCCGGCCGTCCGAAACACGGTCCAGCGAACTTCCCAGTCGTTGCACTTTCATCACTCCCCCCCACTCGTGGCCAAGAGCATCCCGCCATTCCTATTGTTATTGCTTTCCAGACTGTTGCGATTGTGCAGCCTGGCGAAAGGACAGGGCTAGACAACTAAAACTAATGGTATTGTTTGTACCTGCTTTAGCGTCCGAGACCGCCTCGGGAAGTGCCGCTGCTCGCGCTAGAATCCCCGGCGCGACGAGCTCCGGCCTCCTGATGCTTCGCAGCGAAAACCGTATCCTGACGACCCACGTCGGCAGCCTGATCCGTCCGGCCGCCCTGCTCGAGCGGACGAACGCGCGGGCCGGGCCCGAGCAGGCGGCCCTCCTCCGGCGAGCCGTCGAGGAGATCGTGCTTCGGCAGGTCGAGACCGGCCTCGACGTCGTGAACGACGGCGAGTTCGGCAAGTCGAGCTGGGCGGCGTACATCCTCGAGCGCATCAGCGGCTTCGAGATCCGCCCCGAGCAGCCCATCCCTCTGCGCTGGCTCGGCAGCGACCGGGAGCGTTTCGCGGAGTTCTTCGCGAAGGAGATGCCTCGCGCGATCCACGGCATGCCGACCGAGGCCTGCGTCGGGCCGATCGAGTATCGCGGCGGTGCCGAGCTCGAGCGAGACATCGACAACTTGCGGCGCGCCGCCGCCCTGGCGGGTGCCCGCGAGGTCTTCATGACCGCCGTCGCCCCGGCGAGCACCGCCTATAACGGCGTCGACGAGTACTACGGCAGCGAGCGCAACTTTGTGTTCGCGATCGCGGACGCGCTCCGCGAGGAGTATCGGGCGATCCACGACGCGGGCTTCGTGCTGCAGGTCGACGATGCCTTGCTTGCGAACATGTACGACGACCTCGTGCGCCGCGAGCCCGCCCGCTACGTCGAATGGGCGGAGCTGCGCATCGAGGCGTTGAACCATGCGCTCGCGGGCATCCCCGAGGATCGCGTGCGCTATCACGTCTGCTTCGGCAGCTGGCACGTGCCGCACGTCGCGGACGCGCCGCTCGAGGCGATCATCGACCTGGTGCTCCAGGTCAACGCGGGCGCGTACTCGATCGAGGCCGCCAATCCGCGCCACGAGCACGAATGGCGCGTATGGCGCGACCGGCGCTTGCCGGACGGCAAGATCCTGATTCCCGGCGTCGTCACGCATCACACGACCACCGTCGAGCATCCGCGGCTCGTCGCAGACCGCATCGTGCGCTATGCGCAGCTGGTCGGGCGCGAGAACGTGATCGCCGGCACGGATTGCGGGTTCGCGCAGATCGATGCGATCGAGCGCGTGCACCCGACGGTGATGTGGGCGAAGCTCGAGGCGCTGGTCGCGGGCGCGGCGCTCGCGAGCGACGAGCTCTGGGGACGGCGCCGCTCGGCGTGACCGGGCCGCCTAGGCGGTCCGGAGCGCCTCGATCTTCTCGCGGCTCGCGTCGTCGCAGGGGCAGTAGACGACGACCCGCAGACCCGGGCTTCCTTCGGGCACGTACGAGGTATGCTCGAGCGTGACCCCGCCGAGCTGCGGATGCCTCACGATCGCCTCGGAGCGGCCGACGACCTCCGCGCTGTTCCAGTACCGCCTGAACGTCTCGGATCGAGCCTCGAGCTCGGTGATCAGCTCTTCGAAGTCGGGATCCCCGGTGAACGGGCTGTAATCGACGCGGAACTTCGCGATGACACGGTGCGCCATCGCATCGAACAAGGCCGGGTCCTTCGGATACACCTGCTCGTCGACGAGCAGGATCCGCAGCAGATTACGCCGCTCCGGCGGGATCTTCGAGTAGTCGCGAAAGACCTTGACGGCGAGCGAATTCCACGCGACGACGTCCCACCTCACGGTCATCACGATCGCGGGCACGCCGAGCGCATCGATCGTGCGCTGAAGCGCGGGGGTCACCTCGGCCTCGCGCCAGTTCAGCGGCGGTGCGGGCCGGTGCTGCACGAGCGCGAAGAGATACTCGCGCTCGTCCTGCGAGAGCTGGAGCGTCGACGAGATCCTCTCGAGCACGGCCGCGGAGACCTGGATGTCCCGTCCTTGCTCGAGCCAGGTGTACCAGGTGACGCTGACGCCGGCGAGCGCGGCGACGTCCTCGCGCCGCAGGCCCGGCGTCCGCCTGCGGTCGGCCTCCGGCAGGCCGACGTCGCTGGGCGAGACCCTCGCCCGGCAACTTTTCAAAAATTCGCTGAGCTGCCTCTTTCGCGAATCCATCGAACTACTTCACTCGGCGGCTGAGGGCGTCCGGGCCGATACGGGCGCCTGTTGGTAGTGCAGCTCCCTGCTTTCGGCGAGAGCCTCCGTTTCGCGGCGCCAATTTAGGTGAAGGCGCCCAGCTTCACAAGGTAATGATGTTGGTGAGTCTAACATCACTCTTGAAACCCGTCGTCTCGTTGCGTCCGCGCGGGCGCAGCATCGCGCGAGTGTCGACCCGCTTCGGAAATCCGAGAGCCGGCGGCCGCAAGGTGCGGACGGAACGTTACAATGTATGCAGAAGCCAGCGTCGGCTGCGCAGTCGGCGCAGAAGGCACGGGCGGCCGTGCCGACACCCACCGGTTTAGCGCGCGCCGAGCCTTCGGGCGGCGCGTGGGGATGAGTATTGGACATGCAAATCAAGCCCCTGCACCCTCTCTTTGCGGCCGAGATCATCGGCGCCGATCTCCGCGACGAAGTCACGCCGGAGCTCAAGGCGTTCTTCGAGCGAACGGTGGCGAAGTATGCGGTCGTGGCCGTCCGCGATCAGCAGCTCGACGATGAGCAGCACATCCGCTTCAGCCGCGCATTCGGCCCTCTCGAGCTGCCGCCGCTGCTTGGCGTGGGCGGGAAAAGGCGCCGTCTTCGCCGCGAGCTCTACGACGCGTCGAATCTCGACGCAGACGGCAATCTGTTGAGCGAGGATTCGCCCCGCAGGCGTTACAACAAGGCGAACCTCGTGTTCCACACGGACAGCTCCTTCAACGACATGCCGACCAAGTGGTCGCTGCTGCTCGCGCACGTGCTTCCGCCCGAGGGCGGCGAAACGGAGTTCATCGACACCCGGGTCGTCTACGACGATCTGCCGCCGGACATGAAGCGGCGAATAGAGGGCCTCGAGGCGGAGCACTACCTGTGGTACTCGCGCGGCAAGGCGGGCCTCAAGGAGATCACGGACGAGATGCGCCGTCTGATGCCGCCCGTTCACCATCCGGTCGTGCGCACGAGCGAGGATGGCCGCAAGTGCCTTTACATCGGCGCGCACGCGTCCCACATCGTCGGCTGGCCGGAGGACGAAGGCCGCGCGTTGCTCGAGGAGCTGTACGCGTTCGCGACGCAGCGCAAGTACGTCTACAGCCACAAGTGGCGTCCGGGCGACCTCCTGATCTGGGACAATCGCTGCACGCTGCACAGGGCCGGAGAGTTCGACGATCTGAAGCACAAGCGCGACCTGAGACGCACGACGATCAACGAATACGGCCCGGAGCGCGCGTCGTACGAGCGCGGGCCCGCCGAAGCGACGGCCTGAATCCGCGGGCCTCGCGGCCGGACCGCTCGCCGCCCGCCGTTTGCGGCGGCGCGCGGGCTGACTTAAAGTCGAAGGCCGTCAGAACCTTCTCCGGGGGGAGACGTGGTTGCACGCCGTCATTCGAGCGCGCTGATCGCGCTCGCCGCGCTGACACTGCTCGCGCCGCACGCTTACGCGCAGCCGGCGGCTTCGCCGTCGGCGACCTGCGTTCCGGGTGCAGACCTGCTGCTCATCAACGGACGCATCCACACGATGGACTCCGAGGACCGCATCGTCTCCGCGGTGCACATCCTCGGCGACAAGTTCGCGGCTGTCGGCGGCTCGCCGCAGCCGACGGCCTGCACGGAGACCATCGACCTCGGCGGGCGCACGGTCGTGCCCGGCCTCATCGACAATCACAATCACATCGTGCTGCTCGGCCTCAGGCCCGGCCACGACACGCGCCTCGAGAACGCGCACTCGATCGATGCCGTGCTCGAGACGCTCGCGGCGAAGGCCGCAGAGGTGCCGGCCGGCGAGTGGATCACGTCGATCGGCGGATTCGACATCAACCAGTTCGTGCCGCCGCCGGGCGAGCCGCGGTTTCCGACGCTCGAGGAGCTCGACCGCGCGACGCCGGATCATCCGGTCTACATCCAGATGTCGTTCGCCGGGCCCGCCGTCACGAACAGCCGCGGGCGCGAGTTCTTCACGGCGCGAGGCATCGAGGTCGGCGACGACGGTTCGATCGCGGGCGGCGGCATGCCGAATCCGTCCACCCGCGCCCTGGCCGCGCTGCGCGCGCTGCAGACGCTGGAAGACCAGAAGCGCGGCACGCTCGACGCGATGCGCTACGCCGCGAGCCTCGGCCTCACGACGCATTTCGACCAGGGCGGCTTCCCGGCGACCGGCACGGACGCGGACGGCGCGGCGCACTTCGACCCGTACCGCGCGTACGATGCGCTGCTCGCCCTGCATCGCGAAGGGCGGCTGATCCAGCGCATCCGCCTCAACTTCCTGCACATGGAGGAGGACCCGGCAACGCCGAACCTCCGCGCGCGGCTCGAGAACGCGTTTCCGGAGTTCGGCGACGACATGCTTCGCGTCGTCGGCATCGGCGAGTTCACCGCCGGCGCGAGCCCGATCATCATGCAGGCGACCGAGCCCTGGGAGAACGGCACGCGGCTCGTCGCGGAGGCGGGATGGCGCAACGAGAACCACTCCCTGACCCCGACCGACTACATGACGATCATCGACGGCTGGGAGCGGATCCACGCCGCGCTCGAGCCGCCCGGGATCACGCCGCTGCGCTGGGTGCTCGCGCACGCACCGTTCATCTCCCGGGAGTATGCGGACAAGCTGCGCGCGCTCGGCGCGGGCGTCAGCGTCCTCGGCGGCTGGCGCTACATCAGCGGCACGGCCGAGCAGAACGGCCCGCCGTTTCGCATGCTCGTCGAGAGCGGTATTCCCGTCGGCATGAGCTCGGACGGGATGCAGATCTCGCCGATGAACCCGTGGATCGGCCTCTACTACGTCGTGACCGGCAAGAACGCGCGCGGGGAGACGATCAACGGCGACCAGACGCTCGAACGCCGAGAGGCGCTGCGCCTGTACACCGCGGCGAACGGCTGGTTCCTGAAGGAGGAAGACCGGCTCGGCAGCATCGAGCGCGGCAAGCTCTCGGATCTCGCGGTGCTCTCCTCCGACTACTTCGATACGGACGCGACGCCCGACGAAGCGATCAAGTCGATCCGCTCGGTGCTGACGATCGTCGGCGGCCGCATCGTGCACGGCCGGGTCGAAGACCTGCGGTAGCCCACCCCGCCGCCCCGGCCACCGCGCGTCGCCTTTCGGGCGGGCGCGGTAGCTCCACTCATGAGACCTTCGCGTTCGTGCGGGCGTATAATCCCTGGCCCCGCTCAACGGGACACCCAGGGAGAGCACGATGAATCACGACGCACCCGCCCGGGTCCCGCTCCGCCTCCTCGCCGCGCTGCCCGCGGCCGCCGCGATGGCCTCGCTCGGCGGCCACGCGATGGCGCAGCACGCGGGCCACGAGCCCCTTCCGCCGGCCGCGCAGGAGCCGTATCCGGACCTCGGCAGCTACCGCTTCCCGATCACGACCGCCAATCCCGAGGCGCAGCGCTATTTCGATCAGGGGATTGCGCTCCTCTACGGCTTCAATCATGACGAGGCCGCGCGCTACTTCCGTCGCGCTGCGGAGCTCGATCCCGACGCGCCGATGCCCTACTGGGGCCTCGCGCTCGCGATAGGCCCGAACTACAACGACACCGAGATCGACGAGGCCCGCGCCGCGGCCACGTACGAGGCCGTGCAGAACGCGCTCGAGCGCGCGCAACGGGCGAGCCCGCGCGAGCAGGCGTACATCGACGCGATCGCCCGCCGCTATCCGTCGCCGGACCCGGAGTCCGACTGGCTCGCTTTTCATCGCGACTACAGCGACGCGATGCGGGCGATGACCCAGCGCTTCCCGGACGATCTCGACGCCGCGACGCTGTTCGCCGAGAGCCTGATGATGCTCCGGCCGTGGCAGCTGTGGACGGCGGACGGCGAGCCGGCACCGGGCACGCTCGAGCTCGTCGCCGTGCTCGAATCGGTGCTGAAGCGCGACCCGAACCACGCGGGCGCGAATCACTTCTATATCCATGCGGTCGAAGCGTCGCCGAACCTCGAACGCGCGATTCCGAGCGCGAACCGGCTGATGACGCTCGTGCCCGGCGTCGGCCACCTCGTGCACATGCCGGGACACATCTTCCTGCAGACGGGCGACTACGAGCTTGCGGCCGACACGAACGTCAAGGCCGTGGAGGCCGACAACGCGTTCATCGAGCGGACGGGCGCGACCGGCATCTATCCGCTGATGTATGCGACCCACAACGTCCACTTCGTGGCCTACGCGCGGGCGCAGCAGGGCCGCTACGAGGAAGCGAAGGCCGCGGCGGAGGAGATGGCCGCGAGGGTCGGCGATTTCGATCTCGAGATGCAGATGCTCGAAGGCTTCAGGCTCTACCCGCTGATGGTCGACCTGCGCTTTCACCGCTGGGACGAGCTCATCGAGGCGCGCGCGCCGATCGCCGAGCGAGAGCTCGAGCACGCGTTCTGGCGCTATGCCCGCGCGATGGGCTATGCGGGCCAGGGCGACGTCCGCCGAGCCGAGGCCGAGCAGGCCCGTTTCGAGCGGGAGCGGGCGGCCGTTCCCGAGGACTCGCAGTACCTGCTGAACAACAAGAGCGCGGACGTGCTCGCGCTCGCGTCGGCGACGCTCGCCGCAGCGATCGCCGAGGCGCGCGGCGACCGCGACGGCGCGATCGACGAATGGCGCCGGGCCGTAGAGCTCGAGCGGGCGATCCAGTACGACGAGCCGCCGGCGTGGTTCTACCCGGTCCGTCAGTCGCTCGGCGCCGCCCTGCTCGAGGCCGGGCGCGCCGGCGAGGCCGAAGCCGTGTTCCGCGAGACGCTGGCGCGGTTCCCGCGCGACGGCCGGCTGCTATTCGGGCTCGGGCAGAGCCTGCTCGCGCAGGACCGCGCGGACGAGGCCGAGCTCGTGCACGCACAGCTCGAGACGGCCTGGGCCGACGCGACGGTCCCGCTGACGCTCGACGCCCTGTAGGCGCGCTGGCCGAACGGCACGCTGCCGAGGAGGGGGCTGCGTGATGCGGCCGTCTTGGGGAGCGTGCGCGCCATGGACGGCGCGCCCGCAGCCGGCCTCAGCCCGCGGGCAGGCTGCAGTCGGGCTGCGCGGCGCAGAGCTCGCGCAGGAGCCGCGCCGTGTCCTCGAACTCGAGGATGGTCGAGCCGCGGTCGTGGCCGCCGGCGCGTCCGAGCGCCGCGTCCACCGCGGTCCGCCCCGCAGCGTCGACGGCGTCGATCCGCGCGCCCCGCTCCACGAGGTGCCGGACGACATCGTTCCAGCCCCAGAACGCGGCGCCGAACAGCGCCGTCTGCCCCGGTCCCTTGCCGCGGCCGCCGCCCGTCGTCGTCGCGTCGATGTTCGCGCCGGCATCGAGCAGCACGTCGATCGCAGCGATCGCCTTCTCCTCGACGTCCTCGGTCTGATAGTGCGGGATGCCGGGCCCGTAGCCGCGGATGTCGCACTCGAGCGAGCCGTAGCCTGCGGCGGCCATCAGCGGCGTCACGCCGTCCTCGTTCGGCAGCTCGAGATTCGCCCCGTACCGGATCAGGAGCCGCATCGCGTCGACGTCGAACGTCTTCGCCGCGCGTAGCAGCGGGGTCGTGCCCGTGGTCAGCATCCCATCGCAGCCGCGATCGTCTCCGCGGTGGCGATACGGCGGCGTCAGCTTCAGCTGCAGATTCGGGTTCGCGCCCGCCTCGAGCAGCATCTCGATCAGCGCGAGGCTCGTCGTCTCGTCGGTCGACCGTCGATCCGGGCGCCCGCCGTGCGGGATCGTGTTCATGTCGACGGCGGCGTAGAGCGGCGACCGGCCCCACCAGTCCCACCGATTCGGATCGGCGCCCGCCTCGATCAGATACGCGGCGACGTCGAAGTGGAAGTTGTTGATCGCGACGACGAGCGGCGGCTCGTTCCGCGGGCCCGGCAGGTTCGGATCGGCGCCGCCCTCGACGAGCGCGCGCGCACACTCGACGCAGCCCTCCCGCGCCGCGTACATCAGCGCCGTCATGCCGCCGAACGGCCTGTACATCCTGCGCCGCTCGGCCGAGACCTGCCGCGCCCAGTCGTTGACCGCGGAGCGTGCGTTCGGATCGGCGCCGTGCTCGAGCAGGAGCCGGATCATCGCCGGCTGCTTCTGCGCGGCGGCCCAGATCACCGCCGTCTGATTGCGCCACGTCTCGCGCGCGTTCGGGTCCGCGCCGTGCTCGAGCAGGAGCCGCGCGGACTCGACGTTGCCCGTGCGTGCAACGATCATCAGCGCCGTCTGGCCGTCCGCGCCCGGCTTGTCCGCCTCGGCGCCCGCCTCGAGCAGCCGCCGCACGACGTCGGTGTTGCCGACGAGCGCGGCCTCGGCGAGCGGCGTCGAGCCGTAGTCGTTCACGGCGTCGACGTCCGCCCCGGCCGCGATCAGCCGCTCGACGAGCTCGACGTCGTCGTAATACACGGCCCAGTGGAGCGCCGTCGTGCCGTCCCGGGAGCGGGCGGCGGGGTCGGCGCCCGCATCGAGCTCGGCCAGCACCGCCGCCCGGTCGTTCGCGGCGGCCGCGTCGACGATCGACGCCGCCGCGGCGCCCGGCGCGGCCGCCGCGAGCCATGCGGCGAGCGCGGCCACGGCGGCGGCCCACGAGATGCGTTGCATGCCCGTCATCACGTTCTCCCTCATCCGTCGGTGCGGCGGGTGTCCGCGGCCGCCGACATCGGATCCGGATCCTCGCCTTCGGCGGGCACGACGCGCATCCTGAACGGCGCGCTCCGCGCAACGCCCAGCACGATGGACGAGAAGCGATAGCCGTCGCGCTCCGCTTCGCGCACGATCTCGCGCACCGTCGGCATATCGTGATACTCGAGCCCCCGGCCGAGCGCGTACGTCAGCAGCTTCTCCGTCAGCGCCTGCACGAACAGCCTCGGTTCCGCGACGAGCGCCCGGCGCAGATCCACCGGGCCCGCGACCTCGGCCCCGCCCGCAAGCCGTCCCGTCGGATCGACCGGCACGCCGCTGTCGCGCTCGATGACGCGCCACTCGCCGATCGCGTCGAAGTTTTCGAGCGCCTGGCCGAGGGGATCGATGACGCCGTGGCAGTGATTGCACGATGGCTCCGTGCGATGCAGCGCGAGACGCTCGCGCACCGAGCGCGGGATGTCGCCGGCCGCGGGCGAGAGGTCGGTCTCGACGTTCGGCGGCACGGGTGCGGGCGGCGTGCCGAGCAGATGCTCCATGATCCATGCGCCGCGCAGCACCGGCGACGTCCGGTCCGGATACGAGGTCACCATCAGCACGCTGCCCTTGCCGAACAGGCCGAAGCGGCGCTCGTCGTCGAGCTCGATCCTGCGGAACCGGTCGCCGAGCACGCCCGGGATGCCGTAGTGGCGCGCGAGGCGCTCGTTGACGTACGTGTAGCGCGCGTCGAGCAGCTCGAGCACGCTGTGCTCGTCCGAGCGCAGGATGCTGTCCACGAACAGCTCCATCTCGCGCTCGAAGGCGCGCCGCAGATCTTCGTCGAAGGTCGGGAAGAGGCGCGGATCGGGATCGATGGCCTTGAGGCCCCGCACGCCGAGCCACTGGAACGCGAAGTTCGTCACGAGCGACTTCGAGCGGGGATCGGCGAGCATACGGCGGATCTGGGCCTCGTAGACGCCGGGCTCGCTGAGCCGCCCCTGCTCCGCGAGCGAGAGCAGCTCCTCGTCCGGCCCCCGGCTCCACAGGAAGAACGACAGCCGCCACGCGAGCTCGACGTCGTCGACGGGATACGCCTCGCCGGGCGCCGCGCCCGCCGGCCGGATCTCCGTCCGGTACAGGAACTTCGTGCTCGCGAGGATGGCCATCAGCCCGCGGCGGATGCCTTCCTCGAAGCCGCCGGCCTCGCGCCCGGCGCGGTAGAAGTCGAGCAGCGGCACGAGATCCGCCTCGCCGATCGGCCGCCGGAACGCGCTCCGCGCGAGCCCGCCGAGAATCTGCTCCGCGCACGGCAGCTCGTCGCGCTCGCTGGCCGGGTAGCACGTGAAGATCCGCTTGCGGCTCTCGGTCGGCTCGCCGACGCCAGTCGCCTCGTACGGCCCGATGATCTCGACGCCGAGCATGCGCGGGACGTCCGGCACGCCTTCGCCGGGGATCATCGAGTGCAAGTCGTAGTCGGATTCCGCGAAGCTGCGTGCGACGAACGTGGCCCCGATCGAGTGATAGCCGGCGGTCACCGGAAGGCGCACGTCGCGGAACCGGTCCTTGATCTCGCCGACGGCTTCGATCTGCCGCTGATCGACCGCGCGAAGATCCTCCTCGCCGCCGAGCTCGCCCTCGAACACGCGCTCGCCGTCGACCGTCAGGATCACCTTGTGACGGTGGTCGAGCCAGCCGTGCGGATACGCGCGCAGCTCCGCGCCCGGCTCCGTCGAGACGTTCAGGTTGAACACGTACACGCCGTCCGCCGGGAAGTAGTGCTCGACGAGCAGCCCGCCCCGCGTGCCGAGCGGCAGCCCGTGCACGTGCCGCGTGTGGTTCTCGAGATCCGAGCGGTACTCGGCGCGCGCGAGCTCTCCGACGCCGCTGCCGACCGCCATCGCCGAGATGTCGCGCGCCGCGGCGAGGTACTGGTCGAGATGGGTCGGCGACACCCGCAGCGCGCTCGCGATGTTGTCGAAGCCGTGGCTTTCGACATCCGCCGGAAGCATCGCCTGCGCGTCGATCCGAAGACCGAGCAGATCCTCGATCTCGCGGGCGTACTCGGCGCGGTTCAGCCGATGCATGACGACGTGGCCGGGCATCGGTCCGCGCTCCGCCGCGAGCTCGTCGAGGCGCGCCTCGAGCGCCGCGACGAGCGCGTCGATTCGCTCCGCATCCGGCCGCGGGACGCCCGGCGGCGGCATCAGGTCGCCGCGCAGCTTGCGGACGACCTCTTCCCAGACCGCAGGATGCGCGCCGATGTCCTCCGTCGAGAACCGCTCGAGGGAGAGGTCCCCGGCGAACTCCGCGTTGTTGTGGCAGTCCTCGCAGTAGCGTTCGAGCAGGTCCCACTCCGCGGCGACCCGGCTCTCGGGCGACTTTGCGCAGCCGGCGGCGACCGCGGCCGCGGCGACGCAGGCGGATACCCGGCCAAAGATCGGCCGGCCGCCGGCCTTCATGCGACGACGCCTCTCAGTCGGTTCCCCCACCATAGTCCCTCGTAGACGTTCTCTAGGAAGCGCCGCGCATCGCCGCTCCAGGCCTCCGCGTAGTCGCGAGTGATGCCGGCCTCGAACATCTCCGCGGCGCTCTTGCCCTGAACCGCGAGCTCCTCGATGCGCTCGCGGATCGTCATCAGCATCTCGGCCTGCGCCTCGAGGTCCGCGCGCGAACGCGGCGGACCTGCCTGCGGCACGATCAGCGTCTCGTCGTCCGACATCTCGATCAGCTTCCGGGTCGCGTCGATCGTGCCGCCGATCCAGCCGCCGGTCACGTAGTCCGGAATCGGCCACTCGCCGGCCGTGACGGCGCCGCCGGCCGCGATCACGTTGAGCTCCGGGAAGCGGACGTAGATGTCCCCGTCGGTGTGCGCCTGCTTCAGGTGGCCGTAGACGGCGCGCCGGCCGCCGACGGCGAGCTCGATCGGCTGCGGGTCCGACGAGTAGAAGGTCCTCGTCGGCAGCGCGGCCTCGGCTCGCCGCGGGTACGTGCGGTCCTGCCAGTCGACGTAGAACTCGGTGCTCATCCAGAGCCGGGTGTTCTCGTGCGCGACGATCGTCGCGCCCGCCGCGCCGAGCGCGTCGTTCCCGCCGGTGTGCTCGAGGTGCCAGTGCGTGTTGAAGAGGACCTCGACGGACTTGCGCGGATAGCGCTCGGCGAGGAAGCGGGTCAGCTCGGCGGCGGACGCGGGAGCGCCGCTGTCGACGAGCGCGAGCCCTTCCTCCGTCTCGAGCACGACGACGTTGCCGCCCGCACCCTCGACGAGCGCGAGCCCGCCGCGGAGCGGCAGCGCCGAAAGGCCTCGGGGCGCCGCCTGCGCATGCAACGGCCGCGGCACCGCCCCGCCGAGACCGAATGCGGCCGCGAGCCCGGCGCCGCAGAGGCCGCCGAGAAAGAGCCGGCGCTCTCTGCTACGTACCATAAGAAGCTCCTGCTGCCCGCGAGACGGCTTACGACTCATCGAGTTAACTCGACCCCCCGGGTGTCCCCAAATATAGCGGGCTCGCCGGCGGGCCGCATCCCATGGGCGCCGCGCCCTCCGAAAGCGGCTGGGGCGCCGGGGTTGCCGTCCCGGACGCGTGCGCTCATAGGCGCGCTCGCGGGACACGCGGGAAGAACATCCTGCCGCTCGGTCGCGGCCATCCCTGGCCGCTCACGGTCCCGCGAGCGCGCCTATGAGCGCACGCGTCCGGGACTGCGTCGTCGCGAGGAGCCCCGGCAACCCTGTCGACTCGCGGGTCAGCTGCTAGCAGTCCTGGCACCACGCCCGGCCTTCCCGGCGCTGGTAAACTCTTGAAATCCGACCGCCGGATCCTCGGCCCCGGGTATGCATTTGGCCATTTGACATCCGCCCTCGAGGGCGCTGCAGCGATGCGCGCTGGGCCGGGCGATGACTGATGGGGCTTGGGACCCGTATTCGGCGGCTCCGCCCCGATTTCCACAGGAGCTGATGAATGAGCACTAACAACCTGACCTCTCTCATCCAGGCACACGGCAGCGCCGTCAAGCTGCTGCGCAACTCGAAGTCCGGCATTTACGTGTATCCGGTCGTCGCCCCGGAATTCTCGAACTGGCGCGACGAGCAGCGCGCCTGGCGCGAATCCGCGGTCCTCTTCGATCAGACGCATCACATGGACGAGCTGATCGTAGAGGGTCCCGACGCCGAGAAGCTGCTGTCCTACGTCGGCATCAACAACTTCGCGAACTTCGATCTGAACCGTGCGAAGCATTTCGTGCCGGTCACGCCGGCCGGGCACGTGGTCGGCGACATGATCCTTTTCCGGGAGCGTGAGGATAAGTTCGTGCTCGTCGGCCGCTCGCCGACGGCCAACTGGGTACGCTTCCACGCGGCGGTCGGCAGCTACAACGTCCGGCTCGTCTACGACCCCCGCTCCGAGAGCCGTCCGGACGGCAAGGCGATCTATCGGACGCATTATCGCTTCCAGATCCAGGGGCCCGACGCCAACAAGATCCTCGACAAGGTCAACGGCGGGAAGGTCCCCGACATCAAATTCTTCCACGTAGACTGGATCAACGTCGGCTCGCGGCGCGTGCAAGCGCTGCGTCACGGCATGGCGGGCGCGCCCGGCCTCGAGATCTGGGGTCCCTACGCCGACAAGCACTACATCCAGACGACGATCATGGAGGCCGCGAAGGACATCGGCGTCGACCTGCGCCTCGTCGGCAGCCGCGCGTACTCGACCAACACGCTCGAATCCGGCTGGATACCCTCCCCGCTGCCCGGCATCTACAGCGGCGACGGCATGCTGAAGGACTATCGCGACTGGCTCGGCGCGGACAGCTACGAGGCCGTCGGCTCGCTCGGCGGCAGCTTCGTCAGCGACAACATCGAGGACTACTACGTCAATCCGTTCGAGCTCGGCTACGGGTTCTACATCGGCTGGAAGAAGGACGACTTCATCGGCAAGGACGCCCTGGTCAAGCTGAAGGACGCGAAGAACCGCAAGAAGGTCACGTTCGAGTGGAATCGCGACGACGTGCTGAAGGTCATCGCGACCGCGTTCGAGGAAGGCACGCCGGCGAAGTGGATCGACTTCCCGCAGCCGAACTACGCATCGAGCACCGCGGACCTGATCCTGCGCGACGGCAAGCAGGTCGGCATGTCGATGTTCAACGGCTACTCGTTCAACGAGCGCTGCATGCTGTCGCTCGGCGTCGTCGACGAGGACGTGCAGATCGGCGACGTGCTGACGCTCGTCTGGGGCGAGCCCGAGCCGACCGAGAAGACCTCGACGGAACGGCACAGGCAGGCGGAGATTCGCGTCCGCGTCTCGCCGACGCCGTACGCCCGCGAGGCGCGCGAGAACTACGCGGAGAGCTGGCGCACGCGGGGCACGACGAAGTAAGAGTGCCACACGGGCCGCCGCGGCAAAGCCGCGGCGCCCCCCACCATCGCCAAGCGAAGGGGGTGTCTGACACCATTTTTCCTTGGAAAAATGGTGTCAGACACCTCTTTACGCCGCCAAGAGCACCTCAGAGCACCTCTTTACCCCGCCCGCCTCTAAGCTCAAGCGATATCCTTCAACGTCACCGACTCGTGCCACGGGATCATCAGCCGTTTCGCGACGTTCACTGCGAAGAACAGCAGATACCCGAGCACGGCCAGCAGGATGATCACGGCGAAGAGCTCCGGCGCGTTCAGCGCGTTCAGCGTCACGACCACCATGTAGCCGAGCCCCTGGCTGCCGCCGAGATACTCGCCGACGATCGCGCCGATCACGGCGAACACGATGCCGACCTCCATGCCCGCGAACACGTACGGCAGCGTGCTGTGGAACTCGAGCGACCAGAACGTCGCCCAGCGTCCGGCGTTCAGGCTGCGCATGACGTCCCGGTGGCCGGGGTCGACGGAGCGCACGCCGAGCAGCACGTTCAGCATGATCGGGAAGAACGCGAGGATTGCCGCGACGATCACCTTCGACGTCATCCCGAAGCCGAACCAGATCACGAAGAGCGGCACGAGCGCGACCTTCGGAATGACCTGAAACGCAACGACCATCGGGCGCACCGCGCGCTCGAGCCACACGACGCGGCCGAGCACTGCGCCAACGACGACGCCGGAGACCAGCGCGATGGCGAACCCCGCCACGGACTCGAACAGCGTCGTCCGCGTGTGCACGGTCCACACCTCCGGCCGGCCGGCGATCTCGATCAGCGCCGCGAGCACCGCCTCGGGCGGCGGCAGGACGAACTCCGACACGCCGAGCGACACGGTCGCGAGCTTCCAAAGGCCGATGATCGCGGCCACGAGCACCGGCGTGCTGATCCACGGCAGGATCTTCATGAGCTGGTCTTGCGACGGCATCACGCCTCCTCGTCGAGCTGGCGGCGCAGCTCCCTGACGATCTCTTGAAAGCGCGCGTCCGCCTCGACGTCGAGCTGGCGGGGGCGCGGGAATTCGACGTCGGTGATCGAGCGGATACGCCCCGGACGCGGCGACAGCAGCACGACCCGGTCGGCGAGAAAGACGGCCTCGCGGATAGAGTGCGTGACGAGCACCACCGTCGACTGCGACGCGGCGGCGAGCGACTGCAGCTCGAGGTTCATCTTCTCGCGCGTCAGCGCGTCGAGGGCGCCGAAGGGCTCGTCCATCAGCAGCACGCCCGGCCGGTAGCTCAGCGCCCGGGCGATCGCGACGCGCTGGCGCATGCCGCCCGAAAGCTCGCGGGGATAGGAGCGCTCGAAGCCGGTCAGTCCGACGAGCGCGCAGAGCTCGTGCGCACGGGCGAGGCGCTCCTTCTTGCCGACGCCTCGAAGCTTCAGCGGCAGCGCGATGTTCTCCTCGACGCTGTACCACGGAAAGAGATGCGCGTCCTGAAACACGATCCCGAGCCGGCCGACCGTTTCCGGATCCCGGCCGCCGCCGTCCCGCCACAGCGGGCGTCCGCCCGCGAGCACGCGCCCGCGGCTCGGATGGGTGAGGCCTGCGAGGATCCGCAGCATCGTCGTCTTGCCGCAGCCCGAGCGCCCGACGAGCGCGACGAACTCACGCCGGCGAATCGAGAGCGACACGTTCTTCAGCGCGACGACCGTGCCGCTGCGCGCATGGAACTCCTTCGTGACGTCGAGAAGCTCGAGCTCCGACCCGCTGCCGTCCGGCTCCCTTCCGCCGCCTCGAATGCCGACCAGCGCCTCCGCCGTGCCCTTCGTCGTCTTCAATCCCTGGGTCATTGACGTTCGTTACCGCCGCCTTGCGTGCCGCCCGCCGTCATGCCGGCTGGATGAGCTCGTTCGTGAACCACTCCTCGGGCGATGCGCCGGGCTCGGCCAGACCCGCGGCGACCAGCTCCTCGTAGCCGCGCAGCCAGCGCTCGGGGACGGTCAGCAGCACATTCTCCTCGCCGGCCGCGGTCCAGACGTTCGTGTACTCGCGCAGGCTCTCCTTCGCGATCGCCGTGTCGTTCAGGCCGTCGAACGAATACTTGCTGCGCAGGATCTCGAGCGTTCGATCGAATCCCGTGTCGTTCAGCATGAACTCGAGCGCGTCGCGCACGCCGGCGACGAAGCGCCTGATCGCCTCGCGGTGCTGCTCGAGGCCCGCGCGCGAGGTCATGTAGAACTGCCCGCCGGAGCTGATGAACTCGCCCGGATTCAGCACGACCGCGTTCTCCTGCTGGCTCTCGAGGATCTTCGCGGTATCGATGCTGACCGCGTAGCCGGCGATCCGGCCCTGCTCGACCAGGTTGAAGACCCCGGGCGTCAGGCCGACGACCTGACGGCGCACGCTGCTTCGATCGACGCCGGCCGCCGCAAGGAAGAGGTCGAGCTCGAGCTCGCTCGAGCCGCCTTCGGACGGAATGCCGATCATCTTGCCGACGAAGTCCTGCGGCTCGAGGAGCGGGTCCGCCTTGCTCGACACGTAGCGAATGGTCGAGCCCTTGAACACCATCGCCACGTTCACGAGCGGCGCGCCGCGGTTCGCCGCGGCACGCATGCCCTCGATCTGGCTGATCCGCGTCAGCGGCGCGCGCCCGGCCAGCACGAGCTGGATCGCCTGCGCCGAGCCGCGCGTCAGCTCGAAGCGGACGTCGAGCCCATGGTTCGCGAAATGGCCGCCGGCGTCCGCGAGCAGCTCCGGCGCGAACGTGAGGCTCTGCGGCGGGAGGATCGTCAGGAAGGTGAGCTGAAGCGAGTCGGAGGACGGGCTCGCGCCGGGCGCGGCGCCCGCCGGCGGCTCGCCCCCCGAGCAGCCGCCGAGGAGCATCGATCCGGCCACGGCCGCGGAACCGCCGATGAATGCACGCCGGCTGACCGACGAGCCGCTCCGGCCCGCGCTGTTCGCTGCATCACTCATATGGTGAACTCCCCTCGTCGTCGCCGAGCGCCGCCCGGATCCGTGCTCGGCGGCGCCCCGCGGGCGCGCGTCGTCGTGCAGGCGACACGATAACGGAAATCGAAGACGCGGTGCAGCTTGCGATCCGGCCGCTCGGTGCCGGCGGTCCGGCGCCGGCCTGAGCCGTCATCCAAGAAGGGCAGAGCCCGCCGCAGGCCCTGCCCTTCCGGATCCCGGCGCTCGTCGGCGCGCCGCGGCTACGGCTGGTAGCCCGGCTTGCAGACGTCCGTGATGCAGATCGAGTCGAGCGTGCGGCCCTCCGGCGGCACCGGCAGCCCCCGCTCCTCCATCAGCCGGCGCAGCAGCGCCGCCGT
>Ga0079224_100001937_pt1 | contig 24567 bp, 21 predicted proteins | sample Stecom2015_FD_80414 | JGI IMG/M metagenome (GOLD analysis project Ga0079224, IMG submission 80414) | Agricultural soil microbial communities from Utah to study Nitrogen management - Steer compost 2015 | ecosystem: Environmental > Terrestrial > Soil > Agricultural land | place: USA: Utah... | reverse complement strand
CCACATTGGGCCCGGGCCCGCCAAGGTACGCTTGAAATTGGAGTTCGACTGGCAGTTAAAACCTGCCCATAACCTGATCGCCACCCTGAAAGGCTCGGAGTTTCCCGATCAGTGGATCGTGCGGGGCAACCACCACGATGCCTGGGTGCACGGGGCCAGTGATCCCGTCAGCGGGATGGTGGCCCTGATGGAGGAGGCCCGGGTAATCGGCCAATTGGCCAAAGCGGGACAGCGGCCCAAACGGACGTTGGTCTATTGTGGCTGGGATGCCGAGGAACAGGGGCTATTGGGTTCCACCGAGTGGGTGGAGGACCATAGGGACGAACTGCAGCAAAAGGCCGTTGCCTACATCAATACCGATGGGAACAGCCGGGGCTATCTGGGGGCCGGTGGTTCCCATGCCCTACAGGCCATGGTCTCCCAAGTGGCCCATACGGTCATGGATCCCCAAAAGGGAGTCTCGGTAGCAGAGCGAAGGATCGCCGCAAACCTCTCCCAAGGTGGGGAGGGCAGTTTTAAACTCTCCGCCCTGGGTTCCGGCTCGGATTACACCCCCTTCATCCAACATTCCGGCATCGCTTCCCTGAACCTGGGATATGGGGGGGAAGGTTCCGGGGGGGAATACCATACCATCTATGACACCTATACCCATTTTACCCGCTTCAAGGACCCGGGCTTCGAGTATGGGGTTGCCCTGGCCAATACGGCCGGCCGGATAAGCCTTCGGTTGGCCAATGCCGAGGTCCTGCCCTTTGAACTGACCGCCTGGCACGGTACTGTTCAAGGATACCTCCAGGAGGTCATGGAGACCCTGGCCGATATGAGGAAGGATGTTGAAAAACACAACGGGTTGGTGGATAAGGGGGTCTTCCATTTGGTGATGGACCCCAAAAAACCCATCAAACCCGCCCAGGCCAAGGAAGCAGTGCCGTACCTGGATTTTTCGCCCCTTCAGAACGTACTTTCCGACCTGGATCGCACCATAGGGATTTTTTCCAAAGCCGACCTTTTGGCCCTCCCAAAGGCCAAGAAGGACGAGCTCAACAAGACCTTGATTTCCCTGGAACAGGCCCTGACCCTGGATGGTGGTCTACCACGAAGGAGTTGGTTCAAACATCAGATCTACGCCCCCGGGTTTTACACCGGATACGGGGTAAAGACCCTGCCCGGGGTCAGGGAGGCCATAGAACAGAAGGACTGGGAAGAGGCCCAGCAACAGATCGGGGTCCTGGCCAAGGCCCTGGGGAACTTCGATGCCAAGATCCAAAAATTGAACGGCATAGTCCAATAGGGCACCGATCCCGGTTTTTATGTTCCGCCCTTTGCAGAAGTCACACAAAGGGTGGACATTTGTCCCAGGCCCCGTTTCAACCCAAAACCGACAATTTCTTGCCATGGCCATCTTTGGAAAGGATTACCACGTCATAGCCAACCTGTTCAGTTGTACCCACAAGGACCAATTCCTGGTCCATGTGGCCTCATGCTCCGATGGTGTCCTACGCTACCTCTGCTATTCCGGTCCCTTGGAAGAGGGAAAGGGCCCTTCCCTGATCCTGGAGAACGGCCGATACTGGGAAAGCCGTAAGGGGGACAAGTGGAGCTATGTGTTCAGGGACAGGAAAAAGAAAAGGAAATACACCCTGGAGATGATCGAATCCCCCGAGGATCCAAAAATCGTGTTCGTCTATTTGGAGATCATGGATTCCGATAGGCAGGCAACGACTTGGAAAATGGAGGATGTCTCGGGTTGGCCGCCAAATCCCTGGGGACTTCCCTGGGAAGAAAAGGATCATTCCGAATAGGTAATCCTATAGATGGCGTCGCCCTGGTCATCGGATATCAACATCGAACCATCCTCTAGGAACAATAGGTCCACGGGCCTGCCAAAGGCTTCTTGGCTCCCTTGGTCCAGCCACCCGTCGATAAAGGTTTCATAGCTCACCGCCTGATCGTTCTCCAACCTGACCAAACTGATCTTGTAGCCGACCTTGGAGGAACGGTTCCAAGATCCATGTTCGGCGATAAAGGCATGTCCCTTGTAACTGTCCGGGAACATGGATCCTGTATCGAATTTCACGCCCAGCGGGGCCACATGGGCGCCCAGGGACTGTACAGGGGGAACAAATTCCGAACAGTCGTGGCCTTCCCCGAATTCCGGGTCTTTAACGTCTGCCCCATGGCAGAAGGGATAGCCAAAATGCTGCCCTATCCCGGCGAGTTTGTTGAGCTCACAGGGAGGGATATCATCGCCCATCATGTCCCTACCGTTGTCGGTGAACCAGAGATCTCCGCTCTGGGGATGCCAGGTGAAGCCCACTGTGTTGCGTACCCCATGGGCAATGATCTCACGGTTGCCGCCATCGGGATCCATCCGTGAGATGGTCGCAAAGCGCTCGTCCTCATCGGTGCGGTCACAAATATTGCAAGGGGCCCCCACGGGAACGTACAACTTGCCATCGGGCCCAAAGGCGATATACTTCCAACCGTGGTGGAACTCGTTGGGAAAATCTTCATAGATGAGCTCCGGGTCTGGGGGATCGGACAATTGTTGCTCGATATTGGGATACTTAAATAACCGGCTGACCGCGGCCACATAGAGGGCACCGTCCCTGAAGGCCACCCCGTTGGGCTGTTCCAGATCCGTGGCCACCTCATAGACCTGATCGGCCCGATAGTCACCGTCCTCATCCTTAAGGGCGTAGACCTTTCCCTCGTTGCGGGTGCCCACAAAAAGGGTCCCGTCATCCCCCAGGGCCATGGATCTGGCGCCATCGAGATTTTCAGCGTACACGTCGACACTGAAGCCCTCGGGCAGGTTCAGGCGTTCCAGGGGCAGGTCCCCCCCATAGGGCGGTGGGGCCTCTGGTCCAGGCTGCTCCTGCCCCACATCATCCCCTTTCGTCTCTTTTTTGCCATTGCAGGAGAAAAGGGCGAAGGACAATATCACCAGGAACAATGGGTTGTTTGATAGATTGTGAATTTTCATGATCTCGCTCGATTTTATGGTTATTGGACCTTTGGTTTAAAATAGTTTGGCGCTACGCTGGGCGCTGTCCCAAAATTACTTCTCTATTGGGCCTGTTCCCCCTTGGACTCCACGAGCCGGCCTTGGTACCAAATGGTATTGCGGTGGGTGCTGGCCACACTGATCGTGGCCGAGAGGGATGCGTAGATCTGCGCCACCACCCGGAAGGTCTCCTGCCCGTCCCTTATTTTGAACTGCATGATATACCCATCCCCTTTCCTTATGGGGCCCAGGGAATAATCCGTGGGGAGACCCTCAAATTTGACCCCGGCATTATCGGGATCGTAGCCCCCGCCCATTTGTCTTTCCCCGAAATAGGGAAGGTCGGCCACAACGCTGTCCTCCTTCATTTTCAAATAGCCCCCCGTACCTGCTATGTCGATCCTTGCCGCACTACTGCCCGGGGGCAACAGCCCGGCATTGGCGATACTGTTCAGACCCTGGCTTGGCATGGGCTTGGCCCAAGTGGCCAGAATGGTGTAATGCCCATCGGAAATAATTTGGTCCAGGGCGGCCATTTCTGCCGCCGTAGCCTGGGTCCGGGGCCCTGAGGCACAGCCCAAGGCCACAAGGATGGATAGTGTCAGGGAATAAATTGCCGAAGTTTTCATCACCTTGGGGTCTAAGTCCCATACAAAGTACGAGATCCCCCCGTGAATTCCGAAAAAAAAATCAGCAATCTTAACGCTTGAAGCGTTCGAAAATGGCCAGGGTCTTTTTGGTGTTTATAAAATACACCCCGGTCAAAAGAATGATCGCGGCCATGATGGATTGCAGGCTGATATGTTCATCCAAAAGGTACCAACCCAATATCAGGGCGACAATGGGGTTGACATAGGTGGAGGTGGCCACCTTTTCCGGAGAGACGGCCTTGAGCAGGTAATTGAAGGAGGTGAAGGCAATGATACTGCCCAACAACACGAGCAGGGCCAGGGACAATTGGGTCTCCCATTGCCAGGTGTGGGGCAGGCTCCATTGTTCCCCAAAGCCCAGGCTCATCGCGGCCAGACAGATCCCGGCGGTAAGCATCTGATAGCCGGTGTTCACAAAATAGTTCTGCGGCAGGTCCGCCCGGGCCACGAACAGACTGCCATAGGCCCAACTGAACATACAGAAGAATATCATCACCATGCCGACGACGGACTGCCTATCGGCGATGATCTGTTGTTGGCCCACCAACAAAAAAATCCCCAGCATCCCTAACAGAACCCCGATCATGGACATGGGTTTGATTTTCTTGCCCTGGAGGATGCGCATCAAAAATAGGATGATCAGGGGCTGTGCCGATATTTCAAGGGCGGCGAACCCACTGTCCACATATTGGAGGGCCCATACCACAAACCCGTTGCCCAGGGTCAAAAAGAGCAGCCCGGCCATGCAGGTGTTCCTGAATTGTTTTTTGGTGATCTTAAGGGAGATCCCCATCGCCTTGGCCAGGATAAAGATCAGGGAACCCGCGGTCAAGAAGCGGCAGGAGGCCAAGAACAGCGGGTCCAATTCCTGGACCGCGACCTTGTTCATCAGATAAGTGGACCCCCAGAATACATATATGGAAAAAAAAGCCAGGATGACCCATACGGAATACTGGGATTTGCCCATTTAGTGAAAATTATGATTATCCCACAAAATTAAGGATGTTTGACAGCTTAAAAAACAGTTGGTGCCCTCTTGGGGAAAGAAAATTTTCACTCGGTGGAAGGGGCCTGTCCTTCAGGGCCTTTCTCCCAGGGCCAAAAGATAATCGGCTATGTCCGATTCCAATTGCCTATACCGGTCCAAATGCCGTAACACATCCCCTTGGAGTTCCTCGGCCAAACTGCCCTTTTTGCGTTTGATCTTGGCCGCGAGCACCCTTTGTTGCTCCCCAAAGGAGTTGAAGTTACCCTTTAGGGCATGGTATTTTTCAAAATGGGAGGCACAGCGCGGCTCATAGGTGTAGAATGACATCTTTATGGAGAGTTTTTGGATCACCTCATTGTTCCTGTCCAGACGCATCAAAAGTTCCTGGCTCTGATACGTGTTGCTTTTTATTGAATTTTCCATGGCCGCTGTTTTTATGGGAATCCCCTCTTGCCCTTAAATTACGAATTAATTCCTTGCAGGGCACTGTTTTAACTTTCATTTACCACTTTGTTGACACTATGGAAATCTAAGTGGGTTTTATTTGTGAAAGTCCAGGATCCGTCCTTGGATAATTGCCAAAAAAAAACTGCCCGACCCAAGGACCGGACAGCCTTTTATTTATTTTTCAGAGTTTGATTTCCTGAAAAGCTCAGTTGCCCGTTGTTTCTTTGCGCGCTTCCTGTTTCAGGTCTTCACTGGCGATGATGGCCAGTTCGACCCGTCGGTTGTTCGCCTTTCCGGCAGCGGTATTGTTGTCATCCACAGGCTGTTCCTCCCCATACCATTTGGTGGTGAACCTTCCACTGGAAACACCCTTGTTCACCAAATAGTCGGTGACCGCTTGGGCCCTTCTTTGGGAAAGGCCCATATTGTAGGTGTCCGCTCCGGCAGAATCGGTATGCCCCTCCACCAAAATAACGGATTTGGGGTATTCGTTGAAAATACCGGCCAATTTGTCCAAGGTGGTGGCCGAGGCTCCCTTGATGTCGGATTTCTCGGTATCGAAATAGACCCCGTTCTCCCCACTGAAGGTGACATTGATGCCTTCCCCGACCCGTTTTACCTCGGCCCCGGGGATCTCCTCCTCGATGCGTTCGGCCTGTCGGTCCATCCTGTTTCCAATATAACCACCGGCGGCACCCCCTACCACAGCGCCTATGATAGCGCCCAAGGCGGTATTCCCACTGCCGACGTTGTTGCCGATGACTCCCCCGATAACGGCACCGCCGCCGGCGCCTATGGCGGCCCCTTTTTGGGTGTTGTTCGCGTTTTTAACGGCATTACAGCCCAAGATCAAACTCAGGGCCATACATACTGTCACACTTCTTAAAGCTATGTTTTTCATGTTTTTTTTATTTTCTTGAGAATTGATAAACCACGGTCACGGCCTGTCCGTCCACCGATACATTTGATTTTAGGGTCATGGCCTGTTCCGTCAGGTTGACAATGTTCAATCGATAGCCCTGGCCCCCGGAAATGTCCTTGCGCCTGTCATCGATGAACTTGAACTGTAACTGGCTGCTGTAATTGGCCGTTGGCTCCACTATGGACCACCTGAAAAAGCGGTCTCCCCCTTGGCAGAGCGAGCTTTGTTTCAGGGTGTACCTACCCGTGGAATTGTTGTCCCGGAAAAACCATTCGCTGTCCTCGAAACAAATGTCCTCGGCATCGTTGAAGATGACCGATTTGAAAGTTCCGCTATTGTTCTCATAGGAAACGTCATCCAGGTTCCAGGTCCCGCTGAAAAGGTTCCTTTGGTCCCTGGCGCTTTTGGAAATGGAGCAGGAGCTCACCAAAATTCCGGCCAGGGCAACGAAGAATAAAGATTTTTTTATCATAAGATTTAAAGTTAATGTTCACTAAAAGATACGAAATAACGCCCTATAAAAGTTGTTATTGCCCAAAAAAATCGATGGATCGGACGGATTTCAATAGGCATACATTTCCAGTAGGGCCCGTTCAAACCGTGCCTTGGGAAGGTAGTTCTCCTCTAGGGCCTTGGCAAAGGGGATCGGGGTCTCCAGGCTGCCGATACGCCTTACCGGCGCATCCAGGAATTCAAAACAGCTTTCCATTACCGCCGAGGAGATATCACTGCCGATCCCCCCGAAGAGACTGTCCTCATGGAGGATCAGTAACTTACCTGTCCTTTTGACCGTGGCCAGGACCGCCTCCATATCCAGGGGCTGCAGGGTCCTCAGGTCCAAAAGGTCCGCATCGATATCGGGGTGGCGATCAAGGACCTCCAGGGCCCAGTGCACCCCGGCGCCATAGGTCACTATAGAAATGGATTCGCCCTTGCGGACAAGGTTGGCCTGTCCCAAGGGCAGGGTATAGTAATCCGAGGGCACTTCGCCATAGATATTTCTATAAAGGCCCTTGTGTTCAAAGAACAGCACGGGATTGGGATCTTCTATGGCCGTATTCAACAGCCCTTTGGCATCAAAGGGGAAGGCCGGATAGACCACCTTGAGCCCCGGGGTCTTGGTGAACCAGGCCTCGTTGGTCTGGGAGTGGAAAGGCCCGGCCCCCATCCCGCCCCCACAGGGCATGCGGATCACCACATCGGCCTTTTCGTCCCATCGGTAATGGGTCTTGGCCAAATAATTGACAATGGGGTTGAAACCACTGCTCACAAAGTCCGCGAACTGCATTTCCACCACGGCCTTCATGCCCGCTATGGAAAGCCCCATGGCGGCGGAGACAACGATCGACTCACAGATGGGGGTGTTCCTCACCCGGCTCTTGCCAAATTTGTCCACAAATCCTTCGGTTATCTTGAAGACCCCCCCGTAATCCGCGATGTCCTGTCCCATCACGATCAGTTCATTGTGCCGGTACATGGATTGTTCCAACCCTTGTGAGATTGCATCCACAAAACGGATGTTCTTGGATTCCCCTTTGGGCGCCACATCCTGGTATTCGAAGGGGTGGTAGACGTCCCCAAGCTCTCTTTCCAGGTCAAAATTGACAGCGGGCTCATCAAAGGCGGTCTTCAGGCCGCTCTCGATTTCTTGGGCAAAGCCCTTTTTGATCTCCTCTATTTTTTCAGGGGTGAGCAGTCCCTTTTCCAACAGAAAGGTCTCATAATTGGAAATGGGATCTTTTTTGGCCCATTCCTTCAATAGTTTTTCCGGGACATATTTGGTGCCACTGGCCTCTTCATGGCCCCGCATGCGGAAGGTCCTGAATTCAAGGAGTACCGGCCGGGGCCGTTTGCGGATGGCCTTGCAGAGTTCATCCACCTTGGTGAACACCTCCAGGATATTGTTGCCATCGATGATCCGGGATTCCATCCCGTAGCCCTTGGCCCGGTCGACCAGGTTTTCACAATTGTACTGTTCCCGGGTGGGCGTGGACAGCCCATAACCGTTGTTCTCGATACAGAAGATCACGGGCAGGTTCCAGACCGAGGCCAAATTCAGGGCCTCGTGGAAGTCCCCTTCACTGGTTCCCCCCTCCCCGGTAAAGACAGCCGTCACCCTTTTGCTCCTTTTGAGCATATGGGCCAGGGCGATCCCATCGGCCACCCCGAGCTGGGGGCCCAGGTGAGAGATCATCCCGACGATCTTGTACTGCTGTGTCCCAAAATGGAAACTGCGGTCCCTGCCCTTGGTAAAGCCACTGGCCTTTCCCTGCCATTGGGCGAACAGACGGTGCAAGGGGATATCCCGGGAGGTGAAGACGCCCAGGTTCCTGTGCATGGGCAAAATGTACTCATCCCCTTTCAGGGCCTGGGCCACCCCGACCGAAATAGCCTCCTGGCCCATGCCGCTGAACCATTTTGAAATCTTCCCTTGGCGGAGCAGGATCAACATCTTTTCCTCTATCATTCTGGGCTTTAGCATACCTTGGTAAAGATCCAACAATCTTTGGGGGTCCAAGTCGCCAATATGGTATCTCATAATGTGAAGTTCAAAGGCCCAAAAGTAATGAAAACCGCTCCCATTTCCGCCAAACCCCCGAAAGGTTCGACAATATTCCCTACTTTTGAAATATCCAAAAAAATCAAACTATGAACGCGATCCCAAGTGTGGACCTGGATGACTTTGTCAGTGGGGACCCCGCCCGAAAGGAAAAGTTTGTAAAACAGATCGGTGCCGCCTTTGAGGGCATTGGATTTGTAGCCCTGAGCGGGCATTTTTTGTCCGAAGATCTGGTGGAGAAACTTTATGGGGAGATCAAAAAGTTTTTTCAATTGCCCCAAGAGGCCAAAAACCGATATGAGGTCCCGGGCCTTGGGGGACAAAGGGGCTATACCTCCTTTGGAAAGGAACATGCCAAGGGCAGAAAGGAAGGGGACCTGAAGGAATTTTGGCACTTTGGCCAATATGTACAGGACGATCCCAAATTGGAGGCCGAATACCCGGCAAATGTGATGGTGGAAGAACTGCCCGGGTTCAACCAGGTGGGACGGGAAGCCTATCGCATGTTGGAGAAAACGGCCCAGCATGTACTAAGGGCCCTGGCCCTGCACCTGGACCTGGAGGAGAACTATTTCGATCCGTACATCAAAAATGGCAATTCCATCCTCAGGCCCATCCATTACCCACCCATAACATCGGAACCAAAAAATGCGGTCCGTGCGGCCGCCCACGGCGATATCAACCTGATCACCCTGCTCATGGGCGCCCATGGCAAGGGACTGCAGGTGCGAAACCACCAAGGACAATGGGTGGATGCCATTGCCAGGCCCGACCAATTGATGATCAATGTGGGGGACATGCTCTCGCGCCTGACCAACAATAGGTTGAAGTCCACCATCCACCAGGTGGTAAACCCGCCCAGGGAACTTTGGGGCAGTTCCAGGTACTCCATCCCCTTTTTCATGCACCCGGTCAGCGAAATGCCGTTGGACTGCTTGGAGAACTGCATCGATGCACAACATCCCAAGGGCTTTGAGGACATCACAGCGGGGGAGTTCCTGCGCGAAAGGCTCATTGAACTGGGACTGGTAAAAAAATAACATGGACCTATCCGATCAGCTCAAGAACCTCTTTCCGGACCATGTCACCGGGGATGAACCTGGGACCGGGGCCCAAGACTCCCCATATTGGCTGCAGGATGATCCCATCCTATGCAAATACGAAAAGCGCAAGGGCAAACCCATTACCCTCTTGGAGGGATACAACGGGACCGAGGAGGATCTCAAGAAATTGGCCAAGGACCTAAAGACCCATTTGGGTGTCGGTGGCAGTTCCAAGAACGGCACGATCATCATACAGGGGGACTATAGGGACAAGATCATGACCTACCTGAAAGAAAATGGATTCTCTGTGAAAAGAGTGGGCGGATGAGCCCTTGGGGCCCAATGGCCCGGCTTTTATGGACCACTGTCGGCTGTAAAAAACATTGTTGAAAACCAATGTTTTGTGAAAAAGCTTTTGAGTTCTTGGTTTAAATTATAATTTTAACCACCTAACCAACGAAAACACTGAATTGAAGATGAAATCACTGTTGCACATTACCAACGGGGACAGTTTCACCTCCAGGCTACAGACCCTTCCCCTAAAGGGGGACATCATTACCTGGAGGGAGATGCTCTGTGAGGGCAAAACCTTGACTGCGGTGGGCAGTGAATCCTTTTGGAAAACCCGCTTCGAGTTCCTTAACAAAAACTACAAGATTTCAAAATCCTGGTTCGTCGAAAAGACCCTGAAGGAGTACCGCTCCCTTTGTAACCACAAACAACAGGACCATATTGTCCTGTGGTTCGAGTACGACCTTTTCTGCCAAATAAATATGCTGGCCGTTCTAAGCTGGCTGAAGAGCCATCGAAGGCATGCCGAGATTTCTTTGGTCTGCAGTGGAAGGGAAGGCGACGGGGACCGATTGTACGGTCTGAACGAGCTCAGTGATGAACAGATCTTGGGACTCTATGAAAAACGCAGCATCCTGTCCCAGGATGATATCGAATATGCCGATTATATCTGGCAGCTCTATTGCAGTGACAATCCCATCCGCCTGGAAAACCAGATCGCCAACAACGATTTCCAGTTCGATTACCTTTCCGAGGCCCTCAAGACGCACCTTAGGCGCTTTCCCACCATCAAGAACGGCCTGAACGAACTGGAGAACCATGTGCTGGAGGTGGCCAGGGACCAAAAGCCCGGATCCAGGGCCGAACTCCTGGGCAAGTTGATGGCCGACCAAGGATATTATGGTTTTTCCGATACACAGTATGACCGTATCATCACCTCCCTGAAACCGCTGTTCAATTCTTTCAACCCGATCAAATTGACCAAAAATGGGGTTTCCGTATTGAACAACAAATCAAATTACTATTCTCAAATACGTGATAATCAGATATATCTAGGAGGTTCATTAAAGTACAACTTCTTATTTAACACCGAGTCCAATCGCATCCTAAAACTTTAAGGCCGTGTCGCCCCTCTCCCGCTCAGAGCTCATTCTGAACCCGGATGGCAGCATCTACCACCTCAAGCTTTTGCCCGGTGATATCGCCCCCTTGGTCATTACCGTGGGGGACATGGAACGCGTGGCACAGGTCTCCAGGTATTTTGACACCATCGAAATGAAAAAGGGAAACAGGGAATTCCTCACCCACACCGGTTCCCTGTCCGGAAAAAGGATCAGTGTCATCTCCACGGGAATCGGCACGGACAATATCGATATTATCCTGGGCGAATTGGATGCCCTGCACAACATCGACTTCACCACCCGTAGGACCAGAGCCGAAAAAATACAGCTCAGTATCGTACGTATCGGTACATCCGGGGCCCTGCAGCCCTGGATCGATGTGGACTCCTTTGTTCTGGGGGAAACGGCCGTGGGCCTTGATGGCCTCATGCATTTTTACCACTCACAGGGCTTTAGGGACGATCCCCTGGAGAAGGCGATCGTGGCGCAATTGGAACTGCACGGCAAGCAGATCCATCCCTATGCCGTGGCATGCGATGCCGGTCTGGCCGAAGCGTTCCGATCGGATGGGATCTTGAGCGGCACTGGGGTGACAAGCCCCGGTTTCTATGGGCCACAGGGGAGGGAACTGCGTTTGGCCCCTAGACTGATGGATCTTGAAAAATTGGCATCCTTCGACTTCAACGGTCAGAAATTGACCCATATGGAAATGGAGACGGCCGGCATTTATGGGCTCGCAAAATTACTGGGGCACAGAGCCGTTTCCCTGAACGCCATCCTGGCCAACCGCCCCAAGGGGGAATTCTCCCGGCAGGCGGCACGGACAGTGGATGCCCTGATACAATATGCACTGGAGTGTTTGATGGCGGACCAAAAGGTATAATATACCGTATGAAGGTCCAAGGATATACCGATTGGATTGGATAATTTTGCAAATTGACATCGAGCATATGGAAAAAGTAAAGATCGTAGGGGTAGCGGAACATTTCAACCTTCCCTGGCATCTCGCCCTGGAGGACGGCGCCTTTTTAGATCGGGGAATCGACCTGGATTGGAGGGATATCCCCGAAGGGACCGGGGAAATGTGCCGGCTTTTGCAAGAAGGAAAGGCCGATCTGGGCATCATCCTGACCGAAGGGATCATCCGGAGCATCTCCCAGGGGAATCCCTGCAAGATTGTCCAGGAATACATCTCCTCCCCCCTACTGTGGGGCATCCATGTGGCCGCCGGCAGTGATAGGCAATCCTTGGAGTCCCTGGAAAAGGAACGGGTGGCCATCAGCCGAAAGGGCAGCGGCAGCCATCTGATGGCCTTTGTCCATGCACAGGAGCGGGGCTGGGACCCGGATAAACTGGAATTCGACCTGGTCGATGATCTCGAAGGGGCCATAAAGCACCTCGGCTCGGGGGCCAATGCTTATTTTATGTGGGAACATTTTACCACAAAGCCCTTGGTCGACAATGGAACCTTCAAACGATTGGGGGACTGCCCCACGCCCTGGCCCTGTTTCGTGGTGGTGGCCCGTGATGGGTTCCTGGGGGAGCGTGGAGGGGAAATGAAACATATTTTGGAGGTCATCAATACCTATAGTTCGGAATTCAAGGATATACCAAGCATCGATCGCACCTTGGCCAACCGCTACGGACAGGAATTGGACGATGTACGGGAGTGGCTCGGCGGCACCCACTGGGGCCAGGCCCAATTGTCGGAGGAAAAACTGCGCAAGGTGCAGGATAGGTTATCGGCCTTGAAACTGATCGAGGAGATCAAGGATCCCGAAACCTTTTTTTGGCCCTAGGACTACCAGTCGATGGGAGGCTTCCCCGCACGGGCCAAAAGCGTGTTGGTCTGGCTGAAATGCCGGTTCCCGAACCAGAGCCCGCGGTTGGCACTCAGGGGCGATGGATGCCCCGAGGTGAGGAGATGGTGCCTGCCCGCATCGATCAAGGAGGCCTTTTTTTTGGCAAAACCGCCCCATAACAAAAAGACCACCCCTTCCAATTGGTCCGAAACGGTCCGGATCACGGCGTCTGTGAAATTTTCCCAGCCCATCCGTTGGTGGCTCCCGGCTTGATGGGCCCGAACGGTCAGGGTGGCGTTCAATAGTAGGACCCCCTGCCCCGCCCAGCGCTGCAGATTGCCACTCTGCGGATAGGGTTTTTGGAGGTCGGCCTTGATCTCCTTGAAGATATTGACCAGGGAAGGCGGGTGTGGGACTCCCTCACCGACTGAAAAACAAAGGCCATTGGCCTGTCCGGGACCGTGGTAGGGGTCCTGTCCCAGGATGACCACCTTGGTATCCCAAAAGGGACAGTGGTCAAAGGCGGCAAAGATGTCATGGCCCTTGGGAAAACAGGGATACCGCAGGTACTCCTGTTTTATTTGATGGGCCAATTGCCCGAAATAGGGCTTTTCAAATTCATTTTCCAAATGTTGTTTCCAACTGGGTTCGATGTCCACGTCCATGGGAGCTCCTGGGTTTTTGGGGATTTTCAAAAGTAAGCATTGTCCGGCTTTTGCTCCCCAAGGGACCCGATGAAAAACAGCAAAATCCTATCTTTGCCCAGCGATCAGGAAAACTATGCAAAAAATTCACCCCAAAACCCTTCAGGACCTGGAGTTCCCCACGGTACTCCAACAACTCGTCTTACGCTGCACCACGGAATTAGGCAGGACGGGGGCCTTGGAGGTCTCGCCTATCAAGGACCAGGGGGACCTGATGGTGGCCTTGGGGGAAACTTCGGAATACCTGGCCTCCCTGACCAATGAGAACCGGATCCCCGAACACGGCTTCGATCAGATCAACGCGGAGCTGGGACTTTTAAAGGTGGCCAACAGTACCCTGGAGGTACAGGGCTTTCGAAAAATCGGGGCCATCTGCCGGACAGTGGCCCAGCACCAGAAGTTCCTGAAAAAATTCAAGGACTATTATCCACTGCTCTTTTTAAAATCCACTGCCCTGGAGGCCAATACCCCGATCCCCGATTCCATCGATGCCGTGATCGACCGCTTCGGGGAGATCAAGGATTCCGCTTCCCAGGATTTGGGGCAGATCCGCAGGGAGATCGGGGAAGTAAGGGCCAAGATCAACCAAAGTTTCAACGGGGCCCTGGGCCGCTACCAAGGGATGGATTATCTTGATGAGATCCGGGAATCGGCGGTGGAGAACAAACGGGTGTTGGCCGTCAAGGCCATGCACCGAAAAAAAGTGAAGGGCAGTGTCATGGGAACCTCCAAGACGGGCAGTATCGTCTATATGGTCCCGGAGGCCACCCAGGCCCATGACCGGGCATTGAACAATCTGGAATTTGACGAAAAGGAGGAAATCCAGCGGATCTTGAACCAATTGACCGCCAAGATCCGTCCCTTTGTGTCCCTGCTCATGGAATACCAGGAGTATCTCACCCAGATCGACCTCTGCGGGGCCAAGGCAAAATACGCCTTCGAAATGGATGCCATAGTCCCGGGTTTCAATGAAGACCGGGAGCTGTTCCTACGGGATGCCTACCATCCCCTGCTCTACCTGTCCAACAAGCGAAAAAACGAAAAGACCTGGCCGCAGACCATAAAACTTGAGCCCCACAGCCGGGTGATCGTCATATCGGGGCCCAATGCCGGGGGAAAGAGCATCACCCTAAAGACCATTGGCCTGTTGCAGCTCATGCTGCAGAGCGGTATGCCCATCCCCGTGCACGAGGGCAGTTCCGTCTGCCTTTTCGATCAGGTCCTTACCGATATCGGGGACAACCAATCCATTGAGAACCACCTGAGCACCTATAGCTATCGACTCAAGAACATGAACCGCTTCCTTAAGAAATGCACCGATAGGACACTGTTTTTGATCGATGAGTTCGGCACCGGCAGCGATCCCGAACTGGGCGGGGCCCTGGCAGAGGCCTTTTTGGAGGAATTCTACCAGCGGGGGGCCTATGGGGCGATCACCACCCACTACGCCAACCTAAAGGCCCTGGCCGATGAACTTCCCCATGCGATCAACGCCAATATGCTGTTCAATGCCCAGACCCTGGAGCCCACCTTCCAATTGATCCTGGGAGAGGCCGGCAGTTCCTTCACCTTTGAGGTGGCCCAGAAAAACGGGATCCCCTACTCCCTGATCAACAGGGCCAAAAAGAAGATCGAGCACGGAAAAGTCCGCTTTGACGCCACTATTGCCAAACTTCAAAAGGAGCGTTCCAAAATGGCAGAGACCGGATCCCGGCTACAACAAGAGCAGACCAAGGCCCGGGAGGAGGCCGATCGTCTGGAGACGCTCAACCAAAAGATCAAGACCAAATTGGAGAGCTACCAGGAACTCTATGACCACAACCAGCGCATGATCCAATTGGGCAACAAGGTGAACACGGCTGCGGAACGTTACTTTTTGGATCAAAAAAAACGTCCGCTGATCTCCGAGCTGCTCCGTCTGGTGGAGACCGAGAACAGCAAGCGCAAAAAGACCACCGTCCAGGTGGTCCAGAAGAAACAACAGCAACAGCGCGAAGTGGCCCAGGAACTGGAGGAGAAGATCCAAAAGGTACGGGTGGAAAAGAAGGTCAAAAAGAAAAAAGAGGCCAAACAGGAAAAGGAAAGGCCCAGGCCCGTTTTCAAAGTGGGCGACCGGGTACGGTTACTGGAAGGCAAGGCCGTTGGCAGCATCGATACCTTGGAAAAGGGCAAGGCCGTGGTCAATTATGGGGTGTTCACCACCAATGTAAGCGTGGACCAATTGGAATTGGTCGAGACCAAAAAATAGGGGCCGGCATCCGGGCATGAACCCAACTCCCCTATCTTTGCAGGGTGGAAAACAACAAAAAGATAATACTCTTCGACGGGGTCTGTAACCTCTGCAACCGTTGGGTGCAATTTACGATCAAAAGGGACAAAAAGGACGTGTTCCGCTTTGCCGCCCTGCAAAGTGAGGCCGGGAAAAGGATGACCGCGGCCCGTGGCATCGACACGGCCGTGGTGGATTCGATCATCCTGGTGGAGCCGGGGACGGCCTATTACACCAAATCGGATGCCGTCCTGGAGATCACGGGTGAATTCGGCGGGGTCTGGGGCCTATTTTCCATTTTCTCTTGGATCCCCAGGCCCCTTCGGGACGCCCTCTATGATCTGGTGGCCCGCAACCGCTATACATGGTATGGCAAGAAGGAATCGTGCATGGTCCCAAGCCCGGAACTCAGGACCAAATTCCTGGACTGATCACTTCAGGTTGTCCAGAATGAACTCCAAAGACTTGTCCGTATTTAGGTTTTGATCAAAGGATCGGCTGTGGTGCCTGATGGGCAGCACCAGACCAAGGTCCTTGAGATAGTGGATGGTCTGTTCGTTCTCCAGGGCCACCTTGCCGGTGAAGAACACTTCCATGGGTTCCTTCCGCTGATGGCGTTTGTAGATCTTGCGCAGGCCGCTCAGGTACAGGCGGTCCTTTGTAAAACCGCCCCCGCGATGGGCCCGCATGCAGATGGTGAAGGCCTCTTCCCGGTCGAGCTTGTAGGTTCCGTGGATCAGGTCGAAGGTGTCGGCAAAGGAATATCCCTTGATCAGACTATCGCAGGCCATGACCCTATAGGCCAGTTGCTTGAGCCTTTTCAAGCTTAGGGCCCCGCCCATGAACTCACTGAAGACGGCCAACCCCTCCTGGGTCTCCACATTCTTGGGCAGGCCATTGGAAAATATCCTCAAGGGCTGCTCCAAGCCATTGTAGGTAGTCACCAGATGCACCCCGATCTCATGGTTGGCCAAGATCAGGAGTTGGTTTTTACTGAACTGGGCATTCTTTTTGATCAACAGGCTGCGCTGTAGGTTGCTCACCATGGCCACGGCGGCAATATTGGTGGAGAACTTGATGTTCAGGGGAAAATCATAGACCTTGACAAATTCCTCAAAATAGTCCCGGGCCTGTTGGGCGGAAAATTGTTTTTCCATGTCCGGATGCCCTGGCTGTTCGGCAAAGTGGAGGATGAACCTGGCGTTTTCCACATCCTTCTCCGTGGGGGTCCCATAGACCCTGAGGGAATTGAAATAAAAATTTCGTCCCTGGCCAATGGTCTCCATGCACTGGACGATGTTGGAATAATAATGGACCGTTTCCTGGTAGAGCCTTCGGATCCGGTCGTCCCTGATCCCATCCAGGGGCAGGTCGAAAAACTGCCGGTGCAGCCCAAAGGGATCGTATGGGATCTTGGGGTATTTGAACTCCGGTTCAAATAGGTATTTTGAGGCGAAGAACCTGTTTTTCTCCTTCTCGATGTTCTGGGGGTTGAGATGGGTCAAAAGCTCTATTTTCCGGACCAAACGATCCAGCTTGCTATCCAGCTCAAAGAGCTCTGCATAATCCCCGGCCCGGGGTTCCCTGTTCATAACAATGATGTTTCAAAGGTTCTTTTTTCCTACCGAACGTCCCTGCCCCCAGTGGCGGCGGCCCTTTGGAACCGGGGCCAACGCTACGGGATTGGACGTATCTTCCGGGATGGTTTCCCAAAAAAATCAAGCTCCCCAAACAAAGAAAGGGGGCGTTGCCTTTGGGAAGCTGCACCATCGGTTATTCCGACCTTGTGGATTCCCCTTTGATCGCATCCATATCCTCGAGTTTGCCCACGGATTTTGCCACCACCATTGAGACCATGGCATCCCCGGTAACGTTGACCACCGTGCGGCACATGTCCAAGGGCCGGTCCACGGCAAAGATAAGGGCCAGGCCGATGGCCAATTTGTCCGCCGGGAACCCGATGGATTCCAGGACGATCACCAGCATCACCATGCCGGCCCCGGGCACCGCGGCCGAGCCTATGGAGGCCAAAAGGGCGGTGAGCACAATGATCAGCTGGTCGCTGAAGGTGAGGTCAAAGCCCAGGGCCTGGGAAATAAAGACCGCGGCGACCCCTTGGTAAAGACTGGTTCCGTCCATGTTGATCGTCGCCCCCACGGGAAGCACGAAACTGGAGACCTCCTTGTCCACCCCCAAATGTTCCTCCACCCGTTCCATGGTCACCGGCAGGGTGGCCGCGGAGGAGCTGGTGGAAAAGGCCAACAGCTGGGCCGGGCTCAGGTTCTTGTAGAACCATAAGGGACTTCTCTTGGTGTATAGGGCCACCACCGTCCCGTAGAACAGGATCATCAACAGCAGTCCCAAGATCACCACCAGGGCATATTTCAACAGGGCCAACAACAGGTCCGGATCCCCCGAGGAGACCACCACCCCGGCCAAAAGGGCGAAGACGGCATAGGGCGCCGTGAGGATGATCAAATCCACCATTTTGAGCACCACATCGTTCAGGGAGTCGAAGAAATCCTTTAGTGGCTTGGCCCGCTCTTCCCCGATCAACAGCATGGAGATACCCAGGAAAATGGTGAAGAAGATAACCTGCAACATCAGGGCATTGTTCCCCATGGCACTGATGGCATTGTCGGGGACCATGTCCACGATGAGCTGCAGCGGCCCACTTTCCTTTTGTGCACTGGCCTCCTGCAATTTGGAGGTCACCTCCTCCCCCGAGGCAAAGGTCTGGGTGAGCTCGTCCACGGTTTCCTGGGAAATGCCGTCCCCGGGCTTCAAGAGGTTCACGATCAAAAGGCCAATGGTGATGGCCACGACCGTGGTACCTATATATGTGGTGATCGTCCGGATGCCTATGTTCCTGAATTGGGAGATGTCCTTCAAATCGGAGATCCCCTTGATCAGGGAAGCCATGATCAGGGGAATGGCGATAAGCTTCAAGAGATTGACAAAGATGGCCCCCCAAGGTTGGATCCAATCCGCCACAAATTCCTTTCCCCAACTGATTTGGGTCATCAGAAACCCGAATAGGATACCCAGGGTCATGCCTATAAGGATTTTCCAGTGCAGTTCTAGTTTACGCATAGTTGGTTTTTTTAGTGGCGGAAGATACCATTTTTGAGGGGAACCCACTAAAAACCCTTACATTTTATTGGTGCGCGCCAAGAGCAGGTTATCGGCCAGGACCAGGGCGGCCATGGCCTCCACGATGGGCACGGCCCTGGGCACCACACAGGGGTCGTGCCTGCCCTTGCCCTGTGCCATGACCTTGTTCCCTTCCCGGTCTATGGTCTGGTAGGCCTGCAGGATCGTGGCCACGGGCTTGAAGGCCACCCTGAAATAAATGTCCATGCCGTTGGAGATCCCCCCTTGGATCCCCCCGCTGCGATTGGTTTGGGTGGTCCCGTCGGGATTGTAGGCATCGTTGTGCTGGCTGCCCTTTAGCCTTACTCCATCAAAACCGCTTCCGTATTCAAAGCCCTTGACCGCATTGATCGAGAGCATGGCCTCCCCCAGGCGGGCATGGAGCTTGTCGAAAACCGGCTCCCCCAGCCCGACGGGTACATTTTGCAGCACGCAGCTCACCACTCCCCCAACGGTGTCCCCTTCCTTTTTGATGGCCCTGATTAATTCCTCCATCCTTTGGGCCATCCCCGGATCGGGACAGCGCACCGGATTGGATTCTATCAGGCCGAAATCAAGTTCTTGGTAGGTTTTGTCCAAGATCAGTTCCCCTACCTGGGACACATAGGCCACGATCTTGACATCCCCCAAAAGCTGTTTGGCCACCCCCCCGGCCACGACCCTACTGGCTGTCTCCCGGGCAGAGCTCCTGCCCCCGCCGCGATAATCCCGGAAACCGTATTTTTTGTCATAGACATAATCGGCATGGGAAGGACGGTAGGAGTCCTTGATATGGGAGTAGTCCTGGGATTTTTGGTTGGTGTTGTGGATGGCAAAGCCAATGGGTGTCCCCGTTGTCCTGCCCTCGAAGATGCCTGAATAGAATTCCACCACATCCGCTTCCTTGCGTTGGGTGACAATGGCCGATTGTCCCGGTCTACGGCGGTCCAATTCGCTTTGTATCTTTTCCAGGTCCAGGGCCACCCCGGCCGGGCAACCATCGATCACCCCGCCCAGGGCCCTGCCATGGGATTCCCCGAAGGTGGTGAGCCTAAAGAGTCGTCCAAATGAATTTCCAGCCATTTTTTTGGTGTTTGACTAATTCCTCAAAGGTAGCGGATAAGTCCCAATTCCAAAAACGGGGGTATCACTTAATATTGCGCTAACCCAACGATTATGGGAATGATGATTTTTTAACAATAATGTCATGGTATGATGATCTGGAATCCATCCATTGTTTTATCGAATGCATTAAATTGCACCAAACCCTATTCGTTTGAAAAAAAGGAAGATAGAATTGGCTGTGATCTCCGATGTACACCTGGGGACCTACGGGTGCCATGCGGATGAGCTTATTGCCTATCTGAACAGTATACAGCCCAAAAAACTGATATTGAACGGAGACATCATTGATATTTGGCAGTTCAGCAAAAGGTATTTCCCCCCCTCCCATCTCAAGGTACTGCGAAAAATCATCGGGATGGCCTCTAGGGGCGTCGAGGTGTATTACATCACGGGGAACCATGATGAGATGCTGCGAAAGTTCAGTGATACCTCCATGGGAAACTTTAAGATTTCCAACAAACTGGTCCTTGATCTTGACGGAAAAAAAGCCTGGATCTTCCACGGGGACGTTTTCGATGTCTCCATCCAGAACGCCAAATGGCTGGCCAAGTTGGGCGGATACGGATACGACCTGCTGATCCTGGCCAATCGGCTGGTGAACTGGTTCCTTTTAAAGATGGGCCGGGAAAAATATTCCCTGTCAAAACGCATCAAGAGCTCGGTCAAGGGCGCCATAAAATACATCAGTGACTTTGAAACGACCGCGGCCGACCTGGCCATAGAGAACGGCTATGATTATGTGATATGCGGCCATATCCACCAACCCAAGAAGGAAATCCGGGAAAACCGCAACGGGCGCACCACGTACCTGAACTCCGGGGATTGGGTGGAGAACCTTACGGCCCTTGAATATTCCTTCAAACGCTGGAAAATCTACCATTACAACCAGGACAAGCTCTCTCCCTTCTTTGTGGATGAGGACATTAAAGAAATGGACATGTACGAACTGATCGCTTCGATCACCGACAAGGATTTTGAGATCGGACAGTGACAAAGCGGAAAGATCAGGGGACCAACAGGGCCTGTCTCAGGATTGACACCGGATGCAGGGCCACTCTTTGGGTACCGTCCTTGATCTGATGCCTGCAACTGGTGCCATTGGCCGCAATGATGGTGTCCGAGGGACTCTTGTTGACGGCCGGGAACAATTTCAGTTCCCCCACGGCCATACTGGTGCGGTAATGTTCCTTTTCGTACCCAAAGGAACCGGCCATCCCACAACATCCCGAGGCGATGATGGAAACCTTGTAGTTTGTGGGAAGGTTCAACATATCAAAGGTCACCTTTTGGTTGCTCAGGGCCTTTTGGTGGCAGTGGTTGTGTATCTTTATGGTCCGCTCTTCCTTGGTGAACTGCTCCGCGGAGATCACCTTGGCGGCGATTTCCCCCGCCAGGAACTCTTCGATCAAGAAAGACTGTGATGCCAACTTCCCCAAGAGATCCCGATCCGGGTGCAGTCGCTGGTATTCATCCCTGAAGGAAAGGATTGCCGAGGGTTCCAGGCCCAGGATGGGCGTCCCCTGCTCCAAATGGCCGCGAAGGCGGTCCATGTTTTTGGCCACCAAGGCCTTGGCCTCCCTTAAAAAACCCTTAGAAAGGTAGGTCCTGCCGCTTTCGGCATAAAAAAGTTCGACCCCATAGCCCAGGCCACAGAGCAGATCGATGGCGTCCCTGCCCACTTCGATATCCTGGTATTTCACAAATTCATCCAGGTAGAGCAGCACCTTTTTCTTCCAGGGCCCGCCCTTTTTTCCCACCTTGTCCAAATGCCGTTTGAAATCAAAGCGGTGCACATTGGGCAGGCTGCGCTCGGGGGCCACCCCGGAGAATTTTTTCAACAGCCCCCCCAAGGACCTTGAATTGAACACGGCATTGGTCAGCCAAGGGACCCTGCTTCCCAATACATTGTATTTGGTGTTACGTGCGAACAATTTGCTCCTAAAGGGATAGCCGTTGATCTCCTGGTACTGGTAGAGGAACTCCGCTTTCAGGGTCGCTACGTCCACATTGCTCGGACATTCGCTGGCACAGGCTTTGCAGCTCAGACACAGGTCGAAGACCTCCTTGAGCTCCCTATGGTCAAAACCGTTGGGCTGTTCGGATCGGGTCAAAAATTCCCGTAGGGCATTGGCCCTGCCCCGGGTTGTGTCCTTTTCGTTCTTGGTTGCCTGGTAACTGGGGCACATGCCCCCATCCATATGGTGGCTCTTGCGGCAATCCCCGCTACCGTTGCATTTTTCGGCCGCCCTAAGGATGCCCTGGCTATCGGAAAAATCCATCAGGGTCTTGATCTCTGGTTCCTTTCTGCCCACTTCATAGCGCAGGGAGGCATCCATGGGATAGGCCTCCACTATTTTTCCGGGGTTCAGGATATGATTCGGATCGAACAGGGCCTTGACACGTCTGAGAAGTTCGTAATTGGCCTGGCCGATCATCAAGGGGATGAATTCCGCCCTAACGATCCCGTCCCCGTGTTCCCCACTGAAACTGCCCCTGTACTTTTTGGTGAGCTTGGCCACATCGGTGGTGATCGAACGAAACAGCACCACATCCTCTGCCTTTTTTAAATTGAGTATGGGGCGCAGGTGCAGCTCCCCGGCACCGGCATGGGCATAATAGACCGCATCTTGGCCATAGCCCGCCATGATCTGGGAAAACTCCCCGATAAAATCCTTGAGGTCCTCCACGGCCACGGCAGTGTCCTCGATACAGGCCACAGCCTTGCGGTCCCCCACCATATTGCCCAGAAGGCCCAGGCCGGCCTTGCGCAGTTCCAAGGCCTTGTTGATGTCCTGTCCATAGAGAACCGGATTGGCATAGCTCAGGCCCGAGGCGGCGACCGTCCTTTGTAGGGCGTCCACCTGCAGTTCCAGATCTTCCCGGGAATCGGAGCGAACCTCGAGCATCAGGATGGCGGCCGGGTCCCCGACCACAAAAAAACGGTTGGCCAATTGGGCCCTATTGTTCTTGGTGCAGTCCAGGATCACCCGGTCCATCATCTCACAGGTATGTAGGCGGTGGCCCATCAACGGGGCCACATCCCCAAGACTGTCCTCCAGACTCCTGTAATGGGTGGCCACCATGGCCGAATGTACCGGGGGCAGATCGTCCAACTGCAGTACTATTTCGGTGGTAAAGGCCAGGGTACCCTCACTTCCGGTCAAGAGTTTGCAAAGATTAAGATCCCCCTCCCCTGGGCCGAAGACATTGTTCTTGAGCAGTTCATCCACGGCGTAGCCAGTATTCCTTCGGTGGATGGCGGGTTTGGGGAATTCCTCCAGGATCTCCCGCCGGGCCTTGGCATCGGAGAGTTCCCCGTACAGCCCGGCATAGATCCGTCCCTCCAGATCTCTCCGGGACCTCTTCTTTTCAAATTCTTCCTTGGATATATCACAGAAGACCGCCTCGCTCCCATCGGAGAGGATGCAGTGCATGGCCACCACCTTATCCCGGGTCACCCCGTATTGGATCGAGGTGGTCCCTGAGGAATTGTTCCCGACCATTCCCCCGATCATACAGCGATTGGACGTGGAGGTATTGGGCCCGAAGAACAGTCCATGGGGCCTGAGGAATGCGTTGAGTTCGTCCCGTACCACCCCTGGTTGTACCCTGATCTGCTTTTTTTCCAAATCCAGCCCCAAGATCTCAGTGAAATCCCGGCTCACGTCCACCACGATCCCATCGCCAACACATTGGCCCGCCAAGGAGGTTCCGGCCGTTCGGGGGATCAGCCCGATCCCATTTTCATTGGCAAAGGCGATCAGGGTTTTAATGTCCCCCGCATCCTGGGGATAGGCCACGGCTGTCGGCAATTTTCGGTAGACAGAGGCATCGGTCGCGTACAGGGTACGGGTGAGCTCATCGGTATGGAACCCGCCCTTGAGCCCGCTGGCCAGGGCGTTTAACAAAGATTTATCCAAGGTGGAATAATTTTTGGAGACTAAAAGTGTTATTGAAACGTAAATCTACCACAAAACTATCTCTTAATTTTTAATTTAAACGGGAAACCCATGAAGATTAGCGCAATATTCGCAGTACTTTTTATGTTCGCCTGGGCTGGTCTGAGCGCTCAGGAAATATCCAATCATGCCCTGGGCCTGCGCTTGGGCGACAGCGATGGTTTCGGAGCCGAGATTTCCTATCAAAAATCGATCGGCCGATCCAATCGGGCCGAATTCGACCTGGGCTGGAGGGACAGCCGTGAATTCAGCGCCTTCAAACTAACCGGCCTCTATCAGTGGGTCCGGCCCTTGGACGGGGGCTTCCATTGGTACTATGGGGTCGGAGGTGGCCTGGGGAATGTGGATTTCGAACTGGCCGATCCCGCCCTGGACGACAATGATGGGCTTTTTGTCTTTGCGGCCGGGGACCTAGGGGTGGAGTACAATTTCGATATCCCTTTGTTGCTGTCCCTTGATTTTAGGCCCGAACTGGGCCTTGTGGGCTATGACGGCTTCGACAATGGCTTCGATTTCGATATTGCCCTGGGCATCCGCTACCAGTTCT
>Ga0079224_100001935_pt1 | contig 24568 bp, 22 predicted proteins | sample Stecom2015_FD_80414 | JGI IMG/M metagenome (GOLD analysis project Ga0079224, IMG submission 80414) | Agricultural soil microbial communities from Utah to study Nitrogen management - Steer compost 2015 | ecosystem: Environmental > Terrestrial > Soil > Agricultural land | place: USA: Utah... | reverse complement strand
TCCGCCGCCAGCACGCGGCCGTTGAAGCGCTTGAACACGCCGAAGAAGCGTGCCTGGTAGCGATCATACGCCGCGCGGTCGCGGAATTTCAGCATGGCCAGAACATAGACGGTCATGGCGGATTCCTCAGTAGGTCATGCAGGCAGCATTGAGCAGGCCGATGGCGATGCTGAGGCCGCCCGCCACGATGCCGGCCGCGGTTTCGCCGCGGGTGATGCGGTCGGGCAGGCGCGGCACGAGGATGCGGGCGGCGGCAAAGGCGCCCCACTGCACGATCAGCGCAACGATGCCCCAGACCAGCGCGTCCACCAGGCTCTGCGAGTTCATGATGGCGCTGGAGAGCGGGATGGCGAAGCCGATCGTCGCACCGCTCAGGGAAATCGCGGCGGCCGCGTTGCCTTCCTTGATCAGCTTCCATTCATGCTGCGGCGTCAGCCTGGTGTAGACGACCAGGAACAGCATGAGCAGGATCAGGGCGCAGATGAAGTAGAGCGCGAAATCCGGCAGGGTCACCAGATAGCGGCTGAAATCCGGGCGCGTCGTGCTGATCATGTCGGGTTCCTGCAGTTGGTCGTTCAAGTCACGTCGAGGCCGACGGCGTCGCTGATGTTGCGCAATCCGTCGCGTTCGAGCAGGCGCGGCAGCTCCCGGAGAATCCGGCGTACCACGCCGGGCCCCTCATACACCAGCGCGGTGAGGAGCTGAACGGCCGAGGCGCCGCGGCGGATTTTTGCATAGGCGTCCTCGGCGGTGGATATGCCGCCGGCCGCGATGATCCGGAAGCGGCCCCGGTCCATCCGGCGCCAGGTTTCGGTGATGCAGGCATCGATGAGGGCGGAGGCGGGCGGTCCGGAGACGGCGCCCGGCCGGTCGCGCCAGACCCGCTCCGGCGTCCGCAGGCCCTCGGGTTTCACCGGGGCGAGATTGAACATGAAGCCGGACACGAAATCATGGGGCTCGACCGCCTGCAGCAGCCGCTCGATGGCCTCGATGCCGCCGAGCGGCGAGACCTTCAGGAAAACCGGCTTGTCCGGCCGCAGGTTGGCGATGGCGGCGAGCCAGTCGCGCAGATGGCCCGGATCGGCGAAGAAGTCACGGCCATCCTCGGTATTCGGGCAGCTCAGGTTGAAGGTCAGGTAATCGGCTTGCGGCGCAAAGGCGCGCGCCGCCTGGACATATTCCGCGATGATCTGCTCAGCGCTCTCGGGTGGGGCATGGCGGCCGCGGTTGGTCTTGACGATGTTGATGCCGAGCGGCACCGGCAGGCGGAGCTGCGCCAGCCGCCGGGTGATGACGGCGGCACCGTCATTGGGCAGGCCGTAATGCACGAGGATCGCGCGGTCGTCGGGCAGGCGCCAGAGCCGCGGCTTCGGATTGCCGTCGGAGGGATCGAGCGAGGCCGAGCCGATCTCGATGCTGCCGAAGCCCAATGACGCGAGGGCCTCGGCCGCCGTACCACTCTTGTCGAAGCCGGCGGCGAGGCCGACGGGATTGGGGAAATGCAGCCCGGCGATTCTCACCTGCAGCCGAGGGTCGTGATCGTCGGCGAGCTGCCGCGCGGGCGCGAAACGGCCGAGGCGCGCGGCAGCCTCCAGCGCCAGCCGATGCGCCTGCTCGGCATCCAGCCGGAAGAGCAGCGGTCGGAGCCAGGCGGTGTACGGATTCATTCCGTCATTCGAAGAGGTGCGGCACGAAGCGGCTGCTGTTGCGGGTGATCGCCGAGCGATCCTCGCGGATGCCCAGCCCGCAGGCGCGCGAGGCAACGACCCAGACGCCGAGCACGGGGTAGAAGCCGTCGAAATTCGGCATCTCGATGGCCTGCTGGTAGATCACCGCGTCGGCGTCGCCGGGATCGCCCTGCATCGGCAGCTGTTCCTGCACGGCATTGTCGGCGTCCAGCCGCGCGATGCCGGCGCCCTCGCGGCCCCAGAACGGCTTGCGCATCTTCGGGCCGCGGATCGCGGCGGCGTCGAAGGAGGCCGGCAGCAGGTTCTCGTGTTCCGGCCAGCGCTGCCACAGCAGCGGCAGCAGCGCCTTGGTGGAAAGCAGCATCTTCCAGGCCGGCTCGATCATGCGGATGCCGGACTTGCGGATATGGGCCGCGAATTCCTCCTGCAGCAGCCATTCCCAGGGATAGAGCTTGAACAGCACGGTGATCGGCTTCGCCTTCAGGTCGACGAAGCGTTTGCCGTTCCAGCCGATCTCGTCGATGAACAGCCGTTCGGTGTCGATGCCGGCCTGCACGGCGGTGTCGCGCAGATACTCGGTCGTGCCGAAATCCTCTTCATGGTTCCGCACGCAGGCGAAATGCAGCTGGTGGCCCCAGAGGCCGAAATGCTTCCAGGCCTCGATCAGCGTTTCATGGATGCCGTTGAACTGGTCGCAATGGGCGCAGTAGCTGTCGAGCCATTCCCACTGCACGACGCTGGCTTCATACAGCGCCGTCGGCGTGTCGGCGTTGTATTCGAGCAGCTTGGGATGGCCCTGGCCGTTCCAGGCGAGATCGAAGCGGCCGTACAGGTTCTTGTCCTGGCGCCGCCAGGAATCCTCGATCAGCTGGCAGGCCAGATCGGAAATGCGGAAGGGGGCGTAGTCACCCTTCTCGATGATCTCGGTCACCAGCTCGAGGCACATGTCCTCCAGCCGCTGCGCCGCGTCGTCGAGTTCGTCGATCTGCGCCGCCGTGAAGGAATAGGCGGCGTCCTCGCACCAGTAGGGCTCACCATCGATGGTGTGAAAGGCAAAGCCGATCTTCTCGGCGCGCTCGCGCCAGTCCGGGCGCGGCTCGACGGCAAGGCGTTCCATACGGACGCCGGATCAGGAAGCGGCGGAGTAGGTGCCGCCGGTGCGGCCGAAACCGCCACGCGCGATGCTGTTCGGCGTCGCCCTCGGCGCGTCGGGGAAGCGGTTGGTGCTGAGCTGCCCGAGCTGACGGTTGCCGGAATAGGCGGTGTTGGTCGGGTCGCGGTAGAGCGGCTGTGCGCCGAGGCCCGGGCCGCCGAGCGCCCGGCCCATCATGTAGCCCATCAGCAGCGGCATGAAGACGCTGCCGCCCTCGGCCTGCTGCTGCGGTGCGGGCTGGGCGGGGTCGCCGGCCGGCTGGGCGGCCGAGAAGGCATCGTTGCCGGCCAGGATCTGGTTCGGCGTGCCGCAATTGTCGGCGCCGAAGCGGTCCTCGCATTCCTGGCGGCTGGCAAAGCGCGGGGCGGACTGGACATGGGCCGCGCGGGCATCGGCCAGGGCCATCCGGCAGGCATCCGGGTCCGGCTGGCTGGCGCATTCTGCCTGGCTGCGCAGCACGTCATGGCCGGCAAGCGGATCGTTCTCCTGGCAGGCGGTGAGGCCGATCAGGCCGACAGTGCCGAGCAGGACAAGACGGATGGCGCGGGGTTTGCGCTGGCGATGCTTCAGGGTACGGATTCGGGTGCTCATGGCGACAAGATAGTCTGCTCCGACGGGAACGGAAAGATGCCTGCCCGCGGAACCCGCTCGATCCGGGTAATCGCTTGAATCGGATAAAAAATTCCGCAGCCGTTAACGAAAGCGTTTGACCCCGCGACTCGGATGTGATTCGATTCGCGGCGATGAGTGCGCTTCACGAAATCCGCCGCCATTCCATGGCGGCCATCGTTCCGGTGATCTGTTTCGCCGCGATCGCCTATTTCTGCTACCACGCGATCGAGGGCAAGTACGGCATCAACGCCTATACCCGCCTCGCGCTGCAGATCCAGGAGACCAAGGCGGCGCTGGGCGAGGTTACGGCCGAGCGCCAGATCCTGGAGCGCCGGGTCACCCTGCTGCGGAGCGATGGTCTCGATGCCGACATGCTGGAGGAACAGTCGCGCCGGGTTCTGGGTCTGCAGAAAGACCGGGAATTGGTAATTCTCGGACGTTGATCGGGCCTCCCGAGACATGGAATTGCGCCGATTAACTGAAATCAGGTTAACTACCGAAAATCCCTTGTTTTAACCTGAGTTAGCCGCCACTTTTCCTCCCCGAAGACGTTTGAATGCCCGTGCTGGGCGTATCACGACAGGCCGTCGGGAGGAAAAACATGGCGAAAGCGGGCAAATCCGCCGATACCGGCAGCAAGAAGGCGGCGTCCCTGCCGCCGGCCAGGGAACTGCTCGGCTACTACCGCGACATGCTGCTGATCCGCCGCTTCGAGGAGAAGGCGGGCCAGCTCTACGGCATGGGCCTGATCGGCGGCTTCTGCCACCTCTATATCGGCCAGGAAGCGGTGGTCGTCGGCCTGCAGGCCTGCGCCAAACAGGGCGATGCCGTGATTACCTCCTACCGCGACCACGGCCACATGCTGGCGACCGGCATGGACCCGAACGGCGTCATGGCCGAGCTGACCGGCCGCATCGGCGGCTATTCCAAGGGCAAGGGCGGCTCGATGCACATGTTCAGCCGCGAGAAGCATTTCTACGGCGGCCACGGCATCGTCGGCGCCCAGGTGCCGCTCGGCACCGGCCTCGCCTTCGCCCAGAAGTACAAGAAGACCGACAACGTGACCTTCTGCTATTTCGGCGACGGTTCGGCCAACCAGGGCCAGGTCTACGAGAGCTTCAACATGGCCGAGCTCTGGAAGCTGCCGGTCATCTACGTCATCGAGAACAACCAGTATGCGATGGGCACCTCGGTGGCCCGCGCCTCGGCCCAGCCGGCGCTCTACAGGCGCGGCGAGAGCTTCGGGATTCCGGGGCGCCAGGTCGACGGCATGAACGTGCTGGCGGTGAAGGAGGCCGGCGAGGAGGCGGTTGCCTGGTGCCGCGCCGGCAAGGGGCCGATCATCCTCGAGATGATGACCTATCGTTATCGCGGCCATTCCATGTCGGACCCGGCCAAGTACCGCACCAAGGAAGAGGTCAACAAGATGCGGTCCGAGCATGACCCGATCGACCAGGTGCGCACGCTGCTGCTGAACAACAAGCTGGCCGACGAGGATGCGCTGAAAGCCATCGACAAGGAGGTCAAGGACATCGTCCAGAAGGCCGCCGATTTCTCGCAGAGCAGTCCCGAACCCGATCCGTCGGAATTGTGGACCGACGTGTATGTCGAAGCCTGAGCGGGCAGGGGGAGAACAATAATGGCTACCGAAATTCTGATGCCCGCCCTGTCGCCCACCATGACCGAGGGCAAGCTGGCGAAATGGCTGGTGAAGGAAGGCGACACGGTCAAGGCCGGCGACATCATGGCCGAGATCGAGACCGACAAAGCCACGATGGAATTCGAGGCCGTCGATGAGGGCGTGATCGAGAAGATCCTCGTCGCCGAAGGCACCGAAGGCGTCGCGGTGAACACGCCGATCGCCATCCTGCGCGGCGAGGGCGAGGCGGCTGGCGCGGCGCCGGCGAAGAAGGATGACGCCAGGACCGTCGCTGCCGGCGGCGAGAAGAAGGCGCCCGAGCAGACCAGCGCGAAGGAGTCCGCCGTGGCTGCCGCGCCGAGCCCGGCGCCGGAGCTGAAGGATCCCGACATCCCCGAGGGCACCGAATTCGTCACCATGACGGTGCGCGAGGCGATCCGCGAGGGCATGTCGGAAGAGATGCGCCGCGACGAGCGGGTGTTCCTGATGGGAGAGGAAGTCGCGCAGTACCAGGGCGCCTACAAGGTCAGCCAGGGCATGCTGGACGAGTTCGGCCCCGAACGCGTGATCGACACGCCGATCACCGAACAGGGTTTTGCCGGTCTCGGCATCGGTGCGGCCTTCTACGGCCTGAAGCCGATCGTCGAGTTCATGACCTTCAACTTCTCCATGCAGGCGATCGACCAGATCGTCAATTCGGCGGCCAAGACGCTGTACATGTCGGGTGGTCAGATGGGCTGTCCCATCGTGTTCCGCGGCCCGAATGGGGCGGCGGCGCGCGTCGCGGCCCAGCACAGCCAGGACTACGCCGCCTGGTATTCGCATATTCCCGGCCTCAAGGTGGTGGCGCCCTACAGCGCCGCCGACTTCAAGGGCCTGATCAAGGCGGCGATCCGCGATCCCAACCCGGTCGTCTTCCTCGAGAACGAGATTCTCTACGGCCGCAGCTTCGAGGTGCCGAAGCTGGACGATTACATCGTACCGATCGGCAAGGCGCGGATTGCGCGCGAGGGCAGGGACGTCACGCTGGTCGGCTACTCCATCGCGGTGGGCCATGCGCTGGCCGCGGCCGAGAAGCTGGCGGCTGAAGGCATCGAGGCGGAAGTGATCGACCTGCGCACCATCCGGCCGATGGACAAGGATGCCATCGTCAGATCGGTGCAGAAGACCAACCGCCTCGTCACGGTGGAAGAGGGCTTCCCGCAATCCGGCGTCGGCGCCGAGATTTCGGCCTCGATCATGGAACTGGCCTTCGACTATCTCGATGCGCCGGTCACCCGCGTCACCGGCAAGGACGTGCCGATGCCCTACGCGGCGAACCTGGAAAAACTGGCACTGCCCTCGGTGGACGAGATAGTGCAGGCCGCCAAAGCCGTCTGCTATCGCTGAGGGGGATCGATCATGCCGATTGAAATCCTGATGCCGGCGCTTTCGCCGACCATGACCGAGGGAAAGCTTGCCACCTGGCACAAGCGGGAAGGCGACACGGTCAAGGCAGGCGACATCATCGCCGAGATCGAGACCGACAAGGCGACGATGGAGTTCGAAGCCGTCGATGAGGGCGTGCTGGGCAAGATCCTGGTGGCCGAAGGCACCGACGGCGTGGCCGTGAACACGCCGATCGCCCTGCTGCTGGAAGAGGGCGAGAGCGCCGCCGACCTGAAAGCGCCGGCCGCGAAGCCGCAGCCCCAGGCCGGAGGGAAGAAGACGGAAGAAAAGAAGGCGGACGGGAAGACGCCCGAGCCCGCCAGAGCCGAAGAGCAAAAGCCGGAGCCGAAACCGGCCGAGGCGCCAAAGCCAGCGGCAGCGCCGGCTGCGTCCGGCGAGCGGATCTTCGCCTCGCCGCTGGCCCGCCGCATGGCCGAGCAGGCCGGCATCGATCTGAGGAGCATTACCGGCAGCGGCCCCCGCGGCCGCATCGTGAAGGCGGATGTCGAGAAGGCACCGAAAGGCGCGGCTGCTCCGGCGGGTAAGGCCGCGGCACCGGTCGCCGCCGGCCCCGTTTCATCCGGGCCCGGTGCACGCCAGCTCGCTGACCTGCTCAAGATGCCGTACCGGCTGGAACCGCTCAGCGGCATGCGCCGGACCATCGCGCGCCGCCTGACCGAGTCCAAGCAGACGGTGCCGCATTTCTATCTCACCATCGACACCGAGATCGACGAGCTGCTGTCCCTGCGCAGGCGGCTCAACGACAAGTCGGAGGTGAAGATCAGCGTCAACGACTTCGTCATCCGCGCCGTGGCGCTGGCGCTGAAGAAGGTGCCGACGGCCAACGCCTCCTATGACGAGAGCGGCATGATGTATTACGAGCATGCCGATATTTCGGTGGCGGTGGCGACTCCGAACGGCCTGATCACGCCGATCGTCAAGCAGGCCGAGAGCAAGGGCTTGACGCAAATTGCGAGTGAGATGAAGGATCTCGCCGCTCGCGCCCGCGACGGCAAGCTCAAGCCCGAGGAGTACCAGGGGGGCACCTTCTCGATCTCGAATCTGGGCATGTACGGCATCCGGCAGTTCGAGGCGGTGATCAATCCGCCGCAGGGCTGCATCCTTGCCATCGGCATGGGCGAGCAGCGCCCGGTGGTGAAGAACGGCCAGATCGTGCCGGCCACGGTGATGACCTGCACCCTTTCGGTGGATCATCGCGCCGTGGACGGCGCCGTGGGCGCCGAGTTCCTGCAGGCCTTCAAGGGCTTCATCGACGACCCGCTCACGATGCTGCTGTGAGCGTGACGATGGCTGAAGCGAAAGTCGCAATCGTCACCGGCGCCGGCAAGGGCATGGGCGCCGCCGTGCTGAAGAAACTGGCAGCCGACGGGTATCGTGTGGCGGCCATGTCGCCATCCGGTGCCGCCAAGACGCTGGCGGAGTCCCTTGGCGGGGTAGGCGTCACGGGATCCAACGCGAAGCCGGAGGATCTCAAGGCGCTGGTGGATGCGACGCTGGACCGCTACAGCCGCATCGACGCCGTGGTCAACAATACCGGCCATCCACCCAAGGGGGCGCTGCTGGAGATCAGCGACGAAGCGTGGCTCACCGGCTTCGAGCTGGTGCACCTGGCCGTGGTGCGCATGGTGCGGCTGGTGACGCCGGTGATGCTGAAGCAGAAGACCGGCGGCGCCTTCGTCAACCTGCTGACCTACGCCACCTTCGAGCCGGAAGCCGATTTCCCCGTGTCCGGTCCGGTGCGCGCCTCCGTGGCGGCTTTCGCCAAGGTCTATGCCGACCAGTATGCAGCCCAGGGCATCCGCATGAACAACGTGCTGCCCGGCTTCATCGACAGCCTGCCGGCGAAGGAGGAGCGCGTCGCCCGCATCCCGATGAAGCGATACGGCACGGTGCGCGAGATCGCCGATACGGTCGCCTTCCTGCTGTCCGATCAGGCCAGCTACATCACCGGACAGAATCTGAGGGTGGATGGCGGGATCACCCGCGCTCTCTGAAAGAGGCCATCATGAGCGATACCAGTTTCGATGTGATCGTCGTCGGCTCGGGCCCGGGCGGTTACACCACGGCCATCCGCGCATCCCAGCTCGGGATGAAGACGGCCATCGTCGAGCGCGAGCATCTCGGCGGCATCTGCCTGAACTGGGGCTGCATCCCGACCAAGGCGCTGCTGCGTTCGGCCGAGATCTATTCCAACATCAGGCATGCCGAATCCTTCGGCTTCACCATCGAAGGCAAGGTGACGATCAACAGCGCGAAGGTGATCGAGCGCTCGCGCAAGGTGGCGGCGCAGCTTTCGGCCGGCGTGAAGCACCTGATGAAAAAGAACAAGATTCCTGTTTTCGACGGCCATGGCGCGCTGAACGGACCCGGCAAGGTGAAGGTCACCAAGGACGGCAAGCCGGTCGCCGACCTGACGGCGAAACACATCATCCTTGCCACTGGCGCGCGGGCGCGCTCGCTGCCAGGCCTGGAGCCGGACGGCAAGCTGGTCTGGACCTACAAGGAAGCCATGGTGCCGCCGGCCATGCCGAAGTCGCTGCTGGTCATCGGCTCGGGCGCCATCGGCATCGAGTTTGCCAGCTTCTACCGCACGCTGGGTGTCGAGGTGACGGTCGTCGAGGTGATGGACCGCATCCTGCCGGTGGAAGACGAGGAAATCTCGGCCTTCGCGAAGAAGAGCTTCGAGAAGCAGGGCATGAAGATCATGGTCGGCACGACCGTGACGGCCCTGAAGAAGGGGGCGGACAATGTCACCGCCACGCTGAAGGACAAGGCCGGCAAGGAAAGCCAGGTCACGGTCGACCGCGTGATCCTCGCCGTCGGCATCGTCGGCAATGTGGAGAATATCGGCCTTGAAGGCACAAAGGTGAAGGTCGAGAAGACCCATGTGGTGACCGACGAGTGGAGCCGGACCGGCGAGCCCGGCGTCTATGCCATCGGCGACCTGACCGGTCCGCCCTGGCTGGCCCACAAAGCGGGCCATGAAGGCGTGATCTGCGTCGAGAAGATCGCCGGCGTGAAGGATGTCCACCCGCTGGATGTCAGCAACATTCCGGGCTGCACCTACTGCTCGCCGCAGATCGCCAGCGTCGGGCTGACCGAGGCGGCGGCCAGGGCCAAGGGCCATGAGGTCAAGGTCGGCAAGTTCCCCTTCGTCGGCAACGGCAAGGCCATCGCGCTGGGCGAGACGGAGGGGTTCGTGAAGACCGTCTTCGACGCCAGGACCGGCGAGCTGCTGGGCGCCCACATGATCGGGGCCGAGGTGACCGAGATGATCCAGGGCTTCGGCATCGCCCGGACGCTGGAGACGACGGAAGTCGAGCTGATGCACGCCATTTTCCCGCATCCGACGCTTTCGGAAATGATGCACGAATCGGTCCTGGACGCCTACGGGAAGGCCCTGAATATCTGAAATTCGGCCCTTTCGGCCGGGTGCCAGAAGCGGGGCTTTCCTGTAAGGTGAGGGGCGCTACCTCAGGGGTGAGGCCGGCCAGAGGGTTTCCGTCGTGACCATCAACATCCATCCCGTTCCTGCGCATCTGCGCCATCCGGAAAAGGCGCATCGTCCGGATACGCCCGTGCTGCGCAAGCCGGACTGGATCCGGGTCAAGGCGCCGACCTCGGAGGAGGCGGCCGAGACGCGCCGCCTGATGCGCTCCCTCAAGCTGCATACCGTCTGCGAGGAAGCGGCCTGCCCGAATTTGGGCGAATGCTGGAAGCAGAAGCACGCCACTTTCATGATCCTCGGGGCGATCTGCACCCGGGCCTGCTCCTTCTGCAACGTCGCCACCGGCAAGCCGCTGGCGGTGGATGCCGACGAGCCGAAGCATGTGGCCGAAGCCGTGGGCCAGCTCGGCCTGCATCACGTGGTGATCACCTCTGTCGACCGCGACGACCTGGAGGATGGTGGTGCCTCGCAGTTCGTGCGCACCATCGAGGAAATCCGCAAGGCCTCGCCCGGCACCACCATCGAGATCCTGACGCCCGATTTCATCCGCAAGCCCGGCGCCATCGAGGCCGTGGTGGCTGCCCGCCCGGACGTGTTCAACCATAATCTGGAGACCGTGCCGCGGCTCTATCCGACGATCCGGCCCGGCGCGCGCTATTTCGCCTCGCTGCAGCTGCTGGCGAAGGTGAAGGAGCTTGACCCGGCAATGTTCACCAAGTCCGGCCTGATGGTCGGACTGGGTGAGGAGAAGATCGAGATCATGCAGGTGATGGACGATCTGCGGGCCGCCGATGTGGATTTCATCACCATCGGCCAGTATCTGCAGCCGACCCGCAAGCATGCCGAAGTGAAGCGCTTCGTCACCCCCGACGAATTCGCCTCCTACACGACGATCGCCCGGGCTAAGGGCTTCCTGATGGTCTCGGCTTCGCCGCTGACGCGCTCCTCGCATCATGCCGGCGAGGATTTCGCCCGGCTGCGGGCGGCCCGCGAGGAGAAGCTGGCCGGAACGGCGGCGGCCGCGGGCTGACGTGCCGACCCACGCCGAAAAACGCGTCCTGCCCTACCGGCCCGAGCAGCTTTACGCGCTGGTGGCGGGTGTCAAGCATTACCCGAAATTCCTGCCCTGGTGCATCGGCGCGCGCATCCGCGAGCGCAGTGAACACCATCTGGTTGCCGACCTGATCATCGGCTTCAAGATGTTCCGCGAGCGTTTCACCTCGAAGGTGACGCTCGACCCGGCCGCCATGCGGATCGATGTGGAATATTCCGAAGGTCCGTTCAAATACCTGCGGAATCACTGGAAGTTCCTGCCGCACCCGGAGGGCTGCGAGATCGATTTCTACGTCGATTTCGAGTTCCGGTCGCGGCTGCTGCAGAAGACCGTCGAACTGCTGTTCAATGAGGCAGTCCGCCGCATGGTTGCCGCATTTGAGTCACGCGCCCGCCAGCTTTACGGCGAGAATGGATTGCGCCTGCCGCCCGGTGCTACCATCGGGACGGTCTGACCCAAACGAAAAGAGGGGTTCATGGTCGCGCTTCCCAGCATCCCGGTTTCCCGAACCCTGCTCGAGCGTGGCCTGCGCGGCCTGGTGGAGGCGTGGCGCGGCATTGCCGGCGGCGACCGCGTGCCGGTCAGCCGCGACGGAACCCTGGAGCCGCGCGACGTCGAGCGGCTCCGCAGCCTGCTGAACGAATGCTTAGAGGCCCGTGGGGGCGAGGTGTCGGCGCGCGCCCGCGCCGCCACGCTGGGCCAGCTCTATCTCGATCTGTCCGACGAGGGTAAGCGGACCTTCCTGCAGGTGCTGGCAACCGGCTTTGCCGCCGATGCCGCCGCGCTGGACAAGGCGATAGCCGAGGTGCAGGCGGCGACCGATCCGGCCGCCCGGCATATGGCGGAACGCCGGCTGCGCCAGGCGCTGACGCCCCCGCGCCAGCGGCTGCTGACCCAGTTCACCAGCCTGCCCCAGGGCGTGAAATTCCTCGTCGACATGCGCGCCGACGCGCTCCGCTTCCGCAAGGAGGCGCCCGAGCTTGCCATCCTGGACGCCGATCTGGAAGACATCTTCGTCGCCTGGTTCGACGTCGGCTTCCTCGAACTGAAACGCATCACCTGGAACAGCCCGGCGGCTTTGCTGGAAAAGCTGATCGCCTACGAGGCGGTGCATGCGATCGAGAGCTGGGACGATCTGCGCAACCGGCTGGATGCCGACCGGCGCTGCTATGCCTTCTTCCATCCCCGCATGCCGCTGGAGCCGCTGATCTTCGTCGAGGTCGCGCTGGTGAAGGGCATCGCCGGCAATGTGCAGGCGCTGCTCGACCAGTCCGTGCCGGTGCTGGATGCGAAGGAAGCCGATACGGCGATCTTCTATTCGATCTCGAACACGCAGGTGGGCCTGCGCGGCATTTCCTTCGGCAATTTCCTGATCAAGCGGGTGGTGGACGATCTCAGCCGCGACCTGCCGAACCTGAAGACCTTCTCGACCCTGTCGCCGATCCCGGGCTTCCGCAAATGGCTGGACGAGGCGGTGGCGAAGGGCACGCCCGACCTGGTGACAGCCGAGGCCCGCGAGGCTCTGGGCCAGGTGCTCGGCAAGCGCTTTTCGAAGGGCCAGCTTCCGGCCCTGCTGAAAGACTATGCCTGGGTGGAGAACAGGGCCCTGGCCGATACGCTGCGTCCCGTGCTGATGCGGCTCGGCGCGCGCTACCTGCTGACCGTGGATGAGAACGGCAGGCCGCGCGATCCTGTCGCCCGCTTCCACCTGAGCAACGGCGCCAGTGTGCATCGCCTCAACTGGCTGGGCGACCGCTCGCGCAACGGCCTCAAGCAGGCGGCCGGCCTGATGGTGAATTACCTTTACCGGCTGGACGACATCGACCAGAACCACGAACGTTTCGTGCGCGATGGCACGATCGCCGCGTCGGCCGAGGTGCGGCGGCTGGCCGACCTCTAACCTCTGGATTAAGCCTCGTCCTGCACCTTCATCTGCGCCAGCATCTCGCCGGCCAGCGTGAGCGCATCTTCCACAGTCGCGGCCCGCACGGCGGCGCGGCCGATCTCGCCATAGGTCATGCGCTGGTGCATCGTTGCCATGCCGTGGCCCGCGACGGCGATATGCACGAGGCCGACGGGCTTTTCCGCCGAGCCGCCACCGGGGCCGGCAATGCCGGTGCAGGCGATTGCGATATCGGCGTTGCTCCGGCGCAGGCAGCCTTCTGCCATGGCGCGCGCCACCGGTTCGGAAACCGCGCCATGGCCGGCGATGATCTCGGCCGGCACGCCGAGCGCCTGCGACTTCGCCTCGTTGGAATAGGTGACGAAGCCCCGCTCGACCACGTCGGACGAGCCGGCGATCTCGGTCAGGGTCGCGGCGATCAGTCCACCGGTGCAGGACTCCGCCGTCGCCAGCATGACTTTGCGGGCGCGGCAGCGGTTGAGCAGATCTTCGGCAAGGCGCAGCAATGTGTCGTCCATGATCGTCACCAGAAATGCAGCAGAACCAGCATCGTCAGCATGCCATAGATGCCGGCGAAGACATCGTCGATCAGCACGCCCGGCGCGCCGTCCAGGGTGCGGTCGGCCCAGGAGGCCGGCCAGATCTTGGTCATGTCGAAGAAGCGGAAGACGACGAAGCCGATCAGATAGAGCAGCAGGTCGGGCGGCACGAAAACCAGCGTCAGCCACTGGCCGCCGACCTCATCGACCACCACTTCAGCCGGATCGTCGCCCGGCCAGTGGACCAGGAAATGGTTGATCGCGATGAGGGCGACCAGTGTGATTGCGACGGCGGCGGCGGCGAGCAGCCATGGCCCGCCCCAGACCTGCATGGCCCAGGCGAAAGGCAGCGCGCCGAGCGAGCCCCAGGTGCCCGGCACATAGGGCAGCCGCCCCAGTCCGAACCAGGTGCAGAAGATGAAGCTGAAATCGCGGGGCCGGGGGCGGGAGAGATTGATGCGGCTCATGATCAGGCCGGCAGCCGGATCGTGGCGAGCGCCATGGCTGCGATGCCTTCGCGCCGCCCGGTGAAGCCGAGCTTCTCCGTCGTGGTCGCCTTCACGCTGATGCGCGCGACATCCATTCCGGCGATCTCCGCGATGCGCGTCCGCATGGCCTCGCGATGCGGGCCGATCTTCGGCGCCTCGCAGACGATGGTGACATCGCCATGGGCGATGATGCCGCCGCGTCCGGTCACCAGCGAGACGGCATGCTGCAGGAAGGCGGCGGAATCGGCGTTCTTCCAGCGCGTATCGGACGGCGGGAAATGCTGGCCGATATCGCCTTCGCCCAGGGCGCCGAGGATCGCGTCGGTCAGCGCGTGCAGGGCGACATCGGCGTCGGAATGGCCGGCCAGTCCGCGGTCATGCGGGATCACGATGCCGCCCAGCATCAGCCTGCGGCCCGGTTCGTCGCTGAAGGCATGCACATCGAAACCCTGCCCGGTACGGATATCGGAAAGCGCCAGCAGCAGGTGCTGTTCCGCGCGCCGGAAATCCTCGGGACCGGTCACCTTGAAATTCTCCTCGCTGCCCTGAACCACCCGTACCTCGAGGCCGGCCCGTTCCGCCACGGCGGCATCGTCGGTCAGTTCCAGTCCGGCAGCCTGGCGGTGGGCGGCCAGAATATCGGCAAAGCGGAAGGCCTGCGGAGTCTGCGCCCGCCAGAGCTGCTGGCGGTCCGGGCCGGCCAGCAACCGGCCTTCGCGCTCCTGCTTCAGGGTATCGACCACCGGAATGGCAAGGATAGCGCCCGGCGCATCCGCCAGGGCTGTGAGAAGGGCGTCGATCCGGTCCTGTTGCAGGAAGGGGCGCGCGGCATCATGGATCAGGACATGCGTCGGTGCGGCATCGGTCAGGGCTTCCAGGCCGAGGCGGACGGACTCCTGCCGGGTCGGGCCGCCCGGGATGGGGGGCAGCAGCTTCGGATGCGACTCCAGCCCCGCGATGGCCGCTTGATACGCTGCCCGGGCCTCGGGGTGGATCACGACGGCGACCAGCCCGGCTTGAGGGTGATCAAGGCAGGTTTCGAGGCTGTAACGCAGCAGCGGTTTGCCGCCAAGTTTTTGATATTGCTTTGGTACCGCGCCGCCGGCGCGGGATCCGCGGCCGGCCGCAACGATCAGCGCCGCGTTCGTCATGGCGCGCACCCTATCCGAGCGGCGAAAAGCTGGCAAAGGTCTGTTTTGTCGTAAGCGGATTGATTGTTGCACCGCAGCAGGAAACCGATTAAAGTGAACAACAAACGAGCATTCCGCTGAATTGTACAAAAAATGAGCATAAACGTCGGGCCCGTCTCCATTGAAGATCCGGTCATCCTGGCTCCGATGTCAGGCGTGACGGACCTGCCGTTCCGCCGCCTTGTGAAGCGGCACGGGGCCGGTCTCGTCGTTTCGGAGATGATCGCGTCAGAAGCGATGGTGCGTGCCTCGCGCCAGTCGCTCAAGATGGCCGAGAACACGCCGGAAGAATTTCCGATGTCCGTGCAGCTGGCGGGCTGCGAAGGCCATGTGATGGCCGAGGCGGCGAAGCTGAATGAAGACCGCGGTGCCGCAATCATCGACATCAACATGGGCTGCCCGGTGAAGAAGGTGGTCAACGGCCATGCCGGCTCGGCGCTGATGCGCGATCTGGATCATGCCAGGACCCTGCTGACCGCCACGGTGAAAGCCGTGAAGCTGCCGGTGACGCTGAAGATGCGCACCGGCTGGGACGACAGCAGCCGCAATGCGCCGGAGCTGGCGCGGATCGCCGAAGGCGAGGGCATCCGCATGCTCACGGTGCACGGCCGCACGCGCTGTCAGATGTATAACGGTCGCGCCGACTGGGCCTTCGTGCGCAAGGTGAAGGACGCCGTGAAGATCCCGGTGATCATCAACGGCGACATCAACACGCTGGAAGATGCGAAGGAGGCGCTGGAGCAGTCCGGTGCCGATGGCGTGATGGTCGGCCGCGGCGCCTATGGCCGGCCATGGTTCCTGCGCCAGGTGATCGCCTTCCTCAGGACGGGCATGCGTCTGCCCGATCCGTCGCTGGCCGAACAGCAGGCCACGGTGCTCGAACACTACGATGCCATGCTGGCGCATTACGGCGTACAGACCGGGCTGAAGATCGCGCGCAAGCATGTCGCCTGGTATTCCAAGGGGCTGCCCGGCTCGGCCGAGTTCCGCACCCGCATCATGCAGCTCGACGAGCCGGAGCAGGTGCGGCAGGCGGTGCGTGACTTCTACGCGCCGCAGATCGACAGGTTGGCTGCCTGATGGCGGTGCATGCGGAGCAGAGCTTCGATGCGCCCAATCTGGACGCCACGCAGGTGCTTGGCGCTTTACCCACCCCGATCATGGTGATCGACCGGCAGGGCGGAATCACCTACGCCAATCCTGCCGCGGAGCAGTTCTTCCAGTCCGGCGCGGCCGTGCTGTGCCGGCAGAACCTGCGCGATGTCGTGCCGTTCGGCTCTCCGGTCCTGCAACTCGCCAGCCAGGTGTTCCGCGAGCGCTACAGCGTGTCTGAATACGACGTCGATCTCGGCACGCCGCGTCTGGGCGAGCGTCTGGTCGACGTGCAGATCTCTCCGGTTCCGGAAGCGCCCGACCTCGCGGTGATCCGCTTCGATGAACGCAGCATGGCGGCAAAGATCGACCGCGCGCTGACCTATCGCGGCGCGGCGCGCTCGGTCACGGGCATGGCGGCCGTGCTTGCCCATGAGGTGAAGAACCCGCTCAGCGGCATCCGAGGGGCGGCGCAACTGCTGGAACTGAATGCCAGCGCGGCAGACCGCGAGCTGACCCGCCTGATCTGCGACGAGACGGATCGCATCTGCGCCCTGGTCGACGGCATGGAGGTTTTCTCCGACAAGCGGCCGATCGAGCGGGGGCCGGTGAACATCCACCAGGTGCTGGAGCATGTCCGGAAAGTTGCCCAGGCCGGCTTCGCCAAGCATCTCCGCTTCAGCGAACGCTATGACCCGTCGCTGCCGCCGGTGTTCGGCAACCGCGACCAGCTTGTCCAGGTTTTCCTCAATCTGGTCAAAAATGCGGCAGAAGCCATCGGCGACGACCCTGCGGGCGAGATCACGCTGACCACGGCCTATCGTCACGGCGTGCGGCTGGCAGTGGGGGGATCGCGCCAGCGACTCCATTTGCCGCTCGAAGTCTCGGTCCAGGATAACGGTCCCGGTGTGCCCGAGGATATTCGCCCGTATCTCTTCGATCCTTTCGTGACCACCAAAACCAGTGGCACTGGCCTCGGACTTGCATTGGTTGCCAAGATCATCGGCGACCACGGCGGCGTGATCGAATGCGACAGCCGCCCGCGCCGGACAGTGTTCAGTGCCCGTCTGCCGGTCCACAACCCGACAGCGGACGATTCCGGAGAGTTCGAATGACCCAGAAGGGTACCATCCTCGTTGCCGACGACGACCGCTCGATCCGTACCGTGCTGGATCAGGCACTGGGGAGGGTCGGCTACCAGGTCAGGTCGACCGGCAATGCCGCAACCCTTTGGCGCTGGGCCTCGGAAGGCGAGGGCGAACTGGTCATCACCGACGTGGTGATGCCCGACGAAAACGGCCTCGACCTTCTGCCGCGCATCAAGCGGGTCCGACCGGACCTGCCGATCATCGTCATGAGCGCGCAGAAGACGCTGCTGACCGCGGTGAAGGCGACCGAGCGCGGCGCCTACGACTACCTGCCCAAGCCCTTCGACCTGAAGGAGCTGCTGCGCGTCGTGGAACGCGCCATGACCCAGCCCAAGGTCGCGCTGTCCGAGGACGCGGCGGCGCAGGCCGACGAGGAGAAGTTGCCGCTGATTGGCCGTTCTCCCGCCATGCAGGAAATCTACCGCGTGATGGCGCGCCTGATGGGCACCGACCTGACCGTGCTGATCTACGGCGAGTCGGGTACCGGCAAGGAGCTGGTCGCCCGGGCGCTGCATGATTACGGCAAGCGCCGCAACGGGCCCTTCGTGGCCATCAACATGGCCGCGATCCCGCGCGAGCTGATCGAGTCGGAACTGTTCGGCCACGAGAAGGGCGCCTTCACCGGGGCGGCAAACCGCTATGCCGGCCGTTTCGAACAGGCAGAAGGCGGCACGCTGTTCCTGGACGAAATCGGCGACATGCCGATCGAGGCCCAGACCCGCCTGCTGCGCGTGCTGCAGCAGGGCGAGTATACCACCGTGGGCGGCCGCACGCCGATCCGTACCGATGTCCGCATTGTCGCCGCCACCAACCGCGACCTGCGCCAGGCGGTGAACCAGGGCCTGTTCCGCGAGGATCTGTTCTACCGCCTCAATGTCGTGCCGCTGCGCCTGCCGCCGCTGCGCGAGCGCAGCGAAGACATTCCGGATCTCGTGCGGCATTTCCTCAACCAGGCCGCCGCCCAGGGATTGCCCGCCAAGTCGATCACGCCGGAGGCCATGGATCGCATCCGCCGCTACCGCTGGCCGGGCAATGTCCGCGAACTGGAAAACCTGGTCCGCCGGCTGGCGGCGCTCTACGCCGACGACGTGATCGGAGTCGAGGTCATCGACAACGAGCTGGCTGAGCCGCCCCAGCCGCCTCGGGCCGCCGAGCCGAGCGAGGAGGAGACCCTGACCGGCGCCATCGAGCGGCACCTGAGCAAGTATTTCGCCGCGGGCCAGGAACTTCCGGCGCCCGGCTTCTACGACCGCATGCTGCGGGAGCTGGAGATTCCCCTGATTTCCCTGAGCCTCGCGGCCACCAGGGGCAACCAGATCAAGGCCGCCCATATGCTGGGGCTGAACCGGAATACCCTGCGCAAGAAAATCCGCGACCATAACATCCAGGTCATCCGAGGCCTGAAGTAGGCTCGGGCCCCGGCTGGCGGGCCTCCCGGACGGGTGTCCCGGCGGGCCGTCTGGGCTATGATCGGCTGATGGCCGGGCGTATCAGACTCGAATCATGACCGACAGCACGCTGCCGATGGGCGGAGCCCGCATTCTGCGCGCGCTGCGGCGCGTGGCTGACTGGTTCAGGCGCAAGAACCTGATCCGCCATCTCGAAATCTCGCTCGCGATTGCCGCGCTGATCGCCGGGGCTCTGACCTATCTGGCGATGACGCCGGGCGCCAACCGGGACCTCACGCCGCGCGAGGTTCAGATCCTGCTGGTGACGGATCTGATCATCCTGCTCAGCCTGACCAGCCTGGTGGCGCGGCGTCTGGTCGTGCTGTGGATGCAGCGCCGCCGCGGCCTGGCCGGCTCGCGGCTCCATGCCCGCATGGTGATGATGTTCGCCGCCGCCACGGCGCTGCCGACCATCCTCATGACCATCTTCGCGGTGCTGTTCTTCAACCTCGGCCTGCAGACCTGGTTCAGCGAGCGCGTCAATGCGGCGGTGAAGGCCTCGGTAGCGATTTCGGAAGCCTATATCCAGGAACACCGCAAGACGATCCGCGCCGACGTGCTCGCCATGGCGGTGGATCTCAACCGCGAGGCGCCGCGGCTGGCACGCAATCCCTTCGCGCTGCAGCAGGCGGTGCGGCAGCTGGCGCGACTGCGCGGCCTGGGCGAGGCGATGGTTTTCACCTCAACCGGCGAGATCCTGGCGCGCAACGAGCTCAGCCTTCTGATGGAATTCGACCGCATCCCGACCCGTGCCATAGAGGATGCCAATGCCGGTCAGGTGGTGATTATCACCGCGGAAACCGACGACCGTGTGCGCGCCCTGGTGCGCCTCGACGCCTATCTCGGCGCCTATCTCTATGTCGGCCGCTTCATCGACGCCCAGGTGCTTGGCGAGATGGAACGCACCCGGCTGGCGGTCGCGCAGTATAACCGGCTGGAGCAGGCGCGCTCGGCGCTGGAGATCAACTTCGCCATCCTGTTCATCCTGATCTCGCTGCTGCTGCTGCTGGCGGCGATCTGGTTCGCGCTGCTGATCGCCAACCGGCTGGTCGCGCCGATCGGCGAGGTGGTGTCGGCGGCAGACCGGATCCGTGAGGGCGACCTGACGGCCCGGGTTTCCGAACGCGCCGACGATGACGAGATCGCGACCCTGGGCCGCACCTTCAACCGCATGACCGGACAGCTCGCCGCGCAGCAGGCCGAGCTGATCTCGGCGAACCGCCAGCTGGACGAGCGCCGGCGCTTCACCGAGACGGTGCTGGCCGGCGTGAGCGCCGGCGTGATCGGTGTCGATCCGCATGGACGTGTCACGCTGCCCAATCCGTCCGCCCTTGCCATGCTGCAGCGGGACTTCGACGAGGTGGTCGGCCAGCCCTTCGTGGAGGTGGCGCCGGAAATGGCCGGGCTGTTCAACCGTCTCAGCGGCGGCACCTCGGAAGCGGTCGAACGCGGGCAGGTCACCATGCAGCGGGGCGGCAGCGTGCGCACCCTGCTGGTGCGCATCGCGCGCGAGGTGACCGGCAACGAGCTGCTCGGCTATGTTGTCACCTTCGACGATGTCAGCGAGCTCGTCGCCGCACAGCGCAACGCCGCCTGGGCCGATATCGCCCGTCGCATCGCCCACGAGATCCGCAACCCGCTGACGCCGATCCAGCTGTCGGCCGAGCGGCTGAAGCGCAAATACCTGAAGGAAGTCAGCACCGATCCGGAGATCTTCGCCGAGTGCACCGACACCATCATCCGGCAGGTCGGCGATATCGGCCGCATGGTGGACGAGTTCTCCGCCTTCGCGCGTATGCCGCGTCCGGTTTACCGTGAGGAGGATCTGGGACAGCTGGTGCGTCAGGCCATCTTCCTGCAGCAGGTGGCCCGGCAGGATATCCGCTTCGAGAGCCAGCTGCCGGCGGAGCCGCTGCGGATCAGCTGCGACGCGCGCCAGATCGCCCAGGTGATGACCAACATCCTGCAGAACGCCATCGATGCCATCGACGGCCGCCAGCGGGAGGAGGGCGAGACGCTGCCGCAGGGCCGGATCGCAGTGTCGCTGACCGAAACCGAGGGCGGCGCGGAAATCACGGTTCTCGACAACGGCCGCGGCCTGCCGGTGGAGAACCGCGACCGGCTGTTCGAGCCGTATGTGACGACGCGCACAAAAGGCACGGGACTCGGCCTCGCCATTGTGAAGAAAATCATCGAGGAACACGGCGGAACCATCGAGCTCACCGACGCCCCGGGAGTTGATCCCGGAAGGGAAAGTGGTAGTTTGGCGCGCATCCGGTTGCCGTCCGCTCCGGCGGAAGTCGCCCAGGTCGATGCGACGGCAGACACCGGCAACCGCTCGCCCCATTCAAGCCGCGAAGATCACCAGGTTCTATCCGTGCGCAAGTTAGGTTCAGGCAGTCATGGCGCGTGATATTCTCATCGTCGATGACGAAGCCGATATCCGCAATCTCATCGCCGGGATTCTGCAGGATGAGGGCTATGAGACCCGCATGGCGGCCGATTCCGACGGCGCGCTGCGCGAAATCGGCTCCCGTCGCCCCAATGCGGTGATCCTCGATATCTGGCTGCAGGGCAGCAAGCTGGACGGTCTGGAGATCCTGGATCGCATCATGCGGGATCATGCCAATGTGCCGGTGATCATGATCTCCGGTCACGGCAATATCGAAACCGCCGTGGCAGCGATCAAGCGCGGCGCCTACGACTATATCGAGAAGCCTTTCAAGAGCGACCGGCTGCTGCTGGTGGTCGAACGCGCCCTGGAGCAGGCGCGCCTGCGCCGCGAGAACGAGGAACTGCGCCAGCGCTCCGGTGCGGTCGTCGACCTGATCGGACAGTCCAGCGCCATCGTCGGCCTGCGGCAGGCGATCGAGCGGGTGGCGCCGACCAACAGCCGCGTACTGATCTCCGGCCCGGCCGGCGTCGGCAAGGAACTGGTCGCGCGGCTGCTGCACCAGCGGTCGCGCCGCGTCGGCGGACCTTTCATTTCCTTCAACGTCGCCGCCATGTCGCCCGAGCGTCTGGAGCAGGAACTGTTCGGCATCGAAGAGGCGCTGAACGGCCAGACACACCACAAGATCGGCGTGCTCGAGGCGGCCCATGGCGGCACGCTGTTCCTCGACGAGGTGGCGGAGATGCCGCCGGAGACCCAGGCCAAGCTGCTGCGGGTGCTGACCGAGCAGAGCTTCGAGCGCCTCGGCGGTCGCACGCGGGTGCAGGTCGACGTACGCATCGTGTCCGGCACCGTGCATGATCTTACCGCCCGGGTCGGGCAGGGGCTGTTCCGGCAGGATCTGTTCCACCGCCTCAATGTCGTGCCGCTGAAGGTGCCGGCGCTGCGCGACCGCCGCGAGGACGTGCCACTGCTGGCGAAACATTTCGTGCAGGTCGAGGCGCAGCGTCAGGGCGTGCCGCCGCGCGAACTGGCGGAAGATGCGCTGCTGGCGCTGCAGTCGGCGGAATGGCCGGGCAACGTGCGTGAACTGCGCAACGCCATCGCGCGGCTGCTGATCATGCTGCCGGCCGACCAGAAGGGTGCCATTCACGCCGACATGCTGCCGGCGGATCTCGGCGCCACCCCGCCGATCGCCCTGAGGCCGGAGACCACGACGGAGGTGATGGCGCTGCCGCTGCGCGATGCGCGCGAGATGTTCGAGCGCGAATACCTGCTGGCGCAGATCACCCGCTTCGGCGGCAACGTCTCGCGTACCGCCAGCTTCATCGGCATGGAACGCTCGGCCCTCCACCGCAAGCTGAAGGCGCTCGGTGTCCTGAACCTCGACCGCTCGGCCTAGCGTAAACCAGGGAGAGGCGCGCCATGAAGGTCATCGTCTGCGGCGCCGGTCTGGTTGGAACCACCATCGCCCGCCAACTGGCGGCCGAGGGAAACGAGATCACGATGATCGATGTCTCACCCGAGCGCGCCCAGAAGGCGGCCGAGAGCTACGATCTGCGCGGCATCGTCGGCCATGCCTCGCATCCCGACGTGCTGGAACGGGCCGGCGCCGCGGATACCGACATGCTGATCGCCGTCACCTTCGCCGACGAAGTGAACATGGTGGCCTGCGAGGTGGCGCATGCGCTGTTCAACGTACCGACCAAGATCGCCCGCATCCGCGCCCAGAGCTACCTGAAGCCTGAATGGTCGGACCTGTTCAACGAGAAGCATATCTCGATCGACTACATCATTTCGCCGGAGATCGAGGTGGCGCGCGCCATCCATCGCCGCATCCTGACGCCAGGCGCCTTCGAGATGATTCCCTTCGCCGCCGACCGGTTGAGGCTGATCGGGGTGCGGCTCGCCGATGAATGTCCGGTGCTGAACACGCCGCTGCGCCAGCTGACCGAGCTGTTTCCCGATCTCAGTGTCAATGTCTGCGGCATCGTGCGCGACGGCAACCTGACCGTTCCCGGCGCGGACGACCATCTCGAGGCGGGCGACGAGATCTATTTCGTCGCGCTGACCGACCACGTCCAGCGCGGCATGCGCCTGTTCGGCCATGAGGAGCGCGAGGCCCGTCGCGTGGTGATCGCCGGCGGCGGCAATATCGGGCTGTTTCTGGCCAAGGAGATCGAGGCGGCGCAGTCCTCGGTGATTCTCAAGATCATCGAGGCGAACAAGGAACGCGCCGAATATGTCGCCGGGCAGATCCGCAGCGGCGTCGTGCTGAACGGCGACACGCTCGACATGGACATCCTGAGCGAGGCGAAGGTCGGCGCCTCGGAGGCGATCCTCGCCCTGACGAATGACGACGAGGTCAATATCCTGACCTCGCTGCTGGCCAAGCGTGCCGGCTGCCAGCGTGCCATCACGCTGGTGAACAATCCGGCCTACGAGAACCTGATCGGCTCGCTCGGCGTCGATGTGGTGGTCAATCCGCGTTCCACCACGGTGTCCTCGATCCTCCAGCATGTGCGGCGCGGCCGCATTCGTGGCGTCTATTCGCTGCGCGATGGTGCCGCCGAGGTGATCGAGGCCGAGGCGGTGGAGACCAGCGCGCTGGTCGGCCAGCCGCTCCGCGACCTCGACCTGCCTTCGGGCATGATGATCGGTGCCGTCATCCGTGGCGGCGACGTCATGATCGCCCGCGCCGAAACCGAGATCGAGGCCGGCGACCGCGTCATCCTCTTCGCCCGCACGGATGCGGTGAAGAAGGTCGAGAAGCTGTTCGCCGTCCGCCTGGAATTCTTCTGATCAACGCCGCCGAGGAAAGCCAACAATGTCCCGGGTAGCCTATGTCAATGGCCGTTATGTCCCTTACGCCAAAGCGGCGGTGCATGTGGAGGATCGCGGCTTCCAGTTCGCCGACGGCGTTTATGAGGTGATCGCCGTCAACCAGGGGCGCCTGGTGGATAGCAGCGGCCATCTGCAGCGGCTGGAGCGCAGTCTGGCCGAGCTGCGCATCGGGATGCCGATGACCCGCGCCGCTCTGCTGGTCGTGCTGCAGGAGACGATCCGCCGCAACCGGGTCCGTAACGGACTGGTCTATCTGCAGGTCACCCGAGGCGCCGCCAGACGCGAATTTGCCTTCCCCGCCGACACCGCGCCCACCGTGGTGGCCATCGCGCGCGCGGTTGATATGGGCAAGGCCGCGGCCAATGCCGCGAAGGGCGACGCCGCGATCACCCGGCCAGATATCCGCTGGGGCCGCTGCGACATCAAGTCGGTCGGCCTGCTGCCGGCGGCGCTGGCCAAGCAGGCGGCGAAGGAGGCGGGG
>Ga0079224_100001934_pt1 | contig 24573 bp, 20 predicted proteins | sample Stecom2015_FD_80414 | JGI IMG/M metagenome (GOLD analysis project Ga0079224, IMG submission 80414) | Agricultural soil microbial communities from Utah to study Nitrogen management - Steer compost 2015 | ecosystem: Environmental > Terrestrial > Soil > Agricultural land | place: USA: Utah... | reverse complement strand
GCGCGTGATCACCACGCCGTCGTGCGTCAGGATCGGCGAGCACTGCAGCGCGAAGTCGACGTCGCTGCGGCCGTCGCGCGGATCGACGTCCCAGATCGGCTCGCTCGGAAGGCCGACCTGGCGCCACTGCCGCGACGTCGGAGAGAAGAAGTCGGCCTCGCTGAGGACGATGCCGATGTGCTGCCCCGGCCCGATGCCGCTCACGGTGAGCAGCGGCTGCATGAACGGCGGCTGGATCGACAGCACGTCCGCTCCCCCGCCGGGTCCGCCGTCGGGCAGGTAGTCGGTACCGTCCCAATTGACCTCGGAGGCGATGTAGCCGCGCGAGTAGAAGTAGCCGACCGACGCGTGCCGGCCGCTGACGTTGAAGTAGCCGCCGTTGATCATCGCATCCACGCTCGGACCCAAGCCCATCCCCGTGCCGAGCAGCGTCCTGTAACCGCCGTTGCTGACGATCGGCGATCGCTCGAGAACGACCCCTGCCTGCGCCGGATTGATCACCACCGTGTGCAGGATGGTCCGCCCGCGCGAGTAGTCGATGTAGGTCCTGTAGTTCATTCCGTGAGCCACGATCGTGCTGAAGGGCTCCTCCATCGGCGTGTCGATCTGCACTCCGCCGCCCTCCGGCACGTGGACGTTGACCGCGATGGTTTCCGAGTGGTATCCGAGCCGGCTGAAACGCACCGTGTGCGGGCCGCCGGTGATGCCCGGCAGACGCCAGCTGCCATCGGCCGCGGTGCGCGTCGAGAAGCCGCCGACTGACACGAGGACGTCGGCGGCCGGCGGTCCGGCGACGAAGCGGCCGTCGCTGGTCATGACGCGCCTGGTGGTCACGCCGTAGAGCCCCCGGTGCTGCGCGGTGCACTCCAGGCGCACGCCGTAGTCGGGGTTGAACGGGTTGCCGGTCCCGTGCGGCGGCGCGATGTCGCGCATGCGGAAGCCCAGCGGGAACGACCCCGGCCGGCTCGGGGTGAACGCGAAGCGACGGGTGTGCGGACTCGTGATGCGGACGTGCCCCGTGCTGCCGACGCGGTTGACCACGTTGAGCGACTCGGGCACCTGCAGGCTCGGATTCACCTCGACGCCGGCGGTGTACTGCCCGTTGCCGGGGTTGATGTGCAGCGCGACCCAGTAGCGCACGCCGACGCGCACGGAGTACTGGCCGTTGACCAGCGGGATCCGGCCGCTCGGCCCCCAGATCTCGACCGCGTCGATCCACGGCGCATTCTGGTCGATGTGTACGCGACCGCGGTTGTCGATCTGACGGTTCCACGCGGCGAAGCCGTCGGCGGCGTAGTCGATCAGCCAGAAGTTGTCGGCGTCGGTCACCGCGAGGTCGAGCCGGCCGTCGCCGTCGTAGTCTCCCGGCACGGGAATCGACGTGGCTCCGCGCCCGCCGTAGCTCGCGTTCCAGCTCCCGAATCCGTCGCGCGCGTAGTCGATCAGCCAGGTGCCGCTCCCGTCCTTGACCGAGAGGTCGGCGCGGAGGTCGTTGTCGTAGTCGGCGGGCACCGGCACCGCGGCCGCGTTGCCGTAGCCGCTGCGGATCTCGTTCCACGCGCCGAAGCCGTCGCGCGCGTAATCGATGTACCAGTTGCCGGCGGCGTCCTTGACCGAGAGGTCAGCGCGCCGGTCGCCGTCGTAGTCGGCGGGCACCGGCACCGCCGACGCGTTGCCGTAGCCGGCGCGGATCTCGTTCCAGCCGCCGAAGCCGTCGCGCGCGTAGTCGATGTGCCAGACGCCGGCGGAGTTCTTCACCGCGAGGTCGACCTTGCCGTCCCCGTCGTAGTCCGCGGGACACGGCACGGCGGACGCGTCGCCGTAGCCGAAGACCTGCACGTTCCACACGCCGAATCCGTCCCGCGCGTAGTCCACGCCCCACATCCCGCTCGCGTCCTTCACCGCGAAGTCGGCCTTACCGTCGCCGTCGTAGTCGGCGGGCACCGCGACGGCGTTCGCGTCCCCGTAGTTCGCGTAGGCGTGATCCCAACGCCCGCCGAAGCCGTCGGCCCCGACGTCGAGGTACCAGATGCCGGTCGATGCCTTGAACGCGACGTCGGTGATGCGGTCGCCGTCGTAGTCGGCGGGCGCGGGCGGCGTGCCTCGCGGCGGATTGGGCAGCGGCCGCGGTAACTGCGCGCGCAAGGCAGCCGGGACGACGAGACAGGAGAGCAGCAACGGGAGGGCGGGTCGTGGCATCACGGGACCGTGGGGTTGCGCCGCAGAGCAGAGGCGCGGCTGCCGCAATGCGAGGCGCACGAGAACGTGACGGACCAACCGAGGATTCGTGCGCAGGCGCTCTCCGAGGGCGCAACCGGGTGTGGGGCACTGCGCCGGGATGTCGGCACACGCCGCGACGTGCGGACATCGTGTTCCCGGCGCCGAGCCGTCGCGACATCGCGGACGCGGTCGGCGGCGCTACGGGTCGCGCAACGGCATCGCGGAACGGCGCCGGCAGCCGCCGCGGCGGCGACAGGCGACGCCGCGTTCGCCGCGTGACGACCGCACCTCTACTCGCGCCAGTGCAACTCGGCGACCACCGCGGCGTGGTCGGAGTTCGCCGCGGGCAGGCGCTCGAAGTCGCGCACGACGAACGCGTCGTCGTGCATCACGTGGTCGAGCGCGACACGGAACGGCGCGAGCAGCGGCTCGTGCATCGGCCACGTGACCGGGGCGACGCCGAACACCGCCTCGGAGGCGTTGTGCAGACCGAGCCGCCGCAGCCGGGTGAAGAAGGCGCCGCGCGGCTCGGCGTTGAAGTCGCCGGCGATCACGCGCGGGAGCCGCTCGCGTGCGAACCGCGCGAGCAGCTCGGCGCGGTCGGCATGCGCGCCGTGGAACGCCGCGAACGGGTAGGGCTTGCGCGGGTGGATCGCGTACAGCGCGAACGTGCGCTCCTGCCACCGGAGCGGAACGCGGATCTGACCCACCAGCGGAACGCGGTCCTCGCCGACGAGGCCCGGAAGGTGCATCAGCTCGGGCTCGCCGGCGGGCGGCACGCGCGACCAGACGACGATCCGGAATCCGGCCGTGTGCACTCCCTCGACCGGCGGCGGCTCCGCGAGGAAGCGGTGCGGGTACTCCGCGCGCAGCGCCGCGTCGAGGCGCCCTTCCCAGAAGTGCGTGTACTCGGGCAGCACGAGCACGTCGGCGCGCAGGCGAAACAGCGCCGCGAGCATGCCGGGATCGTCGTGGTGTTGCTCGGCGAGGTTTGCCACCGCGACGCGCAGGCCGGCCGTCCCGAGCGCCGCGAGCCGTCTGGCGCCCTGCATGCGCGCGCCGAGGTCGGGCACGAGCATGGTGGCGGCGACGACGCCGAGGATCGTCGCCGGCAGCGCGTGGCGGCGCAGCGCGACGGAGGCCGCCACGAGCGCCGCGAGGACGCCGCCCTGCACCTGCATCGCGACGACGCACTCGACGGCGAAGCCGAGCACGCCGGGCAATCCCGGGTCTTCGCCCACGTGCGGGCCGACGAGGCGCAGGACCACGGCAGCGATCGCGATCACAATCCCGCCCCAGACGACCGCGCATTCGACACGGCACACGCCACGCCGCACCCGCCCGAGGCGGGCAGCCGGAGGAGCAGCGAGAGACTCGGTCGTGGTCACCAGCGAAGGCGCCGGATCAGAGCACGCGCGGCGTTCCGCGAGTAGAGGGACGGGCGTGCGGGCGGAGACCGGGCACCGCGGCGTCGCGCGACCGGCGCGGGTGGTTGCCTGGCTGCCCGCGCGGGGACCGCAAGCCGGCCGCGGGACCGTCGTGCGGCGGCCAGTCCGCTGCCCCGGACACGACTGCGCGCCTCTGGACGGGCCGTCGGCATCGCGCGCATGCATCGAAGCCGTCGCCCACGCAGTGCTCGCGCTCACCGAGGCGGGAACGTCGGCCGGCGCGCGCGGCGCCGCACGATCGCGCCTTCCGATCGTCGGACGACGGCGCATCTCGCATGGCGGCGCCCCCCGCACCGGCGCGCGAAGACCGACGGCGACTCGGGGCTCGCATGCCCGGCCACGCCCCGGGGCTACTTCGCGCCGATCCGCGCCTCGCCGCCCGCCTTGGCCGCGAGACCGGCGTTCGGCCGCAGGTTCGCAAGCCGCAACTCGAGCGAGTCGCCGGTGTCTCATCCCTCCAGCGCGTGCTCCTGCCCGTCGGCGAACGAGTAGAAGCGGTCCTTCCCCACCACGATGTGGTCGAGCATCCGGATCCCGATCAGCTCGGAGGCGGCGCGCAGCCGTTCGGTCACCGCGCGGTCGTCGTCGCTCGGCTGCGGGTCGCCGCTCGGGTGGTTGTGCGCGACCACGATCGCCGCCGCGCCGTCGCGGATCGCCGCGGCGAACACCTCGCGCGGGTGGACCGGCGCGCCGACCAACGTGCCCGTGCTGATCACCCGCAGCCCGAGCACGCGGTGGCGCGAGTCGAGCAGGAGCGCGAAGAACTGTTCCTGCCGCGCGCCGAACGCCGCCGAGTGCACCATCCGCGCCACGGCCCGGCCGTCGCGCACCGGCACGCCGGGCCGGTAGCGCGTCTCCGTGAGCCGCCGTGCGAGCCCGAATGCCGCCGCCACGGCCGCCGCGCGCGCCGGCCCCAACCCCGGCGTCGCGCTCATCTCGCGCACCTCCGCCGCCGCCAGCGCGTCGAGTCCGCCGAAGTGCCGCAGCAGGCGCTGCGCCATCTGCTCCGCGTTCTCGCCCCGCCGCCCCGTGCGCAGGATCAGCGCGAGGCACTCTGCGTCGGACAGCCGCTTCTCCCCCACGGACAGAATGCGCTCGCGGGGTCCGTACCTCGTCGTCCTCGGCTCCGTCATCGTCCTCTGGCTTCTGGTCTGTCGTGTGGTCGTCCGTCGGTCCTCGGGATCCGTCTGCCGTCTTCGTCTTCCTTGTGGCCGCCGCGCGGCGCTCGGTTACGCGCTCGGCCGAGAGCTCCGCTCGCCGCGGGCCGCGCACGTAGCCCGCAGTACCGGCCGGAACGGACCCGCGACGCGCCGTCGCAGAGTCGGCGGGACTCCGCGCGCGGCGAAGCAACACGCGCGACGCCCGCGCGAACCCTTCGTGCGCGCAAGCCGCAACGCTTGCGACCACCGACCTGCGTCGTCATCCGGCACTCCGCCGAGCGCTCCCGACTCCGCACCCGCTCCACTCGGCGCGCACCGCGACCTATCCTGCCTCGATGCACGACCTCCACGCCGCGCTGCAGCGCTGGTTCGGACACGCCGCGTTCCGCGGCGTGCAAGAGGACGTCGTGCGCACCGTGCTCGGCGGCGGCAGCGCGCTCGTCGTGATGGCGACCGGCGAAGGCAAGTCGCTCTGCTACCAGCTCCCCGCGCTCCTGCTCGACGGCCTCACGATCGTGGTCAGTCCGCTGATCGCGCTCATGGACGACCAGGTCGCGGCACTGCAGCGGCGCGGGTTGCCCGCGACGTGCGTGCACTCGATGCTCGACCGCGAGCAGCGCCAGGCCCGCCTGCGCGCCGTGCGCGAGGGCGCGATCAAGCTGCTCTACGTGACCCCCGAACGCTTCCGCGTCCCCGGCTTCCGCGAAGCGATCGCGGCGCGCGAGGTCGTGCTGTTCGCGGTGGACGAGGCGCACTGCGTCAGCCAGTGGGGTCACGACTTCCGCCCCGATTACGCCAACCTCGGCGACGTGCGCGCCGCACTCGGCGACCCGCCGTGCCTCGCCCTGACCGCGACCGCGACCCCACGCGTGCAGGACGACATCCGCGCGGTCCTGCGTCTGGGCGACGCGCCGCTGTTCCACACCGGGATCGAACGCGCCAACCTCTTCCTGTCGGTGCACGCCGTCGACAGCGAGGAAGAGAAGCTCGCGCACCTGCGCGCGCGGCTCGACGCGATCGGCGGGCCGGCGATCGTCTACTTCGCGCTCATCAAGGACCTGGAGCGGATCGAGACCGAGCTGAAGCGCGACGGCCTGCGCCCGCTCGTCTACCACGGAAAGCTGAGCGCGAGCGAGCGGCGCTCGCTGCAGGACGCGTTCCTGGCCAGCCCCGACGCCCTGATCCTGGCGACCAACGCGTTCGGCATGGGCGTCGACAAGCCGGACATCCGCTGCATCGTGCACTGGCAGATCCCGCGCACGCTGGAGGCCTACTACCAGGAGATCGGGCGCGCCGGTCGCGACGGGCTCGGCAGCCTGTGCGAGCTGCTCTACTGGCCCGAGGACATCCAGATCCAGCGCGAGTTCATCACCTGGGCCAACCCCGACCGCGCGTTCGTCCACCAGGTCGTGCAGCACCTGCGCGCGCTCGGCGACCGGGTGAACGCGATCGACGCCGACGACCTGCGCGACGAGTTCCTGGTGAAGAACCGGCGCGACGGCCGGGTGGAGACCGTGCTCCGCCTGCTGCGCGCTTCGGGCTGCGCGGTCGGCGAGCTGGGCATCGACTTCGAGTGGCTGCGCGTGCCGACCGACGAGGAAGTCGACGCGTTCGTGCCCGAGGGCAAGCAGCAGCGCGACCTCGAAGGCCTGCTCGCGATGGTCCGCTACGCGAGCGAGCGACGCTGCCGCAAGGCGGCGGTGCACGCCTGGTTCGGCTTCGACTACGACGAACGGCACTGCACCGCGTGCGACGTGCACGGCGACGTCGACGCGTTCCTCGGACGCACGCTACCGGACGGCGCGCGCCGGCCGATCCCGCGCGCCGCACGCCCCGCTCCGGCGGACGCACCGCTGCAGCGCGGTGACTGGATCGACGTGCGCGGCCACGGGCTGTGCGCCGTGCGCCGCGTGCACGTCGAACGCTCGGGGATCCGCGTCGACGTCGAGCGCGCCTCGGACCTCAGCGAACGGACCTTCGACCTGCGCCGCGTGCGCTGGAAGAAGGTGCGGTGATCGCGGCAGCGCGCGCCGGGGAGCGCCGTGGCTCCGGCGGCTGCGTGCCCGGCGCGTCCGATGGTCGCGCTGCAGCCGCCCGCGACGGCGCGGCGGCGCGACGCAGGAACGCGACGGCGCGCGCCCGACCGCTTCTCGCGGATGGCGCGGCTCGACGCCGCGGCGCGACAGGGGCAACGCGCTCCGAACGGCCCCCGTGCCCCCCGCCCCGTCTCGGCGCAGCGAAGCCGAGCCGCGCGTCAGCCGGCCGCCCGCGCGACGACCCTCGACGCTCCGGTTGCGCGTCCGCGAGCGCTCGGTGGCAGCGCCGCCCGGGCCGAACCCGCGTCCCGCCCCCGGAGCGCGAACCTCTTCGCGAGAACCTTTTCATTGCCGCTCTCGCTTCTCTTCCGGCGGTGAACTACTGTCGCTCGTCAGGTGACGGCCATCGCCGGAGCCTGACATGCAGTCTGTTCGAATTCGCGTGCGTACGCGGTCTCTCGATCGGCCCCGAGGGCCGCGAGAGCCGGAGTGATCCGGGACCCGGGTGCGGATTTCGACCTCCGCCGCGTCGGCGGAGGCACACGGTTCACAGTCCGCATCAGACGGATCTCACTCATGAGCACACGACTCTACGTCGGCAACCTCTCCTTCCAGACGACCGAGGCGGACCTGACCGCCGCATTCACCGAGAACGGCCTGCGCGTCACGAGCGTCAGCATGGTCGCCGACCGCGACACCGGGCGCCCGCGCGGGTTCGCCTTCGTCGAGATGGGCTCGGCCGAAGACGCGAAGGCCGCGATCGCGGCGCTCGACGGCAAGGAGCTGGACGGCCGCACCCTGCGGGTGAACGAAGCCGAGGAGCGCCGGCCGCGTACGGGCGGCGGTGGCGGGTTCGGCCGCAAGAACGACCGCGGGCGCGGCGGCTGGTGATCCGCGCTTCCCGGTCCCTCCGGCCGCTGATTTGCGGCCGGCTTCCCATTCTCCGCGAGCAACGCCCATGACCCGCAGCAACCACGCCTTCCAGAAGCGACTGCGCGAGCGCCTCAAGCGCGAAAAGCGCGCCGAGAAGGAGCGCAAGCGCGCCGAGCGCAAGGCCGCCAAGGCCAACTCGCCGGATGCGACCGACGGCCCGGCGCCCGGCGACCAGGGCGAGCAGGACGACGTGGTCGGCGAAGACGGCGCCGCGCGCGCGGACCGACCGGACGAGAACGAGAAGAGCTGAGCGATGGGCTACGACGTACACATCACGCGAGCAGCCGACTGGAGCGAGAACGCCGGGCACGAGATCACTGCCGCCGAATGGATGGCGGTGGTACGCGCCGACGGCGAGCTGGTACCCGACCCCAAGCTGGGGCCGTACGCAGTTCGCTGGTCGAAGACCGCGTGGATCGACTGGTTCGACGGCAACGTGTTCACCACCGACCCCGATCGCGCCACGGTCGGCAAGCTCCTGGAGATCGCGCAGCGCCTGTCCGCCGCGGTGCAGGGCGACGACGGCGAGTTCTACGAGAATGCACGCGACTGGCCGCAGGCCCGGCGCACGGGAGCGCAGCGAACCGAATGACGCGCTCGACCGACGCCACCACCTCGCCCGGCGCGAGCCGTGCCCCGGGCACGCAGCCCCTGCGCCTGGACTGGACCAACCTCACGTTCGTCGTCGCCGCGCACATCGCGTCGGCGTTCGCGATCGTGTACCTCGCGGTGTTCTCCTTCTCCTGGTGGACGGTGGGCTTCGGCCTGCTGTGGGCGGTGCTCTGCGGCCTGTCGATCACCGCCGGCTACCACCGCCTGTTCTCGCACCGCAGCTACTCCGCGTCACCGATCCTGCGCGCGCTGTACCTCGCGTTCGGCGCCGCCTCGGTGCAGAACTCCGCGCTCGCCTGGGCCGCCGACCACCGTGCGCACCACGGCAACATCGACGGCGACGGCGACCCGTACAACATCAGACGCGGGTTCTGGTGGGCGCACATCGGCTGGGTCGTCTGCCGGACGGACCGCACCGCCAACCTGGCCCTGGTCCGCGACCTGGCACAGGACCCGCTGGTGCGCCTCCAGCACCGCTTCTACGTGCCGCTGGCGATCCTGTTCGGCGCCGGCGTGCCGGCCGCGGCCGGCGCGCTCTGGGGCGACCCGATCGGGGCGATGCTGGTCGCCGGCTTCCTCCGTCTGGTCGTGCAGTGGCACGCGACCTTCTCGGTCAACTCGTTCGCGCACCTGATCGGCCGGCAGCCGTACACGACGCGCAACAGCTCGCGCGACAGCTGGCTGGTCGCCCTGCTGACGTTCGGCGAGGGCTACCACAACTTCCACCACCGGTTCCAGGTCGACTACCGGAACGGGGTCCGCTGGTACCACTTCGACCCGACCAAGTGGTGGGTCTGGACCGCGGCGAAGCTCCGGCTGGCGAGCGGCCTGCGCCGGGTCCCCAAGGCGGACGTCCTCGCGGCGCGGCAGGCGGTGCGCGCCGGACGCACCTGACGCCCGCTCCGCGGACGCGGCGTCCGACGCCGCGCCCAGGGGCGGTCGCGACGCCCTGCCGAGGATTGCACGCGGCGCACGTGCGTCGCCCCGCTCCGCCCGCTAGCTTCCCGCGGCCGCACGCTCCGCGTGTGTCGCGATGGCCTATCGCCCCGCTCTCGTCGCTTCCCTGCGCGCCTACAACGGCCGCAAGTTCCTCGCCGATCTGTTCGCCGGCGTCACCGTCGGCCTCGTCGCGCTGCCCCTCGCGATGGCGTTCGGGATCGCCTCGATCCCGACCGACGTCGCGCGCGAACTCGGGCAGCGCGCCGACTGGCTCACGCCGCCCGCGCTCGGGCTGTACACGGCGATCGTCGCCGGCTTCCTGATCTCCGCGCTCGGCGGCAGCCGGGTGCAGGTCGGCGGCCCGACCGGCGCGTTCATCGTCATCGTCTACGGCATCGCGGCGCGGCACGGCTACGACGGGCTCGCCGCCGCGACCTTGATGGCCGGCGTGATGCTGGTCGTCATGGGGCTCTGCCGGTTCGGCGCGGTGATCAAGTTCATCCCCTACCCGGTCACGACCGGATTCACCGCGGGCATCGCGGTGATCATCGCCGCGTCGCAGATCGCCGACCTGCTCGGGCTGCAGCTACGCGACCCGTCGGGCCAGCCGATCGCGCAGCCCCCCGAGTTCCTGCACAAGCTCGCGGTGATCGCCGACAACCTCGACACCACGAACGGGTACGCGGCGGCGATCGGCCTCGGCACCGCCGCGCTGGTGTTCGCCCTGCGCCCGGTCGGCCCGCGCATCCCCGGACCGATCCTGGCGATCGGGCTGGCGAGCGTGGTCACCGCCGTGTTCGACCTGCCGGTCGAGACGATCGGCTCGCGCTTCGGCTCCCTGCCGCGCTCGCTGCCGATGCCGCACGTGCCGCACCTGGAGTGGAGCGTCCTGCGCGACCTGCTGCCCGAGGCGGGGACCATCGCGCTGTTGTGCGCGATCGAGTCGCTGCTCTCGGCAGTGGTTGCCGACGGCATGACGCAGTCGCGCCACCACAGCGACTCGGAGCTGATCGGCCAGGGAGCGGCAAACGTCGGCGCCGCGCTCTGCTGGGGGATCCCGGCGACCGGCGCGATCGCGCGCACGGTGACCAACATCAAGAGCGGCGCGCAGACGCCGGTCGCCGGCATGGTGCACGCGCTCGCCCTGGTCGGCTTCATCCTCGCGGCGGCGCCGCTCGCCCAGGCGGTACCGCTCGCGTCCCTCGCCGGCCTGCTGCTCGTGGTCGCCTGGAACATGAGCGAGGCGCGCCGCTTCCGCGCCCTGATGCGGGCGCCGCGCAGCGACATCGCCGTGCTCCTCGCCACCTTCGGGCTCACCGTGCTCGTAGACCTCACGGTCGCGGTCGGGTTCGGCGTCGTCGCCGCCGCGCTGCTGTTCATGAAGCGCATGGCCGACATCGGCGGCGTCGACAGCGCCGCCGGCAAGCAGCTCGGCAACGGCCCGGTCGATCCCGACGCCCCGCCCCCGCTGCTGCCGCACGAGATTCCGCCGCGCGTCGAGGTGTTCGAGCTGCGCGGCCCCCTGTTCTTCGCCGTGGCCGACACGCTCCTCGACGTGGTGCAGCGCGTGGAGAAGGCGCCGGCGATGTTCCTGTTGCGCATGCGTCAGGTGCCGACGATCGACGCCACCGGCCTGCACGCGCTCGAGCGCTTCCACGAGACCTGCCGGCAGCGCGGCGTCACCCTCCTGGTATCCGGCGTCCAGCCCCCGGTGCGCGCCGCGCTGGACCGCGCCGGCATCGCCGACCTGATCGGCCCGCACAACTTCTTCCCGCACGCCCGCGCCGCGCTCGCGCACGCGCGCGAGGTGCTCGGCCTGCCGCAGCCGCAGGCGCCGCAGGCCTGAGCCACCGGCCGGGCTTCAGAACAGCGGCCGCCGGCGCCGGCGGCGCAGCTTCGCCTCGCGCTCGGGCGGTGCCTGCTCCAGCTCGCGCGCCGCGAGGTAGGCGCTCACCTCGGCGGCGAGCTGCTGCGGCGTCTGGAACCGGATCTCCTTCTCCTTCGCCATCATCTTCTCGATGAAGTAGCGGATCTGCGGAGGGAGCTGCAGCGCGCGGAAGCGCTCGCTCGACAGTTCCTCCAGGACCTGCTTGGCGACCACCTCCTCGCCGGACGCCCCCTGGAACGGCGGCGCGCCGGTGACCAGGTGGTAGAGCGTCGCACCGAGCGAGTAGATGTCGGCGCGCACGTCCAGCTCCGCCGCGCCGCGCGCCTGTTCCGGCGAGATGTAGTGCACGGTGCCGACCGTCGTCTCGGACGGCGCCCCCGACCCACCGCAGCGCGCGGCGAAGCCGAGATCGAGGAGCACGGCGCGTTCGGCCGCCGCGTCCCACATGATGTTCCCCGGCTTCACGTCGCGGTGCACGAGCCCGCGCGCGTGCAGGTAGCCGAGCGCGCCCGCGATCTGGACGACGATGCGCAGCGCCTCGTCCTCGCCGAGCCGTTCCCCGCGCGACAACCGGTCCTGCAGGCACTCGCCGGCGACGACCTGCATCGCGCAGTAGATCGTCTCGCCCTCGCGGGCGACGCGCAGGCCGCGCACGATCGCGTCGTGCTGCAGTTCGATCAGCAGCTTCGACTCGTGGATGAACCGCTCGACCGCGATCCGGTCGCCGCCCAGCTCCGGGAGCAGGACCTTGAGGGCGACCACCTCGCCGGTCTTGCGATCGCGGGCGCGGAACACGCGCGCGGTCGCCCCCTGCCCGAGCAGTTCCTTCAGCTCGTAGCGCGTGAGCTGCGGCCGGGTGCCGGCCTCGGTCCGACACCACCGCTCCCACGTCTCGGCATCGCACGCGCCGGTCGCGATCAGGTGCGCGCGGACGTCGCCAGCGCGCAGCGCCGCCTCGACTTGCGCGCGCGTCAACAGGCCGCGATGCACGAGCAGCGCGAGCAGGCGCGGATCGGGTTCAGCGACCATTCGCGTGCATGGTAATGGCGCCGGCGTGGCCGGCGGAACAGGCCGTCAAGTCGAGGACGAGTACCGCCGAAAATCCGACTTGGCGGTGCCGAGTGCGGATCGGCGCTCGCGGACAACTGGCAACGGAAGGGACGGACGTGAAGGGCGACACCAGCACCGTCATCAAGTACTTCGATTTGATCGACGAGTTCATCAAGGTCCGCAGCGCCAACGACGACGTCCTGAACGAGCTGCAGGCCAACCCGCCCGCCAACAAGTCTGCCTACCGGCGGCGCATCGTCGAGGTGTGCATTCCCGAGTACCGCAGCTCGATCGCGCGCGCGATCGCCGACCTCGACGAGGAGTACGATCCGGAGATCGTCGAGGAGCTGCTCTACCAGATCTGCATCGACGTCAACCCGTCGCTCGAGATCCACCAGGTGAGCCTGCCCGACCGGCGGCCGAGCGAGCCGCCGGTCGAGGACAAGGGGGTGATCCCACGCGGCGCGCGGGCGCAGCGCACCGAACGGTTCCGCGAGGTGCTCGGCCTGGAGCGCGCGCTGCGCGCCCAGGTGATCGGTCAGGACGAGGCGGTCGCGCGCCTCGTGCAGGCGGTCAAGAAGGCCGCGGTCGGACTGAAGCGGCCCAACTCACCGATCGGCACCTTCCTCCTCGTCGGCCGGACCGGCACCGGCAAGACCGAGCTGGCCAAGGCGCTCGCGCGCACCCTGTTCGACGATCCCGGCTCGCTGGTGCGCATCGACTGCTCGGAGTACGCGCTGCCGCACGAATACGCCAAGCTGATCGGCTCGCCGCCCGGCTACATCGGGCACAACGAGGGCGGCTACCTGACCGAGACGGTCAAGAAGAAGAAGCACTGCGTCGTCCTGTTCGACGAGATCGAGAAGGCACACCACAAGGTGCACAACCTCCTGCTGCAGCTGCTCGACGAGGGCATCCTCACCGACAGCAAGGGGCAGGTCGTCGACTTCACCAACTGCCTGGTGATCCTGACCAGCAACCTCGGGATCGAGCGCATCGACGCGATCCGCTCGCGCATGGGCTTCGACAAGGCGCACCGCAAGTCGCTCGCCGAGGTCGACCACAAGACCCTGACGATCGAGGCGATGAAGGAGCAGTTCCGCCCCGAGTTCGTCAACCGGATCGACGAGGTCGTGGTGTTCAACCCGCTCGACCTCAAGGTGTGCGCACGCATCGCGCAGCGCATGCTCAAGGAGATCGCCGACCTCCTGGCGAAGAGCGGGATCACGGTGGTGTTCTCGCCCGGCATCAAGACCGCGCTCGCCAAGGAGGGGTTCTCCGAGGAGTTCGGCGCGCGCGAGCTGCGCCGCCTGATCAAGCGCCGCATCGAGGACCCGCTGACCGAGTTGATCCTCGAGCACAACCTCGGGCCGGGCGCGCGCATCGAGGTCAAGGTCAAGGCCGGCAAGCCGGCGCTGCAGATCGCCGCGCCGGCGCACGAGATGATCCTGCAGCGCGGCTGAGCGCGCGCCCTCACCCGCGCCGCGCGCGCGAACGCCTGCCCGCGCACCCTGCAAGCGCGCGCAGGTCTTGCGCTGTACGACCGCGAGTCACGGACGGTGGGTCCGTCTCGCGTGCACCCGCAGACTCCACGCCGGGCGCGCGCACCGGACGGCGTGCACGCGCACACGAAAGCGATCCGCGATTGCTCGGCGACGGCACGCACGTTGCTCATCGGGCAGGTCGAACCGAGACCGCGCCCGACCTTCTGCGCGCGACGCAACGAATCCCATTCTTCCCCTTTCGGAGAGCCCCTCATGAACCGCGTCCTCCTCGCCGGCACGACCTGCAGCCTCACGCTGCTCGTCCTGTCCTCCCTCCCCGCGCAGCAAGACCCCGCGCGGCGCGATCCCACCCAGTCGGATCGTGACCGAACCACCCAGGACCGTCCCCACGCCACGACCGGCAAGGCGCACTTCGTCGAGCTCGACGAGTTCCTCGGCGCCGAAGTGCGCATGCCCGAGAAGAGCGGCGACAGCAAGGCGACCGCCAAGGGCGAGGTCGACGACCTGATCGTCGGCGCCGACGGCAAGGTGCGCTGGGTCGTGCTCGACGTCGGAGGCTTCCTCGGCATGGGCGAAAAGGAAGTCGCCGTCCCGATCTCGGCGTTCGACTGCCGGCCGAAGGACGACGACGAAGCGACCGTGACCGTCTCGGCGTCGGAAGAGCAGCTCAAGAAGCTGCCCGAGATCGACCTCGACGAGGCCGAGAAGACCGGGCTCGGCAACGCGCTGCGCAACGTCGACACCACCGGGAAGCCGGCCGAGGGCAACATGAAGAAGGACGACACCGGCACCGAACGTCGCGAGGCCCGCGACGCGACCGGCGGCGTCCCGACCCTGCGCTCCGGCGCCCCCGTCGGCGCGGCCGCCGGCGGCGAGTTCATCCGCGCCAGCAAGATCGACGACTGGAAGGTGCACGCCACCGACGGCGAGATCGGCAAGGTGAGCGAGGCCCTGCTGCGCATCGAGCGCGAGCCGACCATCGGCTACCTCGTCGTCGCGCTGGACACGCCCGGCGCCGGGTCGACCGACTACCTGATCCCCTTCCAGGCCCTCAGCCGCGAGAAGCGCGGTGACGAGTGGGTCTGGAGCCTGGGCAAGACCAAGGTCGAACTGCAGAACGCGGTGAAGTACGTGAAGCCGTCGAGCGGAGTGCTCGACGAGGCGACCAGCCGCCGCGCCGACGAGTTCTTCGGCGTGACGACCGGCGGCCACGGCACGAGCCACGACGGTACCAAGCGCAGCACCACGCCGGACAAGAGCGGCGACGGCCGCTGAGTTCACGCGCCGGTGTGCGGCTGCCGCGCACCGCGCCCGCAGCATCGACGAAGCGGGCGTCCGCCGGCCGTTCGGCCGCGGACGCCCGCTTCGCGTCCGTTCCGCCTACGTCGGCTGCCCGCTGCGCACGGTGCCGCCCGCCGGCGCGCGCGGCGGCAGCGGGGTCAGGGTGAGCGGCGTGCCGTCCTCCGGCGCACGGCGCGCCGGCGCCGGCGCGAGCATCGCGGTGAGCGCGGCGGTCATCACCACGTCAGCGACGCTCGCGTACGGCGCCACGATGTTGACCGGGTAGTTGAGTCCGAGCAGCACCGGGCCGACGGTCGCCTGCGCGCCGGCGCACTGCATGACCTTCTGCGCGATGTTGCCGGCCTCCAGCGACGGGAACACCAGCACGTTGGCTCGCCCGGTGAGCTGCGCGAACGGGTAGAGGTTCGCACGCATCTCCGGCATGAGGGCAACGTCGGCGTGGATCTCGCCCTCCACCATCAGGTCGGGCCGCCAGGTGCGCACCAGCTCGGTCGCGCGCCGGACCTTCTCCGAGCGCTCGTTGCGCACGGAGCCAAAGTTGCTGAACGACAGCATCGCGATGCGCGGCTCCAGGTCGAAGCCGGCGGCGAAGTCGGCGGTCGCGCACGCGTTCTCCGCGAGCTGCTCGGGCGTCGGATCGAGGGTCAGCGTCGTGTCGGTCAGGAAGAAGATGTCGTTGCGCACGATCATCAGGTGCACGCCCGCGACCCGCTGCCGATCGGGCGCGACGCCGACCGCCTGCAGCACCGGCCGCAGGGTGTCGGGGAAGCTCGCGCCGAGGCCGCACACCATGCCGTCGGCGTGCCCCTCGGTGACCATCATCGCGCCGAACCACAGGCGCTGGCGCAGGACGCGCTCGGCGTCGCGCAGGGTCATCCCCTTGCGCTGGCGGCGGCGGTAGAGCGCCGCGGCGAACGCCGGCATGTACTCCGGGTCGCCCGGCGCGACCACGCGGCAACGGCCGGTCTCCAGGCCCAGCTCGAGGTCCAGCTCGCGCGCGCGCGCCTGCACCGTGGTCGGATCGCCGATCAGGATCGGCTGCGCGATCCCTTCCTCCAGGATCTGCGCCGCCGCGCGCAGCACCTTCTCGTGGTCGCCGTCGGCGAGCACGATCCGCCGCGGTGCGGCCTTGGCGCGGCTGACGACCATGCGCATCAGCTCGCGCTCCTTGCCGAGCAGGCGCTCGAGCTGGAGGCGGTAGGCGTCGACGTCGTTGATCGGCTTGCGCGCGACCCCGGACATCGTCGCGGCGAGCGCGACCGCGGGCGCCACGCGCAGCAGCGCGCGCGGGTCGAACGGCTTGGGGATGATGTACTCCGGCCCGAAGCGCAGCTGTTCGCCGCCGTAGGCCTGCGCCACCGAGTCCTCGACCTCCTCGCGCGCCAGCTCGGCGAGCGCGCGCACCGCGGCGACCATCATCGCCTCGTTGACCGTGGTCGCCCGGCTGTCGAGCGCGCCGCGGAAGATGAACGGGAAGCCGAGGACGTTGTTGACCTGGTTGGGGAAGTCGCTGCGCCCGGTGGCGACGATCGCGTCCGGACGTGCCTTGCGCGCGACGTCGTACGGGATCTCCGGGTCGGGGTTGGCGAGCGCGAACACGATCGGCCGGCTCGCCATCTTCGCCAGCATCTCGGGCGTCACCTGGTTGGCGACCGACACGCCGATGAACACGTCGGCGCCCTCGAGCGCCTCGGCCAGCGTGCGCTTGTCGGTGGCCGCGGCGAACATCGCCTTGTACGGATTGGCCTCCAGCCCGGGGCTGTCCTTGCGCACCACCCCCTTGCTGTCGCACAGGAGGATCTGCTCCTTGCGCACGCCGAGCGCGAGCGCGAGTTTCGCGGTCGCGATCGCCGCCGCGCCGGCGCCGGAGAACACGATGCGCACCTCGTCGATGCGCTTGTTCTGCAGGATCAGCGCGTTCAGCAAGCCGGCACACGTGATGATCGCGGTGCCATGCTGGTCGTCGTGGAACACCGGGATGTCCAGCTCGCGTCGCAGGCGCTCCTCGATGACGAAGCACTCCGGCGCCTTGATGTCCTCCAGGTTGATCCCGCCGAACGTCGGCGCGAGCGCCTTCACCGTCGTGCAGAACGTCTCGACGTCGGGCGCGTCGAGTTCGATGTCGAACACGTCGATCCCGGCGAAGCGCTTGAACAGGACGCCCTTGCCCTCCATCACCGGCTTGCCGGCCAGCGGCCCGATGTTGCCGAGCCCGAGGACCGCGGTGCCGTTGGTGATCACCGCGACCAGGTTGCCGCGCGCGGTGTAGTCGTACGCAGCCTCCGGGCGGGCGGCGATCTCGCGGCACGGCTCGGCCACCCCCGGCGTGTACGCCAGCGCGAGGTCGCGCTGCGTCATCGTCGGCTTGGTCGGCACGACCTCGATCTTGCCGGCGGGCTTCTGGGCGTGGTACGCGAGCGCTTCGTTGCGGTCGGCCATCCGCGGATTATGGCGCCCCGCCGGCGCGGGCGCATCCCGTTCGGCGCACGTCGTCCGCCGACCACACTGTGCAGGCGGCGGTCGGCCGGCGTGCTGCTATAAGGGCAGCGTGCCCGCTCTCGCCTTGCTGACGTCCTTCCTCGCCGTCCTGCAGCCGCCGCAGGCGGTCGCGACCTACACCTGGAACGGCGAGACGCGCACGATCACGAGCGACGACGTCGCCCTGGAGATGGCGCCGCGCCACCGGCGCACGCCGCGCGGGGAAGAGGCGCTCTCACACCTGATCGACCTGCACCTCGTGCGCCGCGCGGCGACCGCCGCCGGCGTCCTGCCGGGCGACGACGAGGTGCGCGCGCAGGTCGAGGCCTACCGAGCCGAGATCCGCGCGCAGGGCCGCGATCCCGACAAGTACCTCGCCAGCAAGAACATCAGCCACGCCGAGCTGTCCGACTACACCCTGCTCGCGATCGCGCTCGACCGGCTGGTCATGCGCCAGCTCGACCTGGCGAGCAAGGAGCAGGTGACCAACGAGTACCGCGAGCTGTGGTTGCAGGACACGCGCAAGGCGGCCGGCGTGGTGACCGATTCCGCCCGGCTGCCGGAGGGCATCCTGGCGCGCGCCGGCGACCGGCAGTTCACCCTCCTCGACCTCGGCCGCGTGCTGTACGCGCGCGCGCCGAAGGCCGAGCGCGCACGCTTCGCCCGCCAGGTCGTGCTGCGCCGCGTCCTCGACGAGGAGGCGAAGGTGCACGGCATCGTCGTCTCCGAGGCCGACCGCGAGCAGGCGGTCGCACGGATCCGCGCGCGGGCCGAGGCGGAGAAGGGCGCCGGCGTCACCTTCGAAGGTCTGCTGGAGGCGCTCGGCAGCTCCCCCGAGGAGCTGGCCGCCTCGCCGGTGCTGCGCGCACAGGTGATCGCCCGGCGGCTGGTCGAGAAGGACTGGCCCGAGGCGGCGGTACGCGAGCGACTGCTGCGCGAGGGCGAGGAGACCCGGGCGCGCTGGGGCGCGCGGCGGCGGATCGAGGTGATCTGGCTGCGCGCGACCGAGACGCCCAACGCGCTCGTCAAGCGGACGTTCGAGGCGGCGACCACCGAGGCCGCGGGCCTGCGCGCGAAGCTCGCCGAGGGCACGACCTTCGCGATGCTCGCGCGCGTGCACAGCGATGACCCGCGCACGAAGCTGAAGGGCGGCGACAGCGGCTGGCACCACCGGCGCAGCACGCGCCTGCCCGAGGAGGTGCTCGCCTGGGCGTTCGGCGCGGCGCAGGGCGACACGAGCGGGCCGCTGCGCGTGGTCGACGGCGTGTGCCTCGCCCGCGTGGCCGACGTCGAACCCGAGCCATCCCTGGAAGTGCTGCGCGCGCGGATGATCGACGACCTGGAGGAAGACCTCTACCGCGATCTGCTGCAGCGCGCGGACCTGAAGCTGCACGACGGCGAATGAGCGTCCACCCCCTGTCCCCCGCCGCCGGCACGAGCCGCACCGCGCGGCTCGGTGGCGCCTGGCTGCGATCGATCACCGTGGTACCGGTCGAGACCGGCTGGCAGGCGCGCACCGCGCCCGACGAGGAGACCCTGCTGGTCGTGTTGTCCGGCACGTTCGACCTCTTCGCCGGCGGCAGCTCCTGGCTGCAGCGCGGGCTGCGCGCGACGCCGTTCGCTGGCCGGCCGTGCGGGCTCTACCTGCCGCCGGGGGTCGAGGTGCGCGTCGCCGGGCAGGGGGAGGTGCTGCTCGTCGCCGCACTGCGCCCCAAGGACGAGGAGAAGCAGCCAGATCCGGCGAGCATGCCGCTGCTGCCGCTCGCCGGCAGCGGCAAGGCGTTCGACTCGCGCACCGGGACCTGGCAGCTCCTCGAGCGCTTCCCGTCCGCACCCGAGGCGGTGCTGCCGCGCGCGATCGAGCGCACCGCGGTCGAAGGCGTCGCCGTCGAGCGCGTGTTCCCGTACGCGTTCAAGGCGCAGGCGCTGTGCCTCGACGAGGCGGTCGTCGCTCCCGGGCAGTCGGTGGTGCTGCCGCGCCCGCACACCCCGCCGGGCACGTCGTTCGGCGACGAGCTGGCGGTGTTCGTCCGCGCCGAGCAGGCGTGCACGGTCGGCGACGGCGAGCGCCACCGCGTGACTGGCGAAGCGGTCGTCACTCTCGACGCCGCGCGCCCGCCGCGCATCGATCCGAGCGGCGGCCGCGCCTACGTCGTCGCGGTGTGGGCGGGCCGCAAGCCGACGTGAACGGGATTCAGCCGCAGACCTCGACCGCCGTACCGCCCGGGGTCAGCACGAGCTGGGTGCCGGGGTTCGCCAGCTCGTGCGGCAGGTAGCCGAGCGCGAGCACGAAGTCGGTGCCCGGCACGGGCGCGATCGAGGTGACCCGGCCGACGGGCTCGCCGCTCGGGTCGGTGAGCTGTGCCCCCGAGGGCGCGCTGCCGCGCCAGCGCAGCCGGCACAGCCGCCGGTTGGTGTGGCCGTAGGTGTGGATGCGGGCGACGATCTCCTGCCCGGTGTAGCAACCCTTGGTCAGCGACACGTGGTCATCGATGCCGGCTTCGAGCGCCAGGGTCGTCGTGTCCGCGTCGATCCCCGTCCAGGGCAGGCCGGCGGCGACGCGCAGGCACTGCCACGTCGGCTCGTCGAGCAGGGGCAGGTCCTCGCTCGCGGGCGGGAGGCTGGCGCCATGCGTGCGCACCCACTGCAGTCCGGACGCCGCGCCCGCAAAGCGCACGACTCCTCCGTCGCGGTGCGCCGAGGATGCCGCCTGGCCGGTGCGCGCGTGCGCGTGCGCACCGACCACCTGCCGGCACGTCCAGTTCGCAGGGGTCTCGATCGCCAGCTTCTCGGAGAAGTGGTAGCGGTCGAGCAGAGCAGCGAGCGACGCGGCAGCCTGCGCCTGCGTCTCGATCCACAGCTCCTCCCCGAGCCGGGCGATCCAGACCAGCGCCTCGACCTTCCCCTTCGCGGTCAGGAACGCGGCGGGCCTGGCGTCGCCGTCGCGCAGGCCTTCGACGTCCTGGGTACACAGGCGATGCAGGAAGGAGGCGGCGTCGGGGCCATGGACGCGGAGGCAGGCAAACGGCGCCGGCGCGTGGAGCCAGGTCTGGCCGGCGAGGCTCTCGGGCAGCAGGTCGGCGTAGGTCGGCACGCCGACAGCATCGCGCGTGCAAGCGCCCGCGTCGACGCGCCGTGCGGCCGACCGCCCATCGTTGCCGGGCGCTCGCCGCCCGCCGGCCCGCCGCCGGAGCGAAACGAGCCCCGATCCGGGGCTGTTTTTTCTTCGGCACTTTTGAAATAGCACCGATCTAGAGCTAGTTTCCTCCGCCCGCGATGATCCGCATCTCAAAGAAGGCCGACTACGCCGTGTTCCTGATGGGCGTCCTCGCCCGCCGGCAGGCCGTGGATCCGTGCGGCGTGGTCAGCGCGCAGGAACTCGCCGAGCAGTCCGCGCTGAACCGCTCGCTCGTCGCGAACCTGCTCAAGGACCTGGCGCGCGCCGGCCTGCTCGACTCGGTGCGCGGCGTCAACGGCGGCTACCGGCTCGCGCGGCCGACCGAGGCGATCAACCTGAAGGAGATCCTGGAAGCGGTCGAGGGCCCGTTCGTGCTCGTCGACTGCGCCAGCGACCTGGCCACGCAGCCCGTCGGGGCGCCGGAGAACTGCGCGCTGACCTGCATGTGCCAGCCGCGCAGCCCCATGCGCCACGTGCATCTGCGGATCGCGCGGATGTTCGAGGAAACCACTTTGGCCCATCTGTGCGCCGACCAGGCGGGCGGTGACGAGCCGCAGCCCGCGGGCGTGGCGACGGAGCGAATGTGATGGCCCTGACGTTCCCGATCTACTTCGACAACAGCGCGACGACGCGCGTGGACCCGCGCGTGCTGGAGACGATGCTGCCGTACTTCTGCGAGAAGTACGGCAACGCCGCGAGCCGCAGCCACGCCTACGGCTGGACCGCCGAGGCGGCGGTGGAACGGGCGCGCGAGCAGGTCGCGGCGATGATCGGCGCCCACCCCAAGGAGATCGTCTGGACCAGCGGGTCGACCGAGGCGAACAACCTCGCGATCAAGGGGGTCGCCGAGATGTACCGCGAGAAGGGCAACCACCTGATCAGCGTGGTGACCGAGCACAAGGCGGTGATCGACCCGATCAAGCACCTCGAGCAGCAGGGCTACCGGGCGACCTTCCTGCCGGTCGACAAGGCCGGGCAGATCGACCTCGACGCCCTGCGCGCGGCGATCACCGACGACACGATCCTCGTGTCGGTGATGGCGGCGAACAACGAGATCGGCACGGTCGCCGACATCGCGGCGATCGGCGCGATCTGCAAGGAGAAGGGCGTGCTGTTCCACAGCGACGCCACGCAGTGCCCCGGCAAGATGCCGCTCGACGTCCAGGCGATGAACGTCGACCTGATGTCGCTGTCTGCGCACAAGTTCCACGGGCCGAAGGGCGTCGGCGCGCTCTACGTGCGGCGCAAGAACCCGCGCGTGCGCCTGAGCCCGATCATCGACGGCGGCGGGCACGAGCGCGGCATGCGCTCGGGCACGCTCAACGTCCCGGGCATCGTCGGCATGGGCGCGGCCGCCGAGCTGGTGGTCGCCGAGCTGGACGCCGGAATCGAGCGCCTGCGCGCCCTGCGCGACCGCCTGGAGCAGGGCCTGCTGGCGCGCGTGCCTGGCGCGCACATCAACGGCGACGTGCGCCGCCGTCTGCCGCACCTGACCAACATCTCGTTCCCGTACGTCGAGGGCGAGTCGCTGATCATGGGCATCAAGGAGGTCGCGGTGTCGTCCGGTTCGGCCTGCACCTCCGCGAGCCTGGAGCCCAGCTACGTCCTGAAGAGCCTCGGGCTCGGCGACGAACTGGCGCACAGCTCGATCCGTTTCTCACTGGGCCGCTTCAACACCGAAGAAGAGGTCGACTACGTCGTCGACCGGGTCGCGAGCGAGGTCGCCCGCCTGCGCGAGATGTCACCCCTGTGGGAGATGGTGCAGGAGGGCATCGACCTCGCTTCCGTGAAGTGGACCGTGCACTGAGTATCCAAGGAGACCCCGCGTCATGTCCTACAGCGACAAGGTGCTCGAGCACTACAACAACCCGCGCAACGTCGGCGCACTCGACAAGAACGCCGCCGACGTCGGCACCGGGATCGTCGGCGCACCGGAGTGCGGCGACGTGATGAAGCTGCAGATCAAGGTCGACGAGAACGGCCGGATCGTGGACGCGAAGTTCAAGACCTACGGCTGCGGCTCGGCGATCGCGTCGTCCTCCCTGGCCACCGAGTGGCTCAAGGGCAGCACCCTGGAGGAGGCCGAGCGGATCAAGAACACGCAGATCGTGGAAGAGCTGTCGCTGCCGCCGGTGAAGATCCACTGCTCGGTACTCGCCGAGGACGCGATCAAGGCCGCGGTCGCCGACTTCCGCGCCAAGCAGGCGGCGCGCAAGGCCGCGCTCGAGGGCACGAAGACTCCGACTCCATGACCACCACCGATCCCAACGCCGCCGCGCTGCAACCGCCGAAGAAGGGCCGCGGCGTGCACCTCACCGAGCGCGCCGCCAGGGAGATCCAGCGCGTCATCGCCGAGCAGGGCTTCGACCCGGCGAACACCTGGGTGCGGGTCGGCGCCAAGGGCGGCGGCTGCTCGGGGTTCAGCTACGTGCTCGACTTCGACCGGAACGGGCCGACCGAGTTCGACATCGCGTTCGAGATGCTCGGCGTCAAGGTCGTGATCGACAAGAAGAGCGAGTTCTTCATGGGCGGCACGATCCTCGACTTCAACGACGGGCTGCTCGACCGCGGCTTCGTCTTCCAGAACCCGTCCGCCAAGGGTACCTGCGGCTGCGGCACGTCGTTCTCGGCGTAGCGGCCCGCGCGGCCATGGATCCGTTCGCGGTGCTCGGCGTGCCGGTCGACCTCGACCTCGACCCCGCGCTGCTGGAGGCGCGCTACCTCGCGGCGTCGCGCGCCTGCCATCCCGACCACCACGCCGGCGCCGATCCCGACGCCCGGATCGCGCTCCTCGACCGCGCCGCGGCGGTGAACAACGCCTACCGCGTGCTGCGCGACCGCTGGCGCCGGGCCGAGGCGATCGTCGAGCTGCGCGCGCCCGGCGCGCTGGAGCGGCACAAGCAGCTCCCGCCCGACTTCCTCGCCGAGGCCCTGGACCTCGCCGAGGAGGTCGCCGCGGCGCGCGGCGGCCCGGATACCGCCGCGCTGCGCGCGCGCGTGCAGGCGATGGTCGACGCGGACTGGAACGCGCTGCGCGACGCGGTGGCGGCCGGGGACTTCGCCGCCGCGGCGACCACCCTCCACAAGTCGCGCTACCACCGCAAGGCGCTCCAGGACCTCTTTGCATGAACGCGCCCGCCCCCCAGCGCCTGGTCATCGGCATCGACCTCGGCACCACCAACAGCGTCGCCGCGATCACCGGCCGCCAGGGCCCGATCGTGCTGCGCGACGCCGACGGCGAAGCGCTCGTGCCGTCGGTCGTGTGCTTCGCGGAGGGTGAAGTGCGCGTCGGGCGCGCCGCCAGGGCGCTCGCCCTGCGCCATCCCGAGCAGACCGTGCACTCGGTGAAGCGCCTGATCGGCCGCGCCGGCGCGGAACTGGACGAAGAGGTCGCGCGCCTCCCCTACCGCGTGGTGCGTGGCGAGCGCGACCTGCCGCGCATCGCCGTCGGCGGCCGGCTGTGGAGCCCGGAAGAGGTCTCCGCCCTCGTCCTGCGCGAGGTGAAGCGCGTCGCCGAGGCGGCCCTCGGCCAGCCGGTCGAGGCGGCCGTGGTGACCGTGCCGGCGTACTTCGACGACGCGCAGCGCCAGGCGACCAAGGACGCGGTCGCGCTCGCCGGCCTGCAGTGCCTGCGCATCGTCAACGAGCCGACCGCGGCGTCGCTCGCCTTCGGCATCGACGGCAGCAAGGACGGCACGGTGCTGGTCTACGACCTCGGCGGCGGCACGTTCGACGTGTCGATCCTGCGCATCGACGACGGCGTGTTCCGCGTGCTCGCGACGCATGGCGACACCCACCTCGGCGGCGACGACGTCGACGCCGCG
>Ga0079224_100001933_pt1 | contig 24577 bp, 21 predicted proteins | sample Stecom2015_FD_80414 | JGI IMG/M metagenome (GOLD analysis project Ga0079224, IMG submission 80414) | Agricultural soil microbial communities from Utah to study Nitrogen management - Steer compost 2015 | ecosystem: Environmental > Terrestrial > Soil > Agricultural land | place: USA: Utah... | reverse complement strand
GCACCTGAAGGAGCTGGATCGGCAGGTGCAAGAGCTCGAGCACGAGATCGAGCAGTGGCATCGCAGCAGCGAACCGAGCAAGCGGCTCGAGTCCATACCCGGGATCGGCCCGATCACCGCCAGCGCGCTGGTGGCCAGCGCCGGTGATCCCCGCAACTTCAAGAACGCACGGCAGTTCGCGGCCTGGATCGGACTGGTGCCGCGTCAGAACTCCAGTGGCGGCAAGACGCAGTTGCTGGGGATCAGCAAGCGAGGCGATGTGTATCTGCGAACGTTGCTGATCCATGGCGGGCGAGCGCTGGTGCAACTGGCCCGAACGAGGCCGGAGCGAGCGGATACGTGGCTCGGCAAGTTGGTCGCCCGTCGGCATCACAATGTTGCGGCGGTCGCAATGGCCAACAAGAATGCACGTCTCGCCTGGGCGTTGCTGTCTTCGGGCAAGGCGTACGAACCCGGGTACACGCCGCAGGCCGCGTAGCTGCGCATTCCGGACAGTTGCTGGCAAGAAAGAGAGAACACCCTTCCACAAGGTTGCTTTGGCAATCGATCGTTGAGGGGCAAGACAGGTAGGACCGGGGCTGGTCGAACCTGGCGTGCACAACGAGCCTCGAGCTCGCAGGACTTGTAGAGGAGCCAGCCAGCGCATTCCATCAGGGCCGAAGCGCATCGCGCCAAAAGGCCGGATGTATGTCTGCAATCTTCTCCTGATTGGCCAACGACGAAAGAAAGCCTTTGCAAACGAGGGGGCGTCCATGTATGTCCACCGGCGGCGTGGCGCATGCCACGCAGACGCCGACGGTGGGCAAGTCGTGTTCGACGCGTTGGTATGGCCTGCAGTTCTCGCCACGCGCTGCAGCACTATCGTCCCTGCCTCGCCGCGCGCGCGTGACGCCGAGGGTGGTGTGCTGCGTGGTGGGGCCGAAGCGGTGTGCCGGCTGGCGGACCGAGCCCACGTTGCACCGTGCGGCGGGACCGAGCCCCGGTCGCGCCCTGCGACGGAACCGCCCGCGGTACGCGACGTCGGCCGGCAACGGTCCCGAAAAGCGGGCGATTCGCCGCACGCTCGATGCGGCTCGCATCCGATGTCCCGACGACCGGGCGTTTCTCCCCACGCAAGCATTTGCGTGCGGACAAACACCTGGAAAACGGGAGTCTTGACTTGACCTGGTGTTGACCCGCTTCGGTGCACGGGCTGCCATTCCGCCCCCGACGCGGCCCGAGTCGCTGCGCCGCAAACGAATCGCCGCGCCGCAGCCTCGTCCACCGGCGGCGAGGCGCATGCCACGCAAGCGCCGCCAAGTGTGCACAACGTGCTCGACGACTTGATGCAAGCGCACTTCGTCGATGCCACGCGACCACCCGGCCTTCCTTCGCGAGCTCATCGTTCGCGAGCTCGCCACGCAACATCGGCGACCTGCGCGGCCGATACGGCCGCCCGCATTGGCGACGGATCCCCACTTAGGAAACCGGCGTCACCACCTGCCCGTCGGGCAGCGGCGCGAGCACGAGCAGGCGCGTGTCCGCGAGCGCCTGCACCAACGTCATCTCGCGAGTGTCGAGCGTGAGCGACTCTCCGTCGTCGAGGAAGATGTCGCGCGGGTCGCTGTCCTGCGTGATCCAGACGCGTCCTTCCAGCACGAGCACCGTCTTGCCACGGCTCCTGCGAATGCGCAACAACGAGTCCTTCGAGAGCGTGCGCGCGCCGGGAACGAGATCGATGGGATGCATGGCTGCCCCTTCCGTTCGTTCGTTTCGAGGCTCCATCGTCCCGCCGCGGCATTGCGCGCCGGTTTCATCCGCCCTGAACGAAGTTGCAGCTGAAACGCACTCCGCCGTGCACCGCGTCCTGCCCGCGCGCGCGTTGCGACGGCTCTACGCGACGGGTCTACGCCACGGTTCTACGCGACGGTTCAGCGCGCGATCAACACGCGATTCAAAGCAACGATCCAACGCGGCGTTTTCGCGCGACATGGACCGCGAGTGCACCGCGACATGCGCCCGCCCGACGCGCCGCACCGACCGCACACCCCGTATCAAGCCGTCGCGCGCAAGGCCCCCGCGAGGCTGCGCGCGATCTCGCGCGACGCGAGCGGCTTGCCGAGAATCTCGACGACGTCGAGCTCCTTCGCGCGCGCGCTCAGCGCGGCGCTGACGTATCCGCTCATCAGCACGATCGGGATGTCCGGGCGGATCGCGCGGATCTGCTGCGCGAGCTCCGAGCCGGTCATCCCGGGCATCGCCTCGTCGGAAAGCACGAGGTCGAAACGCTGCGGCTCCGAGCGGAAGCAGTCGAGCGCCTGCACGCTCGATGCGAAGCCCACCGGCTCGTAGCCGAGCTGCGCGAGCAGCTCCTCGCCGAGTCGTACGAGCGGGACCTCGTCGTCGACGATCAGCACCGTCTGCCCGTTGCCCTGCGCCACGGGCTCTTCCTCGACGGCGACCGGCAGCGAGGCAGATGCCTGGCGCGGCAGGTAGACCGTCATCGTCGTGCCCTCGCCGCAGCAACTCGCGACCTCGATGCCGCCGCCGAGATCGGTGACAATACCGTGCACCAGCGACAGCCCGAGCCCGGTGCCCACGCCGATGTCGCGCGTGGTGAAGAACGGGTCGAAGATGCGCTCGAGCAGGCGCGGCTCGATTCCCACGCCGGTGTCGGCCACGAGCAGGCGGACGTAGGCGCCCGGCGCGAGCTCGTTGGTGGTGAGGCATCGCGGCGCATCGAGCTCGACGGTGTCGACGCGCACGCACACCGTCCCCTCGGCGCCGACCGCCTGCACCGCGTTCGCGCACAGATTCATCACCACCTGATGGATCTGCGTGGCGTCGCCGAGCACCGCCGCATCGCCGGCCTCGAGCCGGCGCTCGAGCCGAACGCCGGTGGGCAACGACGCGTTGACCTGGTCGAGCGCCTCGGCGACGACCGATTGCACGTGCACCGGAACGCTCTGCCCCATCCCGCTTCGGCTGAACGCGAGGATGCGCTCGACGAGCGACTTCGCCCGCATGCCGGCGCTGATCGTCGCGTCGATGTGCCGGCGCAGCTCGGTGCCTTCCGGCGCCTCCTTCTGCGCCATCTCGCCGTATCCGAGGATCGCGGCGAGGATATTGTTGAAGTCGTGCGCGATGCCGCCCGCCAGCGTGCCCATCGCCTCGAGCTTCTGCGCCTGGCGCAGCCGCTGCTCGAGCCGCTCGCGCTCGGCCTGCGCGTTCTTGCGGTCGGTGACGTCCTCCATCGATCCGGCCATCCGATACGCGCGCCCGTTCGCATCGCGCAGTGCCACACCGTGCTGGCGATACCAGTGCCAGTTGCCGTCGCGATGGCGCAGCCGGTATTCGACGTCGAAAGTCTGCGTCTCGCCCTGCAGGTGCGCCGACAGCGCTTCGCGCACGGCGGGCACGTCGTCCGGGTGATAGGTGGCCAGTGCGATCCACTCGCGTCGCAGGCGTCGCGGCTCGCTCGGCCCGAGCGAGAGCGCCTCCTGCGCGCGCGGCGACAGGAACAGCATGTCGGAAGGCAGGTCCCAGTCCCACAGCCCCTCGTTGGCGCCGTCGACGGCGAGCTGATAGCGCTCCTCCGATTCGCGCAGCGCCTGCTCGCTCTGCCGCAGCGCCTCCTGCGTGCGCTTGCGCTCCGAGACGTCGACGGTCGCGCCGGCCACGCGCTGCGCGCGACCCTGCGCATCGCGGAACAGCTGGCCGCGCGTCTGCACCCAGCGGTACGAACCCGTGCCGCGGTCCAGCACGCGATATTCGACGTCGATCCGCGCGGTGCGTCCGGCCAGATGCTCGTCGACCGCATCGATCAGCAGGCGACGGTCGTCGGGATGCAGCGGCACCGCGACGAGCCAGTCGCGGCCCTTCGTGGGCAGCGCGGCGGGCGCGAGCCCGACCATCGCGGCGAGGTTCGGCGACGCGAACACGTCGTCGGTGGCGACGTCCCACACCCAGTGCGCGACGTTCATGCCGATCATCGCGATCGCGTAACGCTCCTCGGACTGGCGCAGCGCGTGCTCGGCGCGCTTGCGCGCATCGATGTCGCTGATCGAGCCCGCGATGCGCAGCGGATTTCCCTCGTCGTCGCGCACGCAGACGCCGCGGACGTGGATCCAGCGCGCGCTGCCGTCGTCATGCAGCACGCGGTACTCGCCGTCGAAGGCGGGCGAGCGGCCGGCGAAATGCTCGAGCAGCGCCTGCTCGCGCTGCGCCGCATCGTCCGGATGCATGCGCACCTGCCGGAAGATCTCCTCCTTCGATCCGACCTCGGGAGCGTCCGGGACGCAGAGCAGCTCTCGCGCACGGGCCGACAGGTAGATGCGCTGCGCGGCGAGGTCCCAGTCCCAGATGCCGTCGTCGGAGCCGGCCACGGCGAGTGCGAACCGCTGCTGCGATGCGGCGAGCGCATCGCGCGCGGCGCCCAGTTGCAGCAGCTGGTGCAGCAGCAGCCATAGCAAGAGCCCGGCGAAGGCGGCGAGCGCGGCGCTGCGCTGCGTCTCGGCCGGGCCCATCGCGGTCCAGACCATCGACGCCAGGAACAGCACGCCCAGCACGCCGATCGCGCGCCGAACCCACGGCTTCGGCGTGGCGAGGCCCAGCGGCTCGCCGTGGCTCATGCGGCTCGGGCCAGCAGCGGACGCAGCGTGTCGAGCAGCGCCTCGCGCGCGACGGGCTTGGGCAGCACCGCCGTGACGCCGAGGCGTCGCGCGCACGAGTCGTCGCGATCGACGTTCGCGAAGAAGGCCGCCGACAGCGCGACCACCGGCCGTCCTTCGTGCGCAGACATCAGCGCCCGCAGGCGGTCGCACCCTCCCTCGCGGGGGAACGCGATGTCGACGAGCACGAGATCGCATCGGGCGCCGACGTCGTGCTGAACCCGGATGCCGGCTGCGGTGAGCCACTCGGACAGCAGCGCGAAAAGCGCCGCGTCGGCGCCGACGATGAGTACATGGGGAGGACGCCCGCCCTTGGAAAGATTCATGCTGCGATCCGCTTCGATTCGATGACCCCCATTGGGCCCCGTCCATCTTGCGACCGCATTGCGGCGCGGCAGCGCCAGATTACGTCTGAAACACGGCGCAAGCGTTATTGACACCGTCGCGCCGGATTCGTCGTAGGGTTTCGTTGTAGCCTCTTTGGTTTCCCGAGTTCGAGCGCCCATGAAGCCGCACGTACTCGCGGTCGACGACGACCCTTCGATCCGCGACCTGCTCGCGACCTATCTCGCGCAGAACGAGATGCGCGTGACGGCCGTCGCCGACGGCAACGGCCTGCAGGAGACGCTCGCCCGGGAAGCCATCGATCTCGTCGTGCTCGACCTGCGCCTGCCCGGCGAGGACGGCCTGCAGATCATGCACCGGATCCGCCAACGCTCGTCGATTCCGATCCTGCTGCTCACCGGCGTGGCCGAGGAGGCCGATCGCGTGATGGGCCTGGAGCTCGGAGCCGACGACTACCTGACGAAGCCGTTCAGTCCGCGCGAGCTGCTCGCCCGCATCCGCGCGTTGCTGCGCCGCGCGAAAGCGCAGGCCAGCGTGGCGGAACGCGTCGCGGAAGTACGCGCCTGGCGCTTCGGCGACTGGGAGTTGAACGTCGGGCTGCGCAAGCTGCGCGCGCAGGACGGGCGCATCGTCGAACTCACCAACGGCGAGTTCAGCCTGCTCGCGGCGATGCTGTCAGCGCCGAGGCGGATCCTCAGCCGGGACCAGCTGCTCGAGCTCTCGCGACTGCACAACGCCGAGGTCTACGATCGCACGATCGACGTGCAGATCCTGCGCCTTCGTCGCAAGATCGAGGACGACCCGTCGCGGCCGAAGTACATCCGCACCGAGCGCGGCGCCGGCTACGTGTTCGACGCCGACGTGCAGGTCCTGCGCTGACCGCACGCCGGCCGATGGACGTGCGGCTCGTCAGCCGCGCACGACGACCACCTCGAGGTACTCGCTCGGCACGACCATCGTCGCGTCGCCCGAGCGGTTGAAGCGGTCGATCAACGCGAGCAGATCGTGGTGCAGCGCCGACTGCCCTTCGGGCGCGAGCGCCGAGAACGCCTTCAATACCGGGCCGTACCACGTCGCGAAGACGTGGATCCAATGCTCGGGCGAGCGGTAGCGGAACACGAACTCGCGCTTCGTCGTGCGGATCGAAGCGGCGTCCGTCCCGAACAGCGCCTGCAGATGGCCGGGCGTGCCCCACAGCGCCGGCGACTTCGCGCCGGCCGGCGGCGGCAGGTGCGCGCCGATCGTGCGGAACAGCTGGCCGATGAATCCCTCGGGCGTCCAGTTCGCCAGGCCGATCGTCCCGCCGCGACGGCAAACGCGCGCCATCTCGGAGGCGGCGCGCTGCTGGTCGGGCGTGAACATCACGCCGAAGGTCGAGACGACGTGGTCGAAGCTCGCGTCGTCGAAGGGCAGCGCCTCGGCATCGGCCTCGCGGAACTCGACGTCGAGCCGCTCGGCCTGCGCGCGCTCGCGCCCACGCTCGAGCAGCGCCGACACATAGTCGGTGGAGACGACCGCGCAGCCGCGTCGCGCGGCCGCGAGCGTCGCATTGCCGTTGCCGGCCGCCACGTCGAGCAGCCGCGCACCCGCGCGCACGTCGAGCGACTCGCACAGCTGCTCGCCGACGATCTGCAGCGTGGTGCCGATGATCGAATAGTCGCCCGACGACCACGCCGCCTGCTGTCGTGTCTTCAGCGCCTCGAGATCGAGGGTGGGTGACGCGGGCGGGGGTGCCGGCCGGTCTTGACGCACGGAAGTGGTGGCAGTACCCATGTTCGCTTCTCCGGAATGGCCGACGATTCGCTTTCCCGCGCGGAAGGCGGGGGCGGAAGATCCGTCGCATCGAGGCGGCGTACCTTTGACGGCAGCGTAGGCATCGAGCGGGGCGACGAGCGTGGGAGCGGGCGTGGGAATTCCGGTTCGATCGCGGCCGCCCGGACCGGCGCGCACCGGACGGCGGCTCCGGATCCGACTGCTCGGCGCACTCGAGATCCGTTGCGACGAACACCCCCTGCCGCTGCCGGCCTCGCGCAAGACGCGGGCGCTCTTCGCCTGGCTCGCGCTCTCTACGCGCGCCGCCGCGCGCGGGACGCTGTGCGAGCTGCTCTGGGATGCGCCGAGCGATCCGCGCGCCGAGCTGCGCTGGTCGCTGAGCAAGATCCGCGGCCTCGTCGACGAACCCGGCGTTCGCCGGGTACGCACCGACGGCGAGCACGTGCGTCTCGACCTGTCCGGCGACTTCGTCGACGCGCTCGAGATCGAGCGTGCGCTCGCCGACGGACTCGAAGCCCTCACGCCTGCGCACGCTTCACGCCTCGCGTCGATGTTCGACGGCGAGTTCCTCGACGGCCTCGAGCTCGCGCGGGCACCGCTCGCCGACGCTTGGCTGTCGGCCCAGCGCAGGCACTTCCGAGCGGCGCACGCGGCGCTGCTCGCCCGATGCGCGACCGGGCAGACCGGCGCGGCAGCGATTCCGTACCTGGAGCGCTGGCTCGCCCTCGAGCCGTTCGAGCAGCGCGCGCATCGCGCGCTGCTCGGCGCGCTGCTCGGCGAAGGACGGCTGCACGACGCACAGGCGCATTTCGCACTGGCCGAGCGACTCTTCGAACGCGAGAGGCTGGATCGCGGTCCGCTGCATGCGGCATGGCGCGCGCTGCGGCAGCGCGCGGCACCCGGGACGATCGAGGCGCTCGCGGCGGTCGCCCCGCCGGAACCGCAGGAGCCGTCGCAGGCCGGCAGCGCACCCGATGCGCATCGGCCGTCGATCGCCGTGATGCCGTTCGTCGATCGCCCGCCGATCGCGGGCGGCGTCGCCGGGCTGGGCACCTCGCTCGCGCACGACGTCGTCACGCGGCTCGCGAAGCTGCGCGGCGTGTTCGTCATCGCACAGGGCAGCGCCGCATGGCTGCACGATCGCGGCGTCGGCCCCGCGGAAGCGGCGCGGCTGCTGCGCGTCGACTATCTCTGCAGCGGGATCGTGCACGCGGCGGCGCCGCACGCATCGGTCGACGTGGAGCTCCTCGAGACGCGCAGCGGACGGGTTGCGTGGAACGAACGCTTCGCGCTCGGCGACGTGTTCACGGCGCTCGACGAGATCGGCGACCGCATCGTCGCGTCGCTCGCCGCCGAGATCGAGGCGCTCGAACGCAACCGGGCGGTGCTCCTGCCGCCCGACTCGCTCGACGCGTGGAGCGCGCACCACCGCGGCCTCTGGCACATGTACCGCTTCGACCCGCAGGACAACGCGGCTGCCCGCGGATTCTTCGAGCAGGCGACGCGGCTCGACCCGACCTTCGCGCGGGCGTGGGCCGGCCTGTCGTTCACCCATTTCCAGAACGCGTTCCAGGGCTGGACCGAGCGCGCACCCGAGATCGAGCGCGCACTCGACGCCGCCGCGCAGGCGCTGATGGCCGACGCGCGCGACCCGTCGGCGCACTGGGCGATGGGCCGCGCGCTGTGGCTGCGCGACGGCCACGACGCGTCGATGAGCGAGCTCGAGCAGGCGATCGAGCTCAGTCCGAACTTCGCGCTGGCGCACTACACGCTCGCCTTCGTGCACGCACAGGCGGGCGACCCGCGCGCGGCGATCGCCGCCGCCGACCGGGCCCGCCGGCTCAGCCCCTTCGACCCGCTGCTGTTCGGCATGCTCGGCTCGCGCGCGATCGCGCATCTTCGCCTGGGCGAGCTGCCCGAGGCCGCGCTGTGGGCCGAGCGCGCCGCCGCCCGCCCGAACGCGCATCCGCACATCCACGCGATCGCGGCATTCGCACACGCGCTGAATGGATCGCTCGACGCCGCGCGGCGACACGCGAACGTGATCCGCCGCACGCTGCCCGGGTACCGCTACGCCGATTTCGCCGCGGCCTTCCGGCTCGACCCCGAAGCGGCCGCGCGCTTCCGCGAGGGTGCGCGCCGCATCGGGATGTGAGGCGGGCGTGCAGGCGTGGCTCTACCTCTCGATCGCGATCGTCAGCGAGGTCGTCGCCACCTCGGCGCTGAAGGCCTGCGACGGCTTCACCCGCCTGCTGCCGTCGCTCGTCGTCGTTGCCGGCTACGCCACCGCATTCTGGTTCCTGTCGCTCGCGCTGCGCACCGTGCCGGTCGGCATCGCGTACGCCGTATGGTCGGGCGTGGGAATCGCGCTGATCACGCTGATCGGATGGCTCGTATTCGGCCAGTCGCTCGATGCACCGGCGCTGATCGGGCTCGCGCTGATCGTCGCGGGCGTGGCCGTGCTCGGCCTGTATTCGCGCAGCCTGCCGCAGGGATGAGGTCGTCGCGCAAGCGGCAGGCCGCGCGCGAGCGGATCGTGATGCACGAGCGAGGCGCGGCGCGAAGCTTCGAACCCGGAGATCTACGATGGAACCTCGCATCTCGCTGCTGACGCTCGCCGTCGACGACCTCGAGCGTTCGCTCGCGTTCTATCGCGACGGGCTCGGCTTTCCGTCGGAAGGCATCGTCGGGCGCGAGTTCGAGCACGGCGCCGTGGCGTTCTTCGACCTGCACGGCGGGCTGAAGCTTGCACTGTGGCCGCGCGCCAGCCTCGCGCACGACGCCGGCATCGCCGTCGGGCCAAGGAGCGCCACGGAGTTCGCGCTCGCGCACAATGTCGGCTCGAAGGACGAGGTCGACCGGGTGATGGCGCGCGCGCAGTCGGCGGGCGCGACGATCGCGAAGCCGGCGGGCCGGACCTTCTGGGGCGGATACGCCGGATATTTCCAGGATCCCGACAGGCATCTGTGGGAGGTGGCGTGGAATCCGCAGTGGGCGGCGGAGAAGCGCTGATCGGCGCGCCGTCGACGCCGCGCCGACCCACGTAGCGCGACGCCGCGAAATGCCGACTTCCGGCAGCCCCAGAGGAAAACCGACACTGCCCCGACGGCGGGCCGACGATGGTCACCGCGACCTTCCGCTTCTACGAGGAGCTCAACGATTTCCTGGCGCCCGGGCGACGGGGTCGCGCGTTCACGCGCGTCTGCGCCCGGGCCGCGACCGTCAAGCACGAGATCGAAGCGCTCGGTGTGCCGCACACCGAGGTCGAGCTCGTCCTGGTGAACGGCGAGTCGGTCGGCTTCGATCGGCTCGTCGCGGACGGCGACCGCATCGCCGTCTACCCCAGATTCGAGACCTTCGACGTGTCGCCGCTGCTGCGCGTGCGCGACGCACCGCTGCGCGATCCACGCTTCGTCGCCGATGCGCACCTGGGCGGACTGGCGCGACTGCTGCGAATGGCGGGCTACGACACCGTCTACGACAACGCGATCGACGACGACGAGATCGAACGGCGCTGCGTGCAGGAATCGCGCATCGTGCTCACGCGCGATCGCGAGCTGCTCAAGCGCCGCACGATCACCCACGGCTGCTACGTGCGCGCGCTGCGTACGGTCGAACAGTTCGGCGAGATCTTCGCGCGGCTGGACCTGGCCGGCGGCATGCGCCCGTTCACGCTCTGCCTGTCCTGCAACCTTCCGCTGCGTGCCGCCGACAAGGCCGACGTCGAGCACCTGCTGCCGCCGAACGTGCGAGCGCACTACGAGCGCTTCAGCACCTGCGACGCCTGCGGCCGCGTGTTCTGGGAGGGCTCGCACTGGGAGCGGATGCGGGCGATCGTCGACGAGGTCGCCGCCGGCCGCCCGGGCGCGTCGAGCAGCGGCACGTGAAGCACGACGGCCAGCAGCGCCAGCACGATGTCGAGCGACCAGAACCAGTCGTAGTGGCCGCTGCGCTCGAAGGCCACTCCGCCCAGCCAGACGCCGAGCGCGCTGGCCAGCTGGTGGAACAGCATCGCCGTGGCGAACAGTGTGGCGAGGTTGCCGACGCCGTACCGGCGGGCCAGCAGCCCGGTGGTCGGCGGCACCGTCGCCATGTACGTCGCACCCATCCACGACGCGAAGACGAACGCCGCGGCGGGCGTCTTCGGCGACGCGAGGAAGACCAGGACGCCCGCCGCGCGTGCGGCGTACAGCGCCATCAGCATGTGCGGCATCGAGCGCCGTTGCGTGAGCGCGCCCGAGACGATGCTGCCGGCGATGTTGCAGCCGCCGACGATCGCGATCCACGCGCCGGCGAGCGCGGCCGGCAGCCCGCAGGACTGCAGCACGCCGGGCACGTGCGCCGTGAGGAAGCCGACGTGGAAGCCGCAGATCGAGAAGCCGCCGACCAGCGCCCAATAGTGCGGATCGCGCAACGCGGCGCGGCGTGCGCGCGCGCGCTCGGCGATCGCCGCGGACGCCGCCGCCGAACCGGCCGCCGGCGCCGGGTGGGGCGCGCTCGACGAGGGTCCGTCGCGGAACACCCGTGCGAGCGGCGCGGCGGCCAGCGTCATCGCCGCCATCGCCACAATCGCGACGACCCATCCGGCGGCCGCGATCGTGCCTTGCGCGATCGGTGCGACGATCATCTGTCCGGCCGATCCGCCGGCCCCGAGAAGGCCGCACGCCAGGCCGCGCCGCTCGGGCGACACGCGCTGCACGACCAGGCCGATGAGCAGCGACGCTCCGCCCGCGGCCGCGGCGGCGGCGCTGCCGAGCCCGATCGCGACGATCATTCCGGCGAGGCTCGTGGCGGACGCGACGGCGACGTTGCCCAATGCGCAGAGCACGGCACCGAAGGCGACGACGCGTGCCGGCCCGTAGCGTTCGGCGAGCATGGCCGACAGCGGTTGCGCGAGTCCCCAGCTGAGCTGGCCGATCGCCACCGCCAGGCTCAATGCCGCGAAGCCGATGCCGGTCGCACTGTTCATCGGGCCGAGGAACAGGCCGATCGACGAGCGCTGTCCCATCACGACGGCAATCAGCAACGCGGCCGGCAACGCCACCGTGCCGATGCCACCGCCGAGCAGCGAGCGCAGCGCACCGGCGACTCGGTGCCGCGCGAACGGCGTCGCGCCGGCGGCGGCGGTCAACACGGCACCCTCTCGAGCGCGCGTCCCGCCTGCGCCTCGAGCGAGGCTCGCGCGACGCACGCGTAGGCGGGCTCGAGATCGAGCCACCCGATCACGAGACGGGCATCTTCCGGGTCGCGACGGATGCGCCAGCCGCGTGCCCGCAGCAGACCACGCATCGGTTCGTTGTCCGCCAGCACGCTGCCCTCGAGGCGGCGCACGCCGCCGTCGCGCGCGCTCGTCACCAGCGCCTCCAGCATCCGCGAACCGAGCCCGCAGCCCTGCCAGTCGTCGGCGACGGCGATCGCGAAATCGGCGACGCCCGCATCGATCCCGTCGTCGGCGTCGCGCAGCACGTACCGCGCTTCGGCGACCTGCGCTTCGTCGCCGCGCGCGTCGAAGGTCTCGGCGAGCAGCGCGAGGTGCGAGCGGTAATCGACCTGGGTCAGGTAGTCGAGCAGGTCGCCCGACAGCTCGAGCACGCCCGCGTGGAAGCGCCGATAGCGGCTCATCGGCGACAGGCCGCGCACGAACTGCTGCTGCAGCGCTGCGTCCTGCGGCAGCACCGGGCGAACGAGCACGCTGCGACCATCGGCCAGCGTCCGGCGGTCGATCAGGGCGGCCGGGTACCGATGAATGCGAAAGGTCGAGGCGGCTTGCAGCTGCCGGCGGCTCGTCTCCATGACTGGCTCCCAAGTGCAGTCGTCGATCGCGATGCCGACCGATGCGCGCCTGCATCGGGGCACCGGCACGAGAGCAGTCTGGAATCGCCGGATGTCCTGGCGATTACCGCTTCGGACGGTTGTGTTAACGCTTCGCCGCGCCGTGTTGCCGCTTCGTACGCCGCGCGCTCTGGTGCGGCGCCGGCACGCGCCGCTATACTGATCCGGCTCGAAAGGGCCGCGGACGAACCACGAGGCGGGCCGAAGGGGCGCCGCCGAAGAACACTCGAGATTGAGGGTTTGCGCACGTGGCGTACGCCGGACGCGTACTGGTCGTCGACGATGACGCCTCGCTGCGCGAGATGCTCGGCGAGTACCTCGGCTCGCACGGATACGACGTGAGCGCAGTGGCGAGCGGAGCGGCGATGCGCGCCGAGATCGAGCGCTCGCTTCCCGACGTCATCCTGCTCGACCTGCGGCTGCCCGGAGAGGACGGGCTGACGCTCGCCCGGTACCTGCGCGAGCGCTACGACGTCGGAATCATCATGGTCACCGGATCGACCGACACCGTCGATCGCGTGGTCGGCCTCGAGATCGGCGCCGACGACTACATCGGCAAACCCTTCGATCCACGCGAGCTGCGCGCCCGCCTGAAGAGCGTGATGCGGCGGCTGCAGGCGCACCCGGCTGCGACGCGCGGCGATTCGTCCGGGAACGACGCGCGGCGCATACCGATCGCCTGCTGCACGCTCGACACGGTCTCGCGCCAGCTGTTCGATCGCGACGGCCGCGAGATCGCGATCACGGCGATGGAGTTCGACCTGCTGAAGGTCTTCGCCGCGCACCCGAACCAGGTGCTCTCGCGCGACCGGTTGCTCGCGCTCACGTGCAATCGCGAGTGGGAACCCTTCGATCGCTCGATCGACATCCGCGTGGCGAGGCTGCGCCGCAAGATCGAGCCCGATCCGGAGAACCCGCAGTCGATCCGCACGATCCGCGGCGTCGGCTACCTGTACGTCCCGCCGGAGGGCGAGCCCAAGCCCGTGTAACCGGCGTGTTTCGATCGTTTCGGCAATGTAACTTCCGGCCGCGCCGGCGCGTTTTCTCCCTACACTGATCGGATCGACGACACCACTGGCGGGGGCGGCCATGGCCCGGGTCGAGCCGATGTCCGACGATCTGATCCTGGCCCGCGACCAGCGAACGCAGGAAGCGCTGCACCATGCCGCGCTCGCCGTCTCGCGCGCCGACGGCGACGGGCTCGTGCAGGCGCTCACGCGCTACGTCGCGACGATCCTCGATACCGACCACGCGCTGATCGGCGTCATCGAAGGCGAAAGCGACGCACGACGCGTGCGCACGATCGGGCTGTACGGGGACGGCGTCTACCTCGAGAACTACGAGTACCTGCTGCAGTCCACGCCGTGCCGCACCGTTCTCGAAGGCTTTCGCTGCTACCGCAGCCGAGTGCGCGAGCTGTTCCCCGAGTCGCGCGCATTGCGCAAGGCAGGCATCGACGCCTATGCCGGCTATCCGTTGCACGGATCGGATGGACGCCTGCTCGGCGTGATCGCGGTGCTGTCGCGCCGGCCGCTCGAGGACGAGGCGTTCATCGAGTCGGTGCTGAAGATCTTCGCGGGACGGGCGGCGGGCGAGATCGAACGGCGCTGCGCCGAAGACGCGCTGCGCACCTCGGAAGCCAGCTACCGGGCGCTCTTCGACGCCGGCGAGGATGCGCTGTTCGTGCACGACTGGGACACGGGCGCGATCGTCGACGTCAACTCGAAGGCCTGCAGCGTCTACGGCTACACGCGCGAGGAGATGCGCCGGCTGCCGCTGTCGCAGCTCGGGTCGGGCGAGCCGCCGTACACGGAGGACGACGCCCTGCGAATGCTGCAGCGTGCGAAGGACGGGCAGCCGATCACCTTCGAATGGCACCGCCGCAACAAGGACGGCTCGCTGCACTGGGACGAGGTGCACATCAAGCCTGCCGAGATCGCCGGCAAGCGGCGCATCCTCGCCTTCACGCGCGAGATCACGGCGCGCAAGCTCGCCGAGCAGGCGTTGCGCGAGAGCGAGGAGCAGTACCGCTCGATCTTCAATGCGTCCGTCGACGGACTGCTGCTCTGGAATTCGTCGGCGAAGGTCGTCGACGTCAACGAGGCGTTCCTGCGCATGCACGGCTTTGCGCGGGAAGACCTGGTCGGCGCCGATTGCGAACGCTTCCTTCCGGAGGATCGGCGCGAGTATTGCAGGGAGGTCGTGCGCGCCGCGCTCCTCGGCAACGCGTATTGCGGCGAGAACATTTCGCGCCGGTTCGACGGCTCGACCTTCGACGTCGAGGTCCACGTCGTGCCGATGCGATACCGCAACGAGCCGCACGCGCTCTCGATCGTGCGCGACCTCACCGAGCGCCGGCGTGAGGAGAGACGACGCGCGCAACTCGAGGCGCAGCTGCGCCAGGCGCAGAAGATGGAGGCGATCGGCCACCTGACCGGCGGCATCGCGCACGATTTCAACAACCTGCTAGCGTCGATCATGGGCTACGTCGTGCTGGCGAGCGAGCGCCTGGGCAGCGGCGGCGACCCGAAGATTGCGCAACACCTGCAGCAGGCGCAGCTCTCGTGCGAGCGTGCCCGCGACCTCATCCGGCAGATGCTCACGTTCAGCCGCGGCCAGCGCGGCGAGCCGCGACCGGTCGCGCTGTCGGCCGCGGTGCGCGAGGCGACGAAGCTGCTGCGTGCATCGCTGCCGGCGACCGTGGAGATGCAGGTCGAGCTCGACGCGGAGCTACCCGCGGTGCTGATCGACCCCGTGCAGTTCGAGCAGGTGCTGATGAACCTGTGCATCAACGCGCGCGACGCGATGCACGCGGTCGGCACGGTGCGCATCGACACCGCGTGGGAGAGCGGCTGGCGCGGCGTGTGCACCTCGTGCCGCCAGAGCGTCGACGGCGACTTCGTCGTGCTGTCGATCGGCGACACCGGACCCGGCATCGACGCCGGCGTGCTCGATCGCATGTTCGAGCCGTTCTTCAGCACGAAGGAAGTCGGGAAAGGCAGCGGCATGGGGCTCGCCACGGTGCACGGCATCGTGCACGAGCACCACGGCCACGTCGTCGTCGAGACGCGGCCGGGCGGAGGCGCGACCTTCCGCGTGCTGCTGCCGCCGCTCGACGCGGCGATCGCCGGCGACGCGCCGGGCGCATCGACGATGGCGGCCTCGGTCGCGCCGCGGCCGCCGCTCGACGCCACCGTGGTGCTCGTCGACGACGAGCCCTCGGTGCTCGGCTTCATGCGCGAGCTGCTCGAGGGCTGGGGCGTGCGCGTGTCGACCTTCTTCGACCCGGAAGACGCGCGCCGGCTGATCACCGACGACGGCTTCGAGTTCGACCTGCTGATCGCCGACCAGACGATGCCGCGGCTCACCGGAACCGAGCTGGCGCGCGCAGTCGCAACGAAACGGCCGGGGCTGCCGATCCTCCTCTATACCGGCTATCGCGATGCCATCGCGGCGCCCGAGATCGACGCGACCGGGATCCGCGCCGTGCTCGAGAAGCCGATCGATCCCGAGGTGCTGTACCAGCAGTTGCGGCGCAACCTCGCCGGGGCGTCGAGGGCCGGCCGCGAAACGGCTAGCGCAACCGCGACTTCCGCGCGTTTCCGCGTGCCTGCTCCACCGGATAGCGGCGCGCGTTGACCGCGAGCTTGCGTCGGGCCGCCTCGATCGGATCGATGCCGAGCACGTCGGCGAGGCGCACGAGGTAGAGCAGCACGTCGGCGAGCTCGCCGCGCACCTGCTCGAGCGTTTCCGGATCGGGACGGCGCGAGGCGCCTTCGTCGAGCCACTGGAACGGCTCGAGCAGCTCGGCGGCCTCGACGATCAGCGCACTCGCCAGGTTCTTCGGCGAGTGGAAGCGCTCCCACTCCCGGTCGGCGGCGAAGGCGCGCAGCGCGTCGCGCAACCCGTCGAGCGAGTCGCCCATCGCCGCTTTCGCCTCCCTGTCGTCGCTTGGTCTACGCCTGTCGGACATCGTAACATTCAGTCGTGCCAGCGCCCTTCCGGGCGCCACGTTTGCGTCTGGGATGGGCTTTTTTTTTTCCGAGACCGAACATGAAGATCGCACAGATTGCCCCCTTGTACGAAAGCGTTCCGCCGCACGCCTACGGCGGCACCGAACGCGTGGTGTCGTATCTCACCGAGGAGCTGGTACGGCAGGGTCACGAAGTGACGCTGTTCGCCAGCGGCGATTCATCGACGCGGGCGCGCCTCGTTCCCGGCTGCCGGCGCTCGTTGCGGCTCGATGCCGGCTGCCTCGATCCGCTGGCGCACCATCTGCTGATGCTCGAGAACGTCTTCCAGCGCGCGTCCAGCTTCGACGTCGTCCACTTCCACGTCGACTACCTGCATTTCCCGTTCGCCCGCCGCGCACGCATTCCGCACGTCGCCACGCTGCACGGCCGGCTCGATCTTCCGGAGCTGCGACCGCTGTTCGACGAATACCGGGAGATGCCGCTGGTGTCGATCTCCGATGCGCAACGCAGGCCGCTGGCCGCGGCGAACTGGATGGCCACCGTGCACCACGGCCTGCCCGCGGAGCGCTTCCGCTTCCACCCCGACGGCGGCGACTACCTCGCGTTCCTCGGGCGCATCTCGCCGGAGAAGCGCGTCGACCGCGCGATCGCGATCGCGCGCGCGGCCGGCCTGCCGTTGCGCATCGCGGCGAAGGTCGACCGGGCGGACCGCGAATACTTCGAGAACGTGATCGAACCGCTGCTCGAGCAGCCGGGCATCGAATACCTCGGCGAGATCGGCGACGAGCAGAAATCGGAGTTCCTCGGCAACGCGCGCGCGCTGCTCTTTCCGATCGACTGGCCCGAGCCCTTCGGACTGGTGATGATCGAGGCGATGGCCTGCGGCACGCCGGTGGTCGCCTGGCGCAACGGCTCGGTGCCGGAGGTCGTCGACGAAGGCGTCACCGGCTTCATCGTGCAAAGCCGCGACGAGGCGGTGGCCGCGGTACGCAGGGCCGGCTCGCTCGACCGCGCGCGATGCCGCGAGGTCTTCGAGGAGCGCTTCACCGCGCAGCGCATGGCCCGCGACTACCTTCGCCTGTACGAACGGCTCGCCGAGCCGGTTCCCGAGGTGTCCGCGGTCTGACCGAGCGATGCCCGACGACGCGATCCTCATTCGCGACCAGTATTTCATCCGCGCCGACTCGGCGTGCATCGACGACCGCACGCGCGTCCTGAAGTACGGCGACAGCTTCGCCGTCTTCGACCGCTTCGGCGACATCGATCCGCTCGGGCCCGGCGAGCTGGGCCTGTACCACGCCGACACGCGCTTCCTGTCGCGACTGGTGCTACGGCTGGAGGGCAAGCGTCCGCTGCTACTCGACTCGACGGTGAAGGAGGACAACGCGCTGTTCGGCGTCGACCTGATGAATGCGGACACGCAGCGCGAAGGCAAGCCGCCGATGCTGCGCGGCTCGCTGCACCTGTTCCGCTCGAAGGTCCTGTACGACGACGTCTGCCACGAACGCGTGCGGCTGCACAACTACTCGAGCGAGACGATGGAGTTCTCGTTCAGCGTGCAGTTCGACGCCGACTTCGTCGACCTCTTCGAGGTGCGCGGGGTTCCGCGCGCACAGCGCGGGCGCGTGCTCGCGCCACGCACCCAGGCGCGATCGCTGGTGCTCGAGTACGTCGGACGCGACGCGCGCACTCGGCGAACGCGCGTCGTGCTCGACACCGCGCCGACGTGGGACGGCACGACGGCGTTCTTCCAGGTCCGCCTCGCGCCGCACGAGTCGGCGAGCTTCCGCTGGGCGATCGGTTGCGAGATCGACGAACCCGGAAAGACCGACGGCCGGCTCCCACGGCTGGAGGCCGACTACGAGTCGGCCGCCGAGCGCGCGGCGCACGAGGTCCAGCAGCATCGCGAGCGCCAGCCGGAGATCGAGACCTCGAACGCGCAGTTCAACCGGTGGCTCGACCGCTCGCTCGCCGACATCCAGCTGCTGCGCACCGACACTCCGTACGGGCCCTATCCGTACGCCGGCGTGCCGTGGTACAGCACGGTGTTCGGCCGCGACGGGATCATCACCGCGCTGCAATGCCTGTGGATGAACCCGGAGCTCGCGCGCGGCGTGCTCTCGTGCCTGGCGGCGACGCAGGCCGAAGCGGAGAACCCCGACCAGGACGCGCAGCCGGGCAAGATCCTGCACGAGATGCGTTCCGGGGAGATGGCGGCGCTCGGCGAAGTGCCGTTCGCCCGCTATTACGGGTCGATCGACGCGACGCCGCTGTTCGTCGTGCTGGCCGACGCCTATCAGCGACGCACCGCCGACCTGCTCTTCATCGACGGGCTGTGGCCGCACGTCGAACGGGCGCTCGACTGGATCGAGCGCTACGGCGACGTCGACGGCGACGGCTTCTACGAATACGCGCGACGCTCCGGGACGGGCCTGCTCAACCAGGGATGGAAGGACTCGCACGACGCCATCTTCCACTCGGACGGGACGCAGGCCGAGGGACCGATCGCCCTGTGCGAGGTGCAGGGCTACGTCTATGCCGCCAAGCGCGCCGCCGCGCGCATGGCGGCGAGCCTCGGGCATCACGGACGGGCGCAGGCACTCGAGCACGAGGCGCAGCGTCTGCGCGAGCGCTTCGCGAAGGCGTTCTGGTGCGAAGACCTGGGCACCTACGCACTCGCGCTCGACGGCGCCAAGCGTCCGTGCCGCGTGGTCTCGTCGAACGCGGGACATTGCCTGTTCAGCGGGATCGCCCGCCCCGAGCATGCCGTGCGCATCGCACGCACGCTCACCGACGAGGCGAATTTCTCGGGCTGGGGCATCCGCACGATCGCGAGCACCGAGCGCGGCTTCAACCCGATGTCGTATCACAACGGATCGGTCTGGCCGCACGACAACTCGATCGTCGCGGCCGGCTTCGCGCTGTACGGACTGAAGGAAGCCGCCGTCAAGGTGCTCACCGGGCTGTTCGACGCGGCGCTCTTCTTCGAGATGCACCGCCTGCCCGAGCTGTTCTGCGGCTTCCCGCGCCGGCCCGGCGAAGCGCCGACGCACTATCCGGTCGCCTGCTCGCCGCAAGCGTGGGCCGCGGGAGCGGTGTTCCTGTGCCTGCAGGCCTGTCTCGGCCTCGAGGTGCGCGGCCCGACGGCGACGGTGAAGTTCTCCAACCCGGTGCTGCCCGCGTTCGTGCAGCGCATGCGGATCCGCAACCTGCGCGTCGGCGACGCTAGCGTCGACCTGCTGCTCGTGCGCCGCAAGGACGACGTCGGGATCAGCGTCCAGCGCCGCAGCGGATCGGTGAGCGTCGTGACGGTGAAGTGACGCCGCGGGCGTCCGCGGCGTCCGGCGCCCGGCCGTCCGGTAGGCGCGCCGCCCGCGCGTCGCTCGGGGTGATGCCGAAACGCGCCTTGAACGCACGGCTGAAGTGCGCCGGATGGTTGAAGCCGCGCTCCAGCGCGATCTCGGTGATCGATCGATGCTGCTGCGCGGGGTCGGCCAGGTCACGCCGGGAGGCATCGAGCCGCCGCGCGAGAACGTAGCCGGCGACACCGTCGGGCTCCTCGGAAAACGCGTTGTACAGCTGGCGGCGGCTGCAGTTCAGCGCGAGCGCGATCGCCTCGACGTTCAGCGACGGGTCACCGAGCCGGCGCTCGACGAGCTGCTTGATCCGCTCGCGCAGCGACGCACGCTGCGTCGGCGCGCTCTCGCCGCCGGCGAGCTCGAGCAGCGAGAGCCGGATCAGCTGCACGATCGTCTCGCCGACGCCGCGCGCCGCCTCGGGCGCGATCGACGGCAGCTCGTACCAGGCGCCGCGCATCGTCTGCAGCGCGAGCCGGGAAATGCCTCCGGCGGTACCGAGTCGCCGCGCGGTGAGCTCGTGCAGTGGCAGGCCGCGCTCGACGAGCGCCGCCTTCGGCACCATCACGATCAGATGCTCGACGCGCATCGGGTTGTCGACCTGGTAGACGTCGGTCGTGTCGTACAGGCTCCATTCGCCCGGCGACACCCAGGCGCGACGGCCGCATTGCTCGACGCCGGCGCTACCGCGGTACGGCGCGACGATCTTCAGGTAGCCGATCTCGCTGCCGCGCACCAGGCGATCGTCCTTCAGCACGCGATGCCGGTTGCCCTCGAGCCGCGTCAGCACGACGTCGCCCGCGTGCTCCGTCGCCATGTGGCCATCGAAATCGACGTCGCCGTACAGATCGGACTGCAGTCCGCAGAACAACCGGTCGATCCAGTCGCGCCAGTACGGTGCGCGATCGGCGGGCGCCACGTGGTCGGTGCTCATCGTCGGCTTGAACGAGGGCATCTCTCCTTCTCCTCCTGCTGCGCGTGAAGCGCCGGCCGATGGTACCCCGCGACGTCACGGCTTCGACGCACACCCGTCGCGGCCCGGCACCGCCGCCCGAACGCCGCCTCCACTCGCGAGCGCCGCCGGCATCGGCCGTGCACAAATCGTCAAGCGCAGGGGAACACGCGGAGCAGCGCGGCCGGCGGCCAGCGCCTATGATGGTGCGCACCCCGGGGCGCGCCCGCACCCGCGGAGAACCACAGAGGAGACATGCGATGAGCAGCCCGAAGTCGATCACCCGCCGCAACACGCTGCAGGCGCTCGGCGCCGGCGCCGCCGGCCTGGCCATGCCCGCGGTCCTGCGCGCACAGGACCGTCCCGTGCGCGTCGGCTACGCGATCGCGCGCACCGGCCCCTGGGCGGCCGGAGCGCAGGTCACGCAGGAACCGAACTACCTGCTGTGGGCCGATCAGCAGAACGCCGCCGGCGGCCTCGACGTGCAGGGCCGGCGCCGTCCGATCGAGCTGATCGGCCTGGACGACCGCAGCGAGATCGAGACCTGCATCCGCAGCTTCGAGAAGCTGATGGGCAGCGACAAGGTCGACCTGATCCTGCCGCCCTGGGGCTCGAACGCGAACTTCGCGCTCGCGCCGCTGGCGAACCGGCACGGCTACCCGATGCTCGCGCCCACCGCCCTGTCGCGCAAGCTGATCAACATGAACCTGCCGTACTTCTTTTCGTTCCTGCAGCAGCCCGACCGGATGATGGACGCGCTGGTCGAGATGCTCGTCGCGCACGACGTGAAGACGATCGCGATCCTGTATATGGACGACCTGTTCGGGCTGGAGAACTTCGCGGCGCTCAACTCGGCGCTGAAGAAGACGAGCATCGAGGTCGTCGAGCGCAAGGGCTATCCGCTCGGCGTGAAGGATCTCGCCCCCACGCTGCGCACGATCAAGGACCAGAAACCCGACGCGTTCATCGGGATCACCTATCCGCCCGACACCATCCTCGCGAGCAAGCAGTCGAAGGAGATCGGCTTCAATCCGAAGATCTTCTACGCGTCGGTCGGCACCGCGTTCCCGGTCTACCGCAACGTGATCGGCGCCGGCATCGAGGGCGTCTCGGGCATGGGCTCGTGGAACCCGAAGACGAGCGCCGGCGCGAAGGCGTACTTCGACGCGCACACCGCGAAGTTCGGCAAGGAGCCCGACCGCTGGGCGAGCGGGCACGCATGGGCCGCGCTGGAGGTGCTCACGCAGGCCGTGGGCAAGGTCGGCCTCGACCGCAAGGCGATCCGCGACTACATCGCGAAGAACGAGCACGCGACGATCATCGGTCCGGTGCGCTTCGACGGCAGCGAGAACGTCGCCACGCCCGGCACCGTCGGGCAATGGCAGAAGGGCGAGTTCGAGGTCGTCTGGCCGGAACGGATGGCGACGTCGAAGCTGCTGCTGCCCAAGCCCGACTGGGTCTGATCCTCCACCCCGGACGGCTCGCGGACCGCCCTCGGGCGAAGCGGCCATGTCGGCAACCGCCTGGTTCGAGCTGCTCGCCTCCGGCCTGATCACCGGAGGCGTCTACGCGCTCGTGGCGCTCGGGCTGAACCTGCAGTACGGGCTGATGCGCATCCTGAACATCGCCCACGGCGAATTCCTGATGCTCGGTGCCTTCGTCACCTGGCTCGCACACACGCGATACGGAATCTCCCCGCTGGCGATGGCGCCGCTGGCGTTCGTCGTCATGATGCTCGTCGGCTTCGCCGTGCACCGGCTGTGCTTCGCGCGGCTGGCGCGCATCTCGCCGAACGTGGACGTCTTCGAGGCGCGCGGTTTGATGGTCGCATTCGGTTTAATGTTCCTCGTGCAGAACTTCGCGTCGCTCGTCTGGGGCGGCGACCTGCGCGGCTACGACTATCTCACCGAGCCCGTGCGCATGGGCGGCGCGCAGTTCGCCGCCAACAAGCTGGTGCTGCTGGCGGTCGCGCTCGCCGCCAGCATCGCACTCATCGTGCTGCTGCGCAGAACGCTGCTCGGCAAGGGCGTGCGCGCGCTGATGCAGTCTCCGGTGGGCGCGTTGCTGGTCGGCATCGACACCGCGCGCCTGCATCCGCTGATGTTCGGGATCGGGCTCGGGCTCTCGGGTCTCGCCGGCAGCCTGCTGTCGATGACCTACGCGATCTCGCCGTCGATCGGCGAGCCGTACACGGTGACGGCGCTGATCGTCATCACGCTGGGCGGCTTCGGCAGCATGACCGGCAGCCTGCTGGCCGGCCTGGCGCTCGGCGTCGTCGAGGCCCTCGGCATGCACTTCGGCAGCCCGTCGATCAAGCCGCTGCTGTCGTACGGCATCTTCATCGCGGTGCTGCTGTGGAAGCCGCACGGGTTGTTCCGGTCGTGAGCGCGCGCGCACGAAAAGGCTTGCGCATCGACGCGCTCGTGCTCGTCGTGCTCGTCGCACTGGCGGCGGCACTGCCGCTGGGCGCGAGCGGCTTCACGCAGTCGATGGCGCTCACCTGCCTGATGTACGTGGCGCTCGCGACGAGCTGGAGCCTGTTCTGCGGCTCGACGCGCTACCTGTCGCTCGCCACGTCGGCGTTCTTCGGGGTGGGCGCGTACACGAGCGCGTTCGTGCTCGGCAGCCTGCCGTGGGCGGCGGCCGTGGGACTCGGCGCGCTGCTCGCGGTCGTGCTCGCCGTCGTCATGGGCAGCGCCGTGCTGCATCTGCGCGGCACCTATTTCGCGGTGCTCACCTTCGGGATGACCGAGCTCATCCGGCACTCGATCACGCTCGCCGAGAAGAGCCTCGCCGGCACCGTCGGGCGCGTGCTCGTCGTCGTGCCGGAGCCGCTCACCGTCTATTACACGGTGCTCGCGATCGCCGCCGCCGCGGTGCTCGTCTCCCTGCTGGTGCGACGCAGCCGACTCGGCCTGGCGATGGCCGGCATCGGGGGCGACGAGCAGCGCGCGCAGACGCTCGGCGTCGACACGCGGCGCGTGAAGGTGATCGGCTTCGCGCTCACCGCCGCCTTCGCGGGCGCGGCGGGCGCCGCGATGAGCGTTCGCTGGACGTACATCGATCCGACCACCGTCTTCAATCCGTTCATCGGCTTCCAGACGGTGCTGATCGCGCTGGTCGGCGGAGCCGCGACGCTGTGGGGGCCGGTCGCGGCCGCCGTCGTCTTCAGCGTGCTCGCCGAGACGCTGCGCTTGCAGCTGCCGCAGGTCTACATGATGGCGCTCGGCGTGCTGCTGATCCTCTCGGTGCTCTATCTGCCCAACGGCCTGGCGTCGCTCGGCGACGCGCTGCGCGGGCGCCGCCGCGGCGACGCACCGGCGACCGTCGGCGCCGCGAGCGCCGTCGCGCCGGTCGCGCCGTCATCGTCCTCGGCACCCGCCGCGCCCGCCGCCGGCGGCGCGGCCTCCTCGCGCGAGGCGCTCGATGGCTGAGCCACCGCCGCGCCTCGAAGCGCGCTCCGTCACCGTGCGCTTCGGCGGCCTGGTCGCCGTCGACGCGGTCGACGCCCACTTCCATGCGGGCGAGCTGGTCGGCATCATCGGACCGAACGGCGCCGGCAAGACGACCTTCTTCAATGCGCTCTCCGGCGTGCTGGCGCCGAACGCGGGACGGCTGCTGGTCGACGGCGAGGACCTCACCGGCGCCGCGCCGCATCGCTTCGCGGCACGCGGCGTCGCGCGCACCTTCCAGACG
>Ga0079224_100001932_pt1 | contig 24583 bp, 21 predicted proteins | sample Stecom2015_FD_80414 | JGI IMG/M metagenome (GOLD analysis project Ga0079224, IMG submission 80414) | Agricultural soil microbial communities from Utah to study Nitrogen management - Steer compost 2015 | ecosystem: Environmental > Terrestrial > Soil > Agricultural land | place: USA: Utah... | reverse complement strand
ATCACTAATCCATTTTAAAATCCATACAAAACCCTGACTTCGGAAGGTGTTTTCTGCCCCCTGCAAAGGGCAAGTTGTTTTGAGCATCGGAAATCATTCCGAGATGCTCAAAACACAACTTGCAGTGTTCCGGTGAACACAAAATCCGCCCTGCGGAACGGATTAAATGTAATAGGGAAAAACGGCTCAATACCGTTCCTGTTGCTCTCCATTTTTTCAAAAGTCTTTTGCATAAATCCGTTAAAAAAATTCATTGTACAAAGTAAAGCCTTGTTTACAAAAGGATTGTACAGTATGGTAGTGCCAAACACTTCCTTTGAACGCCAAACACTTCCACACCTCAAAGAGCGGATAGGTTATTCGCTTTATTTGCCGTACAGTTTTAGTGCAGGCAGTAAAAATTGTATTGCAACAAAGAAGAAAAACAGGTTTGCATACGGGTAATTAGGAATAAAAGCATAAGGTTTTAAAAGCATAAAAGCGGTAAAGCATTTTGTTTTTTGCAGAGTTTGCTATCTGCCAAATAATATACCTGATAAAACTGTAAGGAAAGCAAAAAACTGTACAGGAGTATGGGAAAGAGGACATATTTCAATACACGAAAATTCAAACCTACAAAACAAGTAAAGTGTGTAACAATAAATTTTTAAATAATGGAAACAAAAAAGAAAACCTTAAAAATCAGCTTCTCCACTCAAAAAGGCGGTGTGGGAAAATCAACGATGACAACCTTGCTGGCAAGTGTGCTTCATTACCGATTAGGTTTTAATGTCTTGGTAATGGATTGCGACTTTCCGCAACATAGCCTGACCAATATGCGTGAACGGGATAAGAAGACCATAATGCAAAATGATTACCATAAAAAGGCGGCGATGAAGCAATTTCAGACCATCAATAAAAAGGCATACCCGATTATCAAAAGCAAGGCTGAAACTGCTTTGGAAAAAGCATCGGAATATGTACAGCAATCGGCAGTTACACCTGACGTTATTTTCTTCGACCTGCCGGGAACTGCCAATACCACAGGGGTATTGACGACCTTAAAAATGATGGATTATATCTTTTCGCCTATCACTGCCGACCGTTTGGTAGTGGAAAGTACATTGGGCTTTACCAAAGCATTTCTTGAACTTCCGAAAACTATTGAAGGTAATGAGGAACAAGTGCTTTGGCTGTTCTGGAACCAAGTGGATGGAAGGGAAAAAACAGGTTTATACAAGGCATACCAAAGTGTCATTAATGCCCTTAACCTGCCCATAATGGAAACTAGGATAATGGACAGCAAGCGTTTCCGAAAGGAAACAGACGACACAGAAAGTTATGTATTCAGGTCAAGCCTGCTACCTGCCGAACTACAGCTAATGAAAGTAACCAAAATGGATTTGTTTGTCGAGGAATTTTTAAAAATCACTCATCTATGAGTTCAGATAACAAAAACGATGATTTTAAAAAGCCGTATGTTGATGAGGATTATTTGATGAACATTATCAGCGGTGATGAGCCTATTGTTCTGTCTGCCAATAATAAAAAGCAGGAAGCACAAAAGGAAACCAAGCCCAGAGAAAAAGCAAGGAACAGTTCATCAAAGAAAATGGACTACGAGGAAACGTTTTTGATCAATCGATTTCCATCGGGGCGTAATGGTAAGGTCGTTTATATACGTCCTGAATACCACGAAAGATTGATTCGTATCGTTCAACTGACAAGAGAAGAAAGAACAACGCTCTATTCTTACATTGACAACATCCTTGACCATCACTTTAGGGAATATGGTGACGATATTACAAATTATTTCGATGAACATTTTAAACCCATTTTATAAGCTATGGAAACAGTAATTGTTATATGCCTGCTGATAATCATTGTCTTGCTTTTGCAGGATAAGATTGTTATTAAAAAAAGATCGAAACAAGAGCAGATGCAAGAGAAAGTTAATCCGAACCTACCCGATATTATGGGGCAGCCAAAGCCAGTCGAACGCTATTCAGTGCCAAAGACAGCCACGGAACGCCAAATAACGGAACCGGAGATAAACCCTGATAATTTAGACATTGAATACGACGAAAATGAAAACGTAGGTGTTCAAATTCCGCAGGAAGAACTGGATGAAGTTTTCAGTAATATACCTGATTTGGAGGAAGAGGAAGAAGAATGGAACAGGTACGGAATATCCGGTGGCGATAACGGTTTTGCCCAAGGGGTTACCTTTGAAGAACTAAGCTCCGTGAGGGTATTGCTCCAAAAAGAAGAATTGGAACCTGCCCAAAAGGAAACAGCGATTGCCATAGTTCAGAAAGTACAGGGAACCGAGCTATTCAGCCTACTGGAAGATTCTATGGAGAATGCTTCCCGAAAAATTGCAGAGCTTTTGGACAATACGCTCTCTTCTGAAGCAGAACCCGGTTCTTCCACTATGCGGAAAAGTGATTTGAGTGATTTTGACATTGGAGAGTTTGTCTGAAAAGGCGACTCTTCTTTTTTTAACGGAGAAGTCGAAAGGTCGTAAAATTTAAATCGGTACATCAATAACCGAACGTCAAACCCTTTAAAGTTTGACTTTTTTTGCTTCAATATTTACCCGAAGCCATTCACTGCCAAATCATTCCACTTATTACCAATTTATTTCAACCGACTTTATTTCTCTTGAATTTCCCGAAATGGAAAATAAAATAGCAAAACCATTTTTACAATGGACAGGGGGCAAAACACAATTACTTAATCAGTTGAAGGACTATTTACCGCAAATTTCAAAGCAATCTGCATTTACTTATGTTGAGCCATTTGTAGGTGGTGGCGCAATGCTGTTCTTGATATTAAATACATTTCCTAATATTGGAAAAGTAATTATTAATGATAAAAACGAGGATTTAATAAATACTTACCGGATTATTGCCAACTATCCTGAAGAGTTGGTTTCTTTATTGGAAGAGTTCCATAACGAGTTCTTTGCCATGAAAGAAAATGATCAGTTACGAAAAAGGTATTATCTCAACCAAAGAGAAATATACAACAGTCGGTTAAGTGATGAAATAACTCAAGCTGGGCTATTCATATTTCTTAATAGGACCTGCTTTTACGGAATTTATCGTGTGAACAGCAAAAATCAATTCAACACATCAATTAACCTTTCAAGAATGTATTCTATCTGTAACAAGGAAGTAATTTTGATGGTAAGTAAAGTATTACAAAAAGTCAAAATACTATGTGAAGATTTTGAACAAACTATTACATACGCAAATGAAAATAGTTTTTATTTCCTTGACCCACCTTACAAGCCTGTAAGTAAAACTTCAAACTTTAATTCTTACACTCAAAATGGTTTTGATGAGAATGATCAAATAAGAGTGAGAGATTTTTGTGACGAACTGCATGTTAAAGGTAGTAAATGGATATTGTGTAACTCTGAAATTAATGATTGCTTTTTCGACAAGTTATATTCGGAGTATCATATTACACGATTGAACGTAACAAGAAACCTTAATCAAAGGGCAATGAAACAACGTCAAATTAAAGATTTGATGATAAGGAATTTTCAATAATACAAAGCCTTTCACAGCCAAACACTTCCACTGACTGCCACTTTATAATATCTGCCCAATTCCCATAGCACCTTTGTTGCGAAAGCCTGCAAAGTGCAGGATACCATTAAAAATAATGTGTTTTAATTATGGAAAAACAAATAAAAAAGTGGCTGCTTTCAGCCATGTTTCTGCTTTCAGTAGGTGGTGCTTATGCACAGGGTGACGGCTTGGCAGGTATTAATGAAGCCACCGATATGGTAACGTCATATTTTGATCCGGCAACACAGCTTATTTATGCTATCGGAGCAGTAGTAGGGCTCATTGGTGGGGTTAAAGTATACAACAAATTTAGCAGCGGAGACCCCGATACAAGTAAAACCGCCGCAAGTTGGTTCGGTGCGTGTATCTTCTTGATTGTTGCCGCAACTATCCTTCGTTCATTCTTCCTTTAATCCTTTGTCATGAATCATTACAACATCAACAAAGGCATTGGAAGAACCGTAGAGTTTAAAGGACTGAAAGCCCAGTATCTTTTCATTTTCGCAGGAGGGCTGTTAGGCATTCTCATCTTGGTAATGATCCTGTACCTGGCAGGGGTTAATTCCTATATGTGCATAGGGATTGGAGGTTCGGGAGCCGGCTTAATTATCTGGCAAACCTTTTCACTCAATAAGAAATACGGAGAGCATGGATTAATGAAAATCGGAGCAAGGAGAAGGCATCCCCGTTATGTCATTTGCCGTAAATCTATCCGTCGCTACCTGAAGTTTACAGTCAAAAAACCTGCACTATGAGAAACCTGTCTAAAATTACCACATTGGAGAGTAAGTTTCCACTATTGGCAGTGGAAAACCATTGTATCGTATCTAAGGAAGCAGACATTACTGCTTGTTTTGAAGTTTCACTGCCGGAATTATTTACCGTTGCTTCAGCTGAATATGAAGCAATTCATTCCGCCTGGCACAAGGCTGTCAAAACTTTGCCTGATTATACGATAGTACATAAGCAAGATTGGTTTATCAAAGAAAACTATACACCCGACATAGCAAAAGAAGACCAAAGCTTTTTAGGCAAATCCTACCAGCAGCATTTCAACGAGCGTCCATTTTTGAACCACTACTGTTACCTGTTTCTTACCAAAACCACTAAGGAAAGAATGCGGATGCAGAGCAATTTTTCATCACTCTGTAAAGGAGTCCTTGTTCCAAAGGAAATCAGGGACAGGGAAACCATTCACCGCTTTATGGAAGCTGTGGCACAATTCGAACGAATCGTTAACGACTCAGGTTTTGTACATCTCACAAGACTTACTGAAGATGAAATCATTGGAACCGATAACCAGCAGGGGTTATTGGAACAGTATTTTACATTATCAAGGGAAGCCGGGACTCCTTTACAGGATATTGCTCTGGGAGGGGAGGAGGTAAGAATCGGAAATAAAAAGTTATGCCTGCATACGCTCTCCGATACAGACGACCTGCCCGGTACGGTATCGCCAGATAGCCGTTACGAAAAACTGTCAACGGATCGCAGTGATTGCCGTTTGTCCTTTGCCTCACCTGTCGGCTTACTGTTAAACTGTAATCACATTTATAACCAATACATTTTCCTGGATAACAGTGAAGAGAATCTAAGGAAATTTGAAAGGTCGGCCAAGAATATGCATTCCCTGGCAAGATACAGCAGAAGCAATCAGATCAACAGGGAGTGGATTGAACGTTACCTGAATGAAGCCCATTCTTTCGGTCTCTCTTCGATAAGAGCACATTTCAATGTAATGGCTTGGTCGGATGATCCGGCAGAGCTCAAGCAGTTGAAAAATGATACCGGTAGCGCACTGGCACTAATGGAATGCAAGCCAAGGCATAATACAACGGATGTGGCGACCTTGTATTGGGCCGCTATCCCGGGAAATGCCGGAGATTTTCCAAGTGAGGAAGGTTTCTATACTTTTATTGAACCGGCTTTATGCTTCTTTACGGAAGAAACCAATTACCGGAATTCACCCTCACCCTTCGGAATAAAAATGGCTGACCGACTGACAGGTAATCCGATCCATTTGGATATTTCCGATTTACCCATGAAGCGTGGGATTATCACAAACCGTAATAAATTCATTTTAGGCCCTTCCGGCAGTGGGAAATCATTCTTTACAAACCATATGGTCCGGCAATACTATGAGCAGGGTGCCCATGTCCTACTTGTAGATACGGGGAACAGTTATCAGGGATTGTGTGAACTCATCAAAGGAAAGACCAAAGGCGAAGACGGAGTTTACTTTACCTATACGGAAGACAATCCGATAGCCTTTAATCCTTTTTATACTGATGATGGTGTATTTGACATTGAAAAGCGGGAAAGCATCAAGACTTTGATATTGACATTATGGAAACGTGATGACGAACCGCCAACCCGTTCCGAGGAGGTAGCCCTTTCTAACGCAGTGAGTGGCTATATCGAATTTTTCAAACAGAACGATGCTTACCCTTCCTTCAACGGCTTTTATAGTTATGTGCAGACAGATTACCGTTCAATTTTAGAAGAAAAGCAAGTCAGGGAAAAAGATTTTGACCTTGCCAATTTTCTGAATGTTCTGGAACCCTATTACAGAGGGGGAGAATATGATTACCTGCTTAATTCGGAAAAGCAGCTTGACCTGTTAAGCAAACGCTTTATTGTATTTGAGATTGATGCCATCAAAGACCATAAGATACTTTTTCCGATTGTCACCATTATCATAATGGAGGTATTTATCAATAAAATGCGGAGATTGAAGGGCATCCGAAAGCTCATCCTGATTGAAGAAGCCTGGAAAGCCATTGCCAAAGAAGGAATGGCGGAATACATCAAATATCTTTTTAAAACGGTAAGAAAGTTCTTTGGTGAAGCCATAGTAGTAACGCAAGAGGTGGATGATATTATCCAGTCACCCATTGTAAAGGAAAGCATCATCAACAATTCCGACTGCAAGATACTTCTTGACCAGCGCAAATACATGAATAAATTCGATGACATACAAGCAATGCTCGGATTAACGGACAAGGAAAAGGCACAGGTACTTTCAATTAATATGAACAATGATCCTTCGAGGCTTTACAAAGAAGTTTGGATAGGATTGGGTGGAACCCATTCTGCTGTGTATGCAACTGAAGTCAGCCTGGAAGAGTACCTGGCTTATACTACGGAAGAAACCGAAAAACTCGAAGTAATGCAGCTTGCAGCAGGATTGGACGGCAATGTGGAAATGTCCATCAAGCGCATTGCTTCAGAGAGAAGAGAAAATCAAAATAATTATTAACCCTTTAAAATCAAAAGACAATGAAACATTTTATTTTAACCTTGTGTGCAGTCATATTGTTTGCCACACCCGCGAGAGCTCAATTTGTGGTTACAGACCCGATTAATTTAGTACAAAGCATTTTAAACAGTGCACAGGAAATTGTACAAACATCATCAACCGTAACCAATGTAATCAAGAATTTCCAGGAAGTCAAAAAGGTATATGACCAGGGAAAGGAATATTATGATGCGCTGAAAGCCGTCAACAATCTGGTAAAAGATGCCCGTAAAGTGCAGCAGACTGTACTTATGGTAGGAGATATTTCAGATATGTATGTGACCAATTTTGGCAAGATGATGAACGATCCCAACTTTTCTCCTGAAGAATTGACAGCCATTGCCTACGGATATTCCCAGCTTCTGAATGAAAGCTCAGGGCTGCTCAGTGATTTGCAGCAGATTGTAAATGATACTTCTCTTTCCATGAATGACAAGGAGAGAATGGATCTGATTGACCGTGTTCATGGTGAAGTAGCAGAATACTATAATTTGGTAAGATACTACACAAACAAGAATATTTCTGTAAGCTACCTGCGTGCCAAAAAGCAAAACAACGCAGCCAGAGTGTTACAGCTATACGGAAGCGATAATCAAAAATACTGGTAAGGATTATGGAATTCGATAATCTTCACGAAGTACTTCGCGCATTGTATGATGAAATGCTTCCCATCTGTGCGGAGATGGCCGGTATAGCCAAAGGAATAGCAGGGTTAGGCGCCTTGTTTTATGTGGCGCTCAGGGTCTGGCAGGCACTCAGCAGGGCAGAGCCCATCGATATGTATCCGCTTTTAAGACCATTTGCATTAGGCATGTGCATCATGTTCTTTCCAACCATTGTCCTGGGAACCATCAATGGTGTGTTAAGCCCAGTTGTAACCGGAACCCATGTAATGCTGGAAGGACAGACACTGGATCTGAATGAATTGCAGGCACAAAAAGACGAATTGGAAAGGGAAGCAATGATCAGGAATCCTGAAACGGCTTACCTGGTATCCGACGAAGAATTTGATAAAAAGCTGGAGGAGCTCGGATGGTCGCCAACAGACTTGGCCACCATGTCGGGAATGTACATCGAACGCGGTATGTACAATATGGAACAGAAGATAAAAAACGCTTTCAGGGAATTACTGGAGATACTCTTTCAGGCGGCAGCATTGATTATAGATACTATCCGGACATTCTTTCTGATTGTCTTATCAATCTTAGGGCCGATTGCATTTGCCATATCCGTATGGGATGGCTTCCAATCCACCCTCACGCAATGGCTTACACGGTACGTGAGTGTTTATTTATGGCTTCCGGTAGCAGATCTATTCAGTACCATGCTTGCTAAAATACAGTCCCTGATAATTGAGAGAGATATCGAGATGCTTTCAGATCCCGATTTCATACCGGATAGTTCCAATACGGTATATATCATTTTTATGGTCATCGGTATTGTCGGATATTTTACTATTCCTACCGTAACCGGATGGGTGATACAGGCAGGAGGAATAGGCAATTTTAGCAGGAATGTTAATCAAACTGCACAAAAAGCAGGAAACCTGGCCGGTGCCGGAGCGGGTTCCGTAGCAGGGAATATCAGTGGACAGTTGTTGCAAAGTAATCAAAACCGATAGAAGATGGAATTCAAGACCCTTAGAGATATTGAGAACAGCTTTAAGCAAATCAGGATGTATGCCATTATCTTTTCCCTGATGTGTGTCGGGATTACAGGTTATGCGATATGGAAATCCTACAACTTTGCTGATAAGCAGCGGCAAAAAATATATGTCCTTGATAACGGAAAATCCCTTATGCTGGCACTTTCACAGGATGCAGCAATCAATAAACCTGTAGAAGCAAGGGAGCATATTCGTCGTTTTCATGAGCTGTTTTTTACACTGGCTCCTGATAAGAATGCGATTGAGAATAATATGAAACGCGCTTTTTACCTGGCTGATAAAAGTGCATTTAATTATTACAAAGACCTTTCGGAAAAAGGTTATTACAATCGAATTATCTCGGGGAACGTACAGCAGAGACTGGAGATTGACAGCATCCGGTGCAATTTTGACCAGTATCCTTACGCGGTAATGACCTATGCACGACAATTTATTATCAGGGCAAGCAACATAACAGAGCGAAGCCTTGTGACTTCGTGCCAGCTTATCAATTCAGTCCGGTCAGACAACAACCCGCAGGGATTTACCATCGAAAAGTTTGGGATAATTGAAAACAAGGATTTACAGGTAATCGAGAGATAATTCAAAACAATGAAAAATATGAAAAAGATAAAAAAGATCATTGAACAATGGGAAGATGGACTGGAAGAGCGCTGGAACAATCTTTCAATCGAACAGCAGAGAAAAGCTGTTCTGATTGCCCTAAGCCTGTATTCTCTTATAACGGTAACTGTTCTGATCCTCACTTGGAACAGCAACCAGGAAGGGATGAAAATACGGCATATAGAAAAACCGGTTCTCCCGGTGAGTAAGGTTCCGGTATTGAAGCTTGACAGCCTATATATTCAGAAACAATTATAAAAGACGGTTATGGAAAATCAGGAAAAAAAGAAAGCGGGAGTCTTATTAAAAGATGCCCGTCAGGATGAAAGAACCATCTCCTTAAAGAAGAAGCCCGTTGAACTTGACGGAATCATAAAAAAAGCGGTATTGTACTTTGCTTTGGGAATCGCCTTTATCGGATGTATGTTTTTGATCTTCGGTTCATCTGAAGATGAAGAAGCAAAAAGCTTAAAGTTTAACGACGCTGTGCCTCAGGCTTCCAATGCGGAAATGCAATCCGATAAACAGAAAGCATATGAGCAGGAGTTAATGGAAAAGAGAGCTAACGAAAAGAAGGAGGCATTAATGGCATTATCAGATTACTGGAAAAACAATAGTTCGGAAAGTCAGGAAAATGAGGATACAGATGAAATGCAGACACCTGAAGCCAATGAATTGAAATTGCGTTCTTCTTCACCGGATAAAGGCTACCAGGCAATCCGTAACACACTGGGTAACTTTTACAAGGAGGATAGTGAAAAGGATGAGTTAAGGCGGGAGCTCGAAATAGTAAAAGAAAAATTGGCTGCCCGTGAAAACCAACATAATCCGTTGGATGACCAGTTGGCACTTATGGAAAGATCCTACCAAATGGCTGCCAAATATTTACCTCAGAGTGTGGAAAAGGAAGAACTGGCAAAAGATACAATAGCATTGGGAAATTCTTCCCGAGAAAATGTCCGTCCGGTTTATACGGCTAAAAAGAGAGTAGTGTCTTCTCTGTACAGGAAATCTTCAGATTCTAAATTTATGGAACAATGGAACGAAGAGCGGAACCGTGGTTTTAACACAGTGGGTATCAATCAGGAAATCCCGATTGTAAAGAACAGCATCCGCGCCTGTGTTCATGAAACACAAACGATCATCCTTGGAAGCAGTGCCAAATTACGTTTATTGGAGCCGGTAAGAATAGACAGAATAGTGATCCCGGAAGGAACCTTACTGACAGCATCTGTAAAGCTGGACGGAGGTCGTCTGGGACTGGCAGTGAATTCCATAGAATGGCAAGGTAGTATTTTCCCTGTTGACATTACCATTTATGATCTGGACGGTCAGCGCGGATTGTATCTTCCTTATTCACCTGAAGTAAGTACTTTAAAGGAGTTTGCTTCGGGAATGGGAAATTCTGCGGGTACCAATATCACTTTGACCAGTTCTGCGGGACAACAGCTGGCAGCTGATTTGACCAAAGGCGTTGTTCAGGGTGTATCGGGTTACTTTTCCAAGAAAACGAAAGTTCCAAAAATAACTTTAAAAGCAGGCCATGAGCTTTTGCTTGTACCAAAAGAATAATTCAAATTAAAAAAAATGAAACAGATAATCAGATTATTATTAATTGCTACCCTGATGACAGGGTATTTCGAACCTTTGCAGGCACAGGAATTCACCTTGTCTAAAAATTTGCAGGCAGGAAAGGTACAACCTTTTGATATGGAGGTAACCTATGACAAAACCACCCATCTTATATTTCCTTCCGGCATCCGGTATGTTGATCTGGGAAGCGACTACCTGATTGCGGGTAAGGCTGAAGATGCAGAAAACGTATTGCGGATTAAAGCGGCAGTAAGGGATTTTGAGCCGGAGACTAATTTTTCGGTCATTACACAAGACGGAAGGTTTTACAATTTCAATGTGCTTTATAGTCCCTGTCCCGCTTTACTGAATATAGACATACAAAAAATGCAGCAATCCGTATCAAGACAAAAGTCCGGTGATATATTATTTGAGGAGCTGGGTGATAATTCTCCTTCATTGGCAGGGCTTCTATTGGAAACCATTTACAAAAAGGACAAAAGGATTGTAAAGCATATTGCATCCAAAAGTTTTGGGATTCGATATATGCTGAAAGGTATATACATCCATAACGGTAAATACTATTTTCATACGGAACTCAGCAACAGCACCAATGTTCCCTTCCGCATTGATTTTGTAACCTTTAAAGTAGTGGATAAGAAAACTGCAAAGCGTACCGTAGTACAGGAAAGGCAGATTTATCCGCTTCGGGTATATAAACCTTTGGATCCTATACCAGGAAATACTACAGATCAGAATGTATTTCTTTTAGACCAGTTCACCATTGCAGGCGATAAGGTATTGCTGATTGAAATTTTTGAAAAAAACGGGGGCAGGAACCAGGTCTTGCAGGTAGAAAACTCTGATTTGGTAGGAGCTCGGCTTATTAATGATATGCATCTCAAATTGTATTAATCCATAAAAGAAAAAAAAATGAAAAATTATATATCTATCGTGATGCTTATTTTTGCAGGTGTCACATTTACGCAGGCACAAAGAATGATTCCCAAACAAAAGGGAATCGAAGTAAATGTCGGAACATTATCATATGAAAATCCGGGCAGGAATTATTACCTGAATATAGGTATGACTATACATGGGAAGAATGGTAATTACCAGCTTTTTGCGTTGGAATATACCCACGAATATTATAAATACAAGAATTTGCGTATCCCACACGAAACTTATATGGCTGAAGGCGGGTACAGCTTTTGCCTTTTGAGCGATAGTCGCAAAAACATCACATTGAATGCAGCTTTATCAGCCGTTGCTGGTTATGAAACGATTAATCGTGGCGAGCAAATTCTTTATGATGGGGCAAGGATACTTAATAAAGAGGACTTTATTTATGGAGCCGGTGGAAGGCTGTCATTGGAAACTTATTTATCCGATCGTTTTGTATTTCTGATTCAGGGAAGAACAAAGGTACTGTGGGGTACGGATTTGGAGCAGTTTCGACCTTCAGCGGGCTTAGGGTTAAGGATTAACTTATAATATTAATAGACAATGAAACAATTATTCAATATTAATATACGAAGCCTTCAATCCCTATGGATGTTAGTTCTGGCATTGGTGGTTTCTTTCATGGTATTTTCCTGTTCGCAGGATGAGCTGGACATTCAGGATAATTTTCCATTTGAAGTGAAGGTTATGCCTGTACGGGATGAAATAACCAATGGAGAGACTATTGAAATACGAGTGACCATAGAGAGAACGGGTGATTTCAGTGACACAGAATATTTTATACGTTATTTTCAATATGACGGACAGGGGGTCTTACAGTATTATGATGAACCTCCCTATCTGCCCAATGATTTGTACCCGCTTGCTTCTGAGCAGTTCCGGTTGTATTATACATCGACATCAGATGAAACCCAATCTTTTGATATATGGATCTCGGATAATTTTGGCAATGAGAAGAAACTGAGCTTTCAGTTTAGTAATGGGGATTAATATTTTGAGAATCCGAATATTTTTATTAATTTTATGAATGAAAATATTAAACTATTTTCATTAGGTTTAAGTTGGTTAGGAAATTCCCTCTTTCAATGAAAGAGGGAATTTTAAATTATATAAGATTAGTAGTAAACTATAGATGTATAGTATTTTCAGTGATCAAGGACTCTACTGGAGTAGTAAATCACTGCGGACATTGAGAAATTTTATACATATCATCATTTGTTAAACATTTTCACAACATCATAAAAAGAACTCTTCTGAGATTTTGATCTTAGATGGCTATTATTTGATATTTCAATTAAACTGTTAACATAAAATGCTTGTGATTCCTTTAAATCTGTATTATCTTTTATTTTGTAAAGTTCTTTTTTTAGCATCTCATAGCCCTTATCTGTTCTACTAAGATTAGCAGTTAGTTGTTGCATAAATTCCCTACAATGGTGTAAGTAAAAAGAATCTTTGAATTTTTCAGAATAAATTTTCCAAAATAAATTTTCATATAAATTTAGTTCATTTAGTCTGTCATAATTTGCCAAATCAGGAGGGATAAAACCACTGGAATCTCTGTGTTGTACAGCAATAATTTGGTCAATTGCTTTATTATAGTGATTAAGCGAATCTTCCTGATTCAAATAAAACAATATATTGACTGCTCTATGAACGAAATTAGTTTCATCAGTTTTCAAATATTTCCTAGCAAGTTCTAAAATAAAGGAATCATCATTATATTTCTCTTCTATCCATTTTACAGCTTCCCAACATAAATGTGATGTTATATCTTCACAGCAAGACTTTAAAAATGATAAAGGATCAGCAACTTTTTCCAAATAATTTTCAAGAATACCAAAATGGTTAAAAAAGATTCTATCGTTAATAATTTCTTCTCCTATTTTATCAAAACATTCATGTAAATCATTATCTATCGCATATCTGATGTGATCTCTTTGCGCAATATAAATTAATCTTTGATTATTTATATTGGAAATTACCCTTTGATTTAACTCATCAACATTACTAATCTTATTTTTTACGTAATCGATGAAGTTATCTTTATTTTGATCATCATACCCTATAATATTACCGTACTCCAAAACATTGAGATAAAAATCTTCTCTAAGTTTAAAATTAAACTGCTTTTCAAAATACAAGATAACTTTTATATACTCATAATTTAAGGTTGTAGTAAAGTTATAAGAATGGCTATCATCAAATTTCACAACATTTGAAAAGTCAATTTTATTCGATAATCTATTTACTAAAGATTGTAATAGGCTTATTTCATCCTTTTCAAATTTAAGATCAATAGCAGAATTATGGCTTAGGGTGGTTCTAACTACTGATAGATAAAAATAATCATTCTTAAGTGATTCCAATACAAATTGAGTAGTTAGTTCGTTTTGATTTCTAAATGCTCTCTCTAAAACTACATGAATAACATTTAGCAATCCGTGAAAGCCGGTTTCAGTATACCAATCCCAACGCATCTTTTGAAAGTCCTTTTCCGGTAGTGTTGTTAAACCATGGGAAGAAAAATATTCTTCAATTTCAGAATTTAGTCCGTGTTGATTAAACAACAATTTGAAATTTTCAACTTTAAATTTGTCGTATGCCTCCCTTGCTTTTTGTCTCTTTTCATCTGAGTATAGTAATTCAGGAAATTCATGCCCTAAATCAATAAACTTTTGCTCCCAATATCGAGCTAAATGCAAATTATTATGGGACATCCAATTGCGAATGGAAGTAATATCCTTTTCCGATTCAAACTTTAATTCACCATTTCCATATCTTTTTACTATTTCATCAATTGATTCTTGAGAAAAAAACTTACAAATAGTATAAAGTGATTTTTTATATAAATCAGTATTAAGAATATATATTATTATTTCTTTACTTAAATCAATTTCATTAAGTATTCTCTCTAAGAATTCATACCTCATAATTCTAGTTTCATCCGAAAATGAGAACTCTACTAAATCCTTTAGAAATTTATCATCAGAACAAAATGATTTGGTTTTTTCAATTAATTGAGAATTAAACTCTATTGTATAAATACTATCTAGGCGTATGGAGTATTTATCCTTAAACAACATTTTAAATAAACCTAAGAACAAATCCTTATCCTCAGTATTAAGCATTATATTCCCAACAATTTGCGCAGTTCCTCTAATAACATTGTCTCGCTCAATCGAAAAATGATTCTCTATTATGCTTAAAAGAAGTTTCGAATCACGCACATTATCATTAAAATTACTAAGTATTGAAATTATTTGATGCGAAACACTTCTATCAGTAATATCTTTAACTATACTCAACACAGATGTCCAAAATTCAGAATCATGCTTATACAATTGCATAGTTTTAATTGCCCTTAAAATTTCAGATTGAAAAAAGACACCGCTTGTATTTAATAGTTCAATAAAAGTTTCTTTGACTTCCGATAATTGATCTACCGACAATTGTTTATAAGAGAGTGTCTCAAGTGCTGATATACGTATTCTTTCTAGTCTTTCTTCTTTTTTAACCTCCGAAATTAAAAAATTAAAATTTGCAAATTTTGCTAGAATATCAATGTTGACTTTCCCATTATTGGCTAACCAAAATGTTTTATCAATGCAGTAATCTTTAAAGTATGTTTCAAAAATTTCTTCCTTGAACTCAGGACTTAAACGATTATCGTCTGTAAAAAATAAGATTTCTATATCATTTTTAAACAACCAGTCTTTGATTCCATCAAACTTCTCATCTTTCAAAAGATTGAGCAAAAAAGTAGTTGTATTAAATAAGCTGGGTTTTACTTTTTCCAAGTCTTCAGCTTTTATAAAATCGATAATTTCTGCAATTTCTTGGTCAGAAATATATCTCGCGGCAAAGTATTCCTGGAAATTTTTATGCCTAAAAACAAAGTCAGAAGAAGAAGAATTTTTTTCAATAAATGGTAATTCTTGGAAAATCTCAATTCCACGATCTCCTAGTAACTCAAACAGGTCTTTATCTGAGATGGCATTTTGTTGCATCAGTTCATTTGTTACAGCCACTCTTTTCAATAAATCGACAATTTGAGGTTTAGCTATATTAAAGCGTTTAATTAATTTTTCTCTAGCTTTTTCAATTTCACCAGTAATAAATAATTCCCAGGACTCTTCTACCGTATTGGGAAAATTGCCATGTTTTAGATAATAATTTGCAAATAAATCTAAATTAAAAGGAGTTTGAAGAATAGATTCGAAAGCTTGAATTTCCTTATATGGGATGTCCAAATCATACTTATTCTGTAAGATATTATTAATTTGTCCCTCTGATAAGTTCTTGAGATAAACTGATTCAAATCCTGAAATATTTATTAAATATTTTTCGTAAATATTTGTTCGGCAACTCAGAATATATTTTAGTTTTAACTGTTTGTACTTCTCCATAAACAATTCTAATTCAGATACGAAGTCCTGAATATCAGCTATTTCATCTAAACCATCTAATATAAAAATTATTGATGGCAATTCCTGCCAATTTGTTTCAGTAAGTAATTCTCCTATAGAAGATGTTCTTCTGAAATTTTTAATATTTATAAATATTGGAACCTCTTGAGTTTCATCAACATTCTCCCATAATTCATTAAAAACTATTTTTAATTCTGTTGATTTTCCTACACCCGGATTACCAAGTAAAAGAATTCTATCCTTTCTTTTCAAGAAATCAAAAAGTGTAATTCTATCCTCAGGATCGTCAAAAAGAGAAAATGTACCACTCTTAATTGATGCGGTTTCAATATAACGGAGTTCGTTGTAATCTTCTCTCATGGTTTAAAAAATTTTGATTTATCAAGGTCTTCTTTTTTAATTTTAGATTCTCTTTCAATCTTCTTAAATGATAAAGAATGTTTTGAAGTATCATACCCACTCGGAGCAGCAGTATCTGTGTCAAAGCCAAATTGACAGCTTGAATAAATATATTTGTAATAGATTATTGTTTCTATAAGTGCTTCGTTAAAATCAATGTCTATAATATGAAATCCGGGCTGCCACTTACTTTCAGACTCGTCAGGCTTATTCAATGCAGCTCTTGCCATGATCCCAAAACACTTACCGGTTGGTGTTATATAACTATCGTAACCATGATTGTGCTTATCCCCATATAAGTGTAAATGATATTCATGATTTGTTACTATTCTTCTAACCTCTTCTTCTGCATAACTTGAGATGGGATGATGAGTTAAAAGAACGTTCATTGTTGGTTGATGAGCATTTAAGATTTTTAATCCATCATATAGTTGCTTGAATCCAAAATATAGCTTTTTCTCATAATGCTTATGAAGTTGACAAGTACTACATCTCCAACTGTCGTTAATTAGAGCAAATCCTACTTTTACACCGTCTGATGTTTCATATATAAAAGTAGATTCATTAAAAGAAGGCGTATAATTAATTGTATCTTTATGAAATTCACTTTCGAAGTTTTTGAACAATTTGATTCTATCATTAACACGGCTAAATTCAGTTCGATTTTTGGAAAGATAATTATTTATATTTCCTTTAACCTCATCATCTTGAAGATTTTTTTCATCTACCCATAGAATTTCATTCTCATTTATATCGTGATTTCCTGGAATGAATAAAAATTTTGAGTTTCCAAAGCCTAATTCATTTTTAATTGGTGTAATAAACTCTTCTTCGAAAATTTGGTAAGGATTTGAATAGTCTTTGAATCTATCCATTTCAAATAAGGAATGCCCACCTTTATCAACCAAATCCCCTGTAATTGCTATAATGTCAATAGGTTTATTAAGTTGATGTTCATCTGAAAGAACTTTTAGTAAAGCTTTTCGGTAGTTATTTTCAAATTCGGAGAAATTTTCAATTGATAGGTGTATATCTGAAATATGAACTATTCTCATTAATTAGTAGTAGATGTTAATTTAATTTATAAAAATAATTAAATATTTTGAGAGCAAAAAGCTAATCTAAACTACATTGATGGGAATCTTAAAAGAAAAGCAACTTTCCTTTAGAATGTTTGTGAAAATTTCAGTTTCGATTTATGGTGAATAAATGGGTTGAGAATTTAAATTAATGTGTATGGTCTTGCAAAACCTGTGAATTTAGATGAACGATCTTTTGTGGAGACTTCTTTACAAAAGAATCAATCAACTGCATCATATAATAATTTCCTGAATAACGCTGTAAGCTATCTTTTATGTCTATGAGGGTTGTTAAATCTGTTCCAATGTCAATGTACCCCATCGCATAGAAATGACCCTCTTCCACCCAAATACAGCTTTTCTCACTCTCGTCCCTTCCCTTGTCTATAATTGCAAAAGATGGCTGATTGGCTTTGAGGTGTTCCAATGCATTTTCTACCTTGCCATTATATTCTTCCACATCAGGAAAAGGAATTGTGTTTGTGCTATGGGGCGTTCCAAAGCTATCAGATTGCTGTCCGAAGTAACATAATCGTACATCTAAATTGTACTGTTCAATCAGATTCAGCAATACATTTATACCGTCATACAACTGATGAAATACCTGAATACACTGCTGATTTTTACTGAGTTTTCCAACTGCCAACCTTTTGTATCCTGCAATATCTTTGTAAAGGAATAACCCGAATTTAGGCTCAAATCTTTTCAAAGCCCTATTGTAAATCGGAAATAACCGTTTGATTTCCACACACTCCAACAGGAAAGCCATGAGTTCGGTTGCACAAATTTCATAAGAAATATTGTAAATGTTCTTCAGGAAGTTTTGTCGTTGGGGATTTGGATTGTGCCCTGTGAAATGAGAGGACACTCGTTTTTTGATGTTGATGGCTTTTCCTACATAAATGACTTTCCCTGCTTTGTCCCTGAAATAATAAACCCCTGTACAAGAAGGTAAATTCTCAAAATCGGATTTAGGTAAGTTGGGTGGTAGTTGTTGTTCTTTTGAGTTTCTTTTCAGCATTTCAGAAATAATCCCCTGTTCATCCCATTCCAATAATTTAGAAAATAAAATGGTGGTTGCTTCAGCATCCCCACCTGCACGATGTCGGTTTTCGATAGGGATTTCCAAATTACGGCATAAATTGCCCAAGCTATACGAATGAAAACCCGGTCTGATTTTCCTGCTCATTCTGACAGTACATAACTTTGACGCAGAAAATTTATAACCTTCCATATCCAGTTGCTGTTTGACAAAGGAGTAATCAAAGTTTACATTATGGGCAACAAAAATCCGGTTTTCAAGCAGGGAATAGACCTGCTCTGCAATATCTCCAAAGGCGGGAGCATTTGCAACCATTTCATTGTTGATTCCCGTCAGGGCAAAAATGGGCAAAGGAATTTCCTTTTGCGGATTGACCAGTGTTTCAAAACGGTCAATGATTTCCTCTCCGTTATGGATAAGAATCGCAATCTCCGTTATCCGGCTTCCGGATGCGTTGCCTCCTGTGGTTTCAATGTCCACAATGGCATATTCGATATTTTTCTTCTTTTTACTCACTTCTCGGGTCTTGTTTTAACGGCATTTTGCCACATCTTATTACTTCCAAAGCAGGACAACCGAAATCAACAGTTACTTTCCCTTCAAGCAGATACAATCCGGAGCCTCTAAGAGGATATTTTACCAGTGAAGGAGGAAAATGTACGGTGTCAAAAAAATCTCCGTTGGCATCAAAGAATGTCCCGAATTTCATTTGTTGTCCGCTTTTGATTCGTGAGTTTTTGTCCGTTACGAAATCCCCGACCATACGGATGATTTTTCCTTCATGTTGATTCATCTCCTTAGCTAAAGCATCTCCTTTAAAATCCGATTTAGCCAGATCAAACAAAGAAGTGGAAACTGGAAATCCTATCAGTTCCATTTCGTCATAAATATCCTCCAGTACGGAATATTCAAGCTGAGGCAAAACAGGTTTTTCGGAGACCGTTTCAAAAAGCGGGATAGTATTCATTTTTTGTGATTGTCCGTTCAATAGCAAATGTGCCTCCCACAGTAATTCTTTTTTACCGATCCCCAAAAAACGGAAAGCATTGCAACGAATGAGTATGACCACCTGTTCCAGACCTGCTCCGGTTCGCAGGATAAAGTTCTCAATTCCGGTATAGTCTCCGTTTTGTTTTCTTTCCTCTACAATTCTGTGTCCCAGTTGGGTTTCAAGATTTAGTATTCCGTCAAACCCAAGATAGATGTCGTCTCCGTAAATGGTCGTGCTGTAAATGCTTTTATTGACACAGGGCAGGCAGATATTGGCTCCTGCTTTTTTGGCTTCGTTTACATAAACCTTGCGGTTATAAAATCCACCATAATTGTTCAGTACCGCTACCATAAACTCTTTTGGAAAGTAGGTTTTCAGGAACAAACTCTGGTAGCTTTCCACAGCAAAGCTGGCACTGTGCGCTTTGTTGAACGAGTAACCCGCAAAACTTTCCATCTGTCTCCAGATTTCATTGGAAGTTGCTTCAGAATACTTCATTGCTTTGCAGTGATTGAAAAACCTATCTTTTATTTCGATTAAATGATCAACGTGTCGGTATTTTCCACTCATCATTCTTCTTACAACATCAGCATCTGCCAAATCCAATCCGCCATAGTGGTGACCGATTTTCATTACATCTTCCTGATAGACCATTACACCATAGGTTTCTTTTAGTTGGGCTTCAAAAACCGGATGAGGATACACTACTTTTGATGGGTCATGATGGCGTTCAATATAGGCTTTCATCATACCCGAAGAAGCCACACCCGGACGGATAATGGAGCTTGCGGCCACGAGCGTGAGGTAATTGTCGCATTTGAGCTTGGTAAGAAGTTGCCTCATGGCAGGGCTTTCAATGTAAAAGCAACCGATACTGTCAGCAGATTTTAATTGTTTGGCAATTTTAGGATCGTTAAAGAAACGATGGGGGTTGTCGGTGCTGATTTCTTTTCCCGTATTGAGCATGATAATTTCCTTACAGTCTTTGATATGCCCGATCCCTCTCTGGCTGAGAATATCAAATTTCTCAAATCCGATGTCTTCAGCCGTGTACATATCAAACTGAACGGTCGGCAGTCCTTTCGGTGGGTAATCCAAAGCGGAATAGTAAGTAAGGGGTAATTCAGAAATCAATACACCACTGGCATGGATGGTGCGCTGATTAGGAAAATCAGCCATCCGGTTGTAAACGCTCAGGATCATATTGGTTACTTCGCTCTTATTGAGCATATTTTCAGGTTCGTGTACCAAACGATCAATTTCGGCTTTGGGCAATCCGTAGGTTTTACCTAATTCCCTAATGGTGCTTCGGGAACGAAAGGTACTCATCGCACCCATGAGTGCCGTGTTTTGAGAACCGTAACGAGTAAAAATATAGTCATACATCTCATCCCGTTCTTTCCATGAAAAATCAATATCAAAATCCGGAGGCGATTTACGTTTCGGGTTCAGGAAACGTTCAAAATATAAATCCAGTTCAATGGGGCATACGTCTGTAATCCCCAAGCAATAAGCCACCACGCTGTTGGCTCCGCTTCCTCTCCCGACGTATTCAAATTGTCGTTTTCGGGCATATCGGCAGATATCATCGGTGATCAGGAAATAACTTGAAAAGTTAAGGTTGTCGATGATGTCCAATTCCTTCAGAACACGCTCCTGTGCAGTCTTGTCCGTGATTTTATAACGGTGGGAGAATCCGTCCATAGTGTATTTGCGGAGCAATTGTTTATCATCATAACGGCTTGTTGTAAAGGTCTGCTTGTTTTTAACCTGTTTGAAATCAAAATCGAAACTACATTGAGAAAGCAGTTTGTTGGTATTGGCAATCAGTTGCGGGAAGTCCCGGTAGGCTTCCATCAGTTTAGCTTTGGATACAAAACGTTCTTCAGACAAGGCGAACTGATGCGGTTCCAGTTGCGAAATCAAAATATTGTGGTCAATGGCACGAAGTTGTTTGTGAAGGGTGTAATCTTCCCGGGTAAACGAGACAGGCGAAAGGATCACATAACGCTCCAAACAGGAATACGGCTCCAACCTGATTTTGTTTCGCTGCGAAGGAAGTATTCCGATAAATTCATAATCACGGAGCTGATCCGGTTGTTGGCTTCCGTATGGATAAATCACAAATGCTTTTTTGAATTCAGGGGCTGTCTTTGGCATTGAGCGATTTTCCCTCTTATGAAGGGTCATCCATTCGTTGAGTTCCTTAAACCCGACTTCATTTTGGGCAATTCCGACATAGAGTAATTCATCCCCGTTTCGGAATTCCATTCCTGCTAATGGATTGAGCCCTGCTTCTTTGCCCAAACGAATGAAATCTAAAATTGCCGAACTATTGTTGATGTCAGTGAGCACCGCTGTGTCATAACCGCCATGAAGCATTCCCTCAATCAGGTTTTCCAAACTGAGCGTACCATACCGTAAACTATAATAACTATGAAGATTCAGTAACATATTAAACTTTTATTCTAAAACAAATTTCCTCTGGCTACGGATTTGAAGCCGTGCCGTAATCGTATCCTGTCCATTGCAAAAGCAAGTTTCAGGTCTTTTTCGTTGTCGTTGAATAAGTCGGTTTGGTAATTTCCTGTGATCAGGTGGCTGAATTTTACACCCACCAACCGGATGAGCATTCTCCTGCTATAGAGTTTTTCAAATAATTCATTTACTTTTTCATGAATGATGCGGTCAGAGTTGGTATAAGGAATCCTTATTTGTTTAGAATGGGTGTCGAAATTGCTGTATCGGATTTTGAGTGTAATGCACCCTGTCAGTTTTTGTCCTTTCCGTAAATCGAACGCCAGTTCATTGACCATTCCTGCCAATGTTTTTTTGAGCAGAACCATATCAATGGTATCATTGTGATAAGTCGTTTCCTTACTCATGCTTTTTTGCTCATGAAAGGGTACGACAGGGGCTTCATCAAGACCGTTGGCTTTTTTCCAGATACTGATACCGTTTTCGCCCAATACACTGCGGAGTGTAAATACTTCCATTTGTTGCAAGGTCAGGCATTTAGAAATATCCATATTTCGAATCTGGGTGTAAGTTTTATCCCCCACCATCGGGTTTTTACGGATGGAAAGTGGTGCGAGGAAACTCTTCTCCGTTCCGGTATCCACCTTTAGTTCTCCACAAGGCTTGGCTTGTCCGGTAGCGATCTTGGAAGTGGTTTTATTGGCTGATAAACCAAAAGAAATGGGCAATCCCGTTTCGGTGATGATGCGTTGACGAAGTTCCTGAGCCCATTTCCAGCAACCAAAGAATTTATCCATTCCCGTTAAGTCGAAATAATGCTCGTCAATGCTTGCTTTTTCAAACAACGGAACGTTTTCTTTTATAATCTCTGTTACAATATTGGAATGGTAAGAATAAGAATCATGATCACCCTGTACGACAATCGCATCGGGACATAATCGAAGCGCCAGTCTCATGGGCATAGCAGAGTGAATACCGAATTTTCGGGTTTCATAGCTGCAAGAAGCGACAACGGCTCGGTCGCTTTTCCCGCCGATCAGGACAGGTTTACCGACAAGACTACTATTGTGAAGGCGTTCAACGCTAACAAAAAAAGAGTCAAGATCACAATGCACGATATGCCTTTCCATATTCAAAAATTTATTACTTTTGACTAAATTATAGTCATAGTTTCGACTACAATTTAAACAATAAGAAAAGATGAAAACAACTATTTTTTTCGGAAGCAATGTTAAATTTCTACGGATAAGGCAGAAACTCACACAGGAACATCTGGCACAAAAGCTCTCCATGACCCGTTCCAAGCTGAATTGCATAGAAACCGGGCAAACCAAATCCCCTTCAATTGAAGATATGTTAAAGTTTTCTTTCCACTTCAAAATGAGTTTGGATACACTGATTAAAGTTGATTTGTCAAAACTTGGAGAATTGAAACTTCGGGAGCTTGAATCCGGAAACGATATTTATATCAAAGGGGGAAATTTACGGGTACTTGCTATTACGGTTGATAAGGATAATAATGAAAATGTAGAATACGTTACCAGAAAAGCCAAAGCAGGTTATCAGGCAGGCTACAGTGACCCAGAGTATATTGCTTCTCTTCCTAAATATTCCTTACCCAACTTACCTCATCAGGGAACTTTCAGGATTTTCCCAACGGAAGGAGACTCCATGCTTCCCATCCCTGAAAACAGTGACGTAACCGGAGAATATATGGAAGACTGGCAGGCCATCAAACCGAAAACGCCTTGTATTGTTATTCTGAAAAATAATCAGGATTTTGTTTTCAAAATGGTAACATTACAAAAGGATAAAACTTTTCTGTTGGAATCCATGAATCAGGTTTATGATCCTTATGTGGTTGAACCGAATGATATTTTGGAGATATGGAAGTTTCATTCGTTTACAAGCAAGGAAATTCCTGAACCTGTTTCCGACCTTTCAATTTTGCTGAAGGAGATACAATCCATCCGAAAAGAAATAGCGAAAAGAAGTTCAGATTGAGCTTTTATTATTCATGAATTCAATTCCTCTAAATATTTTTTGAATTCTTTTAAGTCAGTTTCCGTTCCTGAGTAAATATCGGTTTTGTAAAACTTATCTAATTTTAATTGAGTTATTTCGAATTTTCTTTGTTTATCAGTAAAAAATATATCTGATGAGAAAAAACTATTGGTAATCCGCATAATGTCAATATGATCATTCGTATGCTCCTGCTTGCCTTTAACGGCGATATATGCGCCTAAACTAAATCTTATGTTCAAAGGTGGAATCCTGTCAAAACCATTTGACTTCAATTCCTTCAGAAGTTTTTTAAATTCTTTTTCTTTGAACTGATGTTTGTTTGTCAGTACATATAATATCTGATCAATCCAATTAGGAAACTGACGTTGTCCAAAGTTATCGGGTCTTATAAAGAAAAATCCCTTTTTCAAATACTCTTCAAGTCGGTCAGTAAATTTTTTCACTTCAAGTCCTTTTATAATATTAAAAAAATCAGTT